>ERZ778021.286-NODE-286-length-102838-cov-6.776198_pt1 | contig 102838 bp, 76 predicted proteins | sample MGYA00375751_ERZ778021 | MGnify/ENA primary metagenome ERZ778021 (study PRJEB29350, sample SAMN05389814) | bioreactor metagenome | isolation source: Thiocyanate stock bioreactor | place: South Africa: University of Cape Town | collected 2013-08-29 ... | reverse complement strand
TTCGGCTTCCTGGTCTGGGGCCACCATCTGTTCGTCTCCGGCCAGTCGATGTACGCCGGGACGGTCTTCTCGATCCTCAGCTTCCTGGTGGCCATCCCCTCGGCGATCAAGGTCTTCAACTGGACGGCGACCCTCTACAAGGGGTCGATCTCGTTCGAGACGCCGATGCTCTACGCCCTAGGCTTCATCGGCCTGTTCACCATCGGCGGCCTCACGGGGTTGATGCTGGCCTCGCTGGCGATCGACGTCCACGTGCATGACACCTACTTCGTCGTCGCGCACTTCCACTACATCATGGTCGGCGGCACCGTGATGGCCTACATGGGCGGGATCCACTTCTGGTGGCCCAAGATCTCCGGCCGGACCTACCCCGAAATCTGGGGCAAGCTCTCCGCGCTGCTGGTCTTCGTGGGCTTCAACCTGACGTTCTTCCCACAGTTCCTGCTGGGCTACCTGGGCATGCCCCGGCGCTACTTCGAGTACCGGCCGGAGTTCCAGGTGCTGAACGTCATGTCCACGGCCGGGGCCACGGTCCTCGCCGTCGGGATGGTCGTCCCGGTGATCTACCTGCTGCTGTCGCTCCGCGGCCCCAAGAACGCCGGGCCGAACCCCTGGAACGCGACCGGGCTGGAGTGGCAGATCGAGTCGCCGCCGACCACGCACAACTTCCACGAGCCGGTCCTCGTGACCTGCGAACCCTACTTGTACTCGCCCGAGGAGGCGGAACGGGAATATGCACACGCCCAGCACGACCACGTCGCCTGAATCGGGCCGGCAGCTCCTGCTGCACCACTTCGACGACCTGGAGCAGCAGCACCTGTCCTCCAACCTGGGCATGTGGTTCTTCCTGGTCAGCGAGGTGATGTTCTTCAGCGGCCTGATCGCCGCCTACACGGTGTACCGCGCCTGGTCGCCGGAGGCGTTCCACCTGGCCAGCCGGCACATGGACAAGTGGCTCGGGTTCTTCAACACCTGGGTCCTGCTCACCAGCTCGCTGACGATGGCCCTGGCCGTCCGCTGCTCGCAGGTCGGGGACCGCAGGGGGATCGTCCGCAACCTTTTCCTGACCCTGGTCTTCGGGACGGCCTTCCTCGGCGTGAAGGCGACCGAGTATCGGACCGAGATCAACCACAACCTGTTCCCCGGGAAGCACTTCATCGTCCCCGGTTCGCCCGAGGATCCGCACGCCCATGCGGCCGAGGGGTCGCACGAAGGGGGCGAGGGGCACGAGGGGGCCGCGGCCCACGCCAGCGACTACGAGAGGCTCCGCGAGGCCAGCACGGTCGACGGCAAGCTCGACGAGGAGAAGTTCAGCCGCAACAAGGGCCATTTCCAGCTCATGTTCGTGCTCTACTTCTTCATGACCGGCGTCCACGCCTTCCACATGATCGCGGGCCTGGCCCTCGTCGCGCTGTTCATCGTCCTGACGCAGATCAAGTGGTTCTCCGGCTACGGCCAGACCCAGATCGAGGTGCTCGGCCTCTACTGGCACTTCGTCGACGTCGTCTGGGTGTTCCTCTACCCGCTGCTCTACCTCATCGAGTGACCGGGCGATCGGCCCCGGACCCTTGACCCAACCGATCGAACGACAGGCGGATCCCGAACCATGAGCGAACTGCATCAATCGAGCGAGGCCCACGAGCAGTCGCACCACGTCATCGCGGTGAAGACGTATGTGATGATCTACTGGGTCCTCATGGCCCTGCTGCTGGCCACGGTGCTCGCCTCCGACATGCCGCTCGGGGGCGCCCACCTCCTGGTGGCCATGACGATCGCCCTGATCAAGGCGATCCTCATCGTCCTGTTCTTCATGCACGTCTACTACAGCGCCCCGCTCACCTGGGTCACGGCCGTCGGCTCGTTCCTCTGGGTGGGGCTGCTGCTGGGCTTCCTGCTGTCCGACTACTTCACCCGGGGCTGGCTGCACATCCTCGGCAAGTGACCTCGGGCCGCATCGAGGGACGAAAACGCCGAAGGCCCCGCCCATCTCGCGATGGGCGGGGCCTTCGGCGTTCATGTTTCTTCGGCCTCGGGGCCGAGGCGGCTCAGATATGGCTCGGGATCGGCTCCGGGCGTGGGCGCGGGATCGTCGGGATTTCCAGGTCCGGGGCCACCTGGTCGCGCAGGTCGCCGACGGCCTCCTTCGCCGCGCCGCCCAGGGCCTCCATCGAGAGGCCGACGGCCTCGCCGCCGAACTTGAGAGCGAGGTAGTCTTCCGCCAGGCCGAGGACGGCGTCGTTGACGCCCAGCCCCCGGTTCAGGGCCACCCGGGCGATCGGGGCAACGCCCGCCACGCCGGCCGCCACGACGGCCCCCATGATCGGGATCGACTGGTCCTCGACGCCGTCGCGCCGCATGCTCTCGCGGGCCGCGCAGGCCCCGGCGATGGCGTGCGGGATCATGAGCATCGGCCGATAGCGCCGGCGGAGCAGGCCGAGCTTGTCCAGGGCCATCTCCCCCAGCGCCCCGAGCACCCAGGCGTTCGTCCGGGGCGTCCTTCGCGACGCCTCCAACAGCGCGGGGCCCAGCGTCGCCCTGAGGCCGCTGACGGCCGCGAGCGTCATCGCGCGCTCCAGCGGCGTTTTCGAATCCGCCATCTCCGACTCCTCGCCTTGGGTTCCGAACGCCTCGCGACAGCCGCGGGCCGACCGATGGAGAAACGATTCGCAACAATCGTGCCGCGTCCGCGGCCGTCAGGGCCGGCCGGCGTGCTGATGGGCGCCGGCCTTCGCCTCGTGGCGGACGCAGGCGTCGCAGCAGTAGATCTCGCCGCCTTCCTCGACCCCGTGGCCGATGACGCGGCAGCCGCAATGGGCGCACGCCGGGGCGAGGGCGTGGATCGCGCATTCGAAGCAGTCGAACGCATGCCCCCGGCCGTCGGCGGTCGTGACGGTGAACGCCTTGTCGTAGTCGTTGCCGCAGACTTCACAGGTCGCCATGGTGGGCCTCCTGGGGGTCGATCAGGTGATGCTGCCGGTGTAGCTGGGGGGGTCGCTGGCGGGGAACGAGTCCTCGGACGCCACGTCGGCCGCCTCCTGGGTGGTGATCGGGCGGTCGTCCTCGATCAGCGGACACGGCCTGTCGCCCCGCCAGAAGATCCGGCAGAGGAGCTTCTTGAAGCCGTCGAGCCATGAGTGCCGGTGCGGCACGGTCATCGGGGTCGTCATATCAGGATTTCCCGGAGATGATCGGTTCTTGAACCCTTATCCCGGACTCCCGTGCAAACCCCGCGCCGTGGGCGCGGTCAGGCGGCGTCGTCGGCGGCCCCGGCGGGGGGGCCGAGGGGATCCAGACGACGAACTCGCTCCCCCGGCCGCTCGGGCCGGGGCGGGCGGCGACGCGGCCGCCGTGCAGCTCGACGAGGCGCTTGACCAGCCAGAGGCCGACGCCCAGGCCGCTGGCGACCTCGCCGTCGCCCTCGCGCTTGACCTGGGTGAAGATGTCGAAGACCGCCTCCAGCATGTCCTCCGGGATGCCGGGGCCGTCGTCGATCACGCGGAAGATCACGCCCCCCTCGTCGCGGCCCACGTCCAGGCTGATGTGGCCGCCGGCCCTGGTGTACTTGGCGGCGTTGTGCAGGAGGTTGTAGAGCACCTGCGACATCCGCTCGGCGTCGGCGCGGAGGACGGGGGGCTCCTCCGGGAGCGTCACCTCCAGCTCGTGGCGGGCCTTGGCGATGAACGGCCGGACGTTCTCCGAGGCCGTCGCCACCAGGCGGTCGACCGGGACCGACTCCAGCTTGAGCTGGATCAGCCCGCGCGAGATCCGGGCCACCACCATCAGGTCGTCGATCAGGCGGACGATGTGCTTGACCTGGCGCTCGATCATGGAGCGGCAGTTCTCGACCACGCCTGGGTTGCCGGAGGGGCGCTCGGAGTCCAGGCGCATGATCTCCAGGGCGTTGCGGATCGGCACCAGGGGGTTGCGCAGCTCGTGGGCGAGGGTGGAGAGGTACTCGTTCTTGCGGCGGTCGACGGCGCGGAGGGCCTCGTTGGCGCGGGCGAGTTCCGCGGTGCGCTCCTGGACGCGGCGCTCCAGCTCCTCGGCGTGGCGGCGCTCCTGGAGGCTGTAGCGGATGGATCGTTCGAGGAGGGTGGAGTTGAGCCGCCACTTCTCCAGGAAGTCGGCGGCGCCGGCGCGCATGGCGTCGAGGTCGATGGCGCGCTCGTCGAGGCCGGTGAGGAGGATCATGGGGGCGGCGGCGCCGCGGGCGACGGCGTCGCGGATGACGGAGAGGCCGTCGCGACTCCCCAGGCCGTAGTCGACGAGGTAGAGGTCGTGGCGGGCCCCGCAGATGGCGTCGACGGCGCGGTCGGCGTCGGGGAGCCATTCGAGTTCGAAGTCGACGTCGGCGATGTCGTCCAGCAGGTCGCGCGTGAGGACGAAGTCCTCCTCGTCGTCGTCGATGAGCATGAGCCGGATGGCCTTCGAGAGCATCGCCGTCCCCTTCAGTTCGCGATCGGGCCTTCCGCCCGGGTGGAGTCGTGGGCCGCGCCCGGGTCGGCCGGGACGGCGGGCAGGGTCACGCGGAAGACGGCCCCCGCGCCGGGGGCGCCCTCGGCGACGATGGAGCCGCCGTGGCGCTCGACGATCCGGCGGCAGATGGCCAGGCCCAGGCCGGAGCCGTCGCAGACGCCGCGGCCGTGGAGCCGACGGAAGGGCTCGAAGATCCGCTCGGCGTCGGCGGGCGCGAACCCCGCGCCGTCGTCGGAGACCTCGATCACGCATCGTCCCGGCTCGGCCCGGCCGGAGACCCGGACCCGGGGGGGCTCCCCGGGCCGGCCGAACTTCAGCGCGTTGGAGACCAGGTTCTGGAGGAGTTGCCGCATCTGCGTCGGATCGGCGGGGAGGGTCGGCAGGGGGCCGACCTCCACCGACGCGCCCGCCCCCTCGATGGCCTCCGACAGGTCGGAGACCACCTCGGCGGCGACGGCCGACAGGTCGACGGCCGCGGCGCGACGCCCGGGCGCGGCGGCCCGCGAGTACGCCAGGACGTCGCGGATCAGGCCGCCCATGCGGGCGACGGCCCCGGCCATGCGGGCGAGGTAGTCGCGGCCCTGGGCGTCCAGCCCGGGCCCGCAACGGACACCCAGGCGTTCGCCGAAGGCCTGGACCTTGCGCAGCGGCTCCTGGAGGTCGTGCGCCGCGACGGCCGCGAACCGCTCCAGGTCGGCGTTGGACCGTCGCAGCTCGTCGCGCGAGCGGACCAGGTCGTCGACGTCGGTGCAGGCGGCCGTCCACGACGCGACCGCGCCCGAGGGGTCGCGGCGGGGGGCGGCCCGGACCAGGAACCAGCGGTGCCGGCCGTCGCCGCCGCGGAGCCGGCATTCGGCCTCGAAGGGGACGCCGGCCCGCAGGGCCTCGGCCCAGGCCGGCGCGTCGTCGGGGTGCAGGCGCTCCGCCCAGCCCTCGGGGGGCGGGCCCGGCGGGAGGCCGGCGTATTCCCGCCAGCGGCCGTTGCACGCCAGCGGCCGGCCGTCGGCGTCGGACTCGACGAGCGCGACCGGGGCGGCCTCGGCCCAGCCGGGGGCCGGCTCGCGTCCGCCTCGCTCGTCGGGATGTCCCGCGGTCGTCATGATGCGCCGTCCCGATCGATGTCGCGGCCCGGATGCCCTCCGAAGGGATCCGGATTAGCAAACCCTATTCCGCGCCGGGGCCCGGTCGCGGCCCGGCCCAGGATCCGCCGTCGCCCTCGATGATTTGATAAGATGGAATCGGCGCCGCACGCCGTGCCGCGCGGCCCGATCGACCATCCCGGAGCGGAGTGAAGCGCGTGACGCAAGCCGTCGACAACCAGCCGAAAGACGCCACCCGCGACGACGCCGCGACGGCCGTCGAGCCCGTCCGGCGGATGCTCCTCGTGGAAGACGACGAGGATACGCGGAACTCCTTCCAGCAGCTCCTGGGCCTGGCGCTGGGCATCGAGGTCGACCTGGCCGCCGACGGCGCCCAGGCCCTCCAGATGCTCGGCGAGCGCCCCTACAGCATCGTCGTCACCGACCTCCGCATGCCCAAGGTCGACGGCCTGAAGCTCATGGCCGAGATCCAGGCCCGCCGCCTCCCCGTGACGGTCATCGTCACCACGGGCCATGGTAGCATCGACGACGCCGTCCACGCCATGCGCATGGGGGCCTACGACTTCCTGACCAAGCCCCCCGACCCGCAGCACCTCTGCCTGCTGGTGGAGCGCGCCCTGCGCGAGCGCACCATCCAGGACGAGCTGTCCGCCCTGCGGTCGCAGATCGGCGAGCGGCACCGCTTCTGGAACGTCCTCTCCAAGTGCCCGAAGATGTACGACATCTTCGAGCTGATCGGCAACATCGCCGACACCACCACGACCGTCCTCATCGAGGGGGAGACCGGCACGGGCAAGGAGCAGATCGCCCGCGCCATCCACCAGGCGTCGGCCGAGTACCGCAAGGGGCCGTTCGTCCCGGTCCACTGCGCGGCGCTCTCGGAGGCCCTGCTGGAGTCCGAGCTGTTCGGCCACGAGAAGGGGTCGTTCACCGGGGCCGCCGGCCAGCGCAAGGGGCGGTTCGAGATCGCCCACGGCGGCACGCTGTTCCTGGACGAGGTCGCCGACATCCCGATGTCGATGCAGGTCAAGTTGCTGCGCGTCCTCCAGGAGCGCAAGTTCGAGCGCGTCGGCGGCAACCAGCCGATCGAGGTCGACGTCCGGGTCATCGGCGCGACGAACCAGGGGCTGGAGGGGGCGGTCAAGGAGGGGAAGTTCCGCGAGGACCTGTACTACCGCCTCAACGTCGTGAAGATCGAGCTGCCGCCGCTGCGGCGACGGCCCGAGGACATCCCGATCCTGGCCACCTACTTCGCCCAGAAGTACGCCCGGCCCGGCCACAACGCGGCGACCATCTCGCACGCGGCGATGGAGCGGCTCCTCTCGTACTCCTGGCCGGGGAACATCCGGCAGCTGGAGAACGCGATGGAGCGGGCCTGCGTCACGGCCCGCGACGGCGAGATCAAGCCCGAGAACCTCCCCGGCGACCTCGTCGCCAAGAAGGGCCGCCGGGGCTCGCTCCACGTCGACCTGGCCCGGCCGCTGGCCGAGCAGCTCGGCGAGCTGACCTCGTCGTTCGAAGAGCGCTACCTCCGCAAGGCCCTGCGCAAGTGCCGCGGCCACGTCGGGCGGTGCGCCAAGGTCAGCGGCCTGTCGCGGCGCAGCATCTCGGCCAAGATCGCCCACTACAAGATCGACACGTCGGCCTACAAGCCGAAGTGACCGGCGGGGGAGAATCCGAGGGCGGCCGGAGGCCCGTGGCGCCGCGGTTGCAAATCCCGGGAGCCTGCGGCGAGGAGGTCTCGCCGCAGCCCCCGGGATCCGCGCCATGAACATCGACGTCGCCACGACGCGCCTGCTCCGAACCCTGCTGATCGGCGGGACGATCATCCTCGCGATGTCGGTCGCGGCGGAGGTCCTCAAGCCGCTGGCCCTGGCGATCCTGCTGGCCTTCCTGCTGGCCCCGATCGTCGGCCGGCTGGAGCGCCGGGGGGCGCCGAGGGTGGCGAGCGTGGCCGTCGTGCTGCTGGCGGCCGTGGCCGTGGCCGGGGGGGTCGGCTACGTCGTCGGCCATCAGTTCAAGGCGCTGGCCAACGACGCCCCCCGCTACGCGGAGACGATCCGCGAGAAGGTCAAGCGGCTCCAGCCCGCCGACGAGTCGACCTTCGACAAGGTGCTGGACGCGGCCGAGAAGCTGGGCGCCCCGGACGAGGAGGCCGCCGCCAAGGTCGAGAACCCGATGCCGGTCCGGGTCGTCCGCGAGAACAACCTGTGGGAGCGGATGGATGCCTTCCTCGGGCCGTTCGAATCGATCCTGGCGATGGCCGGCGTCGTGCTGCTGCTGGTGATCTTCCTCCTCATCGAGCGGGACGACATCGGCGACAAGATCATCAACCTGGTGGGTTGGAGCCAGATCGGCGTCACGACCAAGACCCTCTCGCAGATCGGCGCCGGCCTGGGGAATTACCTGCTGGCCCTGGCCCTGGTCAACGCGGGCTTCGGGACGGTGATCGGGCTGGGATGCTGGGCGATCGGCCTCCCCTCGCCCGCCCTGTGGGGGTTCCTGGCCGCCCTCTTCCGCTTCGTCCCCTACCTGGGGACCGTCCTGTCTTTCTCGCTGCCGTTCCTGATCTCGATCGCCGCCTTCCCCGGCTGGACCCAGCCGGCGCTGGTGCTGGCCCTGTTCGCCGGGGCGGAGGTGGTGGTCAACGCCGTCGAGCCGCTGCTGTACGGGAAGTCGACCGGGATCTCGCCGATCGGGCTGCTGGTCTCGGCGCTGTTCTGGGCCTGGCTCTGGGGGCCGCTGGGGCTGCTGCTGGCCAACGCGATGACGGTCTGCCTGGCGGTCGCCGGCCGCCACATCCCGGGACTCGGGGCGCTGGGGACGCTGCTCAACCACGAGATCGTCGTGGCGGACGACCTGCGCTGGTATCAGCGCGTCCTCAGCCACGACCTCGATGGCTCGCTCGCCCTGCTGGACGACGCCCTCAAAGAGAAGTCGTTCGAGGAGGTGTGCGACCGGATCGTCATCCCGACCCTCTCCCGCGCCGAGCACGACCGGGCCCACGGCAACGTCGACGGCCGCGACGTCGCGTTCATCTGGCGCGTGGTCCGCGACTGGCTCGACGACCTCCCCGAGCGCGAGGACCTGGTCCTGACCTCCTCCAGGCCCGGCGCCGAGCCGATCGCCCCGGCCGAGGGCGACGGCCGGACCCTGGTGGGCGTGGCGACCGGGGGCGGGGCCGACGCCCTGGTCCTGCGGATGCTGAACATGCTGCTCCAGCCCTCGGGCGTCCGGATCACGATCGTCTCCGCCGGCGGATCGTCGCTGAGGATCACGGACAAGCTGGCCGACCTGGAGCCGTCGACGATCCTGATCTCGCACCTGCCGCCCGTCGGCCTGGCCCGCGCCCGCTACCTGACCAAGCGGATGCGCGCCCGCTACCCGGACGCCGCGCTGACGTTCGCCTACTGGGACCACGACGCCGACACGCCCCAGATCGTCGAGCGGCTCAAGCCGGCGTCGGCCGGCCGCGTCGTCGTCTCGCTCGCCGCCGCCCGGGCCGTGATCCTCGACAAGGGGGTCGTCCTCCCGGCCGACCCCAAGGAATCGAAGGCCAAGGCCCCCGCCCTGGCCGAACCGGCGCGGGCGTGATCGCCTCCCCGTGGCGTCGGCGCCGTCCTTCGGGCACGATGAGATCGCGGAGGGGTCGCGTCGGTCTGCGGCCCCGCCACACTCCGGCCCGGGGACGTCGACCTATGCCCGTATTCATCGCCCTCTACCGCGGCCTCAACGTGGGCGGCAAGACCTCCGTGAAGATGGAGGCCCTACGCGCGATGCACGAGCGGATCGGGCATCGCGAGGTCAAGAACTACATCCAGAGCGGCAACGTCGTCTTCGCGACCGACGACCCGGCCGAGGACGTCGTCAAGGCGTGCGCGGTGGGGTTCGCGCAGGCGTTCGGGTTCTCGTCGCGCGTCATGCTGGTCGGGGCCGATCGCTGGGCGGAGATCGTGGCGGGGAACCCCTACGCGGAGGCCGCGGCCGAGGACCCGAAGACGGTCCACGTCGGCGTCTGCCTGGGCCGTCCGGACGCGGCCAAGCTGGCGGCGCTGCTGGCGAAGACGAAGGGGCGCGAGGCGTTCGAGGTCCGCGACGACGTCGTCTACCTGCACGCGCCCGACGGCGTAGGCCGGTCGAAGTTCGCCGAAGGGCTGGAGAAGGCGGCCGGCGTCCCGATGACGATGCGGAACTGGCGGACGATGGAGGCGCTCCAGGAGATGGCCGAGGCCGTCGAGGATTGAAGCCCGTGGCTCCGTTCGTCGCCTTGCACTCCGAACACGAATCGCCGATCGCCTTGACACGACTTGACTTAACGTCGATCCGGCGCGGCTTCGTTCGTCGAACTCGATAGGCGCGTTACACCTGAATCGTCCCCTCTCCCGCCGGGAGAGGGTAGCCGCGCAAGCGGCGGGTGAGGGTCGTCGGAGTTCGGAGCGGGCGGGGCGATCCACGCCTTCCTCCCCTTGAAGTGCTGCGTCGAAAGCATGCCGATGCGGGTCGAAGACGATCTTCCCCCCTCGCGGGGGAAGACGGACGCCGAAGGCGTCAGATGAGGGGGACGCGAAGCACGGGCACCGTCGGGATCCGAAGGCCCACCCGACCGGCTTGTGAGCCCGACAGTCGTCTCGCGCGTCGTCCCCCTCATCCGGCCCTGCGGGCCACCTTCCCCCGCGAGGGGGGAAGGCCGTTACGATGGCCGCCCCAAAATCCGCGACGGTCAGCCGCCCGAAGGACGAGCTTGCGCCCGTCTCGGCCGATCTCCCGACCTTGCGCTGCGGCCGAATTGCCAAGGAACGAACCGACGCTCGTCCTTGAAGATCCGCGGCGCGGCCGGCGACGTTCCAGGAATCTCGGGATTTTTGGGCGAAGGCTCAGGCGGGCCGCTCGTCGACCGCCCGGATCACGCGGCAGGGGTTGCCGGCGGCGAAGACGCCTTCGGGGATGTCGCGGGTGACGACGCTCCCCGCGCCGATGACGGAACGCGATCCGATCGTCACCCCGGGGCAGATCACCGCCGCGCCGCCGACCCAGACGTCGGAGCCGATGGCGATGGGCTTCGCGTACTCGTGCAGCCGGCGCTCGGCGGCGTCCATGGGGTGCATCGCCGTGTAGATTTGCACCGAGGGCCCGAACAGCGTGAAGTCGCCGATGCGGACCTCGGCGACGTCGAGGACCACGCAGTTGAAGTTGAAGAAGACCCGCTCCCCCAGGTGGATGTTCACGCCGTAGTCGCAGAAGAACGGCGGCTGCATCCAGGCCGTGTCGCCGCCGGTCCCGAACAGCTCGCGGAGGCTCCGCCGGCGCTCGTCGGCCTGCGACTCGCGGGTCGCGTTCAGGTCCCAGCAGATGTCGCGTGCGCGATCGCGCAGCGCGACCAGCTCGGGGTCGAACGGGTCGTACATCGCCCCGGCCAGCATCTTCTCGCGTTCAGTCGGCATGATCCCCCCTGATCCACCATACTTTCGGGGCCGGCGGATCCGGCTCCACGACCTCCCAGGGGCGGCCGGCCGCGCGGCGATACTTCGCCGCCAGGGCCTTGGCCCGGGCGACGCTGGCGTCCAGATACCGCACGGCCTCGGGCCGGAGCCCACCACGGCCTCCCGGCTCGTAGAACTCGTCGCGCAAGCAGAGCGCCGCGCGATTTTCGCCGTCTTCGAAGGCGCGCGAGGCATGATCCTCCGCGCGCTTCAGGAACGCGCGACGGCGCATCTCAAGCCTGGCCGCGCCGAAGACCACCCCGATGACGGCGACGCCCACCGCCAGGCCGCGGACCGACCATCGCGGGCGCACGGCTCAGAACAGCGTGTAGATGAACGGCGTGGCGGCGGTGCCGGAGAGGAAGATCAGGACGCCCAGCAGGAGCATCACGACCACGATCGGCAGGAGCCACCACTTCTTGTTCTGCTTGAGGAAGGCCCAGAACTCGGCGACGAGGCTCTCGGACTCGCCCTCGGCGGCGGCCTTCTCGAACTCGGTGCGGGGGGCGGGATCGCTCATGGCTGGCCTTTGAGGATGTGCGGGGGTCAGAACTGCTTGAAGTAACGCCGGGGGTCCTTCGGCGTCGCCTTGGGCTCCCAGTAGGTCGCGGCGGCCGGGCGGAGCTTGCGCTCCATCGAGTCGCGGCCGATCAGGCGGAAGAACAGGCCGATCGGCGTGAACAGGCCGTAGAACATCAGGGCCATCACGACCAGCGAGATCGTCCAGCCGATCGGGAACGCGGCGACCATCCACGCGACGTAGATCGGCCGCAGCCACGTCGGCGCGAGCACGCCCAGCAGGCCGCCCGCCGTCGCGATCGCGCCCAGGATCAGGCCGGCCGTCGTATGGCCGCGGTAGAGGCCCTGGTACAGCCCGATCGCGCCGAAGAACGCCAGGCAGAGCAGGCCGAACTCCCGGAGCAGCTTCCGGGACGGGTCGAACTTGATGTCGGACCACTGCATACGGTCGCCCTCGGTTCAATCGAGCTGGAACTGGGACAGGTAGCGCTCGCGGACGCTCGCGCCGGCCTCGCGCGCCTTCTCGTCCTTCACGAGGACGTAGTCCTCCAGGACGAGGACGTCCATGTCGGTCGCCAGGAAGCAGCGGTAGGCGTCCTCGGGCGAGCCGACGATGGGCTCGCCGCGGACGTTGAAGCTGGTGTTCACGAGGATCGGGCAGCCGGTCAGGCGTTCGAAGGCCGCGATCAGGTTGTGGAACCGCGGGTTGCGATCCTCGTCCACGGTCTGGAGCCTGGCGGAATCGTCGACGTGGGTGATCGCCGGGACCTCGGAGCGGACGACGTTGACGCGGCGGCGGAGGTCGGGATCCTCCTCCATCATCCTGCGGGTCTCGGGGTCGATCGGCGTCCGCTTCTCCTCGCGGACGGGGGCGACGAGGAGCATGTACGGGCTCTCGTGCTTCGGGTCGATCTCGAACCAGTCGGGCGCCCGCTCGCGGAGGACGGCCGGGGCGAAGGGGCGGAAGCTCTCGCGGAACTTGATCTTCAGGTTCATCGTCGCCTGCATCGCCGGCGAGCGCGGGTCGCCGAGGATGCTGCGGGCCCCGAGCGACCGCGGGCCGAACTCCATCCGGCCCTGGAACCAGCCGACGATCTTGCCGTCGGCCAGGTGCCCGGCCACCTGCTCGTCGAGTTCCGCCTCGGACTCGCAGGGCGAGGCGTCGACGCCCTGCGTCGCCAGGAAGCGGGCGATCTCGTCGTTCGAATAGCGGGGGCCGAGGAAGCTGCCGCGCTGGGAGTCGCGGCCCTTGGGCTCGCGGGGATTCTCCAGGAGCTGGTGCCAGACGAAGAGGGCCGCGCCCAGGGATCCGCCGGCGTCGCCGGCCGCGGGCTGGATCCAGACGTCGTCGAAGGGGCCCTCGCGGAGGAGCCGGCCGTTGGCGACGCAGTTGAGGGCCACGCCGCCGGCCATGACCAGCTTGTCGGCCCCGGTCTTCTTGGCGGCCTCGCGGCCGATCCGCAGGACGACCTCCTCCGTAACCCACTGGATGCTGGAGGCCAGGTCCATGTGGCGCTGCTCCAGGCTCGACTCCGGCGACCGCGGCGGGCCGCCGAAGAGGTCGTGGAACCGGCCGTTGGTCATGGTCAGCCCCTGGCAATACTGGAAGTAATCCATGTCCAGCCGGAAGCTGCCGTCGGGTTTCAGGTCCATCAGGCGGTCGAGGATCGCATCTTTATAGAGGGGCCGGCCGTAGGGGGCCAGGCCCATCAACTTGTACTCGCCGCTGTTGACCTTGAAGCCACAATAGTAGGTGAAGGCCGAGTAGAGCAGCCCCAGGGAGTGCGGGAAGGCGATATGCTCGAGCAGATCGATGCGGTTCCCGTCGCCGACGCCGACGGTGGTGGTGCTCCACTCGCCGACGCCGTCGAGCGTCAGGATCGCGGCGCGGTCGAAGGGGCCGGGGAAGAACGCGCTGGCGGCGTGGCTCTCGTGGTGGTCGGTGAAGACGAGCCGGGCGCGGCAGCGGTCGCCGAGGGCCTTGCGGATCGTCCGCCGCATGTGGAGCTTGTCCTTCAGCCAGAGCGGGACCGCCAGGCGGAAGCTCCGGAAGCCCGAGGGGGCGAAGGCCAGGTAGGTCTCCAGGAGGCGTTCGAACTTCGTCAGCGGCTTGTCGTAGAAGGCGACGTAGTCGACGTCCTCGGGCCGGAGGCCGGCCTCTTGCAAGCAATACTCGACGGCCCGGGAGGGGAAGGCGGGGTCGTGCTTGACGCGGGTGAAGCGCTCCTCCTGGGCGGCGGCGGCGATGCGACCGTCGACGACCAGGGCGGCGGCGCTGTCGTGGTAGAAGGCGGAGACGCCCAGGATCGCCGTCATGCTCGTCCTCGTCCGTGTCGGCCTGCGAGCCGGTCCGGCCGGGCCTCCCGCCCCCATCCTCCGCCGCCGGCGAGCCTCAAGGTAACACGAGGGCCCGCCCGAGGCCAGCCGACCCGGCCCCGGGCCCATCCCGCCCGCGGGCGATTGGACGCGAGGCCGCCCGCGAGCTAGAGGTTTTTTGTAGACTTTTGCGACATTCCCGTCAGCCGGCCTTGAAGATGGAAAATCGGCGATGGCATAATCGGCGTCGGCGCATCCACGGCATCATCAGCCCCGCGCCCGCCTCACCCGGCCGCCCAGGACAGCTCAGCAATGGATAACGCCCTGATCGATCAGCCAGGCCCCGCCGCGACCCGGCGAGTCGGACGCCCCGGCGCGGAAGCCGCTCGGCTGGAAGGTGGACGTCCGCAGCCTGGCCCTGATCGCCCTGCTCCTGGGCGCCTCCGGCACCTACCGCTACTGGCGGGACTACCAGTTCTCGACCCTGGAGAGCCAGAGTCGCGACTCCCCCTTCCCCCTGAAAGAGATCCCGACCATCCTCGGCGGATGGCGGATGGTGGACGGGGCGGAGGCGACGCTCGACCCGCAGATCGCGCGGATCGCCGGCTCGACCGACCATATCGTCCGCACGTATCGGGACGCCGCGACGGGCGAGAAGGCCACCGTCCTGGTCCTGTACGGGCCCGCCCTGCTGGTCTTCGCCCACACGCCGGGCGTCTGCTACCCGTCGGTCGGGTACAAGGCCATGGCCGAGCCGCAGGACGTGACGATCCCCGGCACCGAAGGCGCGACCGGCCCCCTGTTCCGCCATGAACTGTACGGGCGATCCCAGGGCGGGGCCGTCCAGATGAGCGACGTGTTCCACTCGTTCCGCAACGGCGGCGTCTGGACCCCCGAGATGGCGAGCCGCTGGAAGCAGTTCCGCTACAACCCCGGGATGTTCAAGATCCAGGTCGAACGCACCGTGAAGGACTCCGAAGCCCGAGACGAGCCCGCCTTCGACATCCTCGCCGCCCTGGTGGCCGAGATCGAGGCCCGCATCAAGGCCGCCGCCCCCGCGCCGTCGCACTGAGCCCGCCGACCCTCCCCCGCGTCGATGCGCCCATCTTCCCGCGGCCGGCGACACGTCGGCCTCGTCGCCCCGTACCTGGATCGGACTGCCGCGACCGAACGACGATCGCATGGCATCATGGCCGCAGGATCCAAAGGTTCGGGCGATCAGGCCGCGGCGGCATTCTCGGGACGTCGACCTCGACGTTTTTAGCCAGCAAACAAGCATCCATCAAGGGTCGGGGATTTCGTTTGACGGTCCCGACGGCCTTGGTTTACAGTTTCAAGTAGGACGCCCCCGGGCGGGCTCGGCGCGAGGGCCGCGGCCATGGGAGGCGATGTGCGTCCCCCCCCGCGGCGATCGGGGCGGCCTATCGGCCGCTCGTCGGGACGCCGCGACGGATGAGGGCGATCGGGCCGGGCCCCCTCGCGATCCCCACACCCTCGAGTACCGACCGATGGACACCTCCGACAGGCCCGATTCGATGTTGCCGGCCCGGCCGACCCCGCCCGCACCGCCCGTGCCGTCTCGCGGCCCGGCCTCGTTCGGGGGCGGGCCGCGGGACCTGGTCCCGACGTCCGCCGCCCCGGCGTTGCAGGTCGACCCGGTGAGCATCCTGCGGGGCCTGCTGCGGAACTGGTGGAAGATCCTCGGCCTCTGGCTGATCCTCTCGGCCCCGCTGGCCTACCTGGTGTACTCCCAGGTGAAGCCGAAGTACATGGCCTACAGCCGGATCATGGTGCAGCTGACGCAGCCCGACCTGTTCGGCGGCATAGCCCCGGGCCAGGCCAACGAGCGGACGGTCGCGATCGAGACCGAGATGGGGCGGATCCGGACCGACCGAGTCATCAACGACGCGCTGGGCGACGCCACCGTCTCCGAGCTGCCGTTCATCAAGAACTCGATGGCGCCGCAGGCGGACCTGCTGGAGAGGCTGGTCGTCACCAACCAGAAGAACACCAACTACGTGGTGGTCTCGCTGGAGTTGAACGACCCGGAGGAAGCGGCCCTGATCGTCAACGCGGTGGTGGCCGCGTACCTGCGGAACTATAAGGACTACAAGGCGGGGGCCGACAAGATCCTGAGGGCGAACCTCAAGACCTACCTGGACGAGAAGCAGAAGGAGCGGAAGCAGAAGGAGAAGGATCTGGCGGCGCTGGTCGACAGCGGAGTCGACGCCAGGAACGTGGCCCAGAGGGAGCCCGCGCCCGACCGGCAGGGCGAGGATCCGGCGACGACGTTGCAGGACGTGTCGATGGAAGAACTCCGGACGATCAAGGCCCAGTTGCTGGACGTCCAGATCGAGCTGATGACGGCCAAGTCCCGCCTCCAGAGCCGGACGCAGGACTATCAGGACCTCGGCCAGATCGAGCCGACGGCGGCCGAGACGGCGACGCTCCCCGAGGAGGAGGTGGCCCGCCGGATCGAGGCCGAATTCCGCAGCGACCCGATGATCGCCGACCTGTACGGCCAGAAGCAGGAGGTCGAGCGCCGGCGGGACCACGTCCAGAAGGGGGCGAGGAAGGTGGCCGACCCCTCGCGGGTGGCGCACGACGCCCGCCTGGCCGAGCTGCAAGCGGAGATCGAGGGCCACTGGCGCGACCGCTACCACGACATCCGCCGACGGGTCCTGGCCGCGGGCGACGGGCCGATGGCGGCGTCCGGCCCGGGCGAGCCGCGGCAGAAGACGGTCCAGGAGCTGAAGGACGAGGTGTCCGAGCTGGAGAGCCGCCAGGCGTCGCTGCAGAAGGTCCTGGACGAGGTCAAGTTGGAGAGCAAGGAGTCGAATTCGGCCACCTACCAGGCCCAGTTCCTCCAGAACGAAATCAGGGTGATGGTGGACGACGAGAGGGTCGTGAATCGGAAGCTCCAGGAGCTGGAGTTCAGCACGAACAAGGACATGGTGCGGGTCGAGCAGCACGACCCGGCCGTGCCGCCGAAGCGGCCGTCGGACGACAAGCGGCTGAAGCTGATGGCGGCGGTGCCGGTGGGCGTCCTCGCCGTGCTCATCGGCCTCTTCTCGCTGCTGGAGATCAAGGCCGAGCGGGTGGGGAACCCGGACGCGCTGTCGACGCGGGTCCAGTCCGAGGTCTACTCGCTGCCGCCGATCCCGATGGCGAGGTCGCCGCGGCGGCTGGGGGCGCCGGGCGAGGACGACCAGATCGACCGATTCATCCAGCGGCTGGACCACCTGAGGTTCGCCGTCTGCGGCGACCACCCGGACGTCGGCCTGGGGCGCTGCGTCCTGATCAGCAGCGCCGTCGGGGGCGAGGGGAAGACCACGCTGGCCGCCCAGCTCGCCGCCCGCTGCGGCCACTCCGGCCACGCGACGCTCCTGATCGACGCCGACGTGCGGCGGGGCGCCCTCAGCCCCCTGCTGGACGTGCCCGAGGGGGCGGGGCTGAGCGACGCGCTGATGAACGACGGGCTGAACGTCGAGGAGCTGGCGATCCCCGTGCAAGGCGGGACGTTCCACCTGCTGAGCGCCGGGACGCCCACGTCGGACACCAGCCGGCTCTTCCAGGGGCGGGCGTTCGGCATGCTGATCGCCCGCCTGCGGCAGCTCTACGACCTGATCATCATCGACTCGCCGCCGATCCTGCCGGTCCCGGACGCCCTCATCATGGGGCGCTGGACCGACGGCGTGGTGCTGGCGTCGCGGTTCGACGTCAGCCGGGCGCCGCAGGTGGAGCGGGCCCGTCGCCAGCTCGACCTGGCCGGGATCCCCGTCCTGGGGACGGTGATCAACGGCATGCGGACCTCGGACTCCTACTACGGGCGGTACACCTACAGCCGGCAGCAATCCGACCGCGAGCGCCCGGCCGGCGCGACGCCCGCCGACTGACCCCGTCGGCCCCGGGCCGGTCGGCCCGGGGCCGGGACGCGACCTAAGATCGTCAGGGGGCCTCGAAGGCCCGCGGTCGCCGACGACGGGCGTCGTCGGGCCGCTCCCCGCGAACCCGGACCTCAAGGGGCCCATCCTTGTCTCAAGCCTATCCCTCACCGGCCGCCGCCTCGCGCCCGTCGCCGCTCGACCGGCTCCGCGACCTCCCCTGGCTCCCCTCGGCGCTGGCGGGGGGGGCCCTGCTGGCCTTCTCCTACGCGCCCAACATCCTCGACCTGGCCACGATCTGGGAGAACGAGCCGAATTACTCGCACGGCTTCCTGGTCCCGCCGATCGCCGCCGTCATCCTCTGGCGACGGCTGGCCGACCGGCCCTACGAGTGGTCGCCGTCGCGGGCCTCGTGGGCGGCCTGGGCGATGCTGGCCGCGATCCTGGCCCTGCGGCTGTTCGTCTACGAGCGGAGCATGTCCTGGCTGGAGAACGCCACGCTGATCCCGGCGGCGGGGCTGATCGCCTACGTCCTCGGGGGCCGCGAGCTGTTCGCGCGGGCGTGGCCGGCGGTCCTGTTCCTGGTGTTCATGCTGCCGCTGCCGCCGTCGATCAACACGATGGTCGCCATGCCGCTCCAGCGGATCGCCACCATCGGGAGCTGCTTCGTGCTCCAGCTCACCGGCCTGTGGGTGGTGCCGGCGGGGAACGTGATCACCCTCAGCACGCCGCGGGGCCCGCAGCAGCTCGAGGCCGCCCTGGCCTGCAACGGCCTCTCCATGCTGATGACGCTCGCCGCCACCGTCACCGCCACGGTGATCCTCATACCGATGCCGACCTGGAAGCGGCTCGTCGTGCTCGCCAGCGCCGTGCCGATCGCGCTGGTGAGCAACATCGCCCGGATCGTCGCCACCGGCTGGCTCTATTATCTCCTGGAAGGGGAGACGGCGCATCAGCGGGCCCACGACTGGTCGGGCTACCTGATGATGCCCCTGGCCCTGGTGCTCGTCGGGGCGGAGTTGTGGCTGCTGTCCTGGCTGTTCGACGACGAGCAGGCGGGGGCCGCCGTCCGTCCCATCAGCCCCGTCCCGGCCCCGAGGCGCGCGTGACCGATCTCGACCCGTCCCCCGCCCTCGTCCCACCGCCGGTCCGGGTCTGGGGCGTCCCGTTCGCGCCGCTGACGCTCGACAGCTCGGTCGAGGTCGTCGACGCGCTGATCGCGCGGGGCGAGCCGTCGTACTTCATCACGGCCAACCTCCACTACGTGATGCTCACGCACCAGAACCCGGACCTGGCCGCGATCAACCGCGGCGCGGCCTTCATCCTGGCCGACGGCGCCCCCATCGTGAAGGCCGCCCGCGAGCTGCCGACGCCGCTGCCGGAGCGGGTCGCGGGCTCGGACCTGATCTTCCACCTGTGCGAACGGGCCGCGCGGAAGGGGCATCGGATCTTCCTGCTGGGCGCGCCGCCGGGCGTCGCCGAGGAGGCCGCCGCCGCGCTGGTCGCGAAGTACCCCGGGCTGATGATCGCCGGCACCGCCTGCCCCCCGTTCCGCAAGCTGTCCGACGCGGAGCACGAGGCCCTGCTCGACGAGATCCGCGCCGCCCGGCCGGACGTCCTGTTCATCGCCTTCGGCCAGCCCAAGGGGGAGCGCTGGATCGCGGAGAACGTCGCCCGGGTCGGCGTCCCGGTCGCGGTCCAGGTGGGGGCGTCGCTGGAGTTCGCGGCGGGCCGATTCGCCCGCGCCCCGCGCTGGATGCAGAAGGCGGGCGTGGAGTGGCTCTTCCGGATGCTCCAGGAGCCGCGCCGGCTGGCGTCGCGCTACGCGAGCAACGCGGCCTTCCTGGGCCGGATGAAGGTCCGCCGGGCCCTCCGCGGGCGCGAGGCCGCCCACGCGGACGCGCACGCGGCCGACGCCCCGCGCGAGGCCGCCCGTGAGCACTGAGAGCCCCGGGCCGCCCCCCCCCCGCCCCGCCGTCTTCCTCGACCGGGACGACACGCTGGTCGCCGACGTCCCGTACCTGACCGACCCGGCCGGACTCCGCGTCCTGCCGGGGGCGGCCCGCGCCCTGGTCGACCTCCGCCGCGCCGGCTTCGCGCTGGTCCTGACGACGAACCAGTCGGCCGTCGGCCGCGGCCTCCTGACCGAGGACGGCCTGCGGGCGATCCACGACGAGTTCGAACGCCTCCTCGCCGCCGAGGGGGCGTCGCTGGACGCGATCTACTACTGCACCCATGCGCCCCGCGCCGACGACCGGACGGTCGTCGAGCATCCCGACCGGAAGCCGGCACCCGGGATGCTCCTCCGCGCGGCGGCGGACCTGGGGCTGGACCTGCCGCGGTCGTGGATGGTCGGCGACCGGATCTCGGACGTGCTCGCGGGGCTGGGCGCCGGCTGCCGCAGCATCCTCGTGGGCTCGAACGCGACCCTGGACGAGTTGCCGAAGCCGGCCGAAGGAGGCCGGGCCTTCGCCGTCGCCGACCTCGCCGCCGCCGCCGCCCTGATCCTCGCCGATTCGGAGACGCCGTGAACGCCCCGCTGCGGATCGCCTACCTCGTCAACACCTACCCCATGACCAGCGCCAGCTTCATCCGCCGCGAGCTCCTCGGCGTGGAGGCGGCGGGGGCCGACGTCGCCCGCATCACGGTCCGGCGCTGGGCGACGCCGCTGGTGGATCCGGACGACCTCGCGGAGGAGCGGAAGACGCGGGCCGTCCTGGAAGTCGGCGCGCTCGGGCTGGCGAAAGGGCTGGGCAAGACGGCCGCGACCCGGCCGCGTCGGTTCCTCGCGGCCCTGAAAGCGACGATCAAGCTGGGTCGCCGAGGCGCCTCGTCCGGCAACGGGATCCTCCGCCACCTGATCTACCTCGCGGAGGCTTGCGTCCTGCTCGACTGGCTCCGCGAGGGCCGCGTCGACCACGTCCATTCCCACTACGGGACGAACGGGACCACCGTCGCCCTGCTCTGCCGGGCCCTGGGCGGGCCGCCTTTCAGCTTCACCACGCACGGCCCGGAGGAGTTCGACAGGCCCCTGGCGCTGGGGCTGGACCTCAAGGTCGCGGCCTCGGCGTTCGCCGTGGCGGTCAGCGAGTTCGGCCGCAGCCAGCTCTGCCGCTGGGTCCCGTACCACCAGTGGCCGAAGATCCGCGTCGTCCACTGCGGCCTGGACCCGATGTTTCTGAAGGCCGAGCCGGTCCCCATCCCCGACGCCCCCCGCCTCGTCTGCGTCGGCCGGTTCGCCGAGCAGAAGGGCCTCCCCGTGCTGGTCGAGGCCGCCGGGCTCCTCAAGGATCGGAGGATTGACTTCGAGCTGACCCTCGTCGGCGGCGGCCCGCTCCAGCGGGAGATCGAGGCGATGGTGGACCGCCTGGGCCTCCGCGACCGCGTCCGCCTGGCCGGCTGGCGGGGCAACGCCGAGGTCCGCGACTTCATCCTGGACTCCCGCGCCCTGGTGCTGCCCAGCTTCGCCGAGGGCCTCCCCGTGGTGCTCATGGAGGGCCTGGCCCTGGGCCGCCCGGTCGTCAGCACCTGGGTCGCCGGCATCCCGGAGCTGGTCCGGCCGGGCGAGAACGGCTGGCTGGTCCCCCCTTCCTCGGCCGAGGCCCTGGCCGACGCCCTCGCCGAAGTGCTCGCCGCCCCCGTCGCCCGCCTGGAAGCGATGGGCCGCGCCGGGGCCACCCGCGCCGCGGACCGCCACGACGTTTCGAAGGAGGCCGACAAGCTCCTGGGGCTGATCCGCGACGGCCTGGGCCGCTGACGTCCGCCGCTCAGGCCGAGGCCCAGGAGCGGCGGAGGGCGTCGAGGGTCTCCAGGACGGCGATGGTGTCGTCCAGGGTCATGATGGGGCTCTCGCGCTCACCGGCGCGGATCCGGCGCATGACCTCGGCGGCCTCGAACTGGTAGCCGCCGCCGGGGACGTGCTCGACGAAGGTCTCGGAGTCGCGCTTCAGCATCCGGACGAGGGGCCGGGCGACGTCGTTCACGAGCCGCCGGGCGGCCGGGCTGCGCCTCAGCTTCGCCTTCCAGCCGCCGGGCCCGCCGGCCGCCTCGGGGATGGGGCCGACGGGCTCGACGTGGCGTGTCAGCGTCACCCGCGAGGGGGCGAAGAATGGCTCGTGGACCCGGATGGTCCCCTCGGTGCCGACGATGAGGGCCTCGTTGCGGAGCCGGCTCCGGAGCGACGACGTCAGCACCGCCTGGGCCCCGGAATCGTAGGTCAGGAGGGCCGTCTCCTGCTCGTCGACGCCCGTCGGCGCCATCGCCGCGCGGCCGACGACCTCCGAGGGCTGGCCGAGGAGCATCTGCGCCAGCGAGGCCGTGTAGACGCCGCGGTCGAGGAGCCCGCCGCCGCCGAGCGCGGGGTTGAAGAAGCGGGACTCAGGGTCGTAGGAAGTCGGATAGCCGAAGTCGGCCGTAAACAGCCGGACGCGGCCGATGCGGCCGGCGGCGACCAGCTCGCAGACCTTGCCGATCAGGGGGTGGAAGCGCATCCACATGGCTTCCATGCAGAACTTGCCCGTGCGGCGGGCGACGTCGGCGATGGCGCGGGCCTCGTCGGCGTCGACAGCGAAGGGCTTCTCGCAGAGGACGGCGCGGCCCCCTTCGAGGCAGGCGATGCAGTCGTCCTTGTGTCGGGCGTGGGGCGTGGCGACGTACACGACGTCGACCTCGGGGTCGCGGGCCAGCTCCTCGGCCGAGCCGTGGACCTTGCCGCGGCCGGGAGAGCCGAAGGCGTCGAGGAAGGCCCGGCCCTTCTCCGGGCTGCGCGAACCGGCGGCGACGAGGGTCGCGTCGGGGAGGAGCCGCAGGTCCTCCGCGAAGGCGCGGGCGATGGCGCCGGTCCCCAGCACGGCCCATCGGATCGGCTTGTCGGCGACGGTCGTCACGAGGCGGGACCTCCGGCCCAGGGCATCGGGGCGATCGGGTCGAACGTCGTGGTCATCTTGTAGGGGGCGCCGTCGGCCCCGGCCCGGTCGATGGCGATGACCATCTCGTTGACGTGCAGGCTGTAGCGCGCGCCGATCCGGTTGGGCCGGCCCTGCGCGATCGCCGCGGCGGTCTCGGCCACGCCGCGGGCGAAGTCCATCTGCTGCGCGCCGCGGTACTTGTACCGGCCCTTCTTCTCGCCCACCAGGGGATAGCGCATCCTCGGCGTCATCAGGGTGCGGCGCCGGATCCGGAACGGGCGCTGGATCTTCACCGGCGAGCGGTAGAACCAGCAGTCGTGCGTGCTCAGGATGCCGCCGTCGCCGACGATCCGCAGCGTGTGGTCGTGCGGGGCGACGATGCTGCACGTCAGCCGGGCCACGACGCCGGACTCGAACGCGATGCAGGCGACCGAGAAGTCGGGCGCGTTCACGGCGAGCGGCTCGTCGGTCCCCTTGTCGGGGAGGGTCGTCGCCGAGAACGCCGTGACGGTCGTCGCGGGGCCGAAGAAGGCGGGGAGCCACGTCAGGTAGTATCCGGCGTGCTCGAAGGTGCAACCGACCTCGAACTCGTCCTTGGCCGGCCATGGGATTCCGGACGCGCTCTTCCAGCTCCGGTAGGCCATCCTGTGGACCATGCCGTCGTCCATCTCGGCGTAGACGACGCGCGGGGTCCCGACCCGTCGCTCGCGGAGGGCCTTCCAGAGGGTCTGGGCCGTCTCCCCCAGCAGGCTGCACGGCGCGGAGGCGAGTTGCAGGCCCTTCGCCTCGGCCAGCTCGACCAGCTCGCGGGCGTGGCCCATGTCCATCGCGAGCGGCTTCTCGCTGTAGACGTGCTTGCCGGCCAGGAGGGCCGCCCTGGAGACCTCGTAATGGCTCCCGGGGTTGGTCAGGTTGAGGACCAGCTCGACGCGGCCGTCGGCCAGCAGGGCGTCGAGCGTGTCGAGCTTCGGGAGGTTGTGGAAGCTCGCGAAATGGTCGGCGCGGGCCGCGTCGCGGTCGACGACGCCGACGATCTTCAGGTCGGGATAGGCGGCGAGCGTGCTGACGTAATAGTCGGCGACGAACCCGCAGCCGACGAGGGCGATGTTCATGGATTCGTCCTCGGGCCGGCCGTCAGGCGAGCGCGGCCTTCCGGTAATATTCGGCCATGCCGTCCCAGGCCGCGGACTCGTCCCAGCCGAGGGCGTCGGCGTCGACGACGTCGGTGTTGATGCGGACGCGGGGTTCGGGGAAGTCGACCTGCTTCAGCAGGTCCACCTCGCAGGGGAGGCCCAGCCGCTGGCGCATCGCCTCGGCGAGCCGGAGGGTGAACGTCCCCTGGCTCTCGGCGTAGCCGATCGGGCCGAGCTTGGAGAAGCCGGGGGCGTCGGGGAGCCCGCCGACGAACGCCGCGTAGGCCTTCGCCAGCAGCGAGACCGGGATGTTGTCGCGGACGTAGGCCGGGCTGGAGCAGGCGGCCTTCTTGCCGGCGAGCCAGTTCTTCATGAGGTACGCGGTGAACCGCGGCTCCTCATGGGCCCCGAACGGGTTCGGGATCAGGAACTTGCCCAGGGAGAGGCCGTCGCGGCGGCAGTAGTACTTGAACGTCTCGGCCGTGAGCCGCTTGGAGAGGCCGTAGGGGGAGAAGTCGGGGAGGCCGTCGGAGCCGGCGCCCTCGCCGCCTTCGAAGACCGAACCCGTCAGGACGACGCGACGGCCGCCGGCCTGCTTGAAGGCCGCGAGGACCGCCGGCAGGTTGTGGGCGTTGTTGGCCGCGGCGCCGACGGCGTCGAAGTCCGGGCTCTTGTAGTTGGTGACGTCGGCCGCGTGGTGGCAGAGGACGTCGAAGCCGCCGTCGCGCAGCAGGCCGAGGAACGCCTCGTCGCCGAACGACGCGCCGTAGGCCGGCGCGGCGACCTCGACGACCCCCTCGGCCCGCTCGCGGCGGGTCGCGTCGGGGTATTCCTCGGGCCGCTTGCGGAGGACGGCCGTGACGTCGTGGCCCGCGGCGGCCAGTTCGCGGACGAACCAGTAGCCCGAGAACGAGCTGGCGCCCGTCAGGAGGATCTTCATGGTGCTTTGGGGGCTCGACGGCTCGGGTCAGGAGGCGGTCAGGTGCCACGCCGGGTCGAAGTCGCGCTGGTTGGCGTCCTTGTCGGAGAGGACGACGGGCGCGATCGGCCACTCGATGGCGAACTTCGGGTCGTTCCAGCGGACGCCGCGCTCGTGCGACGGCGAGTAGGGCTCGTCGACGAAGTAGAACGCCTCGGCGTCGTCGGTCAGGGTGATGAAGCCGTGGGCGAAGCCCTTGGGGACGTACATCATCCGGCGGTTCTCGGCCGACAGCTCGGCGCCGAAGCTCCGGCCGAACGTGGGCGAGCCCTCGCGGAGGTCGAGGATGACGTCGTACAGCGAGCCGCGGATGCAGCGGACGACCTTGGTCTCGGCCGCGGGGGCGAGCTGGTAGTGCATCCCGCGGAGGGTCCCCTTCTGGGCGCTCAGCGAGTTGTTCACCTGGACGAAGCGGTCGACCAGGCCGGCGTTCGCGAACTCCTTCTCGCAGAAGGCCCGCGCGAAGAAGCCGCGGTCGTCGCCCCGCTTCTCCAGGTCGATCAGGAACGCGCCCTTGATGGGCGTCTCGGTGAAGATCATCGGCGTGTAGGTCCTTCGAGGGATGGCGTCGTTCGGGCCCCTGGTCCTGTCCGGTCCGGCTCGGGTCAGCCGAGCCGGTCCATGCGGTTCTTGAGGGTGCGGAGCCGGACGAACTGGTCGCCCTCGAAGTCCTTCTTGGAGAACCCGTGCTCGACCATCTTGCGGTGCAGCTCCTCCATCCCGCTGACGAGGTTGTATTCCAGCTTGAAGTCGGGGAGCAGCGAATAGAGGTAGTCGAACTTGACGCGGTAGTTGCGGGGGTCGGCGCCGACCTCGCCGGTGTAGGCGACCTTGGCGTCGGGGACGAGGCGCTGGACCTGGTCGCCGACGTCCTTGACCTGGTAGTTCTCGGAGTTGGCCCCGATGTTGATGGCCTTGTCGTGGACGACGTCCCTGGGGGCGCGGGCGAGGGCGACGAAGGCGTTGGCGATGTCGCGGCAGTGGATCAGCGGCCGCCAGGGGGAGCCGTCGGACATGATCCGGATCTCGCCGTACGACAGGGCGGAGCCGAGGAGGTTGTTGACGACCAGGTCGATGCGGAGGACGGGCGAGTGGCCGTAGGCGGTGGCGTTCCGCAGGTAGACCGGCGAGAAGTTCTCGTCGGCGGTCTTGGAGACCTCGGTCTCGGTCTCGATCTTGGACTTGGCGTAGGCGGTCAGGGGGTTGAGCGGGTCGGACTCCTCCAGGTCGAGCTTGTCGCCCTGGCCGTAGACCGAGCAGGATCCGGCGAAGAGGAAGCGGGGGACGCCGGCCTCCTTGGCGATGCGGGCGAGGCGGATGGAGGCGTCGCGGTTGACGTCGTAGGTGAGCTGGGCGTCCAGGTCGCCCATCGGGTCGTTGGAGATGGCCGCCAGGTGCATGACGGCGTCGCAGCCGGCGAGGTCGGAGTGCTCGACCTTGCGGACGTCCTTGACCAGGTCGACGTCGGCGGGGACGATCGGCTCCCACTCGCAGCCTTCGAAGAGGCGGACGTCGCAGCCGACGACCGTGTGCCCCTCCCGCTTCAGGATGTCGACCAGGTGGGATCCGATGTAGCCCCTGTGGCCCGTGACGAAGACTTTCATGATTCTTTGGAGGTTCTTTCGTTTCGTAGGTGTGGAGCGGGGAGGCCGGCGCGGCGGGACGGGGATACTACGGGCGCGGTCGCGGGGCGTGTCAGGGGACGGCCCAGGGCGCCTCGCCGGACGCCCAGAGCTTGTTCAGGTGCTCCAGGTCGCGCTGGGTGTCCATGCAGGCCCAGTAGCCGCGATGGCGGTACATGTCGAGCTGTCCGTCCCGGGCGAGCTTGACGAGCGGCTCGCGCTCCAGGACGCAGCCCTCGTCCCGGCTGATGTAGGGGAGGAAGTCGCGCTCGAAGAAGAAATAGCCGCCGTTGATCCAGCTGTCGACGAACTCGGGCTTCTCGGCGAACTCCTCGACGCGGTCGCCGTCGAGCTTCAGCTCGCCGAACCGCGAGGGGGGGTTGACGCCTAGGACGGTGCCGAGCCTCCCCCCCTTCCGGTGGAACTCGTACTCGTCGGCGAGGTTCGCGTCGGTGACGCCGTCGCCGTAGGTGACGGCGAAGCGGGGGGCGTCGCCGAGGTATCGGGCCGCGGCGCGGGCGACGCGGCCGCCGGTCATGGTCAGCTCGCCGGTGAAGGCCAGGGTGACCTCCCAGTCCTGGTCGTGGTCGACCGAGTGGACGACGACGTTGTTGCTCTTCAGCTCGACGGTGAAGTCGCTGTTCATCGACGAGTAGTTGAGGAAGTACGACTTCACGACCTCGGCCTTGTATCCGAGGCAGAGGATGAACCGCCGGAACCCGTGGTGGGCGTACGTCCGCATGACGTGCCAGACGATGGGGCGGTTGCCGACCGGGACCATGGGCTTGGGCCGCAGCTCGGTCTCCTCGCGGAGCCGGGTCCCCAGGCCGCCGCAGAGCACGAACACGGGCACGTCCGAAAGGCGATCTTTCACCGATTCCCCCCGCGAGATGGCGACGGCGGCCGGCCGACGTTTCCCGGCGGCGGCCCTTGCCAGGGCGAGCCCCCGAGGCTTCAATAGATCCCGCCGCCCGGTCGCGCCGATCGTCGGCGTCCACCTAACCTTCACACACCGCCGGGGATCGTACACGGACGCCCGCCCGGCGCGGCCGTGTAATACCTTACAAGACCGACGGCCGGTCCGACAATTCCCCTCCCGAGCGCCCCGTCCATGAAACTGCTCGTCGTCGTCCTCTGCTACAAGGTCCCGGACCTGACGATCGACTGCCTGCGCTCGCTGGGGCCCGAGATCGCCCGGATCCCCGGGGCCCGCGTCGCCGTCTGCGAGAACGGCACGGGCCCCGAGTCCGCCGAGAAGCTCCGGCGCGCGATCGACGAGAACGGCTGGGGGTCGTGGGCCGACCTGGTCGTCGTCGAGGTCAACCAGGGCTTCTGCGGCGGCAACAACCTGGTGATCCGCCCCGCCCTGGCGTCCGCCGACCGGCCGGAATACGTCCTGCTCCTGAACTCCGACACCATCGTCCGCGAGGACTCCATGAAGGCGCTCGTCGACTTCATGGACGCGAGCCCGAAGGCCGGGATCGCCGGCAGCCAGCTCCTCTCCCCGGACGGGGTGATCCAGGCGTCGCCGTTCCGGACCTTCGGCATCGCCACGGAGCTGGACCGGGGGCTGCGGCTGGGCCTGCTCACGGGCCCGCTGGGGGGCCGGCTGGAGGTCGACCACTCGAAGCCCGGCCGTTACGACTGGGTCTCCGGGGCCAGCATGATCCTGCGGTCGACGATGCTCGACGAGATCGGCGTGCTGGACGACGGCCTCTACACCTACTTCGACGACATCGACATCGGCCTGCGGGCGCGGCGCGCCGGCTGGGAGGTCTGGTACGTCCCCGAGAGCAAGGTGGTCCACCTGGAGGGCCAGTCGACGGGCATCTCCGGGACCGCCCCGGCGAAGCCCAAGCGGCGGCCCGCCTACTGGTTCCAGGCCCGGCGGAGGTTCTTCCTGAAGAACCACGGCGCGGCGTACACCGCCCTGGCCGACGCGGCGTTCCTGGCCGGCTTCGCGGCCTGGCGGCTGCGGCGGCGGCTCCAGGGGAAGCCGGACATGGATCCGGACCGCTTCCTGGCCGACTCGTTCCGCCACAGCGTCTTCCGCACCGGCTTCCGGGTCCGCGAGGTGGAGAACCCGGCCCTGGCCCCCCCCTCCTGACGGGCGCGGCATACATACAGGGGTTGTCACGCCCCCGCCGCCCTGTCGTAGAATGGCCGAACCCGCTCCCGGCCGTCGCCGTCGCGACGTCGAACCCAACCCCGAGCGCCCCGCCCCATGATCCCCCCGACGGTCGAGCCCGAAGAGCACCAGGCGCCCGCCGCGCGACGGGCCGCCGCGTCGGCCGTCGGCGTGGTCGTGATCGGCCGCAACGAAGGCGAGCGGCTCGCCCGATGCCTGGCCACGGTCTGCGGCCGGGGCTCGGCCGTCGTCTACGTGGATTCCGCCTCCCGCGACGGCAGCCCGGCGGCCGCGCGGGCCGCCGGCGCCGAGGTCCTGGAGCTGGATCCGTCCCGGCCGCTGTCCGCGGCCCGGGCGAGGAACGAGGGGTTCGCCCGGCTCGCCGCCGTCGCCCCGGCGGTGGAGTTCGTCCAGTTCGTCGACGGCGACTGCGAGATCGCCCCCGGCTGGATCGAGGCGGCGCTGGCCGCGATGGCGGCCCGCCCCGACGTCGACGTCGCCTGCGGCCGGCTCCGCGAGCTGCACCCGGAGGCGTCGCCGTACAACCGCCTGGCCGACATGGAATGGGACGGCCCGACCGGCGAGATCGGGGCGTGCGGGGGCATCTTCCTCGTGCGGGCCGGGGCGTTCCGGCGGGCCGGCGGCTTCGACGCCGCGGTGCTGGCGGCCGAGGACGACGAGCTCTGCCTGCGGATCCGCCGCGGCGGCGGCAAGATCCTCCGCCTCCCCGACCTCATGGGCTGGCACGACATGGCGATGACCCGCTTCGGGGCCTGGTGGCGGCGGACCGTCCGCGCCGGCCAGGCCTACGCGCAGGGCTACGCCCTGCACGGCCGCGGCCCCGAGCGCCACTTCGCGGGCCAGTTGCGCGGGGTCCTCGCCTGGGGCATGGCCCTCCCCGCCGCCGCGATCCTCCCCGCCTGGCCGACGCGCGGGCTCAGCCTGCTGCTGCTGCCGCTGGGCTACGCGACGCTCTACACCAAGGTGAAGCGATACGGGCTGTCCCGCGGCTGGTCGGCCCCCGACGCCCGGCTCTACGCCGGCTCGATCGTCCTGGCCAAGGCGCCCCTGGCCTGGGGCGTCCTGCGGTACGCCGCGTCGCGGCTGCTCCGCCGCGACGCCCGCCTCGTCGAGCACAAGGGCCCGGCGATCTGAAGCCTCGCCCGTGCGCCCGCCCGGCGGCCGTCGCCGCGGGGCCGGCCGATCCGCCCCGAGAGACCCAACCCGATGCCCTCGACCGAACCATCGAACCCGCGACGATCCGCCCCGTTCCGCGTCGGCCTGCTCGGCACCGGATACATCGCCTCGTGGCACGCGGACGCCCTCCGGGCCGTGAAGGGGGCGACGCTCTCGGCGGTCTGCGACCGCAACGTCGCGCTGGCGCGGTCGTTCGCGTCGAGGTGCAAGCTGCCGGAGGACCGGGCGTTCTCGTCGGTCGAGGCCATGCTGTCGGCGCCGGGGCCGAAGCTCGACGCGGTCCACGTCCTGCTCCCGCCGGAGCACCACGCCCCGGCCGCCGAGGCGCTGATCGACGCGGGCGTCCACGTCTTCCTGGAGAAGCCGATGGGCGTCTCCGCCGCGGAGTGCTCCGGGCTGGTGGCGAAGGCCGAGGCGAAGGGGGTCGCCCTGGCGGTCAACCACAACTTCCTGTTCGCGCCGGCGTACGAGCGGCTGCGGGCCGACGTCCTCTCCGGGCGGATCGGCCGCCTGGACCGGATCGACCTGACGTGGCATCGGCCGCTGGGCCAGCTCCAGGGGGGGCCCTTCGACATCTGGATGCTCCGCGACCCGGCGAACATCCTGCTGGAGATCGGCCCGCACCTGGTCTCGGCGCTGCTGGACCTGGCGGGGGACCGCCGCGGGGAGCTGGAGCCGATGACGGCGAGGGCCGGGAACCCGGCCTCGCTGCCGGGGGGCGGCCTCTTCTACCGCCGCTGGCAGGTCGACGCCGGCGGCGACGCCCTGGCCGCGAGCGTCAGCCTCGCCTTCGGGCCGGGGTTCGACGAGCACGCGGCGCGGGCCCGCGGCGCGCTGGCCGTCGGGGTGGCCGACCTGGAGCGCGACGCCTACGTCCTGCGCGAGCACACGCCGGCGGGGATGGACGCCGACCGCTACCGCCGCTCGCTCGCCGAGGCCGGGGCGCTGAAGGCCCAGGCCCGCCGGACCCTGGCGGCCTACGCGCTCTCGAAGTTCAAGATCGTCAAGGTCGGGAGCCCCTACGGGGCGAGCATCGCCGGCGCGATGCGGCGATTCTACGAGGACCTCGCGGCCGGCCGGCCGGTCGACCGGCGGCTCTCCGGGGCCTTCGGCGCCGAGGTCGTGGCGGCCTGCGAGCGGCTCGGCCGCGAGGGCGCCGAGGCCGCGCGGGCGAAGGCCCCCGCGGCCGTCGCGACGCCCCCGGCCGCGGCCCCGGCCGTCGCGACGCCGTCGTCGCGGCCGGAGGTCCTGGTCCTGGGGGCGACCGGCTTCATCGGCCGGGCACTGGCGAGGAAGCTGGCCGACGCCGGCCGCCCGGTGCGGATCCTGGCCCGCAACCCCGGCCGGATCCCGGACGAGCTGCGGCGCGAGGGGATGGAAGTGGCGATCGGCGACCTGGCCCGCCCCGAGGACGTCGACCGGGCCCTGGAGGGGATCACGGGCGTCGTCCACCTGGCGCGGGCCGCGGTGAAGCAGTGGTCGGAGTACCTGGAGCAGGACGTCGCCGTGACCCGCCGCCTGGCCGAGGCCTGCCTCGCCCGCGGGGTCCGGAGGTTCGTCTACACCGGGACGATCGACTCCTACTATGCGGGGGCGAAGGCCGGGACGATCACCGAGGAGACCCCGCTCGACCCGATGATCGCCCGGCGGAACTACTACGCGCGGGCCAAGGCGACGTCCGAGGCCGAGCTGCTGGAGATGCACCGGGATCGGGGCCTGCCGCTGGTCATCGCCCGGCCGGGGATCGTGATCGGCCCGGGGGCGAGCCCGTTCCACTGGGGCGTGGGCATGTGGTCCTATCAGGCCGTCTGCCAGCTCTGGGGCGACGGCTCCACCCCCCTGCCCCTCGTCCTGGTGGACGACGTGGCCGACGGCCTGATCGCCTGCCTGGACGCCCCGGGGATCGAGGGCGAGTCGTTCAACCTGTGCGCCGACTCCGGGGTCACGGCCCGGGGCTACATCAAGGCGCTGGACGCCGCGGCGGGTTCGGCCCACCAGGTCCACGCCGTCCCGATCCGGAAGTATTATCTCAACGACATGGCCAAATGGGTCGTGAAGTGCGCCGTGGGCCACCCCGACCGCCGCCGCCGGCCGGCCTACCGCGACTGGGAGTCGCGCAGCCAGCGGGCGAGGTTCGACTGCTCCAAGGCCCGGCGCGTGCTGGGCTGGAAGCCCGTCGACGACCCCGAGGAGCTGCTCCGCCGGGGCGTCGCCGAGCCGACGTCGGAGGCCCTGCGCTGACGCCGGGCCGTCCGCTCGTCTTTACAGGCTTCGGCGATCCCAGGTATCGTAAGGCGACATTCGAAGCCCGGCCTCGCCGCCCCCACAGACGCCGCCTCCCAGTCGCCACGTCGCGGCCCGCGTCCCCCACCCATGGACACCTATTGGTTATGATCGAGTCCGAAGCGATGCCGGCCGCCTCGGCCCCCGCCGCGGGGTCGCCCCGGGCCACGGCCGTCGGAGCCCCCGAGCACGAGGTCGTGATCCGCCCCACGCCGGGCTGGCGCGCGGTCAACTGGGCCGAGATGTACGAGTTCCGCGAGCTTCTGGCCAACCTGATCTGGCGCGACGTCGCGGCGCGGTACAAGCAGTCGGTGCTCGGGCCCGCGTGGGCGATCCTCCAGCCGACGATCATGGCGCTGATCTTCACCGCCGTCGCGATCATCCTGAAGGTCCCGATGCCGGAGGGGATCCCGGCCCCGGTGTTCATCTTCGCGGCGCTGATCCCCTGGACCATGTTCGCCCAGGGGATGCCGGCGGCGGCCGGCAGCCTGGTGAACTCGATCAACATGGTCACCAAGGTCTACTTCCCGCGGCTCTTCCTGCCGTTCGCGGCGGCGGCGATCTACCTCGTCGACGGGATCCTGGCGCTGCCGGTCTACGGCCTCTTGCTGGCCTACTACGGGATCGCGCCGCACTGGACGATCGTGTTCCTGCCGGTCTTCTACCTGCTGACGGTCCTGGCGGCCCTGGCGATCGGCGTCGTCCTGGCGGCGCTGACGGTCTTCTTCCGCGACTTCAAGCACGTCGTGCCGTTCGTGGTCCAGATCATGTTCTACATAACGCCGGTCTTCTGGTCCATCGGTTCGATCGAGTCCCGGGAGATTCAGCTGATCATGTCGGTGAACCCGATGTTCGGGATCGCCGACGGCTTCCGGTCGGCCGTGCTGGGCCTGCCGATGCAGTGGGACTGCCTCCTGATCTCCACCGCCTCGACGGCGGTGCTCTTCCTGATCGCGATCCATTACTTCCGCCGCACCGAGCGCCTCTTCGCGGATTACGTCTGATCGGATCGCCCGCACGGACGCCCGGACCCCGTCCCGCACCCCGACGGCCCGACAAACACCATGACCCGACCGATCATCAGCGTCGAGAAGCTCAGCAAGCGTTACATCCTGGCGGGCGGCGAGCACAACCTCATCCAGTTCTCGCTGGCCAACGCGATCTCCGACCGGATGGTCGCGCTGAAGCGCCGGCTCGCCGGCGGGCCCTCGCAGGCCCGCAAGGCGTCCGAGTTCTCGGCCCCGCGCGACGCCGACCTGGACGTCGCGCGCGGCAAGGTCGTCGGCCTGATCGGCCGCAACGGGGCCGGCAAGTCGACGATGCTCAAGGTCATGAGCCGGATCGTCGAGCCGACCTCGGGCGTGGTGAGGATGCGGGGCCGGGTGGCCTCGCTGCTGGAGGTGGGCACCGGCTTCCACCTGGAGCTGTCGGGCCGCGAGAACATCTACCTCAACGGCGCCATCCTGGGGATGAAGCGGGCCGAGGTCCGCCGCAAGTTCGACGAGATCGTGGCCTTCGCCGAGGTCGACCGCTTCCTCGACACGCCGGTGAAGCGCTACTCGTCGGGCATGTTCGTCCGCCTGGCGTTCGCCGTCGCCGCCCACCTGGAGCCCGAGATCCTGATCGTCGACGAGGTGCTGGCGGTCGGCGACTACGCGTTCCAGAAGAAGTGCCTGGGGAAGATGCGCGACGTCGCCACGGGCGACGGCCGGACCGTCCTGTTCGTGAGCCACAACATGGGCGCGCTCGGCCAGCTCTGCGACGACGGCGTCTGGCTCGACAAGGGGCAGGTCGTCGCCAACGGGCCCATCGACGAGGTCCTGGCGGCGTACATGAAGAACGACTCCGAGGGGGCGACGTCGGCCTCCCAGTTCGACCTCGACCCGAGCAAGCCCCACCAGTTCCTCAAGGTCGAGCTGCTCCACGCCGACGGCTCCCGGGCCAGCGACTTCGCCAGCCACGAGCCGATCCGCGTCCGGCTGGAATACCTGGTCCGGAACGTGGTGCGATCCTGCCACCCCGATTTCACGATCCACAACATGGAGGGGCTGCGGGTGCTCGTCTCCGACGTCCGCGAGCTCAGCGCCGACATCGCCGACGACCTGGCCCCCGGCCGCTATGCGTTCGAGGTCGTCATCCCCCCCGACATCCTCGCCCCCAACACCTATACACTCTCCGCGTCCACCTGCGCCCTCTCCACCGGCCTGATGGACCAGCGCTCGGACTGCTGCGAGTTCACCATCAGCAACGTGAACATCGGGGTGTCTTCGAAGGGGAGCATCCTGAACCTCCCGCTCCCCTGGTCTTGCGACCGCCTCGAAGCCGCGGCGGCCGAGGCGCCGCCGCGGACCTGACCGCGGCCCCGGGTCCGTTCGTCGCCGAGAGCCCCCACATCCGACGTCGCAATCCTTTTCTCCATGGAGGATTGCGACATGGATTCGGTGGGTTCGATCGTCGTCCTCTCTTCGATGTTCGACGTCGGTCGGCCGCGCCTCGGCGGGCGTGCGTCGACGATGCGGTGCCTCCAGCGGGCCCATCGCGACGATCAAGTCGATCGGCCGCGCCTCGGCGGTCGCGCGTCGATCGGAGGCGATCTCGATCCGCCCGGTTTGTCAAGGAGCGTGCGTCCCGTCCTCCGCATGATCCGCGACCGACGGCCCGAGATTTCAGGAATCCGGGCGGGATCGCCGAAGACCGACCGGCCGGATTGGGCTGGCCGCGCGGGCGGCGTCGGCTAGAATACCCCGCGCCCGCGGCCAGGAAGGCCGACGGCGAGGCGAGGTGAGCAAGGAGGCCCGCGATGTTCGAGAACCGCGTCCTGGTGGTCGGCGACGTGATGCTCGACCGGCACGTCCACGGCCACGTCCGGCGGATCTCCCCCGAGGCCCCGGTCCCGGTCGTCGGCCTGCTCGGCGAGGTCAGCACGCCGGGGGGCGCCGGCAACGTCGCCGCCGGGCTCGCCGGCCTGGGATGCGAGGTCGCCCTCGCCGGCCTGATCGGGCCCGACGCCGAGGGGGCCATGCTCCGCGAGGCCCTGGCCGCCAAGGGGGTCGCCGGCCTGGAGCTGGTCGAGCGCCCCGGGCTGGCCACGGTCAGCAAGACCCGCATCCTCTCCGAGGCCCATCAGCAATTGTTGCGGCTCGACCGCGACGGCGACCGGTCCCGCTACGCCGCCTTCGAAGACGACCTGCTCGCCCGCGCCCTGCCGCTCGTGGCCGACGCCTCGGCCGTCGTCCTCGCCGACTACGAGAAGGGGGCGATCACGCCCAAGGTCGCCCGCGCCCTGGTCGCCGAGTGCCGCCGCCTGGACGTCCCGTGCGTCATCGACCCCAAGAAGGTCGACTTCGCCCCCTACGCCGGCGCCACCGTGGTCACGCCCAACCTGCTGGAGGCCGAGCGGACCGTCGGCAGGCCCCTGGCCGACGACGAGGAGGCCGGGAAGGCCGCCGAGGAGCTCCGGTCGGCCCTGGACACGGACGCCATGCTCATCACCCGCGGCCCCCAGGGGATGACCCTGGCGCTGCCGGGGGCCGTCCACCACATCCCGTCTCAGACCCGCGACGTGGCCGACGTCACCGGGGCCGGCGACACGGTCGTCGCCGTGCTGGCCGCCTGCCTCGGCGCGGGCTGGCCGGTGGCGGACGCCTGCCGGATCGCCAACACCGCCGCCGGGATCGCCGTGGGCCGCCCGGGGACCTACGTCGTCCAGTCCGGCGAGCTTCGGGCCGCGTGGGGGGGCATGTCGCCCAAGATCCTCGACGCCGGCGACGCCGCCCGCCTGCTGGCCGAGGCCCGCCGCCGCGGCCGTCGGATCGTCTTCACCAACGGCTGCTTCGACATCCTCCACGCCGGCCACCTGGCCTGCCTGGAGGGGGCCAAGCGGCTGGGGGACGTGCTGGTCGTCGGCCTCAACTCGGACGCCTCCGTCCGCGGCCTCAAGGGCCCGTCCCGCCCCGTCATCCGCCAGGACGACCGCGCCGGGCTCCTCGCCGGCCTCGCCTGCGTCGACGTCGTCGTCCTCTTCGACGACCCCACCCCCGTCGCCCTCATCGAGGCGTTCGAGCCCGACGTCCTCGTCAAGGGGGGGGACTACACGATCGACGCCATCGCCGGGGCGGACCTCGTGCTGGCCCGAGGCGGCCGGGTCGTCGCCCTGCCGCTCGTGCCGGGCCTCAGCACGACGTCCATCCTCGGCCGCAAGGCCGGCTGAGGCCGAGCCCGGTCGCGAAGGGGCCCCGACGGCACCGCTTCCTTCCGTCGACTTGCGGAGATTTTAAGCATCGTACGCCTATCCACGCCAACATCGGCGGCCGAGTTTCTTTTTCGCCACAACGATTTACTCCCGGGCGTTCGGCGTCCATGATGACCACCGAGCCCGGCCCACCGGGAACGGAAGGCTTGCGAACCGGCCCCCAGCGAGGGCCGCAAACCTTACGGGCTCGTGCAGATTGGGGAGGATGGCCCGCACCGCGAGATCGCCCCATGGTCCGGCACGAATCCTGCACACCGAGGCGTCATCGAACACGCCGACCAACCTCCCTCCCCGGGTTGATCGCCGAAATCCCGCGTCCTATCGCGCGACACGGACGGCGATTCGCAGCGTCTCAATCCTGCACCCACCGTCCGGCGTCGAACCGGGCGGCGGCGTCGAAAGATCGAATAAGCCGATCGGCCCCCCGGGGGAAACGAGGTCTCGTGTCGCTTCGGTTAATTCATCATGAACACTTTGAATCGCAGCCTGTCGTTAGGCTCAGATACCGACGCAATGACGTGCAATGATTGACGACTGAAGCTCGGGTCGTTAGACTACTCCGATCCGCCGCCGGGCGGTTAAATTGGCTCCGGCTGTGACTTTTCATGTTTTCTTCCTCCTGGACCCAGACGTACGACCTCGGCGGAAGCCGAGACCTAGGATTTTGTCATGAGGGCGGACAGCCCTACGGAGAGCCCGAAACGATGAACGCCACGTCGCCTTCGTCGCCAACGTCTCTTCCCCTGGTGGAGCCTCGCGAAACAACGATGACGCCTCAACCGGACGAACTCCCCCTCATCGCCCTGCGGGCCGGCTCCTCGGCCTACGCCGAGGCCGCCCGCTCCGCCGTCAAGCGGGCCATGGACTTCAGCGGCGCCCTGGTCGGGCTGCTGGTCCTGATGCCGGTGATGCTGACGGTCGCCGTCCTCATCCGGCTCGACTCGCCGGGCCCCATCTTCTTCCGCCAGCTCCGGCGCGGCTACCGCGGCCGGCTCTTCTGGGTGGTGAAGTTCCGGACCATGCAGGTCGACGCCGAGGCGCGGCTCAAGGACCTGGAGGACAAGAACGAGTCCGGCGGCAAGGTCCTCTTCAAGATGAAGAACGACCCCCGCGTGACGCCCCTGGGCCGCTTCCTGCGGAAGTCCAGCCTGGACGAGCTGCCGCAGCTCATCAACATCCTGCGGGGCGAGATGAGCATCGTCGGGCCCCGGCCGCTCCAGATCCGCGACAGCGAGCTGCTGCTGGCCGAGGATTCCGAGGGCTATCGTCGTCGCCTCCAGGTCATGCCCGGCCTCACCGGCCCCTGGCAGGTCGGGGGCCGCAGCGCCGTCGACAGCGCCCGCATGGTCGAGATGGACGTCGAGTACGCGAACAACTGGACCATCCTGGGCGACGTCGCGATCATCCTCCGGACGGTCGTCGCCGTGATCGTGGGCCGCGGCGCCTGCTGAGGCCCCAGGACCCCGACCCGCTCGCTTGCCTCGGCCCCCGCGCCTTCCGGCCTCGGGGGCCGATTCGTTTTCGAACCCGGCCGCCGCTCCGGCTCAGGAAGAACCGGGGAGGAGCTTGAGGATCTTCCGCCAGCGCGACTCCCGCTCCTCTTGCAGCGTGCTGATGCGCTGATTGAGCCAGAGCATGACGTCGGCGTCGTTGGCGGCCGGCGCGGGACGTTCGATCCGGGCCCGCGTGCCGGGCCGTGCGGGCCCCCGCGGCGCGGCCTCGGCGGGCCCGGGGGGCGTCGCGGACGGGCCCGCCGGGGCGACGGTCGGGGTGGCGGCGTCGGGCGCGGGCGAGGCCGCCCTGGGGGGATTGATGCGCACGCCCGCGATCGTCGTCGAGGCCTCGGCCGGCGGCGGCGGTGTGGGGGGCGTCGATGGGCCCGAGGGCGACGGCGCGGGGGGGGCTCCGGCGGCCCGCGCGGCGTCGCGCTCCTGCGTGAAGGAGGCCAGCTCGGACTTGAGTTCCTGGACCTCCCGGGTGACCTCGCGGAGCTGGTCCAGCTCCTGACGGATCAGGTCCATCTGCTCGCGCTGGAGCGAGCCGAACATCTCCACGAGCATGCCCATGGCGTTCTGGAACTGGTCCATCATCTGCTGCTGCATCAGCCCGAACTGGTTCATCAGCGGGACCATCACCGCGACCGGGTCGGTCGTCGCCCCGCGCTCGATCTCGGCGGGGAGGATGGAGACGGCGGGGATGGCCGGGAGGCGCGCGGCGTCGGGATCGTCGTCGCGGCGGGGGGCGAGGATGTCGCGGCCGTCGCCCGGGGACGGGCTCCGGGCCAGCGCGAGGGATCGGCCCTCGGCCCCGAGGTCCTCCCGGCCGGCCGGGGCCCAGCGGGCGGGCGGGGCGGGGCCGTCCCCGGCGCGGCTCCGGATGCGGATCCGGTAGCGGCCCACGGCGAGGATGTCGCCGTCGCCGAGGAGGGCGTATCGGACGGCCGCGTTGTTGACCTCGACGCCGCCGCCGAGCAGGTCGACGACCCAGAGGCCGGCGTGGGTCCGGACCAGGCTGCAATGGAACTGCGAGACGCTGGGGTCGGCCAGGCGGAACTTGCAGCCGGCGGCCGAGCCGACGAGCGAGACCACCCGGTTCATCGGCCAGACCGCGGAGCGCGACGGCCCGTTCAGGAACTCCAGGCCCACGTCCGGCCACGGCGTCGCCCCGTAGGAGCGGGACATCAGGGGCATGGACTCCGGCGGCCGATCGTCCGCCCCCGGGGCCCGGCCCGACGCCCCCAGGCGCAGCTCATAGGGGCCGATGCGCATCGGCTCGTCGCGGGTCAGCCAGCCGTACTTGCGGGGCCGGCCCCCCCCCAGGGTCCCCAGCCGGCTCTCCAGGTCGATCCAGAAGGCGAAGCCCTCGACGACCTGGAGGTAGGCGTGGCGTCGGCTGACCAGGCGGTGTTCGAGCGGGACGTCGGCGCGGGGGTCGCGGCCGACGAGGGCGAACGGCTGGTGCAGCACGCGGACGCCGACGTCGGGCTCGCCGCCGGCCTCGACGACGAGCTGCAGCGGCTCCACCAGGCGACAGGCGTCCAAGAACGATTTCATGTCTGCGGTTGGTCCTGACGCATCGCGGGGCGCGGACGGACGTCGAGGGGCGGGGGCCGGGCCGGCCTGCGTCGGCCGGGATAAGCCTGAGGCCGTCCTGATCATTTCAGTGTAACGGCCGCGGGCGCCGTCGACAAACGCCCGAGGCCCCGCGACCGCGACGGCCGCCGCGTTTGAGTTCCGGGGCCCGACGCGTTAGTCTACCGATGGGCCGACGCCGGGACGCGTCGCGCCGGCGCTCACATCAAAGGATCTTCAGGACATGGCTCGCAAAGGCATCATCCTCGCCGGGGGCTCCGGGACGCGGCTCTATCCGATCACGCGGGCGGTCAGCAAGCAGCTCCTGCCGATCTACGACAAGCCGATGATCTACTATCCGCTGTCGACGCTGATGATGGCGGGGATCCGGGAGGTCCTGCTCATCTCCACGCCCGACGACATCGGCGGCTTCCGGCGGCTGCTGGGCGACGGCTCGCAGCTCGGGCTGGCGATCGAGTACGCGGTCCAGCCGCACCCCGGCGGGCTCGCCCAGGCGTTCCTGATCGGCCGGGACTTCGTCGGCGGCGGCGACGCGGCCCTGATCCTGGGGGACAACATCTTCCACGGCCAGGGGTTCCAGCCCATGCTCCGGAGGGCCGGGGCGTGCGCGTCGGGGGCGACGGTCTTCGCCTACCCGGTGAAGGACCCGGAGCGCTACGGCGTCGTCGAGTTCGACCGCGAGGGCCGGGCCCTCTCGATCGAGGAGAAGCCGAAGGAGCCGAAGTCGCACTTCGCGGTCACGGGGCTGTACTTCTACGACAATCAGGTGCTCGACGTCGCGGCCGGGCTGGAGCCCTCGCCGCGCGGCGAGCTGGAGATCACGGACGTCAACCGGATCTACCTGGAGCGGGGCGAGCTGCGGGTGGAGCTGTTCACCCGGGGCTTCGCCTGGCTCGACACGGGGACGATCGAGTCGCTGATCCAGGCCGCCAACTACGTCGAGACGATCGAGGCGCGGCAGGGCTTCAAGATCGCGTGCGTCGAGGAGGTGGCGTACCGCCAGGGCTTCATCGGGGCCGAGCAGGTGGAGCGGCTGGCCTCCGCCCTCCGCAACGACTACGGCCGCTACCTGCTGGACCTGATCCGGGACGAGCCGAATCCCGCGGCCGGCTGAGGCCGAGGCGGCCGGCGACGGCCCGCGAGGGGGCCGCCGCCGGGCCCGGGTTCACTTGAGGGCCTTCTCCACCTGGGCGAGCGCGGGGCGTTCCAGGGGGTGGATGTCGGACTCCTTCAGGCCCTCGTCGCGGGCCTTGCTCAGGCTGCGGCGGGCGGCGTCCTGGTCGCCGGCGGCGAGGTAAGCCCGCGCCAGGTGGAAGTAGCGCGAGGGGGCCGGGTCGATGGCGACGACGTCCTCCAGGTCCTTGATGGCCTTGGGGTTGTCGCCGTTGGTCATGTAGACGACGGCCCGGGTGTCGAGCAGCTCGGGGACGGGCCCTCGCAGCTGGATGGCGCGGTTGATGAACTTCAGGGGGTCGGCCCCCTTGTCCCCCTGGAGGGTCATCAACCAGGCGAGGTTGTTCAGCGGGACGACCTCGCTGGCGTTCCTGGCCAGGGCCTTGCGGTACAGCTCCACGGCCTCGGAGTAGCGTTCCTGGCGGTCGCGGATGGTGCCCAGGGCGATGGTCAGGAGCGGGGCGTCGGGCTTCTGCTGGAGCGTGCGCTCGATCCAGCCGCTGACGCGGGCGACCTGGTCGGGGTCGTGGAAGGTCTGCTCGGACAGGAGGATGGAGATCACCGTGGGGGTGACGGGCTCGGGGTTGGGGGCGGCCTTCCAGAGGGGCTCGCAGACGTCGAGGGCGTCCTTGATGCGGCCGCGGCGGCCGAGGAAGGCGGCGTATTCGAGCTGGTCCTCCAGCCGGGGCGACGCCGTGGCGTTGCGCTTGAGGAGGGCCTCGGCCTCGTCGAGCAGGCCGACCTTCTCGGCGAGGCCGCCGAGGGCGCGGGCCAGGGCCGGGGCGACCTGGGGCCGGTCGGCGATGGCCTTGACCTTGGCCAGGGCCTCGGCGTCCTTGCCGCGGGCCTTGTCGAGCCGGACCTGGAGCGAGAGGACGTTGAAGGAGTCGGGCTGGAAGGCCTTCAGGCGGTCGATGAGCGCCTGGGCCTCGGCCGCGCCGGCGTCGGCGTCGCTCGCGGGGGGCTTGAGGCGGTCGATCAGCTCGGAGGCGAAGTAGGTCAGGCGGCCGACCTGCTGGGCCAGGTCCTGGGTGGAGGCCGGGCGGCGCTCCTCGCGGACCAGCTCGGCCAGCTCGGCGTGGGCCTTGTCCCAGTCGCCGTCGGCCTTGTAGATCCGGGCCAGGAGGTAGCGGTCGTCCTCGCTGGCGCGGCGCTCGTCGACGAGCTTCTTCAGGATGGCGGCGGCCTTGGTCCGGTAGGAGACGATCCGCTGGGCCGCGTAGACGCGGGCGAGGACGCGGAGGTCCTCCGCCTCCTCGGGGAGCTTCTCGTCGGCCTTGTCCGGCGGGGCGTAGAGGTAGAGGGCCTTCAGGGCCTGCTGGTAGTCGCCGGTCAGGTCGGCGCGGGCGACGTAGGTCAGGGCCAGGGTGCGCCGGGCCCAGGCGAGGTCGGCGGGGTCGACGGCGCGGGAGGCGTCGGCGGGCTTGAGGATCGAGGTCAGCTCGGCCTCCACGTCGTCGACCAGGCTCATGCGGAGGAGGAACTCGACGTAGGCGCGGCGGCGCGAGAAGTCGGCGGGCTTGGCGGCCTGGGCCCGGCGGTGCCATTCCTTGGCCGAGGCGATCCACTTGGTCTTCAGGGCGTCGCGGCCGGCGGCCTGGGCGCCCTGGGCGATGAGGGCGGAGCACGAGGCCATCGCCTGGGGGGCGCGGTCGGGCCCCACGGCCCGCTCGACCTGGGCGGCGGCCTGCTCGGCCGGCTCGATCTTGCCCGAGGCCACCAGGAACTCGACCAGGAGGACGCGGCGATCGGGATCGGCCGGGTCGTCGGCGACGGCCTGGCGGAGCACGGCCTCGGCCTCGTCGAGCTTCTTCTGCCAGATGAGGATCTGGGCGAGCGAGACGCGCTCGGCCAGGTCGTTGGGCCGGGCGGCGACCCGCTGGCGGACGATGGCCTCGGCGTCTTCGAAGTTCTTCTCGCCGATGACGCGGTTGAGGATCGACTTCTCGACGTCGGTCGCGGCGCCGGAGTCGCCGTTGAGGCTGGGGACCTTGCCCCAGAGCTGGCTCACCTCGGCGGTGCGGCCCGCCTCGATGAGCAGCTCGGTGGCGCGGTGGACGACCGGGAGGCTGCGCTGGCCCATCTCGACGGCCTGGACGTAGAGGTCGGCCATGACGCCGATGCGGCGGCGGCGGTCGTCGTCCTTCGCCCCGTCGAGGTCCAGCTCCTCCAGGCGGGCGCCGGCCAGCGGGAGGATGGACCAGTCGGGCCGCCGCGAGCGCAGCTCCTCGAGCGAGGAGCGGGCGGCGGCGCGGAGCCTGGCCTTCTCGACGGGGTCGGCCGTGCGGGGGATCCGCCAGGTGAGCAGCTCGACCTCGGCGAAGCGGCCCATGTAGCCGTCGTTCCCCTCGACGCGGCGGATGTCGGCGATCAGCTTCTCGGCCTGGGCCCCGATCCGCGCCACCTCGTCGGCGGGGAGGTCGGCCTTGGGGTCGAGGGCCATGCCGAGCGCCTGGAGGCGGGGCCGGAGGTCGTTGGGGGCCAGCTCGGAGGTGCGGGCCCAGATCGCGGCGGCCTCGGCCCGGGACCCGCGGGAGGCCAGGGCCGTGCCGATGGCGTCCAGGACCGCGACGCGCTGGTCCACCGGCAGGGGTTCGACGCCCTTGGACTCGGCGACCAGGTCCGCGGCCAGGTCGGGGCCGCCCCGGGCGAGGACGTACTTCAGGCGGGCCATGTGCAGCGGCTCGGAGTCGCCGAAGGCGGCCTTCGCCTCGTCGAGGATCTTCAGCGCGCCGGCGAAGTCGCGGCGGCCGGCGCGGAAGTCGGCCGAGTTGATCCAGAGCTTGACGGCCGCCGGATCCCTGGGATTCTTCGCCCGCGCCGCGTCGAGCAGGGCGACGGCCTCGTCGCGGAGGCCCTGGGCCGCCTTCATCTGGGCGGTCAGGATCGTCGCGGTCGACGAGGCGGGGTCGTCGCGGGAGACCTGGACGATCAGGTCCTCGACCTCCTTCCAGTCGCGCCGGGCGGTCTCCAGGCGGCGATTGCGCTCGATCAGCAGGGCGGCCAGCAGCGGCCGGACGACGGGGACCGTCGCGGCCAGGGTGCGATACTCGGAGATCGCGCGGTCGACCTCGCCCTGCTCGACCAGGCCGTTGATCCAGCTCAGGCGGGAGGGGAGGTTGTTGGGCGCGTCGCGGACCGCGCCGGTGAGGTAGGAGCGCTGGCGCTCGACGTCGCCGAGGTTGCCGTAGCACTGGGCCAGCAGGAGGTTGACCCCGGCCCGGAGGGGGGGGTTGGACGAGAGGTCCAGGTTCGTCAGCCTCTCCAGCAGGATCTTCTTCGCCTCGTTCCATTCCCGCGCGTTGACGAGCGAGAACGCGGAGTAGTAGTCGCCGTAGGCCTTCAGGCCGATCCGGTAGAGCTCGCGGGCCTGCTCGCGGAGCTCGGCCGTCGCGCCCCGCGAGGCGAGGGCGTCGGCCAGGGTGACGCGCAGGGCCGCGTCGTCGGGCAGGGCCTCCAGGCCGCGCCGCAGGGCCTTCAGGCCGCCGTCGAGGTCCTCCGTGGTCAGCTTCATCACGGCCATGGCCAGGTGGAGCGGGCCGGACTTGGGCGCCGCCTCCAGGCCCTTGGCCAGGGCCGCCTCGGCCCCCGCGAGGTCGGGCGGCGTCCGTCGCCTCTTCGCCTGCGAGAGCTCCAGGTACGGCTGGGCCTCGGTGGGCGCCAGCCGGATGGCGTCCTGGAAGTCGGCCTCGGCCGCCGAGGGGTCCTCGCCGGGCTTCAGGAGCTGGAGGCGGTACCGGCCCCGGGCCAGGTGGGTCCGGTAGTCGTCCGGCTCCTCCTTCACCATCTCGTCGATCACGCGGTCGGCGTCGGCCGGGCTGTTCAGCCGCTCGCCCCGGTAGAGCGTCGCCATGCGCTGGCGGGCGTCGAAGCGGTCCTTCGACCTCCTGGCCACGGCCGCCGTGTACGCCTCCAGGGCCTCGCGGTCCTCGCCGTCGGCCTGGTAGCAGCGCCCCAGCAGGTACGCCAGGTCGCCGTCGTCCGGCGCCTTCTTCTGGAGCGACAGCAGGTTCGCCCGCGCCGCCGAGACCTGCTGCGGGTCGGCCCCCCTGTCGCCCAGGATCTCGACCTGGAGCTCGGCCAGGGACCGACGGACCGCGTCGCGCCCGGGCTGGCGGCCCAGGACGTCCTTGTAGATCTGCATCGCCTGCGCGATGCGGGCCGGCGTCCGGGACCGCTCCAGCAGCACCTTGGCGAAGTTGACCTGGGCGTCGAAGTCCTCCGGGAAGACCAGGACGTGCTGGAGGTAGAGGTCCTCGGCCTTCGCCAGGTCCCCGGCCTTCTCCGCCTCCTCGGCCTTGACCAGGTTGGTCTTGCCCAGTCGCGAGACCTGATATCGCTGCAGCACGACGATCGAGACGACGCCCAAGACGAGGACCACGGCCGCGATGGCCAGGCGCCTCCAAGTCTTCGGTCCCATGGAGCAACCTCTCACTTTGGTGCGGAACGCGGGGAGCGACGGCCGGAGGGCCCGGGGTCGGCCGCGATGCGGCCCGGCGGTCGACCCCAGTCTAACCGGCCGCGACGGCGCGCGACAACGACGCCGGTCGGCCTTCATCCTCTGAACCATAGGTCCGTACGTCGCTCGCATCAAAAAGAGACGGCCCATTTCCCCAATCTTACATGCACCCGTCGCCTCCGCCCGCCTGCACCCACGATTAACCGAGCATGGTCGCCGCGCCCGCCGCACGGCCGGCCTCGCGCCGCTACCGATCAACCGGACATACTTCCCGCCCCCGGTCCTCCCGGCTTCGGTCGACCGTCCGGACGTCCACCACGATTAACCGAGCATGGTCGGGCGCGGCTCCTGGAAGCCGCCGACGCCGTGCCGCCCGCCTCGCGTCCCCCCGATCGGCGCGACCCCCCCGCCCTCGCGCGCCGGCCGCTCCCGACAGGCGTCCGACTTCTGATCATGCGGACATGACGATTCATGGCGCATACTTGCCGCACGGGGCCGGATCCGCCCATCCGATCACTAACGATGTTCGAACCCTAGTGGATCCGCGCCCATGCCGATCGACCGAGCATGGTTCGAGGGCGTTTCCCCGATTAACCGGACATACTTCTCACGATGTCCCGGACATACTTGGGGCCTGCACCCACGATTAACCGGACATACCCCTACCGATTAACCGGACATACTTAGCCTCTGTAACTTCTTGATTATCATGACCTTGCGGCGCGGAGAATTTGTTTCTAGACTCTTGTTCTAGACAGAAAGACAACAACACGGCGGCGGGCCGCCTTCATGGTGTTGCTCCTTTCTCGATCGGCCGGAAGACAGGAAGGCGGGGACCGGGACGGATCTCGATGCGACAGCCTCTGGGGCGAACGCCGGGAGCATCGGGATGGCGGAGCTGGGGTTCACGTTCGAGGACGACGAGGAGCTCGACGAGGCGACGTCCGTCGGCGAGCCCGAGGCGACGACCTCGGGCGACGCCGGTTGGAAGGACGAGCTGAACCTCGCGGAGTTCCCGATCGCCGCCCTGACGGATCGGGTGCCCGACGGCCAGACGACGCTGGTCTTCGAGGACCGGCTGGAGCTGCGCGACAGCCCGCCGATCGTCCGCCGGCTGACGATCATGGGGACCCACAAGCACGGCCTGCCGACGTCGCTGGACGACGAGGTGCTGGTCGGGCTGATCCAGCTCACCAAGCGCCGGAGCAACTTCACCGACGCCCGCGTGCCGTTCTCGCGGTACGAGCTGATCGAGCTGCTGGGATGGCCCCAGAGCGGCCAGAGCTATCGCCGCATCGAGGAGGCGCTGCACCGCTGGGTGGGCGTGGTCCTGATGTACGAGAACGCCTGGTGGGACAACACGGCCAAGAGCTGGGTGGACGAGCAGTTCCACGTCCTGGACAACGTCACGCTCTACGACCGCGAGCGCTGGCGGAAGTCCTCGGCGCGGGCGAAGGCGGGGAAGGCCGGGGCGAAGGCCGACAAGCCCCCCCTGCCCCTCTCCAGCTTCAAGTGGAACGACGTGATGTTCCAGTCGTTCCAGAGCGGCAACCTCAAGCAGCTCGACCTGGAGCTGTACCTCAAGCTCCGGCTGCCGACCACGAAGCGGATGTACCGCTTCCTGGACAAGCGGTTCTATCGCCGGAGCCGGCTGGAGTTCGACCTGCGGACGCTCGCCTGCGAGCACATCGGCCTGAGCCGGACCTACGCCCCGACCGAGCTGAAGCGACGGCTCAAGCCGGCCCTGGAGGAGCTGGAGCAGGTCGGCTTCCTGGAGGTGCTCCCGGCCGAGGAGCGCTACGCCTACGTCAGCCGGGGGACCTGGCGGATCATCCTGGTCCGGGGCCGCGGCGACGGCGTCCCCGGGGGGGGGCTCGACGATGAGCCCGACGGCGTCGAGGTCCCGGACGACGCCCCGTCCGAGCTGGCGGAGGCCCTGCGGGCCCGCGGCGTCACGGCCAAGGCCGCGGCCGAACTGGTCGGCGCGCACCCCGCCGACCGCATCCGGACCAAGGTCGAGGTCTTCGACTGGCTGATCCGCAACGGCGACAAGCGCGTGGGCAAGAACCCCGCCGGCTACCTCGTCGCCTCGATCCGGTCCGACTACCAGGATCCGACCGACTTCCGGTCGGCGTCCGGCCTCGCCGCGAGGCGCGAGGAGGCCGAGCGCAAGGCGGCCGACGCGAAGGCCGAGGCCGAGGCGGCGACCCGCGCCGAGGCCGACCGGGAGGCGCGCCTTAAAGCCGCCTGGGAGAAGCTCCCGGACGACCAGCGCGACGCGATCCTCGCGGCGGTGAAGGCCGAGAACCCCGGCCTCTCGCGCTGGAAGAAGATGCTGGAACCCCTCTGCCTCGCCGCCCTGGAGGCCCGCCTCCGCGACGGCAAGCCCGCCCCCGCGCAACCCCTCCTCTTCCCCGAATCGGGCCCCGCGGCCTGATCGGGATCCCCGGCGCAGGCCGGAGCCCGCGTCGACCCTGGCGGGTCGGGCGACGCGGGCGGGCCTCGGCGATCAGGCCGATGACGACGACGGCCGGCTTCGCGCCGCGGGTGCGGGTCGTCGCGACGGTTGCGACGACGTCGGATGCACCGGCGACCGTCCCTCCCCTGCCCCGCCCTTCGGCGGTCAGGCGGCGTCGCCTTCCAGGTCGCGGTCGGCGGCCTCGGCGTTGCGGCCGGAGCGGCGGTCGCGGGAGTCGTAGAGGACCATCGACGCGACCAGCGGGCGCAGGAGGTCGTTGACGACCTCGGAGCGATCCTTGCCCATGTGGATCGCGTAGAGCCACAGCTTCTTGTCGACGTCCTCCTCGATGGCGAACATGCGCTGGACCCGCCGGGGCTTCGCGGGCTTGGCCCGGCTGGCGCGGGTGCGCGACGACGAGGAGGACGAGGACGCCCGCGGCGTCGGCTCGGGGTCGCTGGCCGGCTCGGGGTCCATCGGCTCGGCGACGCCCATCGCCGGGGGATCCGACGGCGACGAGGGGGGCTGGCCGGAGATCCGGCGCTCGAACTCGGCCTCGGTCATGCTGGGTCGGGTGAGGCCGGTCCGGCTCTCGGGCCCGGGGATGCCTCCGCGGCGGGTCGGACTGCTCATCGGTCACCTCCCTCCGCCGCCGCGTCCGTCGGGCGCCGGGGTCTCCTGGGGGTCTCGCGCCGGCGGCCGGGCCGCGGGCGACTACGGTCCGAATATCGGTACGGGGTCGGGCGTCAGGACGCCTCGCGCCAGGTCAGGTCGGGCGCCTCGGCGTCGTCGAGGTCGGGGGCCGTGGGGGCCTCGGTGGCGGCGGCGGATCCGCCCCGGCCTTCCAGGAACGCCTGCGCCGCGGCGCGGTAGGCGGTGGCCGCCGGGCCGAGGCGGTCGTAGTGGATCAGGGGCATGCCGCGGGCGTAGGCCTCGCGGAACTTCACCGAGGCCGGCACGACCAGGTCGTGGACGATCGGCCCGAAGTAGCTGCGGACCTCGGCCTCGATCTGCTTCGAGACCAGCGTCCGGTCGACGCGGGTGATGAGGACGCCGGTGATCGCCAGGTCCCCGGCGTCGGTGAACTCCATGCGGAAATCGCCGACGGTCTTCACCAGCTCCTCCAGCGCCCGGACGCCGGCGAGGGCCGCGACGCAGGGGTCGATGGGGATGAGGATCTCGCCGACGGCGTAGAGGATGGCCACGTTCAGGGGCGTGAGGACCGGGCTGGTGTCGAAGATGACGACGTCGTAGCCGGTCAGCCCCTTCATCAGGCGGCGGACGCGGAATTCCCTCCCCTGCCCCAATCCCTGGACGCCGCCCATCTGATCCGAGCAGTTCCCCAGCCGGTCGCCCGGGGGGACCACGTCCAGGCCGGGGTACTCGGTGGCGACCGCGACGTCGGCCAGGCCCGACCCTTCGAGGAGGGCGTCCGCCAGGCCGACGGCCGGCGCACCCCGGGGGAAGTACCCGAGCGCCGCGTTGCCCGAGGGATCCGCATCCACCAGCAGGACGCGGCAGTCCAGCTCGACCAGCGCCGCGGCCATGTTGATGGCCGTCGTGCTCTTGCCGACCCCCCCCTTCGCGTTGGTGACCGCCACGCTCCTCATGGGTCTCCCCTCCCCGCGTCGAAGGCGTCCCGATGCGTCGCCTCGAAATCCCGCGGATCTCGGGCCTTGCGGCGACGCCTTGGTTGCTCGGCCCCCTGGTCGCAGGGTTTCGACGTCTCAAGCTCCCTGGGAACCTCGTTCCCTCGCGGAATCGGTCCCAGGGCAAGTCGACGTCCAGCTTTATCGGCGCATGGGTCTCAAGACTTGTCGTTTCCTCGGAAACTCGACGGCTTGGCCCCCATGTCCCAAGGTCCCATCTCCTCCAGTCGCCTTGTCGCACAGGCGTCGAGGCGACATCAGGATGTCGGGACCCTGGCGTCAAGCGGCCATGGCCGCCCGTCACGCCAGGTCCCCAGGTGCCTTCAAAGCCAGGCGGTTCGACGAACTTGGTTCCCAGGTGCCAGCGTCGCAAGATGCATCGACGTCAAGTTCCAGGGGGCGCCTTGATCCCTGGGTCGCAACGCCCCTTGGCCCATCGTTGCCATGGGACCTCGTCATCGTTGCATCAAGACGACAAGTCGGCCGACGTCCCAAGGTCACTCGGCCCATGGTCCGCCCTGATGACTGGGCCCCTTGGTTTATCGGTGACGATGGGCATCGATCATCAAGCCGATGTCGGGACCAAGGTGCCATGGCGACCATGGAACCTTGGCGGTCGAGCCGACTGGGAAGCATGGTTTCACAATCATCTCGCGACCCTGGAACCTTGTCGCCCATGATCCATCGCGAGATTGGCCGAGGCATGGAATTGGGAAGTCGACGAATTGGGCCCCGAGTCATCAAGCCGATGCCCTCGGCTTGATGTCAAGCCGATCGACCTGGATGGATCCCTGGGTGCCTGGGGTGACATGGTCATCCAGGCGACTTGTCGCCGAGGCTTCAAGTTTCATCGGTCACCTTGGGATCAAGGTCTCCGGTCGTGCCTGCGACCGAGGCGATGGCGGTGCCTTGGCGACCTGGCGCCTTGGCATCCAGGTGACGTCGGCGTCTCGAAGACTCGGCGATTTCGACGAGCGGACCGACCTGGAACCGGGAGGTCCAGCCGGGCCGAATCCCGAGCCCTGGAACCAAGGCGTCAAGGTTTCATGGCTCCTGTTACGCCAGGGTTCAAGGGATCAAGGAGCCGGGCCGTCCAGGAGCCAAGGTCATGGCGGCACCGATGTCCCTCGGCTCCTGGCCGACTTGATGACCATGCGGCAAGTCATCCAGGGATATATCCGTCTTGGGGATTGGGTCGCTAGGGATCAGTGAACCCAGGCGGCTTGGTCCCAAGGCGCATTGGCCCCGGCACCATCATTGAAACCATGGGACGCGATGGACCAAGTCTCCCAGGACGCCCGACGCCTTGGCGGCTTGGGGCCTTGGTTTCAAGGCGCGTCGGTCTCCTTGAATCCCCCGGGCCTCGACGACGACATCCGAGGGTTTGAGCTTCCAGGAGTCGACGATCCTGGGCCGGGCGTCGCCGCGGCGGGCGAGCGGATCGGGGCGAGGGGCGGGGCAGGGGAGGGGAGGAAATCTCGGCGAGCCGCTTGACATGGGTGATTCGAGTCATGGATGATAGCAAGCGTGATTTCATCGGGCGCGACGCGAGGGGTGAGGCGGTCTCTGGGGGTTGCGGGTGGAAGGCGGGGAAAAGGGGTCGTCGGGAAATTTGACTCTGGTCGGTTGAGCCGGCATGTTTTCGCGATTCACCTCAGATTCGCCCCTTGAGTCGATCGGAATGAGCCGGGCAATCCCAACCATCGCCATAGCCGTTGCCGAGCGAAGGCGAATCCTCCCCGCCGGGGAAACCGGCGGGGTGGGTTGAACAACTGAGATCTGGAGACTTGGTCATGAGCACGGGTGCATCGGACGTCCCCTCTCGCGGTCTTCGCAAAGGCCTTCGCCCGGACGCCCGGCTCAAGAAGGCGCGTCGGGAGCAGCTCCGTCGCAGCGTCCTGGAGTGGTTGGAGCCGAGGACGCTGATGGCCGTCCTGCCCGCGCCGCAGGCGACCGTCTTCGACCAGAACGCGATCGATCAGTCGGGGGGGAACGTCAGCAGCCCGACGGTGGTGGTGGACCGGTACAACCCGTACCACCTCTTCTCGGTGTGGACGCGGAACGACCCGAACCTGGCGCCCGGCAACGTGAACTGGGTCGAGGGGGCGTATTCGAACGACGGCGGCCTGAGCTGGAACTACCTGGGGACGTTCGCCGCGGCGAGCCTCCAGACCGACGCCGCGATCGTGCCGAACCCGGGCGTGAATACGGCCTACACGCAGACGATCAACCCGCAGGTCGCCTTCGACAACCAGCACAACGTCTACGTGCTGACGCAGCAGACGAACGGCGCCAACACCAGCGGCGCGCTGGTGATGAGGAAGTTCAACTTCGCCGGCAGCGGCTCCGGGGTCGGGACGCCGGGCTGGGTCTCCGACACGATCGTCCGCCAGTACGTCACCGACGCGGTGTTCAACCCGACGCTGACGATCGACGACAACCTGCCGACGTTCACGGATCCGGACACCGGCTACGTCCAGACCGACCCCTACGCCGGGAACATCTGGATCGGCTGGAGCACGAACGAGAACACGCCGACGGGCGACGCCTTCGTCCCCAACGGCCAGGTGTGGAACCCGAACTCGATCCAGGTCATCACGTCGTCGGACGGCGGCCGGACGTTCAGCGGCTCGACCCAGGTGAACAACCAGTCGCGCTGGACCGGCGCCACCGGCGTCTTCGCGATGGCGACGCCCAAGATCGTCGTGGGGCAGGGGAAGTCGGTCCCCGCCGGGCAGGCGGCGGCCAACGCGGGCGGCGGCGCCACGGTGGTCTGGGACAACTTCGGGCGGTACAACGCCACCGCGTCGAACACCGACGTCGTCCCCGACCTGATCCAGTCGAACGCCGTCTCCGCCAGCTACGCCTACACGATCGCGGGCGGCACGGGGCCGATCGCCAACGCCACCGGGACCGGGGCCCCCTACGGCGCGCAGACGACGGACTTCACGATCCCGGTCTCGTTCGCGGACGCGTTCGCCTCGCTGGGCAAGCTGACGGTCAACATGACCCTCCAGCAGGAGAACATGGCCTGGCTTCGCGCCGAGCTGATCGCGCCGGACGGCCGGACGGTGACCCTGTTCTCCAACGCGCAGGGGGTCGACGGCCAGGCCCCGCCCGCCACGCTGACGACCGGCGTGACCGGGACCAACCTCGGCATCGTCGGGACCTACACGCTCAACAACGTCAAGCTGACCTACGGCGAGATCGGCGGGTCGTTCGACGACGGGGCGCCCCGCAGCATCAACGACCGCAGCGGGGCCGCGACGGGCTACGCCGGGGTCTATCGCCCCGAAGGCCAGAGGTTCGGCGCCGGGCTCTCGCGGTTCGCCGGCTCGTCGTCCGCCCAGCTCACGGGGAACTGGACGCTGCGGTTCACGGCCTACGGCAACAACGGGACGTCGACCACGGCCCTGCCGTCGTTCCTGGAGAACCTGTCGCTGACCTTCGCCACGGGCGTCGTCGCCGACGGCGCGGCCGAGACGGTCGCGTCGACCCAGGTGCGCGGCAGCCAGAACGGCAGCTATCCCCGCGCGTCGGCCGCGGCCGGCCCCCAGGGGATCGGCCCCGGGATCGACGCCGCCCAGGACAACACGCTGGGCTCCTTCAGCCAGAATCAGGGGCGGATCTACGTCACCTATACGGGCTTCCGGACGATCCAGGTCGGCGGCATCAACAACCCGTCGGACAACACGGACGTCTACCTGGTCACCTCCGACGACGGCGGCCGGACCTGGCAGCACCGGTACTACCCGTTCACGAACGTCGACATCCCCGTCAACGACGACCAGGGCTCGGTCGACGGTTACAGCGGCGCCAACGCCAGGACGGAGACCGGCCAGATCGTGGGCCGGGCCCAGTTCCTGCCCCAGGTGGCCGTCGACCAGACGACGGGCTCGCTGGTGATGTCGTGGCGCGACGGCCGCGACGACTCGGCGCGGGCGCGGTCGTCGGTCTACGTCACGACCAGCATCGACGGCGGCGCCTCGTTCAGCCTCCAGTCCTCGGCCAACCCGTCGCAGACGGCCGTCGACGCCGTCACCGGCCGGACGATCTCGCTCAACCCCGAGGGGGACAACTTCAACGGGGCCGACCCGGCCGCCTCGGCCTTCGGGTTCGGCTTCCAGATCGGCCTGGCGGTCGGCTCCGGGCAGGTCTACCTGGCGTGGGCCGGCAACCTAAACAAGTCGCACCTGAACTCCAGCCTGGCCATCGTCGGCGACCCGTTCCGGACCTACGTCCAGAGGATGACGATCGCCGCCGGCCCGCGGGTGATCGACGGCACGCAGGGGGTGGTCGACACCACGGGCGGCGTGTCGGTCGACTCGTTCGTCGTGACCTTCGACCGGCCGATCGACCCGCAGGGGTACGCGGCGACGTTCACCCCGGACGACGTCCGCATCTACTACCGCGGCACGTCGAACTCCGACGCCTACGTCGAGATCCCGGCGACGGCGGTGACGCCGGACCCCCTCAGCCTGGTGCCGGGCTTCGGCTACACGCGGTTCCTGGTCTCGTTCGCCCCCCAGACGGCGGTCGGCACGTACAGCTACATCATCAACCCCCAGATCACCGACCGCGTGCGGACCGTCCCGGCGGGCCCCGGCGGGGCGACGAAGGCCGGCAACGCGATCGACCAGGACGCCAACGGCGTCGCCGGCCAGGATCCGCTGACGTATGCGTCGGGGTCGCTCTACCAGGGCTACACCCCGGGCGACTTCTTCACGACGCCCGAGCTGGCCCGCGTCTTCAAGACGTGGTCCAACATCGCCGGCGGGCCCGGCGTGCCGGCCTCGCTGGTCTCGCAGATCCTCGGGTCGCAGACCGTCAAGACGAGCCTGCCGCTGATCCTGCCCGGGGCCCACGCGATCGCGTCGGCCGCCCAGAACGACACGGGCTCGCTCGACAACCTGGTCAAAGATAATTCGACCAGCTACCTGTCCGTGACGTTCGACCGGCCGGTGCAGACGTCGACCTTCACACCGGCCGACGTCCTCCAGGTCATGGGGCCGACCGGGTCGCTGCTGAACATGCAGTACTTCGCGTCGGACCGGGCGGGACAGCTGATCCCCGCGCCGCCGTCGGCGACCGTGCCCGGGATCCTGGAGTCGACGCTGACCGTGCCGTCGTACTTCGGCTCGACGTTCGTAGCGTCGGACGTCACCGTGACCCTGAGCGCGACGTTCTCGAACCTGGCCGGGCTGAAGCTCGAGCTGGTGGCGCCGGACGGCACGACGGTGGCGCTGGTCCCGGCCGGCGGCCTGCGGGGGGCGAACCTCACCAACACCGTGTTCGACGACGCGGCCTCGCGGGCGATCACGAACGGGACGGCCCCGTACACCGGCTCGTTCCGGCCGGCGAGCGGCTCGCTGTCGGCCTTCGACGGCAAGTCGATCCAGGGGGTGTGGAAGCTGCGGGTCACCAACACGGCGACCCGCATCACGGGGACGCTGACCGGCTGGTCGCTGGGCGCCACGCCCACGATCAGCGTGACGCCGGTCAACCCGACGACGGTCAACGGCGTCCAGGTCGCCTCGACCTTCAACGTCAACTTCCCGACGCAGGTCCTCAGCGGGACGTACACGGTCCAGCTCGGCTCGGACATCACCGACGTCAACGGCCAGAAGCTGGACCGGAGCCTCAACGCCGGGCTCGACGTCCGGCGCGGCGAGGGGGCCGCGGTCCCGGTGACCTCGGTGAACTACGGCTCGGGGGCGGTGAACCGGCCGCTGGCCGGGACGCCGCTGACGTCGACGATCCGGGTGCCCGACAACTTCCTCGTCCAGGGGACGACGACCACGTCGGGCCTCTCGGGCCTGCGGCTGCTGCTGACGCTGGCCACGCCCGACGTGAGCAAGATCAAGGCGACGCTGACGCACGACGGCAAGTCCGTCGTCCTGTTCGCCAACCTGGTCCAGGGGTCGAACTCCGGCGGGTTCACGAACGTCATCTTCGACGACGCCGCCGCCACGGCGATCAGCCAGGCGTCGCCGCCGTACACCGGCGCCTCGTTCAACCCGCTGTTCCCGCTGCTGAACAGCGGGTTCGAGGGCGCCACCTCGGGCGGCGACTGGACGCTGACGATCGAGGGGACGGAGGCCGGGGCCTCGGCCACGCTGTCGAGCTGGGCGCTGCTGTTCCAGAAGCCGCTGCCGACCTCGGGCCTGGGCGAGCCGGTCGCCGACCAGACGAGCCTGAGCTTCCGCATCTTCCAGACGGCCCTGTCGAGCGACCTGTCGCACAACACCTGGACGTCTGTGGGCGCGGCGTCGGTCCTGACGGGCGACGTCGAGGGCTCGGCCGGCCGGGTCTCGGCGCTCGCCCAGGATCCGTCCGACCCGACGGGCAACACCTTCTTCATGGGCGGCGCCAGCGGCGGCGTCTGGAAGACGACCAACTTCCTGACCACCGACCCGCAGGGCCCGACCTACGTCCCGCTGACCGACTTCGGCCCGACCAGCGGCCTGAACATCGGGTCGATCACGGTCTTCCCGCGGAACAACGACCCGCGGCAGTCCATCGTCATCGCCTCGACGGGCGAGGGGGACACGGGGACGACGGGCGTCGGGTTCCTGATCTCCAAGGACGGCGGGGCCACCTGGAAGCTACTCGACAGCACGACCAACGTCGACGCCTCCGGTAACCCCCTGCCGCTGAACTCCGGGGCCCGCGACCGCACCTTCGTCGGGACCACGACCTTCAAGGTCGTGGTCGACCCCAAGCTGACCCTCCAGGGCCAGGTGATCATCTACGCGGCCGTCAGCGGGCCCAACGGCGGCCTCTGGCGGAGCACCGACACGGGCGACCACTGGACCCTGATGCGGTCGGGCCAGGCGACGGACGTCGTGCTCGACCCCTCCAGCGCCACCGGCGGCGGCGACGACCCGAACCTGCTGACGCTCTACGCGGCCTTCGGCGGCGACGGCGTCTACATCAGCCCGAACCGGGGCCAGAACTGGAACCCGCTCAACGGCGGCGTCGGCAACCCGCTGCTCATCGACGTCTTCGACCGGAGCCCGGTGGCGGTCGCCAACGGCGGCGTCAACCCGATGGGGGCCCACGGCCGGATCGTCCTGGCCAAGCCCGCCCTCACCGGCAACACGACCCGGGACCAGCTCTACGCCGGGTGGATCTACGCGGCGGTCGCCGAGACGGACGGCAGCCTCCGCGGCCTGTACATGACCAAGGACTTCGGCCAGAACTGGGTCCAGGTCCGCTTCCCCAGCGAGCCGCGGGTCGACGGGGTCGCGTACACCATCCCCAGCAACAGCGTCGCGCTCGCCGACTACAGCCTGCTGACGACCACCCTCAGCCTGGACGTCGACCCGAGCGACCCCAACGTCGTCTACCTGGGCGCCGCCCACGCCAACCCGTCGACCTCGGGCATCATCCGGGTGGACGTCACCAAGATCTGGGACGCCTACAACCTGGTCCTCTACTCGGCCGTCTCGGCCGACGGCCAGACCGACTGGAGCTCCACCGGGTCGGTCACGCCCGGCAGCCGCATCGCGGCCACGCCGACCACCGTCGCGGGCGACTACACGACGCCCCCGCCGGCCTACCTCAACTACATCCGCGATCCGAGCAACCCGTTCGTCTCCGGCGCGACCCGATACGCCTCGAACCTGGTCCAGTTCACGAACAACGGCTTCGGGGCCACCTGGACCCCGTTCGACCCGCCGATCAGCACCGGGACGTCCCCGACCTATCAGCGGCTGGTCTCGATGATCGACCCGACGACCGGCATGACCCGGCTGATCTACGCGACCAACCGCGGCGTCTGGAGCGTCCTCGACGACGACGGGAAGATGCTCGTCGCCGAGAGCGTGGGGACCACCCCCGCGCCCGGGGCCAACCGCAACGGCAACCTGGCGGTCGCCCAGTACTACTACGGCGCCGTCCAGCCGAGCGCGGCGGCCCTCACCGCCCAGGCGAACTACGACAAGGCCCTCTTCTACGCCAGCAGCAACGACCAGGGCCAGTACTCCAACGGCTCGATCCTGGACAACGGCTACCTGAGCTGGGATCCCACCCGCGACGCGGTCGACCCCTTCAGCCCCGAGGGCATCAGCGCCGGCGGCGTGGCTGTCGACCAGCAGGGGGCGGGGACGCTCTACCAGGCGTTCCAGGCCACCGCCGCCAGCATGGGGTTCAACGGCGAGACGACCTTCTTCCGCGTCAACCACATCGGCAAGACCTTCGGCCTGTTCCTGGCCGCCGGCGACTACAGCCAGTGGGACGACATCTCCGGCGCGACCCTCGCCGTCAACCCGCTGACCGGCAAGCAGCTCATCATCAGCTCGGCGACCGGCCGGATCTACTCGACGACCGACACCGGGTCGACCTGGTTCCAGATCGGCTCGCCGGAGACCTTCGGCAGCCCGACGACCTACAGCAAGGCCCTGGCCTACGGGGCGCCCGAGCCGGGCGCGACGGTGGGCAACCTCGGCAACTTCATGTACGTCGGCACCGGCGGCGGCCGGGTCTTCATGACCCAGACCGGCGGCGGCGGCACGGGCAACGACTGGCGCGAGATCTCCTCCGGCCTCGACGGCACGGCCGTCCAGCGGATCGTCCCCAGCCCGATCCGCGGCAACCACTCGGCCTACGCCGTCACGGCGCAGGGCGTCTACTACATGGCCGACTCCACCGCCGCGAACGCGACGTGGGTCGCGGTGACGGGGGACCTCCACAGCCTGTCGATCTCGATCTTCGGCGAGACCTACGCGATGAGCGACGCCAGCCCGCTGGCCCAGTCGCTGACGCTGTCGGCCCTGGCCGTCGACTGGCGGTACTCGATCCCGAACGCGGCGGGCGACCCCAACGGCTCGGGCCTCCACCCGGTCCTCTACGTCGCCGGCAACGCGGGCGTCTTCCGCTCGATCGACAACGGCCTCTCCTGGTCCCTCTTCCCGAACCAGGACATCGACGGGGCCCAGGTGCAGGGCGGCCTGCTGCCGCGGTCCGCGGTCACCGACCTCGACCTCTCGCTGGGCGCCGTCAACCCGGCCACCGGCGTCCCGAACCTGCTGGGGGCGCTGGACCCGTACAACCCCGGCTCGGCCAACGACCCCAACGTCCTGATGGCCACCACCTGGGGCCGCAGCGCGTACGCGGTCCGGATCGCCCCGCTGGTCATCCCCGGGACGACCCGCGTCAACCCGGCCGACGTCTCCGGCACGGCCGCCGACGGCTCGCCGATCATCCGGAAGTCGTCGTTCGGGATCTCCGGCCTGAGCATGACGACCGGGTTCAACAACGCGACCCGGATCACGATCTACAGCGTGACCGACGGCAAGGTCGTCGGCGGCTTCAACGGCGCCGGGACCAACGTCGCGGCCAACTGGACGGACATCAACGGCAACTTCAACATCCAGATCCCCGACGGGGCGTTCACGACCAACGGGACCAAGGTCCTGAAGATCTACGCGACCGACGACACCGGCTCGATCGGCAACGAGATCACCCTGACCGTCACCCTGGACGCCAACCTCCAGCCCGAGACCGTCCCGGCCACCCCGACGCTGGCCCTCAGCGCCGCGGACAACACCGGGCTGGTGCCGTCGGAGAACTACACCAGCAAGCCCACGCCGTCGTTCGTGGGGGTCACGTCCAGGAACGTCGCGGTCCAGCTCTTCTACACGGCCGACGGCGTGAACTGGCTCCCCGGCCAGACGGCGACCAGCTCGGCGACCGGCGCGTTCTCGATCCCGCTGACCACCTCCGGGGGCGCCCCCCTGGGCGACGGGACGTACCGGGTCGCGGCCGTGGCCACCAACGCGAAGGGCTCCTCGACCCCCAGCCCGGCGGTGACGGTCCACATCAAGACGACCCCGCCGACCAGCCCGCCGACCCTCACGCTCGACCCGGGCTACGACTCGGGGATCGTGGGCGACGGGATCACCAACGTCCGCAAGCCGGTCTTCTCCGGCACGGTCGGGGCGGCGAACGCCGGCTCGATCATCCGGGTCTACCGCGCCGGGACGACCACCCCGATCCTCGCCCAGGCGACCGCCGACTCGTCCGGGAACTTCTCGGTCCAGCTGCCGCTGTCGCTGAACAACGGCGTGATCTCGCTGACGGCCACGGCCGTCGACCGGGCGGGGAACGTGGCGCCGGGCTCGGCCGCGCCGCTGACGATCACCATCGTCACGACGCTGCTGGACTACAGCGGCAACGCCCGCGACTTCGGCGGGTCCTCGCCGCTGTCGCAGTCGCAGGGGACGCTCTACTTCCGCAACGAGTCGACCAACGACGGCCAGTGGTACGGCTGGCTCACGCCGCCGTCCTACCTGGCGACCTGGTACGCCAACGGCAGCCGCGTCGGCCAGGCCGCGGACATCCCCCTCGTCGGCGACTTCGACGCCGACGGCAAGGAGGACCTGGCGACGTTCCGCCCCTCCACGCTGACCTGGACCGTGGCCATGTCCAGCAGCGGGGGCCTGTCGTTCGACTTCGGCGTGAACGCCAGCTCGCTCCCGCTGGTCGGCAACTTCGACGGGCCCGGCGCCAGCCAGTACGGCCTGTTCGACGTGGTCAACGGCGTGGGCGTATGGCGGATGACCAGCGCCTCGGGCGGGCTCCAGACGTTCAACTTCGGGATCGCCGGCGACTACCCGCTGGTCGGCGACTTCCTCGGCCTGGGCTACGACCAGGCGGCCGTCTACCGGCCCAGCACCGGCCAGTTCCTGGCCTATAACAAGGCGACGGCGGCGTTCGACGTGATCGCCACGCTGCCGGCGAACCAGGTCCCGGTCCCGGGCTACTACGACAACCTGGCGTACAAGAAGCAGGGCCTGGCGTACAAGATGACGCCGGCGGTCTTCAACCCGGCGACGGGCGTCTTCACGATCGCCCGCCCGCCCGGATCGCAGTACCCTAACACGGTCGTCTTCCAGGGCGGCGACATCCCCGTCTCGGGCGACTACGCCGGCGTGGGGTGGGACCTGCCGGTCGTCTACCGGCCCAGCACCGGGAAGTTCCTGGTGAAGTGGGACCAGAAGCAGTCCAACGGGGCGGACGCGGTGATCGTCAACTTCTCGGGCGCCGTCAGCACGGCGGTCGTCCCGGTGGGGGCGCCGCTGGCCTACCGCCAGCTCTCGGCCGAGGCCCTGCGGGCCGGGCTCTCGCCGCTGTCCACCCGCGGCTCCGGCTCGGGCGCCACGACGTCGTCGCTCGACGACCCGGCCGTCGTGACGGTCGTGACGACCGAGGAGTACACTCCGACCCAGGCCGCGACGCAGGCCCCGGCCCAGTCGTCGACCGACCGGGTCCAGGTGGAGATCACCAGCATCACCTACCTCCCGTCGCTGTCGGTGTCGCCGTCGAGCCCGGCGGGGGCGCGGCAGCCGCTGTTCACCGGGACGGCCGCCCCGGGGACCTCGGTGGCCCTGACCCTGAGCGGGACGGGCGTCCGGGGCTCGAAGCGGGTGGGGACGGCGACGGCCGACGCTTCCGGCCTGTACACCTTCCAGCTCCCGGCCGGGCATCGGATCGGCAAGTACACGCTCGTCGCCTCCGCCCTGGGGGCCGACGGGTCGACGACGCCGGTCGCCTCGACCTCGTTCCAGATCAAGCCCGCGCCGCGGCCCCGGACGCCGGCCCTCGGCCGGTTCGCCCGGGCGGCCGCCCCGGCGGCCCGCGAGTCGGCCCCGGCCGCCGCGGTCCGGGCGGTGGTCGCCGCCGCGGCCCTGCCGACGGTCCCCGTCGCGGCCCCGCTGGCCGTCGACGCCGTCAGCACCGCGATCGACTCGTTCGACGACTCCCGCCTCGGGAGCCTGAAGCGGAAGCGGAGCTGATCGCGTCGCCCGACTCCGAGCGATCCCACGGCCGGCGGCCCGAGAGAACCCCTCTCGGGCCGTCGGCCTTTTCGTTTCCCACTTCCATCCCCACGGCCACGGCCTCCACCTTCCGCCGCAGGCCGGGATCCGCCGCGTGGGTCCGATCGCGCGGGAACGGGTTGCATCGTTCCCACGCAAGATCATGTTTGCAAACGACTTTGGTCGCGGCCGGCGCGGGTCCGTTCGCGCGGTTCGAAGTGGCGCGGCGGGAGCCGACCAGGATCTTGATCGCGGCCGAGTCGGGCCCGTAGGGGGCGGCGGGCTCGCCGAAGACCGGATCGGCGACGAACGTCGGCGGGGCCTCGTCCGGGTCGGGCGCGGCGACGGCCGGGGGCGCGGGGGACGCCTCCGGGGCCGTCGCCTTCTCGGCCTTCGGGGCCGCGGCCGGCGCGGGGAGGGGAGCCGGAACCGACTCGACTTCAACGCTCGCGGCGGGGGGGCAGGGGGGCGACGCCGGGCCCGGCCTGGTCGGGGTGGCGGCCTTCGCGGGCTTCTTCTCGCGGGGGGCGGACTCCTTGCGGAGCCGGTTGAGGGTGTCGATCGTGCGCATCAGCTCGCGCGAGCGGGCGGCCTGGAAGCGACGGAGGCGCTCGGCGTCGTCGCCGGGGGAGAACGAGGCGCGCTCGGCGGTCTCGACGGCGTCGTCGCCGTCGGCGGCGTCGAGTTCGGCGATCCGGGCTTCGAGCCGATCGACCTCGCCGGCCGCGACGGCCAGCAGGTGGGCGACGCCCGCCGCCTTGTCGGCCGGCCGGGGGGCGATCACGCGCCAGGCGCGCCAGGCGCTGAAGGCGGGATCTTCGTAGGGGGTGTTCTCCTGCATCAGCTTCCAGAAGCGGACGCCCCAGCCCTCCTCGATGGCCTCCCAGGCGAGGAAGACGGCGTTGACGGCCGGGTCGTCGATCGCCTCGAACGGGTGCTTGCCCAGCAGGCGGACGAACTTGAACTGGTCCAGGTAGGTCCAGGGCTCGTCGGCGAGGATCAGGCCATGGATCTCGGCCCAGCGGTCGCGGAGCCAGCGGGCGCCCTCGGGGATCGCCTCCAACTCGGCGACGAACGTGGCGGGGTCGTCGGTCCAATCGGGGCCCGAGCCGGGGAACAGCCGCTTGCCGGCCATGGAGAGCAGCTTCCGGCCGAGGTCGCAGACCCGGGCCGTGCGCCGCGCCCGCGAGTGCAGCAGGGCCTTGCGGACGCGGCGGGAGAGCAGGGCGGTTTCATGGCGCTCGGCCCGGTCGAGCGCCCACGACGCCTTGGCCGCGCGCGTGACGAGGTCGGTCTCCACGGCCCCGACGGGTTGGTACGAATCGATCCAGTCCTGGATCCGACGCCCCAGCTCGGCGGCGTCCTCCTGCGGCAGCACCGGCGCGGCGACCGTCCTCGACCGCTTCCCGTGCTTCAGGGCGTTGAGCCGGCTGCGCGCCTTGCCGGCCTCCGTCTTCGGTCCGGTCGACTTCTGGGCGTTGGCGCGGTTCGCTCGGATCTTGGCCTCGGTGGTCATCGGCTCGGCGGCTCCTTGAGGTTCGGATGAGTCCTCCAGGAAGGCCGATGTCCCCAGAATTGAGCCGGCGACGAAGATTCAACAAAAAACGCACGGTTTCATCGAAACTCAAACTCCGCCGGGCCGATCCGGCACCGCAGGCGGCTCCGGGGCGATCTGGCGGTCTCGGGCGGAATTCCCCACGCGCGATGCAGCAACGCGGCCGTCGACGACACATACTCGCGGGCCCTGGAACCGCAGCGGATGTGAGGCGGCGATGTCAGACGAGACCGACGAGGACTGCGTCAGGATGTGTCGGGACGGGCGGCCGGAGGCGTTCCGGCATCTGGTCGGCCGGTACGAGGCGCCGCTCCGCGCGTTCCTGGTCGCCAGGCTGGACGACCGCGACGAGGCGTCCGAGGCGGCGCAGGAGGCATTCGTCCGCGCGTACTTCGCCCTCCCGCGGCTGAAGCGGCCGGAGTCCTTCTGGTCGTGGCTGCTGGGGATCGCGGACCGCGTCGCGATGGAGTCGCGGCGTCGGAGGCGGCGTGCGCCGCGGCAGAGCGAGATGACCGTCCTCGACGGCGTCGAGGCCAGGGCCGAGTCAGGCGGCCATTCGGACGGCACGCTGGCACGCGTCGTGGCCGGGCTCCCGGAGCCGCAGCGCGAGGTGATCCTGCTGCGGTTCTACGGCGGCCGCTCGTGCGCCGAGATCGCCCGCCGGCAGGGGGTGCCGGTCGGGACGATCACGAGCCGGCTGTCGCGCGCCTATGTCACGATCCGCGAGGCGTTGCGGCGCGAGGAGCGGGTGACGGAGGCGGGTCGTTGACGCGATGGGGTCGACACGGGCCGGGGCTCGCGCCCCGGCCGAGCTTGGCGTCCGATGCTGTCGGGGATGGACGATCGAACCCGGATGAAGGAGGTGGGGCCGTGGAGTGCGAGCATTTCGAGATGAGGTTCGCCGCTGCGATCGAGGGGCACTTGGGGGGCGACGACGCGGCGGCGCTGGCCGCCCACCTGGCCGTCTGCCCGGCGTGCCGGGAGGCGTTCGAAGAGACGCGAGGAGTCGTCGAGCGACTCGGTGCGTCGGAGTGGGCCGAGGCGGGCGCGCCGTCGCTCGTCGCCGCGGTCTCCGACCGTATCATCCGCGAGCAGGCGCGTCGACTCCGGGCAGGCGCGATCGTCCGTCGTCGAATTGTGAACGTCGCGGCGGCGGCCGTCGTCCTCATCGCCGTCGGCCTGCTGGCGGGGACGTTCTTGGGCGGATCCGGGGGGAAGGCCTACGCGGACGACCTCAAGCCGGTGGGCGAGGCCGTCGAGCGGGCGAAGAGCGCCACGTGGCGGGCCCGCTATTACATGCGATTTCTGGGCCCGGACGGCAGGTCGTCGAAATGGGTCCGCGTCGTGAATAACAACCAGCGCAGCTTCTACAAGGCGCCGGGATTCTACCGGCGCGAGGACCTCGGAGAGTCCGGCGACGTCCATTTCGTCGCGGTGGAGGACGCCCGCAATCGCGTGAGCTTGGAGCTCAGGCCGCAGGAGAAGTCGGGCACGGTGCGCTACCTGGCCGAGTCGGGCTACTCGCCACTGGGGCCGTTCGCCACGTTCACCGAGGCGATGAAGCGGGAAGACCTGCAAGGGCTCGGGAAGCGTGAGGTCGCCGGGGCCGAGGCGGACGGCTACCGCTACAAGTTCTTCGCCGAGGGGGCGAATCAGAATTGGAGCTACGAGTTCTGGGTCGACCCGAAGACCCGGAAGCTCGTCCGCGGCCAGGTGCCCGGGGGCGACATTTTCGACCTGGCGGACATCGTGCCCGACCGGACCTGGGAGCCCTCGCTGCAATCCATCGAAGTCGACGGGATCAAGTACGAACTCGCCACCGACCTTGGGCTCGGCAACAGCTCCTCCCTCATCGACGAGATCGCGCTCGACGTCCCCATCGACGATCGGCTCCTGAGCCTGCAGTCGCCCGAAGGCTACGCGATGCAGAGCGTGGCGCCGGCCGCCGTCGCCGAAGCAGACGTGATCGCGTTCCTTCGCATCCTGGCGCGCTACTTCCAGGGGACTTTCCCCGACCGGGCCCTGGAGTTCAATCACGGGCCCGAATATGAGCGATTTGAGCGGGTCGAGCGTGACGTGCTCGCTGGCAAGGGAGGGAGCGAGGACGACGTTGCGATGGTCGAGGAGATGCACAGGTGGTGGCGGGAAGGCCTGCCCGGGCCTGGCCCCCTGCGCGCGTTCGTCACTCAGGAAGTCGAGCCCGGAAGCTGGAAGTACCTCGGCGACGGCGTACCCCTCGGTGCCAAGGATCGGGTCGTGTGCTGGTATCGGCCCAAGGGGTCGAGGTCTTACCGGGTCGTCCGGGGCGACCTCTCGGTGGAAGATGTAGCCCCGGGAGACCTCCCCTTGCCGGTCGCCCGCTGACCTCGCGGATCGATCGGCCCTCCGATTGCTCGATCGAATTGCAGGACGCCGCCGCCCGGTCGATGGGCGGCGGCGTCCTGCTGCGGTTCGGGGACGGATTTTTCGTCCGAGGGATGGGGGCGGCCCGGGCATCGTCCTAGTAAGATCAGCGTCGGGGGCGGGACATCACGGCCGAGGAGGCGAGACGTCATGCGAGGGGCGCGATCACGGAGAGAGTTCATGCGGGATGGATCGATCGTGGCGGCGATTGGCGGGCTGACGGCGCTCCAGGCCGGCGGGGCCGAGGCCGGCAAGGCTGCGTACCTGTGCGTCACCTGCGGGACGCAGTACCCGGAGTCGGACGGGCCGCCGAAGGGTTGCCCGATCTGCGAGGACGAGCGCCAGTACGTCGGCCCCGACGGCCAGGAGTGGACGACGCTGGAGCGCCTACGCGCGACGCACAAGGTCGTCGTCAAGCCGGAGGAGGAGGGCCTCCACTCGATCAACGTCGAGCCCAAGTTCGGGATCGGCCAGCGGGCCTTCCTGATCCGGACGCCGGCGGGCAACGTGCTGTGGGACTGCGTCGGGCTGATCGACGACGCGACGATCGCGCGGGTCCGGGAGCTGGGGGGGATCGCGGAGATCGCGATCTCACACCCGCATTACTACACGACGATGGTCGAGTGGAGCCGGGCCTTCGGGAACGCCCCGATCCACATCCACGAGGCCGAGCGGCCCTGGGTGATGCGGCCCGATCCGTGCGTCCGCTTCTGGCAGGGGGAGCGGACGACGATCCTCGGCGGGCTGCCGCTGATCCGGACGGGCGGCCACTTCGAGGGCTACCAGGTGCTCCTCTGGCCCGCCGGCGCCGGCGGCCGGGGCGCGCTGATGGCCGGCGACCAGCCGCAGATCTGCATGGACCCGAAGCAGGTGAGCTTCATGTGGAGCTACCCGAACTTCATCCCGCTCAATGCGCCGACGATCCGGCATGTGATGTCGTGCCTGGAACCCCTGGAGTACGACCGGATCTACGGCGCGTTCGTCGTCCGTGGCAAGGGGGTCGTCCCGACCCGCGGCAAGGAGGTCGTCCGCCGGTCCGCGGACCGCTACCTGCGGGCGATCCAGGGGTGAGGGGGGGCGGGGCACACCAAGGGTCGTCGGGTCGGCTGAGACGGCCCTTCCGAAATCCCACGACCCTCACCCGCCGCTGCGCGGCCGCCCTCTCCCGCCGGGAGAGGGGACGATCTCGCCGTCCCGACTCGATGGGGAAGCCATCAAGACGTCCGCCCCAAACTCCGGTACGGTCAGGACATTCCTGGAGGGATGAACCATGCCGGTCGGATTCGATGAATACTTCGACGGCCTGCCTCCGGAACGACGGGCTCGCATCCTCGCGAGGGCGGCCGAGATGGAGGTGGAAGAGATCGGCTTGAAGCAACTCCGGGAGGCTCGACGTAAGTCGCAGGTCGAGGTCGCGGAGCGGCTGAAGACCACCCAGGCCACGATCTCTCGGCTGGAAAGGCGGACCGACGTCTACCTGTCGACCCTCCGGAAGTATGTCGAAGCCGTGGGGGGCAAGCTGAGGATCACGGCCGAGTTCCCCGACGGTCCGGCCGTGGTGATCGAGCGATTCGGGGAGAAATGATGGTCGTCCCGCCCCAGGGTGTCACGACCATCAACGCGAGACGCCGCGGGCCCTTCCGGGTCGCGGCGTCTCGCATGAAGATCGGCGGGTGGACCGGATCAGCGCCCGCTGTGGGTCAGCGTCGTCTTGATCCAGGCGATGTTGCGTTCGAGTTCCTCGGCGGAGCGCCGGAAGGTGGTGAAGCTGGAGCCGAGGAGGCGGACGCAGACGACGCCGATCAGGGCGACGAGGACCAGGGCGCCGAGTCCGGTGAGCATCAGCGCGGCCGAGGTCTTCATCTCGAAGCGCTCGGCGATCCAGAGGGCCAGGCCCCAGACGATCGCGATCGCGCCGGAGAACGCCAGGAGGATCGCCAGGGCCAGGCCCCCGAGGGCGGGGGCGGCCCTGGCGAGGCTCGCTTTGGCGTCGGCCGCGGCGAGCTTCGATTGCAGGGACGCGAGCGTGGCGACGTCGTTGCCGAACGAGCTGACGTCCTCCATCAGCCCGCCCGACGCCCGGCTCGCGCCGTTGGTCGGGGCGCGGGTGCCGTCGTTCAGGAACGCTTGATGAGCCATCCCAGGAAGACCCCCACGGCCAGGGACACGCCGACGGCCTTCACCGGGTTGGAGACGACGGCGTCCTCGAACGACTGGCGGTACGGGCCGATGTAGTCGCCCACCTGATCGTACGCCTCGCGGGCGCGCTCGGAGACGTCGCCGTACGCCTGGCGGGCGCGGTGGGCGGCGTCGTCATAGCCGCGGCGGGCGGCCTCGCCGACCTCGCCGATCGCCTCGCGGGCGTCCTGCATGGGCCTGCGGGCGCTGTCGGCCCAGCCTCCGGACATCGGGAAACCCATGATGATGCTCCTTTGCGTTGGGGGTGTCGTATCGACGACGTCCGGCGGTCAGCCGCGGCGGGCGGACCGGGCGTGGGCGGCGTCGTAAGGCTCTCCGGGCCGCCCCGAGGACGACGGGGGGACGGCGGGAGGGGTGGGGTTCAGGTTCATCTGCCGCTTGATCTGGTCCTCCAGCCACATGGCCGCATAGGCCTGGGCCGACTGGCTGACCAGGGGCCACGCCATCCCCACGCCCCAGCTCAGGAGCCGGCGGCCCAGGGACTTCGGCGGCGCGGGCTTCGCAGCCCGGGGCGGCTCCGGCGCGGTGAAGGCCGCCATGCGCGGCATCACGTCGGCCAGGGCTTCCGCGGGGACGCTCGCCAGGGCCTGCTGCACGCGCTGGGCCTTTGTCTTCCTGCGCGGGACGAGGAAGTATCCCGCCAGGAGGCCGGCGCCCAGGGCGATGTAAGGATGCTTCCGGAGGGCGAGCCGCCAGTCCATCGCCTCCTCGACGTCGCTGACGACGTTGGAGACGTTGGAGTGCATCTCGCGGCGGATCAGGGCCATCTGGCGGCGGATTTCGTCGACGTCGATGTCGCTCACGGCTGGGGCACCTCGGCGGGGACCTCGTCATCCGTCCCGGGGGTCGCGGTCTCGACGAGCGGCAGGCGGCGGGCCAGCTCGGCCCAGAAGATCAGGCCGGCGAGCAGCCCCTCGGCGTCGACGACGAGCGCCAGGCGGGAGCCGGCGGCCGACATCGCCTGGAGGACCTGGTCGACGTGGGCGTCGAGCGGGACGGTGGGGAAGTCCTTCACCATGATGTCGGAGACGGGCCGCTCGGCCAGGTCGGGGGCGTCGGCGACGGCGAGGGCCACGTCGCGGTCGACGACCACGCCGACGGGCTTGCCGGCGTCGACGACCGGGACGACGTCGGTGTCCTGGTCCTTGAAGAACAGGACGGCCTCGGTGACCGTGCTGAACGGGGAGCAGGTGCGCGCGACGGGCGTCATGACGTCGGCCGCCGTCATGGTCTCGGGCGTCGCGACGGGGGCGGTCGGTTCGGTCGGGCCGGCGCTCATGTCTCACAGGCTCCACGGGATGTCCCCGGCGACGCTCCGGCGTCGCCCGATGGGTTGCGATGATGCAGATCCCGTGCCATCCGCCGGCCCCTTGCCCCGGCCGCCGCGGGGAGGTCCAATCGAGGTCGGTCACGCGGGGCGGGGGGGAGGCGATGCGGTCGCGGCGGAGGTTCGACGGGCTGGTCGTGGCGCTGGCGGCGGCGACGGCGACGCTGGTGCAGGCGGACGTGGATGCGCCGCCGAAGGGGGACGGGGCGGGCTACGCCGTGCTCGCCCGGTCGCTCCTGGAGGGCCGCGGCTATCGCGCGATCGACCACCCCGACGAGCCCCGCCATGCGCATTTCCCGCCCGGCTATCCGGCCCTGCTGGCGACGGTCTGGGGCGCGACGGGCGTCTCGGTCCGCGCGGCGCACGCGGCGTCGATCGCGTGCAACGTCGGCGCGACGGTCGCCGCCTGGCTCTGGTTCCGGACCATGTACGGCCGCCGCTCGTCGCTGGCCCTGGGCCTGGCGCTGGCGGTGAACTGGGCGTGGGACCGGGCCGGCGGCGGGATCCAGTCGGAGCCGCTGTTCCACCTCCTGGGCTGGTCCGCCGTGCTGGTGGTGGCCTCGCGTCGGCCCCGCGGCGACGCGGCGCGCGGCCTGCTGCTGGGGGCGGTCCTCGGGGCGGCCGTCTTGACGCGACAGGCCGGGCTGGGCCTGGCGGCGGCGATGGCCGTGGAGCTGGGGTCGCGGGGGAACCGGCGGGCGCTGGCGGGGTCGGCGGTCGCGTTCGCGGCGATGCTCGCGCCGTGGCTGGCCTGGTCGGCGCGGGTCGCTCGCGAGGAGCCTTCGCGGACCCAGGCGGGCCTCCTGTGGCGCGCGGTCGGCGACCTGCCGGCGACGCTGCCGCGTCAGGCCCTCTTCTACATGGAGCGGATCCCGGACCAGTTGACGGCCCCGGTCGTGGAGGTGGCCACGGTCTTCGGGCGCTCGCCGGCGCTCCGCGCGGCGGCCGTGGCGTGGGCGGCGGTCGCGACGGCCGTCGTCCTGGCCGGGCTGCTGGCGACGCTGCGCGATCGGCGGCGACGGCTCGCGGGCCTGGTCGGGCTGGCGACGCTGGCGATGCTCCTCGCCTGGCCGTACACCGAGGCCGGCCGGTTCCTGGTCCCGCTGATCCCGGCCCTTCTGATCGGCGCGGCCGAGGGCCTGGCGATGGCCGGGCGTCGGCTGGGGGCGGGGCGGAGGAGGTCGAGGCGGATCGCGGTCGCGATGGTGCTCCTGGCGGCGCTGCCGTATGCGACCTACGCCGCGGCCACGGCCGGGCGTCGCGCCCGCGCCGAGCGCGACCCGGACCTCGACGCCGCCTGCGCCTGGCTCCGCGACGCCGGCCGCCCGGGGCCGGTGCTGACCCGCCACCCCGGCGAGGTCTTCCTGCGCTCCGGCCGCAAGGCGCTGGAGGTCGCGACCGCGGAACGCCCCGGCGACCGCGACGCCGACCCCGACGCCGTCGCCGAGGCGATCCGCCGCTACGGGGTCGCTTATCTGTTGATCGACGCCGAGCCCTACGCGAACGCCTCCCCCTCGCCGCTGGCGCGCTACATCCGCGAGCGGCCCGGTGCGGTCCGCGAGGTGATGGCGTCGGGGGGCGTCCGGGTGTACGAGGCGTCGCCATGAAGCCGAGGTCGACGACGGCCGCGGTCTGGGGGGCGGCGGCGCTGGTGGCCGGGGCGTGGCTCGTCTGCCTGGCGGCGGCGTTCGTCGCGTTCCGGCTCTCGGCGCTCTTGGACGAGGAGGGGGCCCCGGTCAACTGGACCGAGCGCCTGGGGCAGTTCGGCGACACGTTCGGCCTGGTCAACGCCCTGTTCACCGGCATGGCGCTGGTGGGCCTGGCGTACACCGTGCACCTCCAGCGCGAGGAGATGGAGGAGAACCGCGAGTCGCTGCACCGCGAGCGCCGCGAGCAGTTCCTCTCGGCCCGGCTCAACGCGGTCGTGGCGCTGCTAGACGCCCGGGAGCGCGACCTGGCCGGGTCGCGAGAGGCGTTCCAGAGCGAGGACTACTTCGCCCAGACGCTCCAGTCCGAGGCCGACCGCCTGCGACAGCGGGTCGGGTTCCTGCGCAGCGAGGTGCGCCTCGGCTTCGACGGCCCGTGGTCGCGCGAGGTCCTGCGGCGGGCCGTGGCGACGACGATGCACGACTTCGTCGAGTCGGAGCTGCGCGGCTACGCGCGGGTGCGCCGGCGCTACGCCGAGGAGCACGCCGAGGGCCTGGACCCCGACGGCGCGCTGAGGAAGCATCGCGACTACCTCAAGGACATGCGCCGGCACGTCCGCCGCGAGTTCGCCCTTCTGGCCTCGCAGCCGGAGCCCGAATGCTACGACCTCTCGGAGCAGGCGCGCCCGGAGCTGGACGCCTGGACGGCCTGCCTCGACCGGGCGATCGCGGGGGAGGAATTCGGCGACGCGGGCCTGGAGAGCTGCTTCCGGATCCTGTCGGCCCGGCTCGCGCCGGCTTAGGGCGGCGAACGGTCGAATAGGACGCGAAGGCTTGCGCGAACATCCTTCTCCCCTTGGGGCGCTCCGTCGAGAACATCGGAGTGCGAGCGATGAACGGCCTTCCCCCCTGGCGGGGGAAGGTGGCCCGAAGGGCCGGATGAGGGGGGACGACGTGCCAGACGGCCGTCGGGTTGCAATGGGGGCCCATCGGGCGGGCCTTCGGATCCCGACGGCGCCCGTGCTTCGCGTCCCCCTCATCGGACCGCTTCGCGGTCTGTCTTCCCCCGCGAGGGGGGAAGACCGTCTTCGACCCGCATCGGCATGTTTTCGACGGAGCGCCCCAAGGGGAGAAGGCCCCCCGTGCGACGGCTCGGAGTCGAACCGACCGTTCGCCGCTCTGGACGCCGCCGCCCCCGGCGCAGGGGAGGGGGCGGCGCTCCGCGGGCGTCGTTACTTCGCCTTGCCCTGGGCGGCGACGGCGGCGGCCTTCCGGGCGATCTCGTCCTGGTCGCCGAGGTAGTAGCTCTTGATCGGCTTGAGGTCGTCGTCCAGCTCGTAGACGAGCGGGACGCCGGTGGGGATGTTCAGGCCGACGATGTCGTCGTCGGAGATGCCGTCGAGGTACTTCACCAGCGCCCGCAGGCTGTTGCCGTGGGCGGCGATGATGACCTTCTTGCCGCTCTTGATCGCGGGGGCGATCGTCTCGTCCCAGTAGGGGATGACGCGGGCGACGGTGTCCTTGAGGCATTCCGTCTTCGGCAGCTCGTCCTTAGTCAGCCCGGCGTAGCGGGGGTCGGAGCCGGGGTAGCGGGGGTCGGACTCCTCCAGCGCCGGCGGGGGCGTGTCGTAGCTGCGGCGCCAGACGAGGACCTGCTCGTCGCCGTACTTGGCGGCGGTCTGGGCCTTGTTCAGCCCCTGGAGCGCGCCGTAGTGGCGCTCGTTGAGCTTCCACGACTTGGTGACGGGGATCCACAGCTGGTCCAGCTCGTCGAGCGCGAACCAGAGGGTGCGGATGGCCCGCTTGAGGACCGAGGTGAACGCGACGTCGAAGGTGAAGCCCTCGGCCTTGAGGACCTCGCCGGCCTTCTTGGCCTCGACCTTCCCCTGGTCCGACAGGTCGACGTCGTACCAACCGGTGAACAGGTTCTCCTTGTTCCAGATGCTCTCGCCGTGGCGCAAAAGGACGATCTTCGGCATCGCTTCTCCTCGGATTGGGGGGCCCGCGGCCGGGGCCGCGCATCCGCCCATTGTCCCCGCCGCCCGCCCGGGAGTCCAGGCGGACGGCGCGAGGCCGCGACCGGGCCGGCGGGGGCCGGTCGCATCGCCGAGGGTCACTGGGCGTCGGCGCTCAGGATCTCGCCGCCGGCGCGGGTCCAGAGGGCCCACCAGGCGGGCCGGGCGACGGAGTCCTTGACGAACCGGACCGAGCCGTCGGCCATGCAGGCGTTGACGCCGCCGGGGTGACGGCTCCGCGCCGCGGTGATCTTGGCGGAACGGAACGAGATGTCCGGGGCCCCGAAGTTGGGGACGAACCGGCCGTTGAGCATCGGCCCGTCGGGGACCGAGCCGCGGAGCCAGTTGTTGTTCCGCGTGCCGTTCCAGCCGGTCACGATGCCGGCCATCCCCGCATACCCGCCGAGGTCCACGGCGTCCGCGACGCTCGCGGAGCCCGAAGAGGTCGACGCGCGATAGGCCCTGGGATCCTGCATCGGCGTGGCGGCGGCCGTCGGGGGGGACGTCCCCGGACCGATCAGGGTCTCGGTGAAGACCAGGGTGTTGCTGGTCCCGTCGGTGATCGAGGCCAGCCTCACCAGGCCGCCGACCCAGCAGAGGCCGTCCGACTCCGTGCCGGGGTGGAAGACGCCGTTCAGGCCGCTGCCGTGATTCATGGCGTAGTTGGCGCCGGCGATCTGGATCACCGCGCCGCTGGGCAGAGTGTAAGGACGGATCGTCGCGGCGTTCCCGTCGCTTGGGCACAGGAACGACGCCACCAGCGTGCGGGCCACCGTGGACAGTTCCGTCGGCAGGTCCGCCGATCCCGGATGCCCCATCTGGATGTCGAAGTTGATCGCCGCGTAGAAGTTCCCCTGCTCCATGTAGGGGAGGAGCCGGGCCAGCGGCGAGTGGTCCTGGGGGTAGTTCACGCCCGAATACCCGTTGTTGGGCAGGGCCTCGGCGTAGGTCGAGGCGTAGTTGTGCAAGGCGAGGCCGATCTGCTTCAGGTTGTTGGTGCACTGGGCGCGGCGGGCGGCCTCGCGGGCGCTCTGGACGGCCGGCAGCAGCAGCGCGATCAGCACCGCGATGATCGCGATGACGACCAGCAGCTCGATCAGCGTGAAGGCGGGGCGGTCGGATCGATGTGTCATGATTCGTAGGGGGGCCTGCGAGGGGCGCGGCCGAAGCTCCCACGCAGCGGGCTGGCTTCGGCCGGGCCCCTCAAGGAGAAGGAGGGTGGTCGACCGTGTTGAGAATGAGTCTCAATATCCACGATGCGGCGCGTCTTTTCAAGACCGATTCGTGGGCGCAGGGAGGCGACGTCGGCATCGGATCGATGCCGACGCCACGATCCCCGAGGCCGCCAGGGTGAGACTCGCCGGCTCGGGGACGGTCGTGATGGTCAGGCGGTCGAATCGAAAACGAAGGCTTGCGCGAACATTCTTATCTGTCAGGGGGGCTTCGTCGAAACCATGGGGGGGGGTGATGACGAGCATCCTCCTCCCACGAGGGGAGAAGTGAGTGTCCATGCTCCTACTCCCATGGTTTCGACGGAGCATCGCGAAGGGAGCAGGCCGACCGTACGACGTCTCGTCGGCGGCCCGATCGTTCGAGGCTCGGGTCGTTCAAGGGCGGCGTCGCGCCATCGCGCCGACGCCGACGAGGCCGGCCAGCATCATCGCGCAGGCCGCCGGTTCCGGGACCGCGGCCGTCGCGATCTCCTGGGTCGTGCTGAACTGGGTGAACGCCGCGTGCGCGCCGAACGTCCAGTCGATCTCGTACGGGGAGCCGGCGGCGAAGGCGCCGAGGCCGCTCAGGTCCCAGGTGAACGTCAACAGCTGGCCGGCGAAGCCTCCGATATCCCCCGCGCCGGACGCGGTCTGCGTATCGAACGCGTAGGACTGGCCGCCGATGGCCAGCGTGGGCTGCTGGGTGAACGAGTTGCCGGCGGTGGTGACGGACAGCGTGAGGCTCGACGCGTCGCCCTGGAGCGAGCTGTTGAGCTTGAAATCGGCGTCGGCGGCACCGGTGTAGTAGAAGCTCCCGTAGAGCCCGCCGTAGGAAGACCCGGTGTTGTCGATGTACAGGGTGGCGGGGAACTGCGACGCGGCGTCGGGGGTGAGGGTGCCGACGCCGCCGGAATAGCCGGGGTTGGCGGGCCCGTTCCAGTCGCTCCACGTCGTCGTCAGGGTCCCGGCCTGAGCGGACGCGACCGTGGACAGACCGAGGCACGCGCCGAGGACGAATCTTCCGAGCTTCATGGGATCGAATCTCTCTTCTTCGAGTCGTGAATGAGGGCCGCTTCGCGGATCGCCGCGAGGCGGCCCGATCCGTGAGACGCCTGGACCCCGCCCCGAGGCGGGATCGCGAAGGAGGGTCGGGACGGGCGGGACCCTCGCCGACGCCCGACCGGGGGGCCGTGCTCAGACGGCCGTGCGAGCGGACCGGCGACGGATCAGCAGGGCCAGGGAGCCGCCGCAGGCCAGCAGCGCCAGCGACGAGGGCTCGGGGACGGCGGCCGTGGCGACCGTGTCGGACTCGTCGACGCGGAGCTTGTAGAGCTGCGCGTGCTGGACGCCGGTGAACGAGATCGAGAACGACGTGATCGGGTCGGCGATCCCGGAGAGGTCCCAGTTGAGGAGGTAGGTGTTGATGTAGACGTCCTCGGGGCCCGTCGGCATATCGACCGTGCCGTTGTAGTACTGCTCCAGCAGGCCGCTGGTCGTGGCCGCGAGGTTCTGCGAGCCGCCGTTGTAGCTCAGCGTCGGCAGGGCGTGGTTCCAGAAGTCGTAGGTCCACGCCTCGCCGATCTGGATCTGGAACGACACCTGCTGGAGGCCGGCGATGGCGGCCGAGTCGGACACGGCCAGCGTCCCGCCGTTGTTGTCGACGTCGGCGCTGAAGCCGCCGAAGTAGATGCTGCCGCTGGCGGGGTAGGGGCCGCCGCCGGTCCCGTTGGCGACCTTGCTCAGCTCGGCGCCGGCCGAGCCGGCCTGCGCGGCCATCGGGGCCGGCCAGGCGCCGGAGCCCGGGAACCCGGGGTAGCCGGTGTAGGGGGGGGCCGTGAGCCTCGCCCATTCCGAGTAGGCGGTGTTCCCGGGGAGGCCCGGGTCGGTCAGGGCGATCGGGTCGGCCTGGGCGGGCGGGGCGGCGAGCGCGAAGGCCGCGGCGACGAGCGCGGGGGCGGCGAACGGGAGGCGGCGGGTCGGGTGCGTCATCGGGGATGCTCCTCGGTGTGCGGTGAAGACGAAAATTGAAATCGTGTGCATGTTATTATGCTTAATTCGGCTCGATTCGGCCCGGTGCCTCGGCCGGATCACCTCCTTTGCAGGGGCCGAGGCTCAGGGCCCCGGCGGCGCGACGCGGCTCCTCTTCATCAGCCGACGCTCGGCCTCGCGATTGGCGGCCTCGGCGGCGTCGGTCTCCCGGACCGCGGCTTCGAACCGCGCGGGGTCCTCGTCGGCCGTCGGCGAGAGGCGGGGGGCGGGGGCCGGGCCCCCCCCCCCCCGCCGCGACGGCCAGGGTGAGCAGCGCGGCGGCGGCCCGGCGTCGGGTTCGTTCGCTCGACATCGGGGCGTCCTCCTCGCGCGGTGCGTCAGTAGGCGTCGGCGGAGACGACTTCGCCCCCGGCCGACGTGGAGAGGGCCATGTAGACGTCCGGGGCGATCGAGGCCCTGACGGCCCGGACGCCGCCGTCGGCGAGGGCGAACATCACGACGCCGGGGTGGACGCCGCGGAAGTTCGGCACGCGCTGGCCGCCGTCGGCCGTCCACGACCAGGCGTCGTCGGCGTGCGTGGCGGCGCCGCAGTCGTTGGGGCCGTAGAAGGTGCCCCGCGCGTCGGTCGTCTTGGCCACGAGCCCGCCGCCCACCATCAGCCCGGCGTCCGACGCCAGGTGGGGCCGGCCGTACGCCTGGAACATCAGGTTGTCCAGGACGAAGTCGACGTAGCCCGAGCTGGACGCCATCTGCCGGCTGGTGACGCACACGCGGGCGGCCGTCCGCAGGCCCCCGAGGGCGACCAGCCGATTCGCGTCCCGCCCCCCGGCCGACTCGCCCAGCAGCAGCGTGTTGGACAGGCCGTCGGAGATCTCGGCCAGCCTGGCGGCGATGTTGAAGCCGAAGGGCCCGCGCCGCGACGCCTGGAGGTAGGGGGGCGTGGCGTAGCGGTCGGCCCCGCCGTTGAACAGGTAGTCCGTCACCGCCGCCCGCGGCACCTGCATCTGCGCGGGCGTGTCGAACCGGTAGGTCAGGCCCCCCGCCGCGCGATTCGACGGGCAGAGGAACGTCCCGACCTGGTGCTGGAACGTCGTGGTGTTGTCGGGGAACGTCCAGCCGAACCACGAGCCGTATTGGGTGGGGAACCCGACGGAGAAGTTGGTGGCGTTGAACGCCGCCCCTTGCTCCAGGTACGGCAGCATCATGTGGTAGCCGGTGAAGTTCATGTAGGTGGCGCCGATGAAGTACGGCGGCGAGGCGGTGTCGCGGATGCCCTGGGCCGCCGCCGGGAGGGCCCCGGCGGTCGACTCGTAGTTGTGCAGCGCCAGGGCGAGCTGCTTCAGGTTGTTGGCGCACTGCGCCCGCCGGGCCGCCTCGCGCGCCGCCTGCACGGCCGGCAGCAGCAGGGCGATCAGCATCCCGATGATCGCGATCACCACCAGCAGCTCGATCAGCGTGAAGCCGCGATCGCCGCCGCCGGCCGCCCCGTCGCGCGGGGCCTCTCGACGCATCATGTCCGCTCGCTCGGTAGGGGCCGCGCGACCGGGACCGGGGTCGCGCGACGTCGGTGGGGTGGGCGAGGGGGCCTCGCCCGGGGGAAGAATCGTTCGCGTCTAGATACTGAGACTCAGTCTCAATCTCATCGACGATGGATTCTTGCGAGCGACGATCGGAATGTCAAGCATGCGGCGGCGAGGACGGCGCGGAATGGGGCCGCGAGGGGGCGCGGGCCCCCGGGCGGCGATCCAATCGAACCGATCAGCCTAATTTCAATCTTGTGAACATAATTTGGATTATCAGACCCACATCTGGGGGGCTCCGCCGCGACGGAGCGGCCCCGGCGCGGCGCTTGACCGATACCTATGGGGGGTATATGATTCCCGGGACATAGGGAGGGCGGGCGACGTGGACGACGGGGCCAGGAAGAAGCTGAGGGCGAGGGCGAGCCGCATCGCGGGCCAGGTGGCCGGCGTGCAGAGGATGCTGGACGAGGACCGGTATTGCGTGGACGTCCTCAACCAGATCGCCGCGGCGCGCTCGGCGCTCGACGCGCTGGGGGTGGAGCTGCTGACGCGGCACCTGGAATGCTGCGTTTTGGGCCACGGGGGCGGCGGCGAGCACGATCGCGCCAAGCCCATGTCGCAGGAGGAATTGCTGGTCGAGGTCCGGTCCGTCCTGTCCCGATTCCTGAGATGAAAGCGAGGGTGACGCCATGGCCCGCACGGTGACGACGCTGGAGATCGAGGGGGTGGAGTGCGAGGGTTGCGCCGGGTCGGCGCGGGCCGCGCTGGCGAAGCTCGACGGGGTGGGCGAGGCCCGGTTCGACATCCCCGGCAAGACGGTGACGGTGTCGCACGACGCCGCGGTCGGCCGCGAGGACGTGGCGCGGGCCCTGACCGCGGCCGGGTTCCCGGCGCGATGACGCCGACGACGCTCGACATGCCGGTCGTCGGCATGCACTGCGCCGCGTGCGCCGGCCGGATCGAGCGGGCGCTCGGGGCCGCGGCGGGCGTGGAGAAGGCCGGGGTGAATTTCGCCTCGGCGCGGGCGACCGTGACGTTCGACCCCGCGGTCGTCACGCCGGAGGGGCTCCGGGCCGTCGTCCGCGACCAGGGCTTCGAAGCGATCCTGCCCGAAGCGGGCGGGGGCGCGGCGGCCGAGGCGTGCGAGGCCGAATACCGCCGGTTGCGGTCGCGGTTCGTGGTCGCCGCGGCTCTGACGGCCCCGCTGGTGATCCTGGCGATGGGGGGGCACCTCGTCCCGGCGCTCGGGCGCGTGCTCGACTTCCCGGGCCGGGCCTGGGCGGAACTCGCGCTCGCGACGCCGGTCGTCTTCTGGGCCGGTCGGGACTTCCTCGTCGGCGCCTATCAATCGGCGAGGCGACGGGCGGCCGACATGAACACGCTGGTGGCGATGGGATCGCTGTCGGCCTATGCGTACAGCCTGGCGGCCACGGCGTCGCCCGGGTGGTTCGCCGTCGCGGGGCACGGGTCGCACGTCGGCGTCTACTACGAGGTCGCCGCGTCGATCGTCACGCTGATCCTGCTGGGGAACCTGCTCCAGGCGAGGGCCACGGCGCGCACGCGAGGGGCCGTCGAGGCGCTGATGGGGCTGAGCCCGCGGACGGCCCGAGTCGTCCGCGACGGCCGGGAGCTGGAAGCGGCGATCGAGGACGTGCGCGTGGGGGACCTGGTCGTCGTCCGGCCGGGCGAGAAGGTGCCGGTGGACGGCGAGGTCGAGGATGGTTCGTCGAACGTCGACGAGAGCATGCTGACCGGCGAGCCGATGCCCGTGGCCAAGAGCGCCGGCGACGCGGTCGTCGGCGGGACGCTGAACGGGACCGGCTCGTTCCGGTTCCGGGCGAAGAAGGTGGGGGCCGACACGGTCCTGCGGCAGATCGTCCGGCTGGTGGAGCAGGCGCAGGGGTCCAAGGCTCCCATCCAGCGGACGGCGGACCGGGTCGCGGGCGTGTTCGTCCCGGTCGTGCTGACGCTGGCGGTGGCGACGTTCGTCGCGTGGTTCGACCTGGCCCCGCCGGAGACCCGGCTGGCGCAAGCGACGCTCGCGGCGGTGGCGGTCCTCATCATCGCCTGCCCGTGCGCCCTGGGGCTCGCCACGCCGACGGCCATCATGGTCGGCACCGGCCGGGGCGCGCAGGCCGGGATCCTCATCAAGGGGGGCGAGGCGCTGGAGGCGGCGCAAGGGGTGACGGCGGTCGTCCTGGACAAGACCGGGACCGTGACCGAGGGGAAGCCGGCCGTCGCCGCCGTCGCACCGGCCGGGCCGTTCGCCGAGGAGGAATTGCTGCGGCTGGCGGCGTCGGCCGAGCGGGGCTCGGAGCACCCGCTGGGGGCGGCCATGGTCCGCGCGGCGAAGGATCGCGGGCTGTCGCTGGCCGAGGCGCGCGACTTCCGGGCGATCGCCGGCCGGGGGATCGAGGCGACGGTCGACGGCCGTCGCGTGCTGGTCGGCAACGCGGCGTTCCTGCGCGAGCGGGGCGTCGAGCCGGACGAGGCGGCGGCCGACCCTCGCGCGACGACGGCGTATGCGGCCGTCGACGGCGCGTTCGCCGGGGCGATCGCCGTGGCGGACCGGGTCAAGCCGGGCTCGCGGGACGCCGTGCGAAGGCTCCGCGCCATGGGCCTCGACGTGGTCATGCTCACCGGCGACGCCGATCGCGTGGCGCGGGAGGTGGCCGCCGAGGTCGGCATCGACCGCGTGATCGCCGACGTCCTGCCGGCCGCCAAGGCCGACGCCGTCCGGGCGCTCCAGGCCGAGGGCCGCCGGGTGGCGATGGTCGGCGACGGGATCAACGACGCCCCCGCGCTGGCGCAGGCCGACGTCGGGGTCGCGATGGGGACCGGGACCGACGTGGCCATCGAGGCGGCCGACGTGACGCTCGTCCGCGGCGACCTGCACGGGGTCCCGGACGCGATCGAGCTGTCGCGGGCGACGATGCGCACGGTGCGGCAGAACCTGTTCTTCGCGTTCGCCTACAACATGATCGGCATCCCGATCGCCGCCGGGGCCCTCTACCCCTTCACCGGATGGATGCTCAGCCCGATTTTGGCGTCGGCGGCGATGGCGCTCTCCAGCGTCAGCGTCGTGACGAACGCGCTGCGGCTGCGGGGCTTCTCGATCCACCCAACCCGGGAGTGAACCCCATGGACGCGGCGGAGATCCTGGTCACGGCCGGCGGCGCGGCGCTCGCGGCGTTCATCCTCTGGTTCTTCCTCGGGCCGAGGTCGACGGAACGGGGTTTGCGATAGATACCCCCCGAGTTCAGTCGCCCCGGGGACGTCCCCGAGGTGCAATCGACCACGCGCACATTGCGAGGGATGCGGACGATGAAGACCGGGAACGCGAAGCTCGCCGCCTTGGGGATGCTGCTGGCCCCCATGATCGGCCTGGGCGTGGGATGCGAGTCGAAGGGCCCCGCTGAAAGGGCCGGCGAGAAGATCGACCAGAACGTCAAGGACCTCAAGGACGCCGTCGACCCGCGCGGGCCGGCCGAGAAGGCCGGCGCGGCGGTGGACGACGCCGCGAACAAGGTCACGAATCCGTGAGGGAGGACGACCTTGCCGCGGGCCCGGGTGTGGAAGCGCCCGGGCCCGCGTATCTTCATCGACCGTCCCGGATTTCGGTGCCGCCTTCCTGGACGGCCTTCCCCCCTGGCGGGGGAAGGTGGCCCGAGGGGCCGGATGAGGGGGAGGACGCGCCAGAAGGCCGTCGAGTCCCCGGGCCGTTCGGGCGGGCCTTCGGATCCCGACGGCGCCCGTGCTTCGCGTCCCCCTCATCATCGGTCGTCCCTAAATCCGGGACGGTCGGCATCTTCATCAGGAGACCTGATCCATCGTCACGGCCGCCCTGGCGTCGACCGAGGCGCGGACGAGGAGGCAGGCGAGGACCGCGGCGCGGCCGTGCTCGACGGTGCAGACGGGCTCGCTGCGGGTGCGCACCGAGTTCGCGAAGGCGGCCACCGAGAGGAGCGTGTTGTCGGTGACCGGGCCGCCGAGTTGACGGTCGGCCTTCTTCTGGTCGGGGCGGTACGAGAAGACGCCGGAGTTGAAGTCGACGCCCCCCGTCTTGCCGATCAGCCGCGTGTACTCCTCGTTGAACTTCGTGGGTGCCGTCCAACTGTGGATGATGTTCACGAAGACGCCGCCGGGGTACTCGATCACGCCCGAGTAGTAGTCGTGGACGTTGCGGTCGGGCTGGTGCTCGCGGAACAGGTCGTCGCGGCCCAGGGCCATCGCCTTCACGGGGGCCGAGCCCACGGCCCAGTTGAGGACGTCCCAGTTGTGGACGGCCTGCTCGACGATCCAGTCGCCCGAGCGCTCGCGGCGGCCGAACCAGCCGTAGAGCGGGCCCCACGAGTTCGACCAGAGGATGCGGCCTTCCACCAGCTCGCCGATCTCGCCGGAGTGGACGGCGGCGATGGGCTCGATGAAGTGGGGATCCGCCCGGCGCTGGTGGCCGATCTGGACGATCTGCTTGCTCTCGCGGGTCGCCTTGACCACGGCGTCGAGGTCGGCGCGGGTGAGGCACATCGGCTTCTCGCCGTACAGGTCCTTGCCGGCGGCGATGGCGTCGAGGTAGCAGCGCGCGTGCAGGTCGACCGGGATGGCGCTCACGATCGCGTCGACGCCGTCGGCCTTGAGGATTTCCTTCCACGACCCGTCGGTCGACCCGACCGGCCGCTTCCGGCCGGCGGCCTCGACGGCCTTGATCCCGCGCTCCAGGGCGGCGGGGTCGACGTCGCAGATGGCGCGGATCTCGACGCCCGGGACCTGCAACAGGGCCTTGAGGAGGGCCGAGCCGCGATTGCCGGCGCCGATCAGGCCGACGCCGATCGTCTCGTTCGCGCTGAAGGCGGACGGCAGGGACGAGGCGGCGAGGGCGCCGGCGGTCGCGCCGAGGAAGGTACGTCGCGGGAACTGGGTCATCGGGAGGGCCTCCGCCGGGACGTCCCCGACGCCGCGCCCCGCCCACGCGGGGCCGCGCCGTCGCCGCTCGCCCGGCCGCCGCATTCGAACCGATGCATCGGGCCGACGCAAGGCCCGGCCCCCTACCCCGATCCGAGCGCGCGGTCGAGGTTGAACGCGGCGCTGATGAGGGCCAGATGGGTGAAGCCCTGGGGGTAGTTCCCCAGGGCCTCGCCGCGCGCGCCGGTCTCCTCGGCGTAGAGGCCCAGGTGGTTGGCGTTGCCGAGCATGTGCTCGAAGATCACGCGGGCGTCGCGGAGGTGGCCCGGGTCGGCCTTGCCGGCGCGGGTGAGGGCCTCGACCATCCAGAACGAGCACATGTTGAAGGCGCCTTCGTCGCCGTCCAGGCCGTCGGGGCTGCGCGAGGGATCGTAGCGGAAGACGAGGCTGTCGTACGCCAGGCCCCCCTGCTCGATCGGCCGCCGCAGCGCCTCCAGGGTCTTCAGCAGCCGGGGGTCGGTCGGCGAGAGGAAGAAGACCAGGGGCATGATGAGGGCCGAGGCGTCCAGCACGTCGTCGCCGTACGACTGCACGAACGAGCCCTTGCGCTCGTCCCAGCCGTTCTTCATGACGTCGAGATAGACCTCGTCCCGGACCTTCCCCCAGCGGTCGCGGTCGGCGGGGAACGAGCGCTTGTCGGCCAGCCGCAGGGCCCGGTCGATGGCGACCCAGCACATGAGCTTCGAGTAGACGAAGTGGCGACGGCCGCTGCGGACCTCCCAGATCCCCTCGTCCTCGCGTCGCCAGTTGTCGCAGACGTAGTCGGTGATGCGGGAGAGTTCGGTCCAGAGGTCGTAGGAGATCGGGGCCCCGTACTTGTTGTAGAGGTAGACGGCGTCCATCAGCTCGCCGTACATGTCGAGCTGGAGTTGATCCGCCGCGCCGTTGCCGATCCGGACGGGCCGCGAGCCGCGGTAGCCGTCGAGGTGGTCGAGCGTCAATTCCTCCAGGTTGTGGCGGCCGTCGATCCCGTAGACGACCTGGAGCGGGGCGTCGCCGCAGGTCTCGTGGCAACGGGCCTCGATCCAGCTCATGAACCGACCGGCCTCCTCGGTGAAGCCGATGCGCATCAGGCCGTAGAGCGTGAACGCGGAGTCGCGGATCCAGGTGTAGCGGTAGTCCCAGTTCCGCCCGCCGCCGATCAGCTCCGGCAGGCCGCAGGTCGGCGCGGCGATGATCGCGCCGGTGGGCTCGTAGGTCAGCATCTTGAGGATCAGGGCCGAGCGCTGGACGACCTCACGCCATCGGCCCTTGTAGGTGCATCGGGACAGCCAACGCCGCCAGTAGCCGAGGGTCGCTTCCATCAGGCCCTCGGCCTCCTCCATCGAGAACGCCCGGTGCGCGGGCTCTCGCATCGCGAAGGCGACGGTCTGGCCGGACTGGAGCGTGAACTCCGCGGAGACGCCGTCGCCGTCGGCCTCCAGGTCGACCGACCCGGACAGCTCCAGCTCCAGGCCCGCGCCCTCGAATACGGCCGACTTCCCCTCGATGCGCGTCCGGTGCTCCGCGCGGGCGTAGTCGAACGCCGGCCGGCAATGGAGGCGGAACGGGGCCTCGCCGCGGACGGCGTGGACCTTCCGCACCAGGAACGGCGAGCCGGGGCGGTCGCGGGAGCCGACCGGCATGAAGTCCGTGACCTCGGCGACGCCCTTCTCGGACAGGAACCGCGTGACCAGGACGTTCGTGTCCGGCCAGTACAACTGCTTGCGCGTGGCGTGCGGGCAGCTCGGCGCGATCCGGAACGATCCCCCCTTCGCGTCGTCCAGGATCGCGCCGAAGACGCTCGGCGAGTCGAACCGCGGGTAGCAGAGCCAGTCGATCGACCCGTCGTGCCCCACCAGCGCGGCGCTGTGCATGTCGCCGATCAGCCCGTAATCCTCGATCGGTATGTACCCCATCGCGGCCCCTCCTTCAGGTGGCGAGGGGCGGACGCAAACCGGGCGCCGACCTCATCTCAACGGCGTGGCCGACAGGCCCAGGATCGTCAGGTCCAGGGGCTTCCCGGCGGCCGATTTCGCGAAGGTGAGCACGACCTCCTTCACCCGCGCCAGCCCCGGCGTGGCCGGGAGCTGGACGGAGACCTCGCCGGAGCCGCCGCGGGCCAGGTCGATCACGATCTCCGTGGGGATGATCCCGGGGCCGGCGTTGGTCGCGGTGGCGACGGGCTTCAGCGCGATCTTCGCCGGGGTCGGGTCGGACCCGAGCCGGTATCGGAGCGTGAGGACGGTCCCGGACAGTTCGAAGCCCGCCTCGTCCTTCGCGACGAACGCCGCGCCGGGTTCGGCGATGCGGGGGCTGCGGGCGAAGAAGGCGGCGCCGTCGCGGCCGGACTCGATCGGGTTCTCCTTCGCGTCCCAGGCGAAGGCCGAGGCGGCGTCGGAGAGCAGGTCGGCCCCGGCCCCGGCGTGGAAGACGTCGTCCAGGCCCCGGGCCAGATCCTTCGTTTCGAGATAGACCCTCATGTGATCCGACGCCGTCCCCAGCAGCCCCAGGATCAGCGAGAACGTGTGCGCCGAGGTCTGGAATGTGATCGGGACCTTGTTCGTCGCGTCGTAGCCCTCCCAGGGTCCGTGGTCGGTCAGCAGGGTGGAGATGGTCGGCCAGTCGGCGGCCAGGAACGGCTCCACCTCGGCCGGCGCGACGGCGTAGGCGGGCCCGAGCGTGTAGAGCGAGGGGGCGTCGGTGATCCTCGGCTCGGGGGAGACGGTGATCTCGGGGATGCCGATCGAGCCCGTGTACTGCATCCCGCGCCCGCTGTACGACTCGGACAGGAAGCCGGGGAGCTTGTTCCGCGTGGAGTAGTCGATCTCCACGGCGACGAAGTCTTCGAGCAGCCGTCGCCAGCTCGGGCGGTCCAGCTCGGTCATGGCCAGCTCGAAGCCGAGGCCCTGGAACGCCGAGCCCTCCCACGGGGCCAGGACGTGGCGGGTCGCGCCGTCGGCGGCCTTGTAGGGGCGGACCTTGAACCCCAGGTTCCGGATCGCGTCGAGCGGCAGGCCGTAGCGCAGGACGACGAAGGTGGCCGGGCCGCGGAACTCGTTCACGAGGTAGTCGACGTGGCCGTCGACCCACTTCCCTTCGAGGTCGTGCCAGCCGAAGAGGCGGTCCCGGGTGGCGTCGCGGCCGAAGTAGAACTGGCCGGCGGCCGGGTCGTAGAGCTTCGCGTAGCCCTCGCGCTGGGCCTCCAGGAAGTGTTCCAGGTCGCGACGGAGGGCCACGGCCTCGGGGGCGTCGGAGACCTCGGGGTGCGAGAGGGCGCCGATGCAGCGGGCGAGGGACGACGAGAGGTTGGCGTTGTCGACGAAGACGGTCATGACGACGCGGCGGTCGAGGACGTCCATGATCTTCCGCTTCGCGTCGTTGTCCTTGAACGGCTCCAACTCGTCCCGGAAGTGCTCCCAGCCGTAGGTCGGCGAGCGGACGACCTCGGCCTCGCGGCCGTCCTTGCGGGGCTTGATCCAGCCGCGGGCGGCGAGGGCCTTCCAGGCGGCGTCGGCCTTCTCGGGGCCGAGCGCCGCGGCCAGGTTCTCCCGCTCGACGTCCGAGGCCAGCGGCCCCAGCCGCTTGCCGGTGGCCAGGTCCAGGAAGTTGCCGAGCAGGCCGTCGGCGCTCAGGGTGGGGTCGGCCTGGTCCTTCAGCAGGCTGCGGGTTTGGTGCGCCAGCCGTTCGAAGGCTTCCCGGCGCGTCAGGAACGGCGTATCGCAGCGCCCGGCGGCGACGTGCGTCAGGACCTCCATCCCCTGGCCGATCGCCGTGAGCTGCGTGAACGAGCGCAGGAAGATCCCCTTCTCCGGGTCCTGGTTCCAGCCCTCGAAAGGGTAGCCGGACTCGGCGTCGAAGATCCGGTTCTCCGGCGCGATGTATCGCAGCGCGTTCGCGAGCAGGGCGCGGGCGTGGGGGTGGTCGGCCCGGACCGTCGGGAACCGGAACCCCGCCTCCACCTCCGGCGGCTCGGCCGCCGTCGCGGGCGCTCCCAGGGCCAGGGACAGGCCGAACAGCCATTTCAATCGCAGGTTCATGGTTCGATCCCTGAGAGGCCCGGAGGAGAGGGGACTTCTTCGCGGGTGTCAGGTTCCGATCTTCGTCCCGAACGGGCTGCCGGACACGTCCCGCGCGACCTTCACGCCCCCCAACTCCTCGGCGACGACGACGGGCTTGACCTCCGCGCGGCCGGCGGCGAGCTTCAGGCCGAGGACCGATTCCAACGCCTGCCGGAACATCCATCCCGCCGCGCCGGTGTAGCCATTCCAGATCATACGGCCGGGGTCGAAGGTCGTCACCATGTCGGCCGCCTGCTTGTTGGGCTGGCCGCCGTAGATTTCGATCTCGCCCGGGACGGCGTGGTAGACGGCGGCGATCTTCTTCCAGAGGCGGAAGGCCGTCTCGGCGTATCGCCGCGCCCCCTCGGCGTCGCCGTGTTCCCGCGCCCGGTCGGCCAGCACCCGCGCCGCGCCGACGAGCCACTGGACGCCGTGGCAGTACATGCCGTTCTCGCGGACGCCCTCGGGATACCAACTGCTCCGGCCCAGGTACGGATGCGTATCCTCGCGCAGCGGCGGCGTCCCCAGCTTGATCGTGGTCTCCTGCTCCAGCTCGGCGAGGGCCGTTTCGAAGGCGATCCGCCCGCGCTCAGGGTCGATCTCGGCCATGACGGCCCAGGCGGCGGTGAGGGCGTCGATCTCCCAGACGCCGCTCCCCTTCACGCCGATCTCCGTGCCGTCATCGTGGATCGCCCGCAGGTAGCGGTCGCCCCGCCAGGTCTTCTGGATGGCGTCGTCCAGCGCGGCCAGGCGTTCGGCGTAGTCCTCGTCGTGGCCGTCGCGGGCCTCGGCGATCGGGATGAGCCGCCGCAGGATGTACGACAGGAACAGCCCAAGCCAGACGCTTTCGCCGCGGCCCTCGCTGCCGATCTCGTCGAGGCCGTCGTTCCAGTCGCCGGTGCCGATCAGCGGCAGGCCGTGCGCTCCCATCCGACGGTCCAGCACGAGGTCGATGGCCCGCCGGCAGTGGTCGTACACCGTGTCCGATCGCGTCGACCGGATCGGGTCGAACCCCATGCCGTGCTTGCCGCGCGGCAGGAGCTCGAACGGCTGCTCCGACTCCAGGTAGGGCGTCCGCTCGTCCAGCAGCGATTCATCGCCGGTCGCCCCGACGTACTCGACGACCGCCCAGGCCAGCCAGAGGAGGTTGTCCGAGGCGTGCGACCGCCCCACGAACCCGGTCCGGCCGTCCTGGAGCCGGTGGAACCAGTGGACGACGTCGCCTTCGAGGAATTGCTGCGAGGCGTGCAAGAGGATCTGTCGCCGCGCGATCGCCGGGTCGGCCCACAGCAGGCTCACGGAGTCCTGCAACTGGTCGCGGAAGCCATACGCGCCGCTGGCCTGGTAGAACCCGCGTCGCGACCAGATCCGTTCGGCGAGCGCCTGGTACTTCAGCCAGTCGAGATAGGCGTCGAACTCGGGCGATTCGGACTCGACGCGGACGGTGCCGATCAGGTCGCGCCACCAGCGGCGGGCGGCCTCCAGGGCCTCTTCCGCGTCGGCGACGTCCTGGTACTTGCGGATGACGGCCTCGGCCGCGCGGCGGTCGTCGGCCTGGCCGAGCAGGATGACGACAGTGTACGACCCGTTCGCGGGGACGTCGATGGTCGTCAGCATCGCGGCGATGGGGCGGTCGTCCTGATTCGTCGCGGCGTCGGGCCCGCCTTCGCGGAGGAAGTGCGGCCGGGCCAGGTCGCGATCGCGGCCGAAGAACGGCCCGCGGGTCGTCTCGAACCGCTCGACATGCTCCGACATCGCCGCGAACGCCGGGCCGGTGCGGAAGGTGTTGCGCGGGTTTTGGAAGAAGGCCGCATCCAGCGCCGGGTCGACGCGGACGCTCAACGCGCCCGCATGCTCGGGCTGGCCGGCCAGGACCATCTGGAAGTATGAGGCCAGTCGCAGCCGGCGGGGGGCGTCGGCGTGGTTCTTCACCGTCAGCAGGTAGACGCCGACGGGGTCGTCGGGGGGGACGAAGACGGTCAACTCGGTCTCGACGGTCCCCTTGCTCATGCGGAAGACGGCCGTGCCGTCGACGCCGAACTCGGATTCCGTCCTCGCGTCTGGGTCGTTGAGCGGGTGGTACGTCGGCGAGAACCATTCGCCCGTCGCCGGGTCTTGGAGGTAGATCGCTTCCGATGGGACCTCCTTCGTCACGACGTCGGACCAGTCGGGCGTGATGCGGTTCTGCTGGGCGTTCACGCTCGCCGACGTGTGCAGGCCCCGATTCGTCACGACCACGACATGCCCGAGCGCGTTGGACATCGTGTGGTCGAACGGCCGGGGCGTGAACGGCGTGCGGACGAGGAGCTTGGCGCCGTCGTCGGTGAACTCGCAGTAGGGCGAGGGCGTCCCCGCGGGGACCTCGCCGTGGCCGATGCGGTGGATCTCCTTGCGCGTCCGGGCCGTCGCCGCGCCGGGCGTCCCCAGGTGCTTCGCGATCAGAGCGGCGGCCGTCGCCTTGTCGGTCGTCACGCCGACGAGGAACCGGACCGTCGCCTCCGATCGCGGCGGCACGGTCACGTCCACCAGCAAGGTCGCGATAGGGTCGAGCGTCGGGTGGGCGGGCTCGTCCTTCGCGGGCGTGAAGTTCAGCGTCTCCAGCGCCCGAGGCGATCCCAGCGATCCGGCCCGGCCGATGAAATCCATCCGGGACGTGAGGAACCCTTCGGGCCGGGCGTCGACGGCCAGGAAGCCCATCGCCTTCGCGTGCTTGTCCCAGGCCAGGACGGACCGCAATGCGTCGACATATTCCATCTCGGCGAACAGCCGATTGTACTGCGTGTGGTTGCGGTCGGCCTCGGCCCGGTTGAGGACCCATTCCAGGTATGGGGCGACGCGGATCCGGCGCGGGTCGTCCGCCGGATTGTCGACGGTCAACGTCCACAACTCGACCGGATCGCCCTCCGCCGGGAGTCGCACTTCCAGGCGGGCCTGGCCGCGCTCCGTGGGGAGAGTATCCGTCAAGGCACCATCACGACGAGCCCAGGCCCTCGGCTCCGGGGCAGCCCCGGGCGGGTTCCCCGCGAGGATGTAATATCCCCCGTCGTCGCCGGAGAGGAACAGCGCCCGCCCCGCCGGATCGAGCAGGTCATACGAACGCCGGCTCACGTCGCGACCGCCCGCCGTCGCCGTGATCGCGCCGTCCTCGCGCACGGTCAATTCATAAGAGGCGTTGCGCAACGTCAGCGACGTCGGGGCCTTCTCCCCCCAACGATGGCGCACGAACCGCACGACCGCGCAGACGATCGCCAGCGCGACGGCCGTCGCGGCGAACCAACCCAGACGCTCGTTCACGGTGAGCGCCGCCAGGTCCGCGCCCAATCCCTGCGATCCCGCGCTCAACCGTTCCGCGGCGCTCCACGCCCTGTCCCAGTCGGCGCCGCGGGGGATGTAGAACGGCAGGAGCAGCGGGGCCCAGGTGGCGAAGCGCTTGACGGCCTCGGGGATGCAGCGGGCCGTCGACGACGGGGCCAGGTAGCGGGCCAGCTTGCGTTCCCCGGCGTCGACGCCCAGGAAGCTCAGGTTGACCAGCGTGGCCACGCGCAGGCCCATGTGGTCCATCCAGATCAGGACCCGGACGGCGTCGTAGGCCAGCAGGTAGATGAACATCTGCAACGACCACGACCGGAACGCCTCGGGAGAGGTCGTCAGCGACTGGAACGTCGCGGCGATCGTCCGGATCGCGCCGTCCTGGTTGTACCACGTCGGGTCGCCCATCGGCCGGAGGAAGGAGTTGATGATCGGCGACATCCAGAGGCCCCACCGCGCCACCTGGATCGAGTTCTCCCCGAGCTGCCGCAGCCCGCCCGCCGAGAACATCGCCCGAATGGGAGCGGACTGCTTCTCGAACCCCGCCGCCATGAACGTCCGGTTGAGCGCGAACAGCCAGGCGGCCGTCGACCAGGTCAGCACTCCCGCGAGCGCCTCGGCGAAGAGCAGGTCGGCCCCCCCCTGCACCGACCCCAGCCGCATGAACCCCCACTTGCTCACCAGCGGGTAGATCTCGAACGCCCGCGACTCCCGCCCGACCGTCGTATACTGCCGGAACTTCTCGACCACGATCGCGAGCTGCGCCGCGTCGAGGTAGAACCCGATCGCCGCGCCGATCAGCCCGCCGATCACCACCCGCATGCCGTAGAACCGCGGCGCCTGCACGTCGCCCCGGCCCAACGACCGGCGGACGAGGTCGCGCACGAGGTCCACGCCGGCGAACGTCGAGGCCCCGACCAGGAACCCCAGCGTCGCGCGGCGCGACATCGCCGCATCCTGCCAGTTCCCCACGAAGCCGTAAGCCAGCCCGACGCCGCCGACCACGCCCCGCGCGTAGAGCCAGGGGTCGCGATAGCTCCGCGCCAGCCGCTCCAGGAACGGCGGCGAGCCGTCGAACGACTCGAACGTCGACTTCACCAGCGGGAACGCCAGCGCCCCCAGGAGCGCCGCCCACGGGAGCGGCGCGGCGTCGAACCACGATCGGAAGCCGTCCCACGCGGCCAGCGACGCGACGACGTACAGGACCCCCATGAAGACGCCGCTGTAGATCATCCCCTTCTTCGCGCCTTGGAGCGCGATCGACCGCATCGACCCGGCCGTCGGCGAACGGCCGTTGAGGGCGTCGATCGCCAGGCCGGTGCCGAGATACGCCTGCGCCCACAACCCGGCCTGCGAGAAGACCGTCGCCAGCAGCACGATCGGGGCCCGCAGCGCCGGCGACCAACCCTCCAGGTCCGCGCCCGAGCCCAGCGAGGCGATCCACGGCCCCGCCGCCACGGCCGCCGCCGCGGCCAGCATCGCCGCGAACCCGGCCGTCGACCGCATCGGCCGGCCCGAGACCCGTCCCAGCCCCTCGGCCAGCAGGACGTTGAACAGGAGGACGACGCCGGTGCGCATCAAGTAGGCGACGACGGCGCGATCGCCCGCGAGGCCGTCGATCCACCCTCCCGGCTCCAGCAGGGTCAGCCCGCCCGCGACGAACGGCGTCCCGAAGATCAGCGCCGCGCCCGCCGCCCCCAGGCCCTTGCCGGTCGTCGCCAGCCGGACGACGTGCGCCAGCAGGTAGACCGCCAGCGTGGCCGCAGCGCCGGCGCGGCTGAGGTGCAGCACCCCCCACCCATCGCCCGGCGGCTGGAGGAGCGAGACCGGTCCCGCGGCCGTCGCCAGCAGCCCCGCGACGGCCGCATGCCGGGCCGCCTCCCAGGGGCCGGGCGGGCGACCGGCGATCGCCAGCGACCACCACGCGGCGACCGCCGCGCCGCCGAGCGCGATCCACGCCGCTCGCCAGCCGACCGCCAAATCGTCGAGCCCGCCGACGTTGTACGCCTCGGCGACCAGCCAGGCCGTCGCCGCCCAGCCGAGGCCCAGCATCAGGTCCTTCATCAGCCCGACCGGCCGGCCCAAGCCGCGGCCCCGCCCCGCCGCCGCGATCAGGGCCGCGATCAAGACGGCCAATCCGACCGCGCCGGCCCGCGCCGCGGGGCTCAGGCCGAGCGCCCGCAGGCCGTCGAGGGGGCGGAGCCGGACGTCGAACCGGATCGCCCCGACGGCCGGGTCGGGGCCGCCGCGGCGCTTGACGGTCAGGACGAGTTCCCGGAGTTGGCCGACGGCGCGGGAGTCGAGGAGGGTTTCGACGGTCGCCCAGCCCGGCCGGAGGGCCAACGGGACGCGTTGGAGGCCGCCGGAACCCTTGATCTCCAGGGCGATTTCGATATCGTCGAAATCGGCGGAAGTTTCGGGATGGGCGAGGATTTCGACGAGGACGGGGCGGTCGACGGCGGGGGTTTCGCGGAATTCTTTCGCAAAGACACCTACAGTCGCGTCGGAACGGATCGTATACTCCAGTCGCAGCACGTGACCGCCGACGGCCGACTCGAACGTCCGGGTCAGGTTCGCCTGCGCGAGCCCAACGTTGAACGTACCTTGTTGACCAGCTTCCCCGAGGGACGTCGCCCCCGGGATCTCGACGGCGAAGACGCCCGTCGGGCGCCCGAAGACGACGCCGATCACGCCGGCCAGGGCCGCGAACACCACGCGACGGCCGCGACCGGCCCGGATCCTTCCTCGACCGCCCATACATCGAACTCCCGACGGGCCGACCCGCGGGGGCCGCGGCGCTGCGCGACCGCGTCCCGGCGGGCGAACGGAAGCGTACCGCGAGGTCGCGGCTCCCGACAAGCGGGGGCCCCCGGCGGGTTGCCTCGGCCGGTTGCGACGCGCCGGCCGATCGTATAGCCTGGCGGGTTCAATTCGATTCCTCTAGCCACACACAGGACAGACGAGCGATGCCCCAGGTCTTCCACCCGAGTGCCAACACGCTCTCGCGCGTGGTCTTGTTCGGCCTCGCGGCCGGGCCGGCGGCGCTGCTGGGTACCATGATGCTACTGGTCCGCTCCCCCTTCCAGACGCAGGTGGGGGTGGTCCGCGAGCAGCCGGTGCAGTTCTCCCACGAGCACCACGTCAAGGGCCTGGGGATCGACTGCCGGTTCTGCCACTCGTCGGTCGAGACGTCGGCCTCGGCCGGGATGCCGCCGACCCACACGTGCATGACGTGCCACTCCCAGATCTGGTCGGGGAGCCCCATGCTGGAGCCGGTCCGGGCCAGCTTCAAGGAGCAGAAGCCGCTGGCGTGGACGCGGGTCCACGACGTGCCGGACTTCGTCTACTTCCACCACGGCGTCCACGTCCAGAAGGGCGTGGGGTGCGCCGAGTGCCACGGCCGGATCGACAACATGCCGCTGGCGTGGCGGGAGAAGCCGCTGACGATGGAGTGGTGCCTGGAATGCCACCGCAACCCGGAGCCGCGGCTCCGACCCAAGGACGAGGTGTTCGTGATGGATTGGACGCCCCCCGAGGGGAGCGGGCTGGAGGCGGCCCGCGAGGCGAACCCGAAGTCCCATGTGGAGGTCGGCCAGTTGACGAACTGCTCGATTTGTCACCGATGATGAAACCAGCGACCGACGACCTCGCCCGCCCCCTGACGCTCGACGAGCTGGTCCGGGGGGCCGAATCCGAGCAGCCTCGCCTGTGGCGGAGCCTCGAAGAGCTGGCCGACCCGGACGCCCACGCGGGCCGGGCCGCCAACGCCGCCGCCCGGGCCCAGGCCGCCATCCACGGCCTCGGCGACGTGGGCCGCCGCGACGTCATGAAGGTGATGGGGGCCTCGCTCGCCCTGGCCGGCGTGGCCGGCTGCGGCGTCCAGCCCGCCGAGAAGATCGTCCCGTACGTCGAGCAGCCCGAGCAGATCGTGCCGGGCAAGCCCCTGTTCTTCGCCACCGCGTCGCCGTTCGGCGGCGACGGCCTGGGCCTGCTGGTCGAGAGCCAGATGGGCCGGCCGATCAAGGTGGAGGGGAACCCCAGCCACCCCGCCAGCCTGGGGGCGACCGACGCCTTCGCCCAGGCCGAGGTGCTGGCCCTGTACGACCCCGACCGCTCGCAGGTCGCCGTCCACGACGGCCGGGTCGACACCTGGGAGAACTTCCTGAAGTTCGCCATCGATCTCAGGACTCGCAAGCTGGCGTCCAAGGGCGCCGGGCTGCGGATCCTGACCCGCTCGGTCGGCTCGCCGACCGTGCTGGACCAGCTCCGGCGGCTGAAGGAGGCGATGCCCGAGGCCGTCTGGCACAGCTACGAGCCCGTCACCCGCGACGCCGCCCGCAAGGGTGCCGAGCTGGCCTTCGGCCGGGCCTACGAGCCGACGTACAGGCTCGACAAGGCCGACGTGGTCGTGGCGCTCGACGCCGACTTCCTCTGCTGGGGGACGTCCGCGGTCCGGATCGCCCGCGAGTACGCCGACCGCCGCGACCCCGACGCCCCGACCATGCTCCGGCTCCACGCCTTCGAGCCCACGCCGACCGTCACCGGCGCGGCGGCCGACCACCGGACGCCCGTCGCCTCGGCCGACGTCCTCGCCGTCGCCGCGGCGCTGGCGAAGGCCCTGAAGGTCGAGGGCGCCCCGGACGTGCCGCTGGGCCGGGCCCAGGCCCACGAGGCCAAGCTGACGGCCCTCGCCGCCGAGCTTGAGGCCGCCAAGGGGAAGGCCGTCGTCATCGTCGGCGACTCCCAGCCGGCCGAGGTCCACGCCCTGGGCCACGCCATCAACGCCGCCCTGGGGGCGATCGGCTCGGCCGTCGTCCTCAACGCCCCCGCCGAGGGGGCCCCGGTCGACCAGACGGCGTCGCTCGTCCAGCTCGTGCGGGACGTCGAGGCCGGCGCGGTCGACACCGTCCTGGTGCTGGGCGCGAACCCCGTCTACGAGGCCCCGGCCGACCTCAAGGTCGCCGAGGTCCTCCAGAGCGACAAGGTCACGGCCCTGGTCCACCTGGGCCTGTACAACGACGAGACCGGGGCGATCGCCCACTGGCACCTGCCGGAGGCTCACTTCCTGGAGTCGTGGGGCGACGTCCGCTCGTCCGACGGCGCGGTCGCGCCGATCCAGCCGCTGATCGAGCCGCTGTACCAGGGCCGGACCGTCTCCGACGTCCTCGCCGCCCTGCTGGGCGAGGTCGGCGTGCCGGGCCGCGAGCTGGTCCGCAACTACTGGAAGGCCAAGCTCCCCGCCGAGACCTTCGAGAAGGACTGGCGGGCCGCCCTCCGCGACGGCGTCCTCAAGCTCCCCGGCGAGGCCCCCAAGGCCGAGGCCCCGGGTGCCCCCAGCCTGGCCAAGGTCACTTGGCCCGCGCCGGCCGCCGGCGGCGACCTGGAGGTCGTCTTCCGGCCCGACCCGACCATCTGGGACGGCCGCTACGCCAACAACGGCTGGCTCCAGGAGCTGCCCAAGCCCCTGACCACCCTGACGTGGGAGAACGCCGCCCTGGTCAGCCCGAAGCTGGCCGAGCAGAAGGGGCTGAAGGACGGCCAGGTGGTCATCCTGGCGTTCCGAAGCTCGCAGGTCGAGGCCCCGGTCCTCATTACGCCGGGCCAGGCGACCGACACCGTGACGGTTCACCTCGGCTACGGCCGGGCGAAGCGGGCCGGTCGGGTCGGCGGCGAGATCGGCTTCAACGCCAACGAGCTGCGGCGGTCGGACGTCGCCTGGGCCGGGACCGGCCTGACGGTCGACCCGACCCAGACGTTCGTGAGGCTGCCGATCACGCAGCACCACCACGACATGAAGGGCCGGGACCTGGTCCGGACCCAGACGGTCGGCGAATACAAGCACCCGCACGAGGGGCGTCACCATGAGCACCCGTCGGGCAGCCTGATCCCCGATTGGCCGGGGCACAAGAGCGAAGATTACGAGTGGGGCATGGTCATCGACCTGAACCGCTGCATCGGCTGCGGGGCGTGCGTCGTGGCCTGCCAGGCGGAGAACAACATCCCCGTCGTCGGCAAGTCGCAGGTGCTCAACTCGCGCGAGATGCACTGGCTGCGGGTCGACCGCTACTACGCGGGGGACGACGCGGAGAACCCGGACGTCCTGTTCCAGCCGGTCTCGTGCCAGCAGTGCGAGAAGGCCCCGTGCGAGCTGGTCTGCCCCGTCGAGGCGACCACGCACAGCGACGAGGGCCTGAACGAGATGACGTACAACCGGTGCGTCGGCACGCGGTACTGCGGCAACAACTGCCCGTACAAGGTCCGGCGGTTCAACTTCCTGCAATACGCCGACAAGGAGACGCCCAGCCTCCAGCTGCTCAACAACCCGGACGTCACGGTCCGGATGCGGGGCGTGATGGAGAAGTGCACGTACTGCGTGCAGCGGATCAACGAGGCCCGGATCAACGCCAAGATGGCCGGCGGCAAGATCGGCCCGGACGAGGTCGTGACGGCGTGCCAGGGGGCCTGCCCGACGCGGGGCGTCGTCTTCGGCAACCTGAAGGACCCGGAGAGCGCGGTCTCGAAGCTGCGGGCCTCCTCGCGGAACTACTCGCTGCTGGGCGAGCTGGGGACGCTGCCGCGGACGACGTACCTGTCCAAGCTGACCAACCCCGCCGGCGAGCACGAGGCGCGGCTTGAGGTCGAGTCGCACGAGGAGCCGAAGCATGGCTGAGACCCACCACCACGCCGGCGGCGGCGACCCCCTGCCGCCGGTGATCGCCCCGGGGCACACCTACGCCTCGGTGACGGCGACGATCGCCGACGTCGTCCTGAAGCGGCCGCCGGACTGGCGATGGTTCCTCGGGATGGGCGCGGCGTCGTCGCTGCTGCTGATCTTCGGGGGGGCGGTCGCCAACCTGCTCCTGACGGGCGTCGGGATCTGGGGCGTCAACGCCCCGGTCATGTGGGGCTGGGCGATCATCAACTTCGTCTGGTGGGTCGGCATCGGCCACGCCGGGACGCTGATCTCGGCGATCCTGCTGCTGCTGAAGCAGCAATGGCGGACGTCGATCAACCGGTTCGCCGAGGCGATGACGCTGTTCGCCGTGGCCTGCGCCGGCATGTTCCCGCTGCTGCACATGGGCCGGCCCTGGAAGTTCTTCTGGATGATGCCGTACCCCAGCACGATGGCCCTGCTGCCGCAGTGGCGGAGCCCGCTGGTGTGGGACGTGTTCGCGGTGTCGACGTACGCGACGGTCTCGGCGCTGTTCTGGTACGTGGGCCTGATCCCCGACCTGGCGACGCTGCGGGACCGGGCGAAGAACAAGTACCTGGCGATGGCCTACGGGGCCCTCGCGCTGGGGTGGCGGGGCTCGGGGCGGCACTGGGCGCGTTACAAGACGGCGTACATGCTGCTGGCGGGGATGTCGACGCCGCTGGTCGTCTCGGTGCACACGGTCGTGTCGCTGGACTTCGCGGCCGGCGTGATCCCGGGGTGGCACGCGACGATCTTCCCGCCCTACTTCGTGGCGGGCGCCATCTTCTCGGGCTTCGCGATGGTGGTGACGCTCTGCGTGCCGCTGCGGTCGTGGTACGGCCTGAAGGACTTCATCACGGACCGCCACCTGGACAACATGGCCAAGATCATGCTGGCGACCGGCATGATCGTGGGCTACGGCTACGCGATGGAGTTCTTCATCGCGTGGTACAGCGGCAACCCGTTCGAGGAGTACCTGCTGCTGCACGCGCGGCCGTTCGGGACGTACAAGAACGCGTACCGGACGATGATCTGCTGCAACGTGCTGATCCCGCAGCTGCTGTGGGCGCCGTCGATCCGCCGCAACGCGGTCGTGCTGTGGGTGATCTCGATCTTCGTGAACATCGGGATGTGGCTGGAGCGCTACGTCATCGTGATCACGAGCCTGAGCGAGGACTTCCTGCCGTCGTCGTGGGCCCCGTACAGCCCGACGATCTGGGACGTCGCGACCTTCGCCGGGACGATCGGCCTGTTCACGTTCTTCATCTTCCTGTTCGTCCGCTCGCTGCCGGCGATCGCGATCGCCGAGATGCGGGAGCTGGTGCACGAGACCCAGCATCACGGCCACGGCGCCCAGGCGCACGGAGAGAAGGCATGACCGCCGCGCACGCCGAGGAGAACCCGGCGATCTACGGCCTGATGGCCGAGTTCGACGACCCCGACCGGCTGGTCGAGGCGGCGCACGCCGCCAGGGAGGGGGGCTACACGGCGTTCGACGCCTACGCCCCGTTCCCGGTCGAGGGGCTGGACGAGGCCCTGCCGGGCCTGAGGAACTACGTCGCGCCGACCGTGTTCGCGGGCGGCCTGGCGGGGGGCCTGGGCGGCTTCCTGCTCCAGTGCTGGTCGACGATCTACTACTACCCGCACAACATCGCGGGCAAGCCGCTGTACTCGTGGCCGGCCTTCATCCCGATCACGTTCGAGACGACCGTGCTCGGGGGGGCGCTGGCGGCGGTGTTCGGGATGCTGGCCTACAACGGCTTCCCGCGGCTGTACCACCCGGTCTTCAACGCGCCGGGGTTCGACCTGGCGTCGGACGACCGCTTCTTCCTGTGCGTGGAGTCGGAGGACCCGAACTTCGACCCGGCCGCGACCCTGGCGTTCCTGGAGGGGCTCGGGCCCCGCTCGGTCTCCGTCGTCCCGTACTGACCCGGCCCGCCCCCCACATCCATCGGACCCGACCCGCCACGATGAACCCGAACACCCCACAAGCCCGCGCCCGGAACGCGGCGGCCCGACGGCCCGGGCGGCTGGCCGCCGCCGTCGCCGCCGCGCTGCTGGCCGCCGCGCCGGGCTGCACGGACATGTACGACCAGCCTCGATACGAGCCGTACGAGGCCAGCCCGCTGTTCTCGAACGGCGCGTCGGCCCGGACGCTCGTCGCGGGGACCGTCCCGCGCGACGACGCCCGGCGGCTGCCGGCCGTCGAGGACCGCGACCTGCTCCTGACCGGCCTGAAGGACGGCCAGCTGTCGAAGACGAGCCCCCTGGCCGTCGACGCGGAGCTGCTCGCCCGGGGCCGCCAGCGCTACAACATCTTCTGCACCCCGTGCCACGGCCAGCTCGGCGACGGCCGGGGGGTGATCGTGCAGCGCGGGTTCTCGCCGCCGCCGAACTACACCGACCCCCGCCTGGTGGAGGCCCCGCTGGGGCACTTCTTCAAGGTGATGACCGAAGGCCACGGCGCGATGTATTCCTTCGCCGCGCGGGTCGCCCCCCAGGACCGCTGGGCGATCGCCGCCTACATCCGCGCCCTCCAGCTCAGCCAGGGCGCCAGGCCGGCCGACCTGCCGGCCGAAGACCAGCAGAAGCTGGAGGGAGCCGGGAAATGAGCTACGCCCCCGACGACGCCCGCGCCTCGGCCGACCTGACGGCCCGGCTCGACGCCCTCCGCGCGACGGCCTTGAAGGTCGGCGGCGCGGGGCTGGTCGCGACCCTGGCCGGGCTCGCGATCGCCCCGAGGGCCGCGTTCCCGGCCTACCTCGCCGCCTTCCTGTTCTGGGCCGGCGTCAGCCTGGCCTCGATCGGCCTCTGCCTGCTGTTCCAGCTCGTGGGCGGGTCGTGGATGGTGCCGCTCCGCCGGATGTTCGAGGCCGCCGGCTGGCAGATCATGCTGATGGCCGCCTTCTTCATCCCGATCCTGATCGGCCTGCAGTCTGCGTTCCCCTGGGCGGACGCCGACGTCCTCAAGGCCGACCACCTGGTCGCCGCGAAGACGAAGTACCTCGCCCGGGACTTCTTCACCTTCCGCGCCGTCGCCTACTTCGCGATCTGGTCGGGCGTGGCCTACATGGTCAACGCCTGGTCCCGCGAGCAGGACGGGACGGCCGACCTGGCCCCCACCCGCCGCCTGGGCGCCGTGGCCGGCCCGGCGACGGTCGTGATGTTCCTGACGGCGTCGTTCGGGGCGTTCGACTGGGGCATGTCCCGCGACCCCGACTGGTATTCGACCATCTACGGGGCCATGTTCGTCATCGGCACGCTGCTGACGACCCTGGGCCTCGCGGCCGTCTTCGCCGTCCGGCACTCGTCGCTGGAGCCGATCAAGTCGGCCCTGACCGTGGGCCGGCTGAACGACCTGGGGAACCTGCTGCTGACGTTCACGATGCTGTGGGCGTACTTCTCGTTCTCGCAGTTCCTCATCACCTGGCTGGGCAACCTGCCCGAAGACGTGATCTGGTATCTGCGGCGGATCCAGGGGCCCTGGGGCGCGGTCGCCCTGGCCCTGATCTTCTTCGGCTTCTTCGCCCCGTTCCTGTCGCTGCTCCAGCGCAAGCACAAGCGGGACACGGCCTGGGTGCTGCCGATCGCGACCTGGATCGTCGTCATGCGGACGATCGAGGTGGGCTGGCTGATCATCCCCGGCTACTCCAAGGTCGGGTCGGAGTGGGGCGGCTTCCCCTGGGGCTCGGTCCTGCTCTACTACGCCGCCCTGCTGGGGATCGGCGGGATCTGGACGGCCCTGTTCCTGAAGCGGCTGACCTCGGCCCCGCTCGTCCCGCTGCGGGATCCGGCGGTGATCGCGGCCCTGGAGCACGACCGCATCCACGCCCACGAGCCCTCGGGAGGCACCGCGATATGAGCGAAATCGACCCCAGCCAGCTCGAAGGGGACATGATCCCGCAGGGCAAGTACAAGCCCGCCCGCGAGCTGAAGGAGCTGCACGAGGATTCCGACCTGGACGTCCGGGGCGTGCTGTTCAACACGGCCGTCCTGATGGCCCTGTGCGTCGCCACGTTCTTCGCCATCGGCCTGGTGATGGGCCAGTTCAAGGCGAAGGAGGAGGAGCTGGACAAGCTCGCGCTTTCGAACCGCTTCCACGCCGACCCGGCGCCCCCGGCCCCGGTGCTCCAGCCGGATCCGGCCGGGGAGACCCGGGCGGTCGTCGAGGCCGCGAAGGCCCGGCTGGGTTCCTACGGCTGGAACGACGCGGAGAAGAAGTCGGCCCACATCCCGATCGAGCGGGCGATGGCGATCCTCGCCGAGCGGGGCCTGCCGGACGTCGGCAAGGTGGACGAGTTCCACCCCGCGCCGGGCTCCTCGGGCGTCCCCAAGATCGGCGTCCCCGGCCAGGCCGCCCCGGCGGCCGAGCCGAAGCCGGCCGAGGCGCCGAAGGCGGAAGCGAAGCCATGAGCGCCGCCCGCCCGGGAGTGCTCGCGATCCTGCTGGCCGCGGCGACGGCCGCGGCCGCGCTCGGGGACGAGCCGATCGACCCGACCGCGCCGCGCAAGACGGCCTCGGACCCGGCCGCGTTCGAGTCGACCGCGTCGCGGGTGAAGTTCGAGCAGAAGCTGGGCTCCCAGGTCCCGCCGGGGGCGACGTTCGTCGACGAGGAGGGGCGCGAGGTCCAGCTCTCGTCGCGCCTCGGCCGCCGGCCGATCGTCCTGGCGCTGGTGTTCCACCGCTGCCCGCTGCTGTGCAACAAGGTGCTGGAGGGGCTGGTCCGGGCGCTCAAGCCGCTGCCGCTGAACGCGGGCGTCGACTTCGACGTCCTGGCGGTGAGCATCGACCCCGAGGACACGCCCGAGTCGGCGCTGAAGAAGAAGGTCGGGTATCTGGAGAGGTACGACCGCCCGGGGACCGAGGGGGGTTGGTCCTTCCTGACCGGGAAGAAGGAGGCGATCGACGCGCTCTGCTCGTCGGTCGGCTTCGAGTACGTCCGGAACCCGGCGACGGGGCAGTACGCCCACGCGGCCGGGATCGTCGTGCTGACCCCCGGGGGCGAGGCGGCGCAGTATTTCTTCGGGCTGGACTACCCGCCGAAGGAGCTGGACGCCGCGATCCGGCGGGCGGCCGAGGGCCGGACGGGCTCGAAGATCGCCTCGCTGGTGCTGCTCTGCTACGACTACGACTCGGCGACGGGCAAGTACACGCTCTCGATCGTCCGCCTGCTCCGCGCGTTCGGGACCCTCACCGCGCTGTCGCTGGGGCTGTATCTCTTCCTGATGCTCCGGCGCGAGTCCCGGACGCACGCCGGGGACGGGCCCCCCGGCGTCGGCCCGGCCCCGGCCGGCGACGGCCCTCGGACCTGAAACGAAGGTAGACCATCCAATGTGGGACTTCCCCCTGTTCCCGGACCAGGCGTCGACCATCGCCTCGAAGCTGGACGCGCTGATGCTCTTCGAGCTGGGCGTGGTCGCGTTCTTCACGGTGATGATCGGGCTGCTCGTCCTGGGCTTCTGCATCCGATTCCGCCAGGGCAACGCCGTCGACCGCTCGCACCCGCCGACGCACAGCAAGGCCATGGAGGCCGCCTGGATCATCATCCCGCTGATCATCTCGGTCGTGATGTACGCCTGGTCGACCCGCCTGTTCTTCGAGCAGTACGAGGCGCCCGCCGGCGCGGCCCAGATCGACGTGGTGGGCAAGCAGTGGATGTGGTACCTCCAGCACCCCGAGGGCCGCTCGGAGACCAACGAGCTGCACGTCCCGATCGGCCGGCCGGTGAAGCTGAACATGACGTCGCAGGACGTGCTGCACAGCTTCTACATCCCGGCGTTCCGCATGAAGCAGGACGTGCTGCCGGGGCGGTACACGTCGTTCTGGTTCGAGCCGACGAAGGTCGGCGTCTACGACCTGTTCTGCGCCGAGTATTGCGGCACGAACCACTCGATCATGATCGGCAAGGTCCACGTCATGGAGCCCGACGCCTACGAGGCGTGGCTGGCCGAGAAGGGCGCGGGCCCGTCGCAGGCCGACGAGGGCGAGAAGCTGTTCGTGCAGAACCACTGCGCCGGCTGCCACCGCGGCAGCCAGATCGTCCACGCCCCCCGACTGGAGGGGGTCTACGGCAAGCCGGTGCCGATCCAGGTCGGCTCCGAGGTCCACTTCGAGACGGCCGACGAGACCTACATCCGCGACTCGATCCTGCTGCCGAAGGACAAGGTCGTCGCGGGCTATGAGCCGATCATGCCGTCCTTCAAGGACCAGATCAGCGAGCAGGACCTGCTCAAGATCATCGCCTACATCAAGTCCCTCGCCAACCGGGAGATCAGCCAATGAGCGCCTCGGCACCCGCCCGTCACGACGGGCCGCCGGCGGACTACCTGTCGGAGTCCACGGTCAAGTCGTGGCTGCTGACCGTCGATCACAAGCGGATCGGCATCCTGTACCTGATCTCGGTGACGACCTTCTTCTTCGTCGGCGGGGTCATCGCGGGGCTGATGCGGCTGGAGCTGATGACGCCGCGCGGCGACGTGCTCGGCTCGGCCGACACGTACAACCGCATGTTCACGATGCACGGCGTGATCATGATCTTCTTCTTCCTGGTGCCGTCGATCCCGGCGGTGCTGGGGAACTTTCTGCTCCCCTTGATGATCGGAGCGCGCGACCTGGCGTTCCCGAAGATCAACCTGATGAGCTGGTACGTCTACATGATCGGCGGGCTGATGGGGGTGTACATCCTCCTCCACGGCGGGATCGACACCGGCTGGACGTTCTACACGCCGTTCAGCTCGATGTACTCGAACACGCAGGTCGTGACGGCGGCCCTGGCGGTGTTCATCACCGGCTTCTCGTCGATCCTGACGGGCCTGAACTTCGTGGTGACGGTCCACACGATGCGGGCCCCGGGGATGACCTGGTTCCGCATGCCGCTGTTCGTCTGGTCGCACTACGCCACGGCGCTGATCATGGTCCTGGGGACGCCGGTGCTGGCGATCTCGGTCGTGCTGGTCGGCCTGGAGAGGTTCTTCGGCGTGGGGGTCTTCGACCCCAAGCTGGGGGGCGACCCGATCCTGTTCCAGCACCTGTTCTGGTT
>ERZ778021.284-NODE-284-length-103163-cov-7.882308_pt1 | contig 103163 bp, 52 predicted proteins | sample MGYA00375751_ERZ778021 | MGnify/ENA primary metagenome ERZ778021 (study PRJEB29350, sample SAMN05389814) | bioreactor metagenome | isolation source: Thiocyanate stock bioreactor | place: South Africa: University of Cape Town | collected 2013-08-29 ... | reverse complement strand
GGAATTACGCTTCAGGACTTCTTATGGGGCTGACCTGGCTTTCTGGGGATACGACACGTATACTTTCCCTTATTTTCTGGCAACGCAGGGAAAAGACCAGCAGTTCAGCACGGTGCAGAGTGAAATGAACCGTGGCTATCGATGGCAGATCGAAAACTATTTCTCCTACGTCAAGACATTCAACGATGTGCATAATCTCTCCGCAGTACTCGGGCAATCGGCTTCACGTTACAGGCAGAGAAGCTTGGGAGGAAACGACCGTGACCTGCTGGAGACGGATCCCAATAAGGCCAATATCAATTCAGCCATTGCCGATAGGCAACTGGAGCGGACATGGGGTGGAACCAACGGTTTTGATTTCACCGGCAGCGCTTCTTATTTTGGCCGTGTGGACTATAATTATGACCAACGTTATATGGTGCAGGCCACTGTGCGCCGCGATGGTTCTACCAGTTTCGGACCCAATAACAAATGGGGCGTGTTCCCTTCTTTCTCACTGGGATGGAACCTGACCAATGAGGCGTTCATGCAAAACCGCCCGGAATGGTTCGATTATATGAAACTGCGTTTCAGCTGGGGTAAGAATGGTAACGACCGTATCGGCGACTTCCTCTATACCGCCCTGATGGAAGGTGGACAAAATTATTACTTTGGTGGCGGATACCAGTTGAGCAATGATCCCAAAAAAGTGGGAGAAGTGGGAGGTTCCATGCAGTATGGAAGTTCGCCCGGTTATATCCCCAATCCCGATGTGAAATGGGAAGAATCGGCACAGACCGACATAGGGCTGGAAGCCCGTTTCCTGAATAACAGGCTGACCTTCGGATTCGATTATTTTAAGAAGAAAACCATTGATATGCTGATGTATCAGCCGATACCTGATTATGTGGGGTTAGGAGCGCCTATAGCCAATGTGGGTGATATGGAAAACAAAGGGATAGAGATTGAACTGGGGTGGAAACATTCAGTAGGCGATTTCAACTATTTCGTTTCAGCCAATGCTTCTTATCTCAAGAACAAACTGGTCAACCTGGGGAATGAAACCGGTGAGCAGATCTACCAGGATGCAGGTGCATCGGGTGTGGGAAGCTATGTGAAAGGAAAGAATGGAGAGGTATTTCCTTTCTTCTATGGATATAAAACTGACGGTATTTTCCAAAATCAGGCTGAGGTAGATGCCTATGTCAATGAAAAAGGAGAGAAGATGCAATCTTCCGCCCGCCCCGGTGATGTCCGCTTTGTGGACCTGAATGGTGATGGTGTGATCAGTGATGAAGATAAGACAAAAATCGGCAAGGGCGCTCCCGATTGGACCTACGGGTTTACCTTGGGGGCAGACTGGAAAGGGTTCGACCTGAATATGTTCTTCCAGGGAACGATCGGTAACGATGTGTTCGATTTTGCGCAACGTGGTGACATACCCGCGGCGAACCGTCCCGCATGGATTCTCGACCGCTGGCACGGTGAAGGTACATCCAATCATATTCCCCGGATGACTTCGGCCAATCCTAACAGCAACTGGCGCTCGTCGGATCTCTATATCAAGAACGGATCGTACCTCCGTCTGAAATCAGCCCAGTTAGGATATACGTTTCCTTCCCATATCACGAAAAAGATTTCTTTGCAGCGATTGAGGATTTATATCTCCGGCGACAACCTGCTCACCTTTACCGGCTACGACGGTTTCGATCCGGAAATGGCTTCCGGGGATGCCAATTCTACGGCCGGAGGTTACACTACGGTGGGTGTGGACCGCGGTATCTATCCGCAGGCACGGACCATTTCATTGGGTGCGAACATAACTTTTTAATGAATTAAAAACAGTCAAATATTATGAAGAAATATATCAACTTATTGATCATCATACTCCTCGTGGGGGTGGTCTCCTGTAGTGACGATTTTCTGACCAATTCCACTACGGAGAAGCAAGCCGCCGGTGAACCGGCCACGGAGGGAGCAATCCTCTCGAATCTGGCATCGGCATACCAGGTGCTGCTTTTCGACAGCTATGCCAGACAAAACTATAACAGTATCGTGTTGATGTCCGACCTTCGTTCGGATGATATTTTCAAGGGAGGCGGTGACGCAGGCGACCAGCGTCAACTTTACCTGTTATCGCTCTTTACCACTACTCCGCAAGAGAACATAGCCGGATTATGGAATATTTATTATCAAGGCATCGCAAGGGCCAATAATGCCATCGAGGCATGTGAAAACGCGATCGGTTTCGATACCAAAGAGGATGCGAAAAAGCTAAACCAATATAAAGCAGAAGCGCATTTCCTACGTGCCTTTTATACCCACTGGCTTTGGAAATTCTGGGGTAACATCCCTTATTTCGAGGAATTGTTGATCGATCCTCCCTATATGGCACGCCAATACACTGCCGACGAGATCTATGCCGAAATTATGGAAGACCTCGACTTCGCTTTGGGAAAAGATGAAGATGGAAACGACCGGTTACCGATGAGGCTCCTCAAGGACAGCAAGCAAGAAGATATTTTAGCCTCTATCGGCCGGGTGAATAAAGCATCTGCCGTCATGTTGAAAGCGAGGGTGGTGCTTTATCAGAAAGATCAGAGCCGCTATGGCGAAGTGACCGCGAATCTGGCGGAAGTGATCAACAGTAAAGAGTATGTATTGTTCCCCGACTTTGCAGAAATATGGGTCGATGAAAATGAGGTTACCAACAATTCTGCCAACAGGGAGTCGATATTCGAAGTAAACCATTTGCCGGAAGGAAAAACCTGGGGCAACGGTAATCAGGGTTATGGAACTAACCTGCCCGCTTTTATCTCACCCAATGAGCTCAATGCAGGAGGTGATATCGGCGACTTTAAAGGCGGCTGGGGTTTCGGACCTGTACGTCCCGCCACCTGGAATATATATGAAGAGGGAGATACCCGCCGGGAAGGTTCTATCAACCGTTGGGAACCCGGCCAGTACACCGCCCGTTTCCAGGATACAGGATTGTTCCAGGCTAAATATGCTGCTCGGGTGGGATATAATCCGCAAGGTGATGTCGACCTGAATTACTGTAACAACCTGCGCGTTTTCCGTTATTCGGAAACATTGCTTACGTATGCCGAAATGTTGGTCATGCACGGGCAAAGCCCGGTAGGTGCTATTACCGCCCAGGATTGTATGGATTTGGTGCGTGAGCGCGCTTTTGGCAAACCTGCCTCTATTCCTGCTACCGCAGAGAATATCAAATTGGAACGCCGTCGTGAATTTGTGGGCGAAGGCATCCGTTTCTGGGATATCGTCCGTTGGGGGGATACGAACCTGCTTACGGAAAACCTGACTGATTACAATAGTGTCCGTACCTGGAACGATTATAGCAAGTATTTGCCTATCCCGCAAGCGGAGATAGACAAAACAGCCGGTATGGGTGAATTTGAACTAAAACAAAATCCGGGATATAATTAAGAACCAAGAATCAAGACTTTTAAATGAAAAGTAAAAAATGAATAATTGAGGATGTGAGATTATTATCCACTTCTAATTTCAAATTTCAAACTTTTAAGTTCTTAATTTTAAGTTCTTAGTTCTTAGTTCTTAGTTCAAATATCAAACTTCTAACATCAAAATATAATCAAATGAAGAATATAATAAAAAAACAATCGTGGATACTGTTGCTCCTTCTTTTGGTAGCTGCATGTAGTCCCCAGGAATTGGATGATTATTCGTTGGGTAAAGTGGCTTCTATCACCGATGAGCAAGTTACTTTTACTCAGACTGTATCACCTACCAGTGATAATATGATCACTTTTACGAGTACAACACAACTCCCCGGCAACGGTGTGTATACCCTCCGGTGGGATTTGGGAAATGGCTCTTCCGGAAACAAGGAGACGGCGGTCGGTTTATATCCTTTTGCCGGTGACTATACAGTGACCTTGTCAATCCATTCCGCTGACGGGATGATTGCCCGGAAAAGTGTGGCGCTCAGTTTCGCTGACAATGATTTCAGTCTGGTGGATACACCGGCTTACAGGAATCTGACCGGAGGAGCGGAGAATGCCGAAGGCAAGACATGGGTATTCGACCAGTATAATAATTTCGCTGCCGAAGTGGCCGAAGCGCTGAAACCGTTAAAAGATAAATATCCTGCTGATGAGAAAGCCGCGGCTTATGATATAAAAGGACACATGGGCTTAGGGCCACAGGGTTCCCGTGGACAGAACTGGTGGGGTGCCGGAGCCAATGAAAAAAGCCACTGGGAGATGTACTCTTCCAAATTCACCTTTATTCAGGAAGGCGTGCAACTGAAGATAGAGAAAGAGGGGAATAATGGCTATGGAAGAAAAGCCAGTTCAGCGAGTGTGGGTGGATTTACGGTAACCAATACCGACGTGGACGATGTGACTTTCAATTATAGTGGCGGAGATTATACCTTCTCTATCGATGAGTCGGGTGAATTTCCTGTCCTTACTCTGACCGGAAATGCTTTCATGGGTTATTACGCCGGCAGTCAGGACTACGAGATCATCTACCAAACCGACAAAGTGATGGCACTTCGTGTGAATAATACGGTAGAGGGGCAGGACTGGGTCTTTGTATACTGTATTGAAGAACTGAATGTGGAAGCACCGGCACCTCCGAAAGAACTGAAAGCTATTCCTCTTTCTGAAGATTTTGAAGGGGATAAAATCCTGACTTTCGCACAGGAAGATATGGGCGATGTGAGCCGGGTGGTTGATAACCCACTACCGCTTCCAATCAATACGTCGGATAAAGTGTTCCGTTATTGGAAATCCACCGCTTTCTATAGTAACCTATCCTTTACTGCTCCCGATTATAAATTTGATCTTACGACACAGAATAAGATAAGGGTGAAAGTGTATATACCTTCGTATAATGATTATACGACCGAAAATAATGTGGACGGGGAATGGATCTCCAACCGCAAGCTGTTGCCACAATTGGCAATTAAGCTGCAAAACAGTGAACATGGCAGTCCGTGGGAAACCCAAACGGAGATTGTAAAGGCCGATTTGGAGAAAGATAAATGGCTTGAACTGGAATTCGACTTCAGTGGTGTGGCCAACCGGACAGATTATGACCGGATAGTGATTCAGTTTGGTGCTGAAGGACATGCTGGTCCCGGTTTCTTCTTCCTTGATGATTTTAAATTTGAATAGTAAACCAAAGAATTGTAAGGCTGCCGTGAGAAAAAACGGCAGCCTCTTTTTCCTGATCGTTTTAATTGTATGAAAAAAATGAACCTGATATTATCTGCATTATTGGTGCTTTTATCCGCCTGCGGGGATAATAATGAACCTGCCCCTGTCGCACCCCAGCCGGGAGTGGATGTGAAATGGACAGTCTCGCCGGCGACCGTTTCATTATCTGCCAGGGGAGAAACGAAGAGTGTGATAGTGGATGCCAACGGTGAATGGACGGTAAAGTCCGATCAGACATGGTGTACGGTGAACCCGGAACAGGGTTTCAGCGGGCAGACCAGCCTGAAGATAACCGCTACGGGAAATAGTCAGACCGAACCCCGGACGGCGCAACTCATTTTCTATTCAAAGGAGAACAGTCATACCTATACGGTAACTCAGGCGGCGGCCGTGATAGAAAATCATGTGCCGGCGGGTTACTCTTTGGTATGGGAGGAGGAATTTGATGCCGACAGGCTGAGTGGAGGCAAACCGGCACTCCCGGATACGAAAAAATGGTGGTACGAAGTTGAAGAACCGGGATGGGTCAATAATGAACTGCAAAAGTATGTGGCAGGTGTCTTTAATGGCGATACCGTATCCGCCATTTATGACGGCACATTGAAGATCATCGCCCGAAAGCAAGGAAATATCGTGATATCGGCACGGCTCAATACCTCTGAAAGCTGGACCTATGGTTATTTTGAAGCACGGTTGAGAGTCCCCGGAGGTAAAGGTACCTGGCCTGCCTTCTGGATGATGCCCAAAAATTTTGAGAGTTGGCCCGATGACGGCGAGATCGATATCATGGAATATGTGGGATATCGGCCCAACATAGTACAGTCGTCGATCCATACGAAAGCATACAACCATGTACAGCAATCCGAAAAAACAGCCACGAAGCCAATTCAGAATGCCGAAACCGAATTCCATGTATATGCTACGGAATGGACTCCCGATTATATCAAGGGATTTGTGGATGGTGTGGAATACTTTCATTTTCCAAACGATAAAAAAGGCAACAAAGACACCTGGCCTTTCGACGCTCCGTTCTACCTGAAACTCAACCTTGCCTGGGGCGGTGACTGGGGCGGGTCACAAGGTGTTGACGAAACCAAATTGCCTGCTACCTATGAGATTGATTATGTAAGGGTGTTTCAGAAGAACTAAGAACTAAGAGTGAAGAGTTAAGAGTGAAGAATTAAGAACTAAAAGCTAAAAATGAAAAGAATCAGTTTTGTACTCGTGACAGTGTTCCTGTTGGTTGCTTGTAACGGAGGGAATAAAAAGGTATCCGGCCTGGGGTTGGATACCGGTATCGAGAAAAGGATCGACAGTGTCATGGCAAAGATGACGCTTGAGGAGAAAGTAGGGCAGATGGCACAGTTCACCCTCGATGTGATCGGGAAAGGGGGGAATCTCTATTTCAGTGATGAACCTTTTGAAATCGATCTCGCCATGCTCGACACGGTGATCGGCAGATATAAGGTGGGTTCCATCCTGAATACGGCCAATAACCGGGCACGTACCCCCGAAGTATGGGAAAAAACGGTTCGGACGATACAGGAAAGGGCGTTGGCAGAAACAGGTATACCGGTGCTTTATGGTATCGATGCTATTCACGGGACAACTTATACTGCCGGATCTACTCTCTTTCCCCAGGGCGTCGGGATGGCTGCCTCTTTTAATACTGATCTGATGAAGGAGGGTTCCCGTATCACTGCTTATGAGACTCGTGCAAGCAATATTCCCTGGACTTTTGCACCTACAATGGATTTGGGAAGGGATGCCCGTTGGTCGCGCCAGTGGGAGAGTTATGGCGAAGATGCTTATCTCAATGCCCGGATGGGCTTGGCCTCTACCCTCGGGTTTCAGGGAGTGGAACGCAATAATGTAGGCAGGCACCATATCGCGGCCTGTACTAAGCATTATATGGGTTACGGAGTGCCTGTGTCCGGTAAAGACCGTACGCCGGCCCTTATTTCCGAAAGTGAATTGCGGGAAAAATATTTTGAGCCTTTCCGTACTTCTATCGTGGAAGGAGGAGCCCTCTCGCTGATGGTCAATTCGGGTATCATCAATGGAGTTTCCACTCATGCCGATTACAGGTTGTTGACCGAATGGGTGAAAGAGGATCTCGGGTTCGACGGAGTGATTGTGACCGACTGGGCCGATGTGCAGAACCTGCTCTCCCGCGACAGGATCGCCGCTGACTATAAAGGAGCGGTCAAAGCGGCTATCAATGCCGGTATCGACCTTGTGATGGAACCCTATAACCTTGCATTTTGTCCTGCTTTAGTGGAATTGGTGAATGAAGGTGAAGTGCCGATGGCGCGGATCGATGATGCAGTACGGAGGGTCTTGCGGTTAAAATTCCGTTTGGGACTCTTTGAACATCCCTACTGGTCGCACTCCGATTATCCCGATTTCGGAAGCAGTGAAAATGAGGCGGTAGCGAAAGCGGCAGCGGATGAGGCGATTACCTTGTTGAAAAATGAAAACAATATCCTTCCGTTGCCGGCCAACGCCCGTATCCTGGTGACAGGCCCGAATGCGCACTCAATGCGTACCCTTAACGGAGGTTGGAGTTACTCGTGGCAGGGGGAAAAGACCGAAGAGTTCGCACAGGACTACAATACTATCTACGAAGCATTGCAAAATAAATTCGGTGCAACCAACGTGAGATATGAACCGGGGGTTACCTATAAGATGGATGGTCAGTATTACGAAGAAAATTCTCCGGAGATTGGAAAAGCAGTGGCTGCCGCTACCGGAGCCGATTATATCGTGTTGTGCCTGGGTGAGAATTCCTATTGCGAAACGCCGGGTAATCTCGATGAATTATCCCTTTCAGAAAACCAGACTGCCCTTGCGCTGGCCATACAAAAAACAGGAAAACCGGTCATATTGGTACTGAATGAAGGCCGTCCCCGACTGATCCGTAAGATTGAACCGGGTTCCGAAGCCGTCCTCCAGCTTTATCTCCCGGGAAATTTTGGAGGTGATGCGCTGGCCGATATCCTCGCGGGGGATGTCAATCCGAGTGGAAAGCTACCCTATACTTACCCAAGGTTTGAGCATGGTTTGATTACCTATGATCATAAACCGAGCCAGAATATCGATGGTAAGATGGAAGGGGCTTACGATTATGGGGCACAAACATCGGTGCAGTACCCGTTCGGGTTTGGGTTAAGTTATACCACGTTTGAGTATACCAATTTATCGGTAAACAAGAGCGATTTTGTATCGGGTGACCTTCTGACTGTGACTGTAGATGTGAAGAATAATGGAGCGGTAGCCGGTAAAGAAGCGGTATTACTTTTTAGCAGTGATATGGTAGCCTCCCTTTCACCTGACGTGCGCCGTTTGCGTGCATTTGAAAAAATATCGCTCGCACCGGGAGAAACCAAGACTGTAACATTGCAGCTGGCAGCTGACGATCTTGCCTTTGTCAATGAGAAAGGAAAGTGGACGCTTGAGGCGGGCGAGTTCAAATTGCAGGCGGGTGATCAGATAGCCATGGTCAATTGCACCAAGACCCGTATCTGGGATACTCCCAACAAATGAAATGATTCAATGTCCGCAAACCATGGACATGCAATAAAAAAGTTCATCTGCGGCGGTTGAATAAAATGAAGTAGAGTAGGAATCAAAAAGTCGATGAACCGGTTACTTGTCCATCCAAAAAATAGCAGGTATACCGGTTCTTTTGATTTCTATCCTTTTCATTATGCAAAAAAGCATAATTTGACGGGGAAGGCATGTAGGGACATTTAAAAAAGTTTTTCACTAAAAATTCACTTTTTTTAGAAAATTAAATTTATCGTTAAAAAAATTATAACTTTGTGCATTATTCATCCTAGTATAATTAATCATGAAAAAGAAGCAGCAGCAGTCCTCCCAGATTCTCTCCCCGGAAAATTATATTCGTCAGAGAGCCCGTAATCTTCCTGTTTTCAAGTGCTTTGTCAATGAAGGCTGGGAAGAATCCGGGATCATACACGTGACCGTTACCCGTAGCCATATCAACGGGAATATTACTTATTGTTCCTATCTTGTCGACGTGAAATGTCTTGGTGTAAAAGACACATTATACGAATTTAATGTTCCGAAGTGTGAGTTTGATGAATATAAAAGTAAATTGGAGATCAATCTTGACATAATAGAAGCCGATTACAATTTAGTGCACAATATTATCCATGCAGGATGGGAATATGCCGAAGATATCGGTTTCGAACCTCACAGGGATTTTCTCTCTATCACCCGGTATATGCTTGAGGAAGATAGCGACGATATCCCTTTCATCGAAATACCATGTGGTGGTGAAAATGGCAAGCCGGTTTTTATGCAAGGCCCCTTTGAGGATGATGCAATGGCCAAAATGATTATCAATAGGCTGGAAAAGAATTTGGGAGCCGGTAATTTTGACTATGTCCTTGCGGTGGATAATCCCATGGCTGACGCTTCTTCTGACGAGTGGGATGATGACGAGTGGGATGATGACGAGTGGGATGACGAGGATTTTGATGACTTCATGGATGACTTGGATAGTTTTCGTGAAGAATATGCCGAAAACAGTCATGAAGAGAATGTAGCAGCTTTTCTGGAACTGACACAATATTTAGAGGAAATGAATCTGGATGATGAGGCATTTGACAATGGCCGCGATGACCCTGATCCGGGAGAGGACAGACGTGTGGTAAGAGTGGAAGCGCTGGCCGATCTGTTGTATCAAGATCTTGTCGATTTTAAGGATGTGGGCAAATGGCTTCGGAAATGGGAGAAAGAAGCGCATGGTTATGCTATCACGAATGCCGCTTTCAGTCGGATGCTTGGCCTGCAAGACGACGATGGAATAGAATATGAGGACTTGTCTTATTTGACCAAAGAGAAGGAAGATGCCAAGCTGATGGAATATGTGCGGGAGAAGTGGGGTGAACTGCCTTATGTCACCTTTCTGGAGTTGCAGGGTATGAATGATGTAGAAAAAAGGAAAGATAGAATAGCGCAGGCTCTCGATCAGTATCCCGATCATTCTCTCCTGAAATTGGAAGAAGTGACAACAAGAATTAATGATAAGAGAGTAAACGAAAAGGAATTATCATTTAAATCCTTCTTTGGCAACAGAAAGGAAATCACTTCGGATGAATATCTGAGGTTGCAGTTTGTGAGGCTTCACTATTTTATCGAAAATTTTGATCTGGCAGGTATTGAAAGCTTAATTCTTTTCAGTAATCCTCAAAATACTCCCGACGACGGGGACTTCATTCAGTTTGCTCCCATATTATATGCCGCAAGAATTTCTGTCCTGAGGTTGTTTCTTCTCCAAAAATGAGGTTTTTATTTTAAATATTTTTTTGTACCTTTTCATAATATAAGATGCGCCTCGGAAAAGTTTAACAAGTTAGATTATTCCTGCGTTCGGCAAAACGAGTAAACTCGTTCTGCTCTCTTAACGGAATAATTCAAACAAGTTTGGCTTGTCTTTCGGCTTTCATTATATTTGCAGAAATTCCGATTGGAGAATAAAGTTCGAATAAATTCAGTCGTTTTCTCGTCATGACATAGCTCAAGCAAGCTTGGCTCTGTTCATTTGGCTTAACGAAAACGTTCAATTACATTAGACTATTTTTCGCTATGGCATAGTTCAAGTAAACTTGACTCTGCTCATATAGCTTATCAAAATAGTTCACAATTCTTATTTTGTAGGAAATGGCAGAGAGTATGGTGTTGGATAACCTTTTCAGGAAGATTGCCTTTGATGATGATCGGGAAGCATTTCGGGAATTGTTTTTCGACTTCTATCCATCTCTCTGTGTCTTTGCACAGCGCTATATCGCTTCCCCTGAAACTTGTGAAGATATTGTACAGGATACTTTTTTCCATTTATGGAAAAACCGGAAGAAAATCGAGATTACCGCTTCTTTCAGAAATCTGCTGATAACCAGCGTGAAAAACAGTTGTGTGGATTATCTCCGGAAGCAATCCGTACGCCAGGTTCATTCTGAGAAGCAGGTCGCTGAAGCCATTTCCGAAAGTTATTCTGTCGACACCCCTGAAGGGGTCTATACCATCAGGGAACTGGAAGCAATGCTCCATACTGCGTTGGGGCAGATGCCCGGAAACGTGCGCAGGGCTTTCGAACTGAGCCGGTTTGAAAATATGACCTACAACCAGATAGCAGAAGAGATGTCCGTCTCACCTAAAACTGTGGAGGCCTATATTAGTAAAGCATTGATTATCTTAAGAGTAGAGTTAAAAGATTACCTTCCATTGGTGTTGTTTGCCTGCAGCACTGCTTGTCTTTGAATCTTCAGTCTTTGTTCTTGAATCTTGGTTCTTGGCTCTTGAATCTTGTATCTCCCCAAAATTAACATAGGGTATTTCCATTCTCATACGTCAAGTGAATATAAATAGGGATAAAATATCTTTACCGAACAGTACATTCAAACATAGATCTATATAAAAGGAGCTGATAATGAACGAGTTTGATGATACACTCCACAATTTGTCTGAAAATCTCAGGAAACAGAAAGAGATAGATTCCGATAAAGCATGGACACAGTTATCGCGTAAAATCACTTTTCTTTCTTTCCGTGCAAAAGTATGGAATGTAACCCGCACAGCAGCGGTGATACTGCTTCCTTTATTTTTGTTGCATCAATACGTAATACAACCCAATTTAAAAACAACTCCGCCGGAGATGATCACGCTTATTTCGGCTCCTGGTATGGTTACAAAAGCCGTATTACCCGACGGCAGTGAAGTCTGGCTCAACGCGCAGAGCGAGCTGACCTATCCGCAAAGATTCACCGGAAAAGAAAGAACGGTACAAGTGTCGGGGGAAGCCTATTTTAAAGTCGCTGCCGACAAGAAAAACCGTTTTAATGTAGTGATGCCGGATGATATCACCGTGAGCGCCTTTGGTACGGAATTCAATATACATGCCTATAGTGATGAACCTGGGTATCATGTAACGTTGGCTCGCGGAAATATAGAAGTAGCAGCAGCCCATTCGATGAAAAAGGAAACATTGGCGGTAGGGCAGAAGGTTGTTTTAACACCACAAACGGGAGAAATGAATATTGTGCAGGCTGATACTTATGTGGAAACAGCCTGGAAAGACGGGAAGATGGTGTTTCGACGTGAAAAACTCGAAACTATCGCGCAGAAACTTTCCCGTAAGTTCGGAGTAGTGATTCAACTTGAAGGAGATGCATTGAAAGACTATGAATATACCGCTACTTTTACCGATGAAACCTTGGAAGATATTCTGGATCTCTTACAGAGATCGGCCCCGATTACCTATTCCATATCCCGGCAAGAACAACGTGCTAATAATACTTTTACACAACGTACAGTGATTATAAAAAGCAAAGTAGCGAATAGATAGAAAGAGAAACAGGAATTAGAGTATTGATGAATAACAGGTAATCTTGGGTGTAAAAATCATAATATTATTGAATAACAAATAAACGAGGAGGAATGCCTATGAAGATATAAATACCGGTAAATAATAAAACGGGAGAATGAAAAATTCACTCTCCCTCTCATGATTCACAATTGCTCTTGCGGAAAATCTCACCTCACCGCCAGGCAATCGATTTACTAAACCCATAAATGAATTTAATAACAATGTAAAAATATGACTAATCCATTGAATAAACAAAGGATATATATCCTTTATGATTTATTAAACAAAATTCCAGCCGCCATGAGGATAACACTTCTATTATTATGCGTGTTTGCTTTTCAGTTACAAGCAGAACATTCGTATTCTCAGAACACAAAAATTTCGCTGGATATGAAAAACAGCTCCATCGAAAAGATCTTACAGACTATAGAAGAGAAATCTGAATTCTATTTCCTGTATAACAGTAAGTTGATCGATGTAGACCGGAAAACGGATATCCAAGCTAAGGAAGAATCGATCGCTTCCGTATTGAACCGGTTATTCGATGCGGAAAACGTGGAGTATGAAGTAAAAGGCACCCAGATCATCTTGCATCCGAAAGAGATGAACCGGGTTGCTTCCGAATTGATTGCCAATATACAGCAACAACAAAGAAGACAGATCACCGGACAGGTTACCGATGAGCGGGGAGAGCCTGTTATCGGCGCCAATATTATCGAAAAGGGTACCACGAATGGTACGGTAACCGATATAGATGGTAATTTTTCTTTCAGGGTAGAAGAAGACGCAATACTTCATATTTCCTACATCGGTTATCTGGAGCAGGAAATTCCGACAGCAGGCAGAACCTCTGTCAATATTATTTTGCATGAGGATACAAGAGCGTTAGAGGAAGTGGTGGTAGTAGGATATGGTACCCAACGAAAGGAAACTTTAGCAGGTTCTGTATCGTCTATCAATTCGTCGGAGCTAACATCTACAAAAACAGACAATGTGGTGACCAATATGCAAGGTAAAATACCAGGATTGCTTATTCGCCAGAATACCGGCGAACCCGGGACTTTCGACAACTTAGTAAGTATCCGTGGTTTTGGTAGCCCTGTGGTGGTTATTGACGGCATTGTTCGTACCCGCAACGGACTCTCCGATTTAGCACAAGTAAACTCGGAAGATATTGAAAGTATTTCTATTCTGAAAGATGCGTCAGCAGCCATTTACGGGATGAACGCCTCCAACGGGGTAATCATTGTGACTACCAAGAAAGGGGAAAGTGGAAAAGCTCGTTTCTCCTATTCCGGAATGTATGGTGTGAAGATGCCGACAGGTATGCCGGAAATGGTAGATGCTTATACTTATCGTTTGATGGCAAATGAATATAACCGGAACATAGGGAAAGGACCTGATTATGATGCAACCCTTCTTGAAAAATATAAAAACGGTGAGCCGGGTTATCAGGATTGGGACTGGATAGACATGTATTTATATGATGCGGTTCCTGTCCAGAATCATACCATTACGGTAAGGGGCGGGTCAGAAAAAGTTAATTATTTCGTCAGTTTAGGTTACAATGAAGATAACGGTTTATTGACAAGCGATGTACAATGGTATAAACGGTACACACTCCGTAGTAACTTGCAAGCCGAGCTTACTAAGGACTTTAAAATGAACGTCATGGTTTCGGGTCGTGAAGACAACAGGCAGCGGGGAAATGAGGATTTTATCTGGACCTATAAGAGCCTTATCGTAAATGACCGCGGTATAGGTCCTTATACCCTGAATAACCCCAGCCACTTATCGCGTATCGGACCTGAAGACAAAAATCCTGCGGCGCTGGTGTCTCCCGACTTGGATGGATACCGCAGAAATAATAATTTCTCGGGGTCTGCTTCTGTTGATTTTACCTATACTGCACCCTTTCTGCCGGGTTTAAGTGTTAATCTTCTGGGATCTTACGATATTTCTACCCAAAACGAATCACATAAGAATGGTGCAAGTGATATCTATGATTATTATACTGACACCTATGCGGCTACGAGGGGACAAGACAGTTACTGGAACCGGATGCAACTTTATAACAAGGTATATACTAAACTTCAGGGAAATTATACGAAGAAATTCGGCAGCCATTCGCTTGGGTTAATGGGGGCTGTTGAAGCCTCCGAAGAACGTTATGACAACCTTCGCGGACAACGTTCATATAATGATGTATTTACGTTTGATGTGCTCGACATGGGAACTTCCACGACTGCTACCAATTCAGGTAATCGTGAATTTAGAAGATATGCTGCCTATATCGGTCGTGCCAATTATGATTATCAGGGTAAATATATTGCTGAAGTAATGATAAGGTATGACGGTAGTTACCGGTATGCTCCCAGTAAGCGTTGGGTACTTTTCCCCTCATTTAGTGCGGCATGGCGAGTGTCTGAAGAAAAATTCTTCAAAGACCTGTTTCCTGCAATTGATAATTTGAAATTCAGGGCATCTTATGGAGAAAGTGGACGCGACCAGGGCGATGCTTATTCTTATATGCCAGCCTATACTTCCAGCAATTCGCGAGGCTATATGTTTGAAGACGGTTCTTTAACCGTAGGTATGTATCCTCCGGGAGTGGTAAACGACAGAATGTCATGGGTAACAGCTAAATTTTACAATTTAGCGGTAGATATGGATGTGAAAAGAATAAGTGCCACTTTTGAATTCTTTCAACGCAAGAATACCGGACTCCTTGCCAGTAAAGTTGCCTCCGTAACCAACACTTTCGGCGCTTCTTTCCCCCAGGAGAACATCAACTCGGATATGAACACCGGCCTTGAATTGCAATTGAAATACAGAGGAAATGCCGGAAAAGATTTCAAATATGTGATTGGAACAAATGTCACATATGCACGCACTAAACGCTTGCATGTAGAATCCGCTCCTTATACCAGTCAGTGGGATAACTGGAGGAATAACAACAACGACCGCTATCAGGGACGAAACCTGATTTACACGTATGATGGGCAGTACACCTCTCTCTACGATTTTGAAACCGTTCCATTGCTTGGTGGCGCACGGGGAAATTCGGTAATGCTTCCGGGTGCCTACAGGATTAAAGACAATAATGGCGACGGACGTATCAACGCCGACGACCAGGTGTTTGAAAACTGGGCATATGGTAATCAAGGGTATGTATCTGGTGATGGAACCGGTCAACGTGTTAATCCGCCGTTGCAATATGGGTTTACTTTTGATTTTGTTTATAAGGAGTGGGATTTGAATTTACTTTTCCAGGGAGCGGCGCTCTACTCGGTAAACTACCACATGAACGATATATGGGGTTATGGACGTTATCCGACACTACATGAAAAATTCCTCGACCGTTGGCATACGGCTAATCCGGATGACAACCCGTTGGATCCCAATACGGTCTGGATAGCAGGGAAATATCCCGCGGGCAGACCCTATAACTACAACAATACCACCGATGCGCTTGCCATCAACGTATGGAGACCTATGGCTACTTACTTGCGGCTAAAGAATGTTGAACTTGGTTATACAGTTTCCAAAACGTTGCTGTCTAAAATTGGTTTTGAAAAGGCGCGTTTGTATGTGAATGGCACTAATTTGTTGTTGTTCTGTAATGACGAGGTAAGACGTTCCGACCCCGAAAGACATGAGAACGAATGGGAGGCCGGGCTTTCATATCCGATAATGAAAGCAGTGAATTTTGGGATTAATTTAACCTTCTAATTTATATATGATTATGATAAAGAAAAAATTTAAATTGATTGCAATGTCAATATTGATTTTGGCATTAAACATAGGTTGTAATCAGTTCCTTGAAGTCGATTCATTAACACGTGTGAATTCAGAAATATTATTGTCGAGTGAAAAAGGATTAAAAACGATTCTCGCCAATCTCTACAACAGAATGCCATTAGAGGATTTTAATTACCGTCCGGATGTGGGTTTCAATCTCCGCGGATGGGGAGGTGGAGCCGGTGAAATGGTCATGACCTCCATGTACACGGATGAAAGCATCTTAAGCCAGGGTAATGGCATAGGCTTGGGAGGTTATAATTACTGGACAAGAGGCTTTGAGACGAACCGGGAAGTCAATATATTCCTGAACAGTATAAAGTCGGCTTTTGACGGTGGGATAATTAGTGAAGCTGTCTATAACCGTTTATGGAGTGAAGCTCACTTTATCCGTGCTTATGTTTATTTCGGCTTGGCTAAGCGCTTTGGTGGTGTTCCTATCATTGATTGGCTACAGGATGATGACTATACCGGTGATGCCGAGGTTTTGAAAGTCCCCCGGAGTACCGAGTTGGATACCTGGAAGTTTATTTTGGCCGAATGTGACAAGGCTATTGAATATTTGCCGACGCCGGATGAGTTTTCGGATAATGACGGTAATCCGCTGTACCGTGCTACCCGATGGACAGCTTACGCGCTGAAATCGAGAGTAGCTCTGCATGCGGCATCCATTGCCAAATACAGTTCGGAAGCATCTTTTACCGGAGAAGCAGTTAATTTGAAATTGGTAGGAATGGACGCCTCTGACGCCACTTTCTTCTACAACGAATGTATTTCGGCTTCAAATGCGATTATTGAAAATTCCAATTATTCGCTTTATATGCCGAACCCGGCAAATGCTGCGGATGCTGCGAAAAATTTCCAGGAACTGTTTATGAACACACAAGGTAATGAGATCATTTTTGCCAAAACCTATTTGGATGGTTCAAAATATGCTGATCAAGGTCACGACTACGATGTTCGCTACAGCCCGTCGCAAGCCAGTACCGGTTTCCATAAGTGGGGTCGTTTTTCTGTCGCGTTAGATCTGGTTGACCTCTATGAAGATTATACGGACGACGGAACAGGAACCAGCGCCTTAATCAAAACACGTACCGATGGGATTGAGAATTCATACTTCAGTACGAATAATCCCCCAAGTTCGCAAGTGGCTTCTATCCCTTTCATTAAATATGGCAATCCATACGAGCCGTTCATGAACAAGGACGCTCGTCTTCATGGTAGTGTCATTGTGCCGGGAGGCGTGTATAAAGGCGTAACTATTGTGATGCAAGGAGGAATGATCAAAAAAGACGGTACGCTTGTAATCTATCAGCGTGATCAGGAAGAAGGGTATGACGGCAATATGTATTATACGTATGGTGCGGATGCACCGACCAACTATTCCGGTTTTGCTACCATGACGTCCGCCGATGATGCCAACTATTCCGCGACGGGTTTCAGTGTTCGGAAATATTTGGCTGAAGATAAGACTATCGTCGGTACAGAACGCAGTTCATATACCCCGTGGATTGAGTTTCGCTTAGCAGAGATTTATCTGAATTATGCAGAATCTGTAGCTGAAAGCGGACAGGGTAGTCAGGCTAACGCCCAAAACTACCTTAACGCATTGCGCAAACGTGCCGGACATACGGACAATATTCCACTGACGCTTGAAAATGTACTGAAAGAACGCCGTCTTGAATTGGCATTTGAAAACATCAGGATATGGGATCTTGTACGCCGCCGTGAATATCATACACTGTACAATAACTTCAGAAGGAAAGCGTTGGTGCAACTTATTGATCTACGTGAACCCACACCGAAATATGTGTTCCTGCGAATGGAACAATTCCATGACGTACAGGCGGGAGGACGCACATTTCAGGTGAATAACTACTACTACAATATTCCAGGTGTGGATGTAAGCGGTTTAATAAACAATCCCGGACGTTAAATATTTAAAGCCATTTTAATTATGATCAAGTTAAAAGTAAAAAAACTATGCGTAATTGCTTTTGCAGCTCTTACGTTGACGGCATGTGATTTGTTCAAAATTGACAACTACGACGGGCCGAATGCTTCCTTTAACGGAGGTATCAAGGATATCAAGACTGGTGAACTGGTGGAAACTGATATTCAAAATGGATCGAGGTTGCAGTTCCAGGAACTCGGATATCCCACAGGTCTTCTGACACGGGTTGTGATGCAGGACGGCCAGTTCCGCGATGATATGTTTTTTGCCGGCCGTTATAGCATTGATTTCAACGCGTGTAACTTCTATCCGTTCAAAATAGAGGAAATAGAAGTAAAGAAGGGTAATAATACCATGGATTTTGAGGTAACGCCTTATATTCGCGTACAAAACGTGAACATTAAGAAAGAGGGCAACACCATCGTAGCGACTTTCAATTTGGAGGCGGGCAAGGATGAAGTACGGTTGAGCAATGTGCAGCTATATGCTCATACGGACATATACGTGGGCGACCAGATTACGACTTATACTCCGGGAGGATCGGGATTCAGACAATCTTTTTCTCCGGTAAAGGTGATAGATCCATCTGAAACCTACACGTTGACTATTGATCTTACAAACGAGGTGAATGCAAACTATTTCAAGTATGACCGTAATTATTACTTCAGGGTTGGCGCTATGGCAAGCGTATCGGGAGTGGGTACGATTCGGCGCAATTATGCCCCGTACACTGTCATAAAATTTAGTGTGCCTTAATTGGGGTAATTAAATAAGGTGGGGGATGAGGGAATATTTCCCACCTTGTTTTATTCTACTTTGACAGATTCCGGATCTGTGTGAATTTTTTATTTTCTTATTGAAAAAATTACCGTAATATTTCTTATTCCATTTATATTTAGTAATTTAATGGCATAATTAATGCAATTAGTGAATGACAGACTTAATAATGATCCGAAGATCATTCACAGGGATATTCGACGGAAAAGAAATATCAATAACGCCTTTCGACGGCAACATCGGAATCTGTCAAAGCAGAATGAAGTACAAAAAGAATATAAAAAAATATGTGGAAGAGAATTTTATTAATCACCGTCGGTTGCATCATGTGTGTCTCTTTTTATGCCGTACAGCTTGAATCAATGTACACACAACGACCGATAGATACGGAAGCTTTTTATTTTACACCTGAGAATTACAATATCAAGGCAGACGGGAAAACGGATGTGACGATTGCACTACAGGAGGCCATCAACCAGGTGAAGCGGGAACGGAATTTTGGCATATTGTTTATCCCTGAAGGGAAGTACCTGATAAGTAATACCATTTATATTCCGGGCGCTATTCGTCTGATCGGTTATGGCAAGACACGGCCTGAATTTATTCTTGCCCCTCATTCTCCTGGCTACCAGCAAGAGCCGGCAACGGATAAGGGAAGAGCCAAGTATATGTTCTGGTTCACAGGAGGGCTTGTAGAAGAAGGACAGAATCCCCGTGACGCGGGAGCCGGCACATTCTACAGTGCCCTGTCGAACATCAATCTGCGCATTGGCGACGGCAATCCGTATGCCGTAGCGTTGCGTACACACTATGCGCAACATAGTTTTATCAGCCATGTTGCTGTATATACGGGAAAAGGGAAAGCCGGTCTGTTTGATGTAGGGAACGAGATGGAAAATGTGGCTTTCTACGGAGGCGATTATGGAATTTATACCACCAAATCTTCTCCTGGTTGGCCGGTGGCAATGATTGATTCCTATTTTGAAGGCCAGCGTATCGCTGCACTACGCTGCCAGGAATCGGGACTTGCCATGGTAAATATTCAGGTGAAAAACGTGCCGGTAGTATTTGATATTGATCCAAACTATGCCGACCGTTTGTTTGTGGAAAATAGCCGTTTTGAGAATGTAAAAGAGGCAATTGTTGTAATCAGCAACGAGAATAACAGCAACAACCAGATATCCTTTTACAACGTAGAGTGTGCCAATGTACCCGTGGTGGCAAAATATCGCCGTAGCAGCACATCAACATCGACAGAGCATACAATTTACCGTATCAAAGAATATGCGCATGGATTGCAGATGGACGATATGGTTGCGTTGCCCGAATACTGTACACGATTGGATGTGGAACCTTTGCAGAAACTTCCGGTTGCAGCCGTGAGGGATATTCCGGCTTTACCACCAATGAGCGAATGGGTGAATCTCCGCGACTTAGGCGCCAAAGGGGATGATATGACCGACGACACAAAAGCCATCCAGGATGCCATTGATCAGTATGATGTGATCTATGTACCGCAGGGTTGGTACAAAGTTTCGAAAACATTGCGCATGAGATCTACCACAAAGTTGATTGGGTTTCATCCGTTTGGTACACAGTTCCGTTTAGCAGAAAGTACGCCGGCATTCAGCGGATTCGGCGCTCCTGAAGCGTTACTGGAGTCATCCGTCGGCGGAACGAATATTTTGAATGGTATAGGAATTAATACCGGAGCTTATAACTACCGCGCGGTGGGTGTGAAGTGGATGGCGGGTCAGGCTTCGTATATGAATGATGTCAAGTTTGTAGGAGGACATGGCGGCATGAATAAACCCCAAGCCCGATCCTCTGCTAACCAGCAGACACCTGGCCAGAACGTAGGAGCAAGACAACAAACTCCGCGCATCAGTTCTCCCACAAATCCCGTTGCCGCACAGGGAATGGATCTTGCATGGGACAATCAATACTGGAGTTTGTGGGTAACCAACAACGGCGGAGGAACATTCAAAGATATATGGACGGCTTCTACCTATGCAAGCCACGGTTTGTATGTCAACAACACCCGGACTCCGTCGCGCATCTATGCTATGTCACTTGAACATCATGTGCGGGCTGAAGCGCGTTTCAAAAATGTGGAAAACTGGAAAATACTCTGTTTCCAGACAGAAGAAGAGAGTCGGGAAGGCACTCAATGCCAGCCGATCGAGATGGAGGGTTGCAGAAACATACTGTTTGCCAACCTGTACATGTTCCGTGTGATCCGTATCAATGAACCTTATCCCTATTCCATCCGGATATGGGAAAACTGCCGTGACCTTACGTTTGTGAATATGCATAACTATTCCCAGATCAAATTTACAACTGATAATCCGGTTTACGACATAAATAAAGATATTGAAGTGCGGCCGTGGGAACTTCAAACGTTGATCGTTACGGGTAAAGAACCGCGGCAAACGCCGCTTTCCAATGAAATCAACAAGGTACAGCGGTTGGCCGGAGGCTTTGAATTTATCGAAGGCATCGCCCGTGACAGCAAAGGGAATATTTACTTCTCGGAACAACGCTTTCGCTGTATTTATCGATGGTCGGAGCAAACGAACACTTTGTCCCTGGTGTCTGATTTTCCGTGGGAACCGATGTCGCTCGGTGTGGATACGGAAGACAATCTGCTTGTGGTATTCCGCTACCATTCGCAACCCGGATATATGATTGACGGAAAGCAGGAAGTCCCCATCACCTATCCTGACACGCGGGGAACATCCTTTGCCGGGTATGGGAACAATGCCTATGAAACAAGGGTTTATTCCATTGACCCCGATAATCCGGAAGAAACCATTAAAGCATTACCGAAAGTACCGATGGGATCCATTAGTCCGGTGTATAAAGCGTTGTATCCATCAAACCGCTGGCGCGATTTCCATGATTTCAATAGCGTTGTGATGTTCAAACCCGACATGTGTTTTGTGGCTCCTGATGGAAAAACCATCATTCCCGACCAGTATGATCTGGCACGTGGTTCTGCGTTGCTGGAGGCTTATCCGGGAAAACCCTTCTATGCTTCCGATGAATATGACAAACGGATGGTGCGCATGGATGTGGCGGAGAACGGTACATTGTCGAACCTGGAATATTTTGTGGAGTGGGGTGAATTTGGATCGGCTGTAGATGCCGAAGGCAATCTCTATGTTGCCGACGGACATATTTATGTATTCGACAAAGATGGAAAACAAGAGAATCATATCCGTGTACCGGAACGCCCGTCGAGCATTCAATTCGGAGGGAAGGATAAGAATACATTGTTTATGACGGCGCGTAGCGGTTTTTATAGTGTGAGAGTTAAATAGTTTTTCCCTTTATAAAAATGGAAAGAAAAGTCAATTATATAAGTTTGGCAATCTTGATTGCCGTAATATTTTCCTGTTCCTCTAAACCGGAAGATCAAAGCATTCTGCCGGATATGCCAATGAAAGCGGTGTATGAACACTCGTTGGAATATGCCTGGGCGCAGAAACAGGTATTCGAATCGAAACTGTTGTCAGACATGGAAGCGATGGGAGTTTGGGAGCATAGAGGCTTCGGAAGTTTAACTTTATCGGATGCAATGGTCTATAAAGGTAAATCCGCCCTTATGCTGGAGTCGCCCACGAAAGGGCCCGATAATCCTCCCGGTGGGCGCCCCTGGGGTGTCTCCAGTGCATTTTACAAAACAGATAACGTGGATTGGACAGACTGGAACCGGATATCGTTTTGGATTTATCCGGATTTACCGGGTTTCAAAGTCGTATCCATTAGCCTTGTATTGCATAATGACGGCGAAGAAAAAGTGCCGGATTCATATAACCGCAAAGGGCTAAATTACCAGGTACTCGAAAACCAGAAATGGAACAAAGTGTATTGGGAAATTGCTCACCTGGGGCGCGACAAAGTTACGGGAATAGAAATCCGTTACCGCTTGCAGGGGAATGAACCCGGAGCGACAGAAACCGTACGTTATTTCATCGATGAACTTTACCTTGAAAAAGTAGAGGCAGATCATTTTGAAGGCTGGAATGTCCAGCCCGGGAGGATAGCCTATAATCATGCCGGATATGCAAAAGGTTTTTCTAAACTGGCCTTCACGTCGGAAATGGCCGGAGAAAAATTCATTTTGAAAGACCTTACTTCGGGCAAAGTGATAAAAGAAGGCGCTGTTACCACGCAGACCACACCCCTCGGCACGTTTCAATTGATGGATTTCAGTGATGTCAACACCGAAGGTACATATATATTGGAAACGGGTAAACTGAAAACCCAACCGTTCACCATTGGTACATTTTCGGATGTTTACAAAAGCTCCATCCTCAAAACCATCAATCATTTCTACACGCAGCGTTGCGGGTTTGCGATAGAGGGTGTTCATGATGCTTGCCATCTGGATTGGCTCAGCACGCATAACGAATTGTCAGTACCGGTACATGGTGGATGGCATGATGCAGGTGATCTGTCGCAAGGGCTCGTGAATACGGCAGAAGCAGCCTATTCGATGCTGGTACTTTCCGAAAAGTTGAAAAAGACCGACCCCGTCTTGTCAAAACGTCTGCTGGAAGAAGCAGAATGGGGAGTAAGTTGGATACTACGTACCCGTTTCGGTAATGGTTTTAGAAATACATGGTCTACCAAAGATATGTGGACCGATGGAATCATCGGAAACGAAGACGACTTCAATAGTCGTGCCTCAAACGATCCGCTTGCCAACCTGGTTTCAGCTACTACAGAAGCCAAAGCCGCCCAATTGTTCAAAGGGATAAACGAAACTTTAGCGATCCATGCATTGCAATGTGCGATTGATGATTATGGCTTTGGTACAGAAATTGAGCCGCGACGGATGAATGCCGAGTTAGCCGGAGCTGCCCTGAATGCCGCACTGGAATTATATGAGGTTACTAAGGATGAAGTCTATAAAAATGCTGCCGTAGAACATGCCAATTACCTGCTTAGTTGCCAGCAACAAGAAAACCTGGCTACGGATGTTCCGTTGAAAGGCTTTTTCTACCGTACACCTGAAAAAGAAGCAATATTACATTACTCGCATCGGGCGCACGATCAGGATTTGGTCGTGGGGTTAGTCAAATTGTCGAAACTGTTCCCATCAGAAGCAGGAAAATGGAAGAACGCACTCCGATTGTATGCCGATTATTACAAAGAGATATGTGCATACACAGCTCCTTATTATATGATTCCGGCCGGAATATATGACGTTCTGAAAACCCGGAACCAAGTAGACTCCCTGCAAGTAGCAAATGGGATAAAGCTCAGTGAACGTTATTATATGAAGCGATTCCCCGCCTGGACTGAATTTCGGGGAAACAGTGGTACGACACTGACTACAGCCAAGGGGTTGGCTGTAGTTGGGAATTATCTTCAGGATAATGCCTTGACCGCAATTGCTTACCGCGCACTCGATTGGCACCTGGGTGTAAATCCCTTTACCCAAAGTCTTATGTATGGAGAGGGATATTTGTTTGCCGGACAATATAGCGTAACCAGCGGTAATTTGGTAGGTGGACTTCCGGTGGGCATCCAAACAAACCTCAACAGAGATGAACCGTATTGGCCGGCAGAGAACTGCTATAACTGGAAAGAGATTTGGGTGCATCCATCCTGCCGTTGGCTGATGTTGATGACCGATTTTATTTAAAACAAAATTATTAACATATATCGGATATGAATTTATATGAGATTACCGGAAAAATATGGTTAAGTATTATACTTTCAGTGGTTTATGTTTGTGGTATATATGCCAATGAAGGCTCGGTTTATACGCAAAAACCTATTGATCAGGAGGCGTTTTACTTCACCCCTGAAAACTTCAACATCAAGGCAGACGGAAAAACAGATGTGTCGGATGAACTCCAGACGGCAATTAACCGTCTGAAAACGGAGAAAGCATTCGGGATATTGTTTATCCCGGAAGGTAAATACTTGATAAGCAAAACAATTCATGTGCCATCAGCCATCCGGTTAATTGGGTATGGGAAAAACCGCCCGGAGATTATTTTGGGTAAAGATACGCCCGGGTATCAGGAAAACCAAAATTACATGATCTGGTTTACCGGCGGTTTGGCGCGGCCCGGACAATCGCCGCAGGATGCCGGAGCCGGCACATTTTACAGTGCTTTGTCGAATATCAATATACGAATCGAGAAGGGAAATCCAGAGGCAGTAGCTATCCGTTCGCATTTTGCGCAACATGGTTTTATCAGTCATTGTAACCTATACATTGGCGACGGCAAAGCCGGCATTTATGATGTAGGGAATGAAATAGAAAACGTCCGGTTCTACGGCGGCGACTATGGAATTACATCAAGTCGTACCTCGCCGGGGTGGCCGATGATGATGGTGGATACCTATTTCGAAGGACAACGAAAAGCGGCCATTCTATCCAGGGAAGTTGGTTTTGCGATTGTGAATATGTATATAAAGAACGTTCCGATAGCGTTTGAGATGCAGGAAGGTCGCGTAGACCGCTTACATATCGAAAATTCATATTTTGAGAATGTATCAAAGGCTGGAATTGTAGTCAGTATCGAAGATAATTCACATTCACAACTGAATCTTCTCAATTTGCAGTGTAAAAATGTACCTACTTTGGTTCACTATTTGAAAAGTGATAAAAAAGATGAAGTGAAAGATGCTATTTATGTGGTGAAGGATTATACGTATGGTGTGGTAATAAAGGATTTGAACGCTCCATCACAAAATATCCTTATACGCGACATTGTGCCGCTGTCACGTTTTACCCCATCTACTGTGAACGACATCCCCAGTCTCCCGTCTATGGATACGTGGGTGAGCATACGTGACCTGGGTGCTAAAGGTGACGGAGAGACCGATGACACGGAAGTATTCCGTGCCGCTATTGCTCAACATAAGCACATTTATGTGCCCCAGGGCTGGTATCGTATTACCGAAACCATTAAGATGCAATCCGGTACAAAGCTGATCGGTTTGCATCCATTCGGTACTCAGTTTGTGCTGAAAGAAAGTGAACCTGCGTTTAGCGGATTCGGAGGACCCAAGCCTATGATAGAATCATCGGAAGGGGGTGACGACATTTTGAACGGCATCGGTATTTCTACTGGTGGCTATAATTACAGAGCTGTGGGATGCAAATGGATGGCTGGAGAGAAATCGTACATGAACGATGTGAAATTTGTGGGTGGACATGGCACTATGAGGAGACCGAATCCCAATCAACCTCCACAACAACGTTCTGCGAATGCAGGAGGGACGGCACGCATCAGTTCACCTACCAATCCGATCGCTGCACAAGGATTAGATCTTGCCTGGGATAACCAATATTGGAGCCTATGGATCACCAAAGGAGGAGGTACGATCAAAGATATATGGACAGCCAATACTTATGCCGCATCCGGGCTTTATATCAGCAACACCTCAACACCAGGACGCATCTACGCTATGTCGTTGGAACATCACGTACGTAACGAAGCCCGTCTGGAAAATGTATCCAACTGGAAAATATATGCTTACCAGTTCGAAGAAGAAGGCAGAGAAGGCAAGGACTGCAAGATGATGGAAGTATCGAATTGTAAGAACCTGATGTTCGTGAATGTCTGGATATACCGCGTTATCCGGGCCTCTACACCGCAGGAATTCGGCATCAGGCTATGGAACTGTGAGAATATCCAATTCCGCAACCTGCACAATTATACACAGGTATTGCCCGTGATCGAGATTCCTGTTTATGATGTGAACAAGAAACTGCCGGTATATAACTGGGACTTTGCGCGTTTGGATGTTTCAGGGAAGGAAACCGGCAAACGTGTAATCGACCACCGGCCGGGTGCCATCAATAAACTGGCTGAAGGTTTTGAGTTTGCTGCCGGCATTACTGCCGATAGCAAGGGAAATATCTATTTCGGGGAAAACAGGCTTAAGAAGATATACAAATGGGACGCTTCCAAACGATCACTCAGTCTCCTTGCAGATTATCCGTGGAAACCGTTTACCCTTGCCACAGACACAGAGGATAACCTGTTGGTGATTTTCCGCTATGACCCGCAGCCCGGTTACATGCCGGACGGTACACAGGAAACGGTTCCGCGTCTGCCTGACGACAATCCGATGTACAGTGGATGGGGGAACAGCGGATGGGCTGCCTGGGCATATTCCATTAATCCCGACAATCCGGATGAAACTTTTATGCCCTTGCAAAGGATAGCCACGAAAGACGCAAAGAATGTTCGTAGGATTATTCATCCGGCTTCTCGCTGGAGAGGCGACTTCCACAGTGTAGTAGTGGCTACACCCGAGCACAGTTTTATCGCTCCCGACGGAGTGACGATCATTCCGGAAACATATGACTTAGGCCGTTCGGCTGCACTGCTTGCAGTAACTCCGGGACAAACGGAACCTTTGTATGTGGCGTATGAAAATAATAAAACTACTGTAAGGCTTGATGTCGATGCCGACGGTAATCTTTCTAACCTGAAAGAAGTGTGTCCGCATGGTCAGTACAGCAGTGTGACGGATAAAGAAGGCAATTTGTACATAGCCGATGGAGAGATATTTGTGTATGACAAATCGGGAAAAGAGATCAGGCGTATTCAACTCGAAGAACGCCCCATTTCATTAGCTATCGGTGGTAAAGACTTTAATATACTGTTTGCCACAACCACAAAATCTTTGTATGGCATCTGGTTATAAAATCTCTCAAATGGAGTACGTCATGAAAAAAATATTCATATTAACCATGCTACTCATGCTGTGTTTCACAGCATGGGCGGCTGGTGGATCTTTTTACACACAAAAGCCCAATGATCCGGAGGCTGTTTATTTTATTCCGGAAAACTTTGGTGTGAAAGGGAAAGACGCCGATGTCTCCAATGCTTTGCAAACGATTATCAATCAAGTAAAGCGGGAAAAGAATTTCGGTATCATTTATATTCCTGAAGGCACATACCGTATCAGCAAGACAATCTATGTCCCTCAAGCGATCCGGTTGATTGGATATGGCGCCAGGCGTCCGGAGATTATCCTGACGAAAAATTCGCCGGGATATCAAGAGGAAATTCCCTCGGACAAAGGGAAAGCCAATTATATGTTTTGGTTTACCGGCCGGATCGTAGAGAACGATGGACGCGTGCAGGATGCCGGCGCAGGAACCTTTTACAGTGCTTTATCCAATATTGACCTGAGAATCGAGGATGGAAATCCACATGCGGTAGCGCTGAGAACGCATTATGCGCAGCATAGTTTTATCTCCCACGTCGATGTGCATGTCGGTAAAGGAAAAGCCGGATTGTTCGATGTGGGCAATGAAATGGAAGATGTTCGTTTTTTCGGTGGCGACTACGGTATTTATACCACCAAAACTTCACCCAGTTGGCAGATGATGATGGTGGATACTTATTTCGAAGGTCAGCGAAAAGCAGCTATCCGGACGCAACAGGTAGGACTTACCATTGTACGTTTACAGGCAAAGAATGTCCCGATAGTGGTAGAAGTTGACTCTTCTTATTTCGAAAAACTGTATATGGAAGATTGTTTGTTCGAAAATGTGAAGTTGGCGGCGGTATCATTTACAAATGAGTACAATGCGGAAAACCAGATCAGCTTACGCAATATTTATTGCCGTGATGTTCCCAACCTGATCTTTTACCGTAATCGGGGTGCTTATGCTTCGGGTAAAGAGAAAATATATCAGGTGAAGAATTATACCCACGGCTTACACCAGGACGACTTACAGGCTCTTCCCGAGATGAGGACGACTGTGGATATCGTTCCGGTTGCCGTTTTTCCTACCCGTTTGCAAACGGATATTCCTGATTTCCCACCCATGAACACTTGGGTGAGCGTAAAAGATTTAGGCGCCAAAGGTGACGGGGTTACGGATGATACCCAAATATTCCTGGACGCGATAGCCAATCATACCAATATATATGTTCCGCAGGGATGGTATATTATCTCCGAATCATTGATATTAAAAGCCAATACAAACCTGATTGGACTGCATCCCATAGCTACCCAACTTATATTAAACGAGAGTACACCGGCTTTCAGCGGGTTTGGCCCACCCAAGCCTTTATTGGAAACTCCCTCAGGAGGGACCAATATTGTAAATGGCATAGGGCTTAATACGGGTGCTTACAATTACCGGGCAGTCGGATGCAAATGGATGGCGGGTGAAAATTCCTATATGAACGATGTCAAATTTGTGGGTGGGCATGGCACTATTAGGATGCCGGTTCCCGGACAACAATCCCAACAACGTGCAGTCAATGCCGGAGCATCACGTATCAGTTCGCCCACCAATCCGATAACAGCACAAGGAGTTGATCTGGCCTGGGACAATCAATACTGGAGTCTTTGGATAACCAATGGCGGCGGTGGTACTTTTAAGGATATCTGGACAGCAAGTTCTTATGCGGCAAGTGGTATATATGTGAACAACACTTCGACGCCAGGACGTATTTATGCCATGTCAGTCGAACACCATGTGCGTAATGAAGCTACCTTCAAGAATGTATCTAACTGGAAAATCTATGCCTTCCAATTAGAGGAAGAAACCCGTGAAAGCCAGTTCTGCCAACCCATAGAACTGATCAATTGTTCCGGCATCTTGTTCGCGAATCTGTATCTATTCAGGGTAATCAGAGTGAATACACCCTATCCTTATGCTATGCGTACATGGAATTGCCGGGATATCGAATTTCTTAACGTGCATAACTTCACACAAAACATGTATCAGTTTACAGTGCCTTTGTATGATGTAAACACCGACACTCAGGTGTACCCTTGGGAAATAACACGGTTGTACATCAGCGGGAAAGAAACCCGGGAGGAGCCTCTACGTGAGATTGCACGCGTGCCTGATCGCTTAGCCAGTGGTTTTGAATTTGCCGAAGGAATATGCAGCGACTCGAAAGGGAATGTCTATTTCTCTGAACAACGGCTACGCAGGATTTACAAATGGTCGGTTGAAACACGTTCAGTAGAACTGATAGCTGATTTTCCCTGGGAACCTCTTTCTCTGGCTTGTGACACAGAAGACAATCTGCTGATCATATTTAAATACAACCCACAACCGCTTTATATGGTTAACGGAGTACAGGAAACCGTTCCTGTTTTACCCGATGCGGCCGGGACGACTTTCAGTGCCTGGGGAAATTCGGGATGGGCTGTCTGGGTTTATTCAATTGATCCCGACAATCCTGAAGAGACCATCCAGAAGCTGCCTAAGCGTCCGATGGGTTCGATTTCCAATGTACGGAAAGCCATTTACCCCGCTCACCGTTGGAGAGATACGCACGATTTCAATCAGATTTCGGTTACACCTCCGGCTGAGTGTTTTGTTGCACCGGACGGGGTGACCATTATCCCTGAAGTGTATGATTTGGGACGTTCAACGTCGGTATTGGAAGCTATCCCCGGGAAACCGTTCTATGCTGTTGATGAATGGGATGATCGTACTGTGCGAATGGATGTTGACAATTACGGAAAATTGTCGAATTTGACCTATTTTACAGAAATGGGTGAATTTGGTTCGGCGGTTGACCAGGATGGAAATGTGTATCTTGGTGTCGGCAGAATATATATCTACGACAAGAACGGTACGCTTATAGGAAATATCAAGACATCAGAGCGCCCTACAAGCCTTTGTTTTGGAGACGCTGACCATAGCCTTTTGTTTTTCACATCGCGCGGTTCCCTGTTTAGTGTAAATTATTAACGTATCACTAATCCTAATGATTTTCTTGCAAACAAAAATTCAAATACAATTAATAGATATGAAACGAGCATGAATTAAAGAGTAAAGAACAAAGAGCCAAGAGTCAAGACATTTCAATTTTAGGGTTTTGATTTTAATCTTATCATTACAGATTTATCTTGGTTCTTGATTCTAAAAATCCTGGTTCTGAAACGTTCCATACACCATAAAGAAAAAAATAAAATAATCGTATGAAAAAATTAATGATCTGTATCAGTGTTTTAACCCTGCTTTTGGTTACCCAGTGTACATCTGCACCCGAAGGGTTCAAAGTTCGGTTCAATAGTAACCACGAAGTTTCCGGACGGAAATTTGCCATCAAGGATATCAATCCGGAGCTACCCAGAAATTGGGATGAATACAATTTTGTGGTAATAGAGTTTCGTATCACCACCGCTCAACGTTTTCACATAGGATTTACCACAGATTACGGATACAACGAATTGCGCGTGATGAGCTATGTGCCGAATGCCTGGAACAAACTGGCTATTCCTTTGAAGTTTTATCGCCGGTTGCCGGATGCCCGGATTGATCTGGCTGCCACCTTCAATCAACCTCGTTATACCGGATGGATCAACCTGGGCGGGAAACGCGGGGAACTTCATGGCGTTGACTCCATTGGTATCCGCATGCGCGTACCAATCGGTAATCCCGAGTTTGAAATCCGTTCCATCACCCTTGCAGTGGATGATCCGGGAGACGAGTACTTGGGAGAAATCCCTGCCGTAGATGAATTCGGACAACACAACCTGGTGGATTATGCAGAAAAAATCACTTCGATCGAACAATTGCAGGCTGCATGGAAAGCCGAAGATGATGAAATTGACGACATCGTTGATTATAATTATTCCCGTTACGGAGGCTATCTGCAAAAACAAGTCAAAGGCACCGGATTCTTCCGGACAGAAAAGATAGACGGCCGTTGGTGGTTTATTGATCCCGATGGTTATCTATTCCTTTCCCATGGTGTTGACTGTGTAAGTCCGGGTGGTGGGGGAAACGCCAATAATTTGGATACGCGTGCAAATATGTTCAAAGAATTACCTCCTCAAGAATTCAGGCAAACGAACAATCGGCGAGGTCGCGAATCTGCATCTTTCGGATCATGGAATCTCTATCGCCGCTACGGAGAAGATTACCGTCAGAAAGCCAATGAGATGGTCATCAAACGCATGGATAAATGGGGATTGAATACCATTGCCAACTGGTCGAGTGCGGCAGTGTACGGTCAAAACAAAAAAGCCTATACCCTTCAATTACGCGGATTGGGTATGGATGGCAATCTGATGGGGCTGGCAGATGTATATGCACCCGATTTTGTGGCTAAAATGGATTCGAGCTTGGGGTCATACTTGCCTGCCAATAAAGACAACCCCTGGGTTATCGGGTATTTCGTAGGCAACGAACCGTCCTGGTTGGGTCAGGAAGCCCGTCTCTGCGACCTTATTCTGGAAGGAGAAAACCGCCCCATAAAAGCCGAATTGGAAAAATTCCTGCAAGGCAACGATACGCCGGCACGTAAGGAAGAGTTTATTCACAAAACCTTTGACATCTTCCTGCAGACCGTGAAGAAAACGATGAAACGATATGATCCCAACCATCTGAATCTGGGTATCCGTTTCGGAAATCTGAACGAATTGGACGAATCGCTTATGGGGATTTGCAGCAATGCCTTCGATATCCTTAGTTTCAACTGTTATGCCCTGACGCCCAGCAAAGAGATGATGGATCGTGCCCTGCGCCTTACCGATACACCTATGATTATCGGTGAATATCATTTTGGTACGGTAGACAGAGGTATGGCACAATCACTCTGGCAGGTGGAAAACCAAGAGCAAAGAGGGGTTGCCTATCGTTACTATACCGAACAGGGATATTCCCATCCCGGATTGATCGGTACGGCTTATTTCCAATGGTGCGACCAGGATCTTATGGGACGCGGCTCTGACGGTGAAAATTATAACTGCGGATTGATTGACGTGACTGACCGCCCGTACAAATATCAGGTAGAAGCCATGATGGAAACGGCCAAACGTCTATATTCAGTACACGCAGGAGAAATAGAACCTTACGATCAAGTGCCGGAAAAAGCCCGTGGACACGGAGGTATTCCTGACCTTTGGAATGAATAAAAAACGGTTTATCCAAAATAACTAATAACATCATTTTTTATGAGAAATATTATTATACGGCAGATGCATCATAATAAGCATACTATCTTAGCGGTGCTTCTCGTATATGTACTCTGTGATCTCTTCAGCCTATCAACTCTTCAAGCGCAGGTAAAGATAGAAGAAGGTTCGCAAGTCATTAAAACATACGTACAGATGCCTCCCAATGTGATGCCTCGTTTTTATGAAGGACGTAATCATCAGGGAGTACAACGCAGGATCTATCCCTATCCATTCGATGACGGACTGACTACACGGACAAAGGATGTTACTTATCCGATGATCTTTCTTGAAAATGAATACATTCAATTGAAAGTGGCTCCGGAGCAAGGCGGACGCATTTATGGCGCCTATGACAAGACAAACAACTACAACTGGTTCTACGAGAATCATGTGGTAAAGCCATCTCTGATCGGTATGGTCGGCAATTGGCGCTCGGGTAGTCTGGCATGGGGTTATCCGCATCATCATGGACCCACTACTGTGGAGAATATGGACTATGAGATTGAGGAACATGCCGACGGCAGTAAAACGGTTTGGATCAATAACACCGAACGTCTTCAGCGCGTAAATGTGCTGATAGGCTATACGATTTATCCGAATTCGTCTATCGTTGAGATGACCATCAATCCGCGCAACAGGACTGCCCTCGAAAATTCATTCCTTTTCTGGTCTAATCCGGCAGTTCACTGCGACTCGGCTTATCAGGTGATATTTCCACCATCCGTACAATACGTCACGTTTCACGGCAAACGCGATATGACGGCATGGCCTGTTGCTGACAGCCGCTTCAATAACTATAACTTCACCGGACTGGATATCAGTTGGTGGATGCACACGCATGTACCTTCGTCATTCTTCTCCTGGGATCCGCGTGAAGATTATTTTGGAGGGTATGACCACAATCTTCAGGCAGGTACTGCCTGGGTAGGTAACCACTATGTGTCTCCGGGTATGAAGTATTGGGCGGACGGTAACAACGCCAATGGTCTCAAAACCAACGAGGGGCTTACGGACAATGATGGCCGCTATATTGAGTTAATGGCCGGTTTCTACACCGACAACCAACCCGATTATAGCTGGCTGGAGCCGTATGAAACCAAGTTTGGCAAAATGGTGTGGTTTCCCATACGCGAACTGGGAGGTTTGAAATATGCCAACCGTAACGGCGCCATGAATTACGAGGTTAAAGATGCTGCTATCGAGGTACGATTGAATACCACCTCCCCCCATAAAACAGCCAGATTCGTACTGAAAGGCAAAGGCAAAGAAATAAAGTCCGAAGTGATCAGTATTAGTCCGGCCGAACCGCGTAAGATAAATGTGAAATTACCTGCCGGTGTGGTGGAAACAGATCTTGAGATCGCACTTTACAACGCAAACGGCGATCTTCTTATGGGTTACCTTCCTCAGGAACACGTGTATACCGTACAGGAAAAACCGGAAGCCCTGGGCTCGTTTGCACAACCTGCCGATGTTAAAACTGTCGAAGAATTGTACCTGATAGGGCTGCGTATCAACCAGTTCCACAGTACGATGGATCCTATGCCTTATTACATGGAAGCGCTTCGCCGCGATCCGGACAACTCCGACGTCAATACCCAGCTTGGCATTCTTGCCATTAAGGGGCATAACTGGGAACAAGCCGAAAAATATCTTCGTACGGCAGCCGCACGCCTGAAGGCGAACTATACCCGTCCGAAGAACTGCGAACCCCTGTATTACCTGGGAATGGTGCTCAGGGAATTGGGTCAGACAGAGGAAGCCTACGATTGGTTCTATCAAGCCACCTGGGGTTATGCATGGCACACGGCTGCCTATTATCAACTGGCAGAAATTGATTGTATCCGCAACGATTATGAAGTTGCCCTTGACCACGTAAACCGTTCGCTTATTACCAATACGGATAACATCAGGGCGATGAACCTGAAAGGATTAATCCTTCGTAAGTTAGGTGCTGAGGCCGAAGCCCAAGCCTGGTTTGAAACGATGTTGGAGAAGACCAAGATCAATTATATGGCAATGAACGAACTGTGTTCAATGTATCTTGCAAAGGGAGAGAAAGCGAAAGCAGATGCAGGTCTTAAAAAACTTTCGGGATGGATGCGCGACGACATCCAGGCATATCTCGAATTTTCGACCGAATATATGTCAGCGGGTGCATACATAGAAGCTGTTGAAATGCTTAGCCGTATCGAAGCCAAAGGTGAAACTTACCCCATGCTCTATTATTATCTCGGTTATCTGAATGAAATACTGGGTGATGCCAATAAAGCGCTGGCATACTACAAAAAGGCCAATACCATGCCTTCAGATTATTGCTTTCCTTTCCGCTCAGAAGAAATAGCCATACTGAACCACGCAATGGCGATGAATCCCGACGGAGCTAAAGCCTCATACTATCTTGGGAATCTTTATTACGAACACCAGCCTCGCCTGGCCATGGAACTATGGGATAAATCGGCTAAGCTCGACCCTCAGTTCTACATTGTTCATCGTAACCTCGGCCTTGCATATAACGAAATCGAGAAGGATTATGCGAAGGCGCTTGCAAGCATGAAAAAAGCAGCGGAAGTTTACAACGGCGACGCGCGTTTATTATTCGAGATAGACGGTCTTCACGAGTTGAACAAACTGCCTCCAAAGGATAAATATGAATTCCTTATGAATAATTATGCCACTGCTACCAAACGCGGAGAAACGTTGTTACGCCTTATCACCCGCGCAGTTGAATACGGCAAGTATGAGGAGGCATTGAAAATGTTGGAAACGAATAGCATATCCGAAACCGAAGGTTCGCGCGATATCCAGAACGCGTACCTGAATAGTTATACGCTCCGTGCGCTCGCGGAGATAGACAGAAAAGATTATGATAAAGCAATCAAGGATATAGATGCTGCTTTAGCTTATCCTATTGGCCTGTACGGCCGCGGCAGGTATGCGCAACTCTATTACCTTGCAGGCCTTGTGTATGAATCACACAATGATGCTGCCAAAGCGCGCGATTCGTTTGAAAAAGCGATGCAGGTGGAAACCGAGCGTGGTGACGACCGTGAGTTCGATTATTACAAAGGGCTGGCTTTGATTAAGATGGGTAAGCCTGAAGAAGCGAAAACCTTATTCCAAAGAATGTTGGGCGACACAACTGACAACAGTGCATATACACAGTTTGAGGGACGCCGCACCAGTGTGACACAACAGGTCATCAATCATTATATGGCCGGATTAGGCTATATGGGGTTGGGAGACAAGGCTAAAGCTTCTGCCGAATTTAAAAAGGCTTTGGGCTTGAATCCGGGACATATCTGGAGTCAAGCTTATCTGAGCTCATTATAATAGTTTATAATTATAGAAATCCGATAAATAATTATCCGTACTTTTACTTGTTCTGGTGTGTTTCAGAGAAAGTTTCTCTCGACAAAGAAGCAATCTCTAATCCATATTCTGGGGTATTATTACGGATAATTGTTTCTAATTAATAACATAAATATGAAGAAAAAAATAGCGATCCTTTCCTGTATGATGTTTGCAATTCTTTTGACAACAGGAAGTTATGCGCAGAAAAAAGGAATAGAAATCATTGAAAAGAACGGTAAATTCCATCTCATGATCGATGGCGTTGATACCTACATTAAAGGAGTTGGCGGGACGAATAGGCTGGATATAGCTGCAGCCAATGGAGCCAACGCTTTCAGAACATGGGGAGGCAGCGTAGAAAGCGCCAGGCGCGACCATGCACGGGCAAAGGAATTGAATATGTACGTCATGCAGGGTATTGGCCTTCCAAAAGATTCCGCGCAATATAACAACGAAGAATTCAAGGCAAGAACCAGAGCATCCGTACAGGCATTGGCCGAGGCTTTGAAAGACGACCCGAATTTGCTGGTTTGGGGTATCGGTAACGAAATCGAACACGGAACCGCCAATACTCCTGCGGCATGGGCATTCGTGAATGAACTTGGACTGCTGATCAAATCAATCGACAGCCGTCACCTTACCTCTACAGTTATTTCACATAATGCGAAAGCATTGGACCTCATTGCAGAATATGCGCCGGACTTGGATGTTGTCGGCATAAACAGCTACGGTTCGATACCTCAGGTTGAGAAAATGGTAGAAAATTCAAAGTATAAAAAAGCATATATCATTTCAGAATGGGGGCCTACCGGTTGGTGGGAAACGACAAGAACCGCATGGCGCGCACCTATAGAACAAACAAGCGAAGAAAAGAGAATCGTTTACGAAAACCGTTATAACAACTACATCAAAAATGCTCCACGTTGCTTAGGGTCGTTTGTATTTCTATGGGGACAGAAAGAAGAACGTACGCCTACGTGGTTTAGTATGTTCGTTGAAAATAATGTGGAAGGACTTCCTTTGAAGGGCGAAAAAACCCCGATGGTAGAAGCTATGGAGAGGGTATGGACGGGTGTTGAACCTAAGCAGACGGCTCCTGTCATTCACGGTATTTTTATCAATAATACTCAACCGGCGGACAACATCTACGTGAATGCCGGAACAACGTTCGAGGGTAAAATAGACCTCACTGACCGTGAAGGCGACAACATAACATACGTATGGGAAATTCTTAAAGAAGCAACCGTGACGGCGTCAGGTGGGGCCTACGAACCTCGTCCGGAAAGGGTAAGTGAAGTACAAACCACCATTGTCAACACATTGAAAATGTCTATCAATACCCCCGGCGAATATCGTCTTTATGTTTACGCATTGGATGGTACCGGCTTTGTTTCCACAGCGAATGCTCCTTTTCGGGTGCAATAAATAAAAAATGCGAATCAGTATTTACATTTGAAACAACTTTATCTACCAAAAGCAATAGAAATAAAATTCTTGAAGCAAAAAGTCCCGGATATACAGTAGTACTTCTTTTTTCTGGTTGCAGACTTTAAACAATTAAAAGATGTATTAGACAACTGTAAAAGAACAAACTAAATTATATAATAGAATTATGTAAGGGTTTGATAAAGTTTACGAAAACCTTATGAATATAAAAAACAAAAAAATCAAAACTTATCTTCAGGAAGGGAAACAAAATTGTGGAAATTAAATCCGAATGTATTATTTTAGTTCTCAACATTGGTAAAATGTGGAAACAGCAGAACAGGTAATCACGGATAGTTTTCGTAACCATAATTACGTTCGGAAGGTTGTCGATAATAAAGATCTCTTCGTATACTTTTGGATGGCGGATGGTAGCTCTGATAAATTGAATGAATTGTAACTCTATTTTGGCGATAGGAGGGGAAATATCTATCTTTGCCTTACAATGACTGGAAAAGTTGAGAAGATCACAAAAAATAACAATATGAAGTTTCCTTATTACAAAAAAGAGTGTGCCATCTTTGTCCTATTTCTGTTTGCCTTAGCTTCTAATGCACAAAAAAGCCCTATGATGTTCGGTGATACATCACGTACCGGAGTACCGTTTTCCAAAGATCCGCATGTGGTAAACTTTGAGGGACGATATTTGATGTACTATTCCATCCCTCCGATGAAGGGAGTGGAGAATTCCGGATGGAATATTGGAATTGCCGAGAGCCGGGACTTGCTATCATGGGAAAAAGTAGGGGAAATTGTCCCTGATCCCGGAGCGGAATATGAAAAAAAGGGGCTTTGTGCCCCGGGTGCCCTGGTAAGGAACGGGAAAGTGCATCTTTTTTATCAGACGTATGGAAATGGACGTAATGATGCCATTTGTCATGCAGTGTCTGCTGATGGTATTCACTTTGAACGGAATGCCACCAATCCGATTTTTAAACCTACCGGAGAGTGGAATTGTGGCCGTGCCATCGATGCCGAAGTTTGTGAGTTCAACGGCCAATATTTTCTCTATTTTGCCACGCGGGACCCGGATTACAGGATACAAATATTGGGAGTGGCTGTCGCGCCGAAAGGAACAAATTTTAATCGGGAAGATTGGCGGCAGGCGGTTGATAAACCAATTTTGTATCCCGAATTGGCATGGGAGGGTGAGTGTATAGAGGGAGCATCTATAACAATCCAAAATGGTAAAATGTATATGTTCTATGCGGGGGCTTACAATAATTGGCCTCAGCAAGTGGGAGTTGCCGTAAGCGATGACGGGCTGACCTGGGAAAGGTTATCCGATGAACCGTTCCTTCCTAATGGAAAACCGGGTGAATGGAACGAAAGCGAGTCCGGACATCCACATATATTCACCGATACCGATGGCAGGACATATTTATTCTTCCAAGGCAATAATAGTAAGGGTAAGAATTGGTATATTTCTCAAAAAGAAGTTTTTTGGCATAACGGTCTCCCAACGTTTTAATGCAATATCCTCCATTAAATCATCTATTTTTGCACAGTTTGTTAAACATTATTTGTTTTTTTGCTGAATTTGTAGTGCAAATAAATGGAGGATTATTCCAAAAGAAACACGGCCAGAATCCTGGTAGTTATTTCCAATTCACCCGAAGGTAACAGGGTTGTACCGACATCGGCGGCAACTGATTCTGCCACTGCATTGTATTGATTCATCATCCTGTTGTTGATTGGTAAGACCTGTTGGGTCCCTTCTTCCGATATACTTAATACTTTGGCTACTTTAAGCCCTGAAAGGGCGGCATATTGCTCTGCCTTCTCAGTCGCTTTTCGGAAGGCAAGTTCTCGCGATTGGATAAAATAGTCTTTATTATCCTTGACATTAAAATCAATCTGATTCAGTTCAATCCCGTTAATTTGTACAAGCCGGTCTATTATTTGCGGAACTTTCCCGTTGTCATCCTGAATGTCGTTCATCGAAAAAAGGATCGCTTGCTGCGCTGTTTGCCCGATTAAAACGCGTCTGCCGTTCCGGTATTCATATTCCGGACTGAATGTCAACGAGGCAGTCACTATATTCTTATCCTCAATGTTGAAATCACTTAATACGCCTAATGCCTGCTTCACCATCTTGCTTACTTCTTCCTGGGCCGCTTTCGTGGTTGATGCCATCTTGCTTAGAGAGATATTCATCCGGAGCATATCCGGTTTAACCATCACCGTACCGGTACCATAGACAGAAATGGTACTCTCATCCTTTTTTACGGTATTGTTATTACAACCCTGTATAAATAGGATGGCCAAGAGTATGGCAACGAATGTATTGATCTTTTTCATAAAATGATCCGGTTTACCTGTTCTATTTCGTCTTCGGAGATGATATGCCCGCGGTTTGCATACACCTTTTCGGTGACGGAGGCATTCATTTCCCGCAGGATATTGGCAGAAGCATATACACGTTCCACCGGCACATGGAAATCGGGATTGCTTGTGCCAAGGAAAACAGGTGTCTGTTCAAAATTCCCCTTGTAATTTTCTCTTTCTATCTGCTCCCCGATCAGTCCACCGGTAAACGCAACGATCCCCCCGTACTTCCGGGCATTCCGGGTGGTAAATTCCAACGTAAGACAGGCCCCTTGCGAAAATCCGAGGAAATATACATGTTCGGTTTTAATCCCTGCTTCCAGCACTGTTCCCAATGTTTGCTCCACTATGTTCAAGGCAGATGACAGCCAGGGTTCATTCTCTATGACCGGTGCCATGAAGGAGTGGGGATACCATGTATGGTTTGTTGCCTGCGGTGCCAGCAGGGCATACCCCTCTACGTGGAGAAGCCGGGATAAAGAGAGGATGCTTTCTGCGTCGGCGCCTCTGCCGTGCAGCATGATCAATGCTTTTTGTGCCTGCTCCAAAGGCTTCCCCGAATAGGCGATATGTAATTGATGTGCCATTTCCGTCAGAGTTCCGGCAGTATGCTTTCAATCCTGTTCCGCATGTTTTCGTACCGCTTGGGTAGTTTCAGCGACTTACCCAGATTTTCCAACGATTCATCCACCGTAAAGCCGGGATTATCGGTCGCCAGTTCAAACAATACACCGCCAGGTTCCCTGAAATACAGCGAAAAGAAGTAGTCCCTATTGATTTTCGGAGTGATATCCAGTCCGGCTTTCAATACTTTTTCACGGAATTCCATCAGGATATCGTCGTTTTCCACCCGGAAAGCGATATGATGGTTTGTTCCGGCCGCATTCCGTCCCACCGGGGCCGTAGGATCTTCTATAATATCCACAATGTTGGCCGTATCAATAGCATCCGTTGCAAAACGATACCTGTTGCCATCCTGTTTCTTTAATGAATATCCCAATATGTCGGTCAGCACTTTTGCAGTGGCATCTGCCGATCTCAGTGTGAGTGTCACATTGTGGAATCCCCTGATTGCGGCATCTTGTGAAACTTCCCGCGTAGTCCACGGCTTTCTGCCGTCGGGATGTGCGGAAATGATGAGTTGCAGTTGCATCCCGTCGGGATCGTTGAAGGAAAGCAGCTTCTCGCCGAAGATTTCATTTTCTTCCGTTGTGATATGATGTTGCGCAAGGCGTTCTTTCCAGAAACCGAAACTTCCTTCCGAAACGGCATATCCTATATGTGTGGCCATACCCGCCCCGTTCTTTCCGGCACCTATTCCTTCCCATGGAAAGAAAGTAATGATCGTGCCGGGCGTTCCCTGCTCATCTCCAAAATAGAAATGATAGGTACCCGGATCATCGAAATTGACGGTCTTTTTGACCAGTCTTAATCCCAGGACGTCCGTATAAAAATCGAGGTTTCTCTTTGCATTGTCGGAGATGGCCGTAATGTGGTGTAAACCCAGAATATTGTCCCTCATGTTTTTCCTTTCCTGTTTAATTTTTTCTGTTATAAATGAATATGTTTATAACAATACAAAAAAAAACTTTGTTCATTCTTTAATCTCCGGTTGATTTATTTGAAAATTACATGCATGACTGGTTTTATTTCATTATTTTTGTCCATGATTATTTTGTCTGACGATGGGGATTCGTATTGTCCCTGTTTTCTGTTTGTCTTACATTAAAATGAATTGTATGAACATAATAAAAAAGGCTGGCGTATTGATCGCCGTGATTGTAACAACTATGAGTCTGAATGCACAAACTATTGCAGGGGATTGGAAAGGCACTTTATCGGTGCAGGGAATAGATCTGGAATTGATCTTCCATTTCGCAGGAGAAGACGGGAATCTATCAGGAACGATGGACGTGCCGATGCAGGGTGCGTCTGGCATTCCGGTCGATAAGATGGAATTTTCCGATAACCGCTTGAAACTGGGAGTGACTGCGGCACAGATCGTTTATAATGGAGAACTGCAGGGAGACAGTATTACAGGAAATTACGAACAGGCCGGAATGACTCTCCCCCTTACCTTACAACGCTTTGAAAGCAAACTCCCGGGTAATTCTTCCCTGGTGACGAGCGAAGAGGAGTTGGGTAAACTGGCCGGCCTTGATAAGGGAGACTATACATACAGTGTAGCCGATTACTTTGCCCGGCCGAATGCTTCCGCTTTCCAGTTATCACCCAATGGCAAATATCTGTCATACAAGGAAAAGGATGGGCTTAAGAACCATGTCTATATCAAAAATATAACCTCCGGAGAGGTGATCCGTGCCATCGAGGAAAAAGAGGAACCGATCAAAGGGTATGGATGGATCAACGATGAGCGGTTGTTTTATGTGATGGACAACGGTGGAAACGAGAACTATCATATTTACGCGGCAAATATCGATGGCGCAAATCCACGCGACCTCACTCCCTTTGAGAATGTGAGGGCAGGTATTATTTCTATCCTGAAAGACCAGAAAGATTACATCATCATCTCGATGAATAAAGATAATCCGCAGATATTCGAGCCTTATAAACTGAATGTGGTGACGGGAGAACTGGAAAAACTTTATGAAAATACTGACGTAGCCAACCCTATCCAGGGATATGATTTTGATAAAGACGGAAATTTACGCGGTTACACCAGGATGGTAAACGGAGTGGAGATGGAATTCTATTATAAAAATCAGGAAACGGATGAATTCGAATTAAAGAAAAAGACCAACTGGGACGACAGCTTCGGGATCGTTGCTTTCAATTACAATACATCCGATCCCGATGATGCTTATGTGGTTACCAATCTCGATGGAGATAAAGCCCGCATCGTTCTTTATGATTTGAAGAATAACCGTGAAATCAAAGAAATTTTTTCGAATCCCCAGTATGATGTGTCCGATATGGGTCTCTCCCGTAAACGGAACTACGAAATTGATTATTTCAGTTATGAGGGAGAAAAATCGGAAATTATCCCGGTGAGTGACCTCTACAAGGAAATCGATACCGGAGTGAAGCAGCATTTTCCCGGAAAAATTTATGGTATTGCCGATTATGATGATGACGAAAATACCTTCCTGATCATCCTCCAGAGTGATAAGTTATATGGCACCTATTACGAATATGATGTAAAAACAAAACAGTTTACCCTCTTATATGACCTGATGCCGCAACTGAAGGAAGAGGATATGGCGGAAATGCGTCCTATCACCTTTAAGAGCCGCGACGGGTTGACGATCCACGGCTATATCACGTTGCCGAAAGAGGCTCTCCAGGGCAAAAAAGTGCCTATGGTGGTCAATCCTCATGGCGGGCCACAGGGAATCCGCGATTCATGGGGATTTAATCCCGAAACGCAATTGTTCGCCAGTCGTGGTTATGCCACCCTGCAGGTGAACTTCCGTATCTCTGGCGGATATGGCAAGGAATTCCTGCGTGCCGGATTCAAACAGATCGGCCGGAAAGTGATGGACGACGTGGAAGACGGTGTGCGTTACGCCATCGCCCAGGGTTGGGCAGACGAAAGCAAAATTGCGATTTATGGCGGTAGTCATGGCGGTTATGCTACCCTGATGGGATTGGTAAAAACGCCCGATCTCTATACCTGCGGGGTAGATTATGTGGGTGTATCCAATATCGAAACATTCTTCTCATCGTTCCCCGAGTACTGGAAACCACTGACTGAGATGGTGAAACAGATATGGTACGACCTGGATAATCCCGAAGAGAAGGCTATAGCCCGTGAGGCTTCACCGGTCTACCAGATCGACAAGATCACTAAACCGGTCTATGTGGTGCAGGGAGCCAATGACCCGCGTGTGAATATCAACGAATCCGACCAGATTGTAACGGCGTTGCGTGCGAAAGGTCTGGAAATCCCCTATATGGTGAAATATAACGAAGGCCACGGTTTCTATCGCGAAGAGAACCGCATGGACTTTTACGGTACCATGCTGGGATTTCTGGCGAAGTATCTGAAGTAGGAATATTACCTTTTCCTTGCCGGTGCAATATCGGATCCAAAAATGGCATCCGGTGTTGCACTGTTGTTTCTTAATCCCGACAGATAGTAGTTGTTGGTGAGTTCAATGAATGTACCCCTTGCATGCAATCGTCCATAGACCTCATCTCCGGTAGTATCTCCTGTCATTCTTTGTGCAAAATAGGATGAATATATATGCGCTTTTCCGCCCCTGACATCTATGCCGGGAGTACCTGTACGTTGAAAATTGGCCTGTTGAAAACGTACCGTTCCGTTATTGATGATGGTTCCTACGGTAGGGCTACCCCAAAACGCACTGTTATACAGGATAAGTTGTGCATCAGGATGGACTTTGCCGGTATTTGCCTCATCCCCCATCAGCACGTATGACCGGACAGGCTGTCCCTGGATACGTGTATTCACCAGTTCAGAGTTGATCCCGATAATTTTGGTGTTCTCATCTGCATTTTCCACAAATAAAGCATAGGTACAACCATCCGAACCATGGCCGATGACTGTCATTTCTCCAGGGTTGTTACCTGTTATAGCATCTTTCAGGAAATGGATGCCGTATACCGATCCATATACGAAATTATTGAAGATCGTTTGATTTTTTACATCGGCAAATTGTAACGCGCTGCAGTTTGCTTGTACGAATCGGCCCAAAGCGACCTTTGGATATCCTTGTCCACCTCGTGGATGCCTTGTCCCATAATGCGGATTAAACTGTATGTTCCGGATAAAGCCATTTTCGGCACCTCCACCAACCCAAATACCGGCTCTGGCGAGTACACCTGCAAAATAATCAACGTAATGTCCTCCTGTGTTATAGGATGCGAGGTCTATTCCTTTGTCGCCAGAAGGTATCGTTATATTTACAATATATACATCCTTACCTTGTCCTTGTATCAGGAACGGAGTTTTTCTCGGATTGGTCAGACTGAACTCGTCGGTGGCAATGTTCAATTGTACGATTTTAAATCCCCTAATCCCTGCGTTTGCTTCGAGTTGTATAAGCGAAAGACCCACTTCTCCGGCAGTGTCACCGGCATAATTTGTGAATATAGCCGTACCACCGCTTTGTGTGTGGTGCTGTACATCCCAACTACCTCTCAGTTCGACACCTGAGGGGACGGTAACAGGTTTTTCTATCAGATACCTTCCGCCCGGCAAATAGACTGTACCTCCACCGACAGCTTTCATCTTGTTAAGCGCAGCTTGCAACTCTGCCGACACGTCTGTTGTCGGTTGGTCGTTTGTAAAACCAGTAGCTCTAGGTAAATCGACCCTCAACACTTTACTTGATTTGGGTTTTGGGTGTATGGTTATATTTGTCTTTATCTCTTTTGGGATCGGATCAAAAAGGTATTTGTCATCGATAAGTATTTCTATTTTAGCGTGACTGCTATTGTCTTTTACTTTCAGAATGCGATTATGTCCGGAATTGATCGATTTTAGTGTATTTACATTTGTATTTAGGTATATGTGGCCGGAAGGTTGCTTGAATTCGCTTTGGGTAAGCAATATATTCCCGCGGTTTATTGTAAGTGCATATTCCTTGTATTTATCGAATCTGCAGTTTTCAAAAGATATAACCCCGTCACTTCCGTCGCTGACAATAGGCCCATGGAAATCTACACCGTTGAATTGGACGGAAGAACTGAAATAATCATAGAAGTAAACTGCAAGCCCATCTTCATTCGCACCGAATACAGAGTTAGAGAAGAGTAATCCATAGGGGTTCACATCCTGAACATATAACCCGACACCGCAATTTTCGATATGGATTTCGTAAAACTGCGCGTTGGGGGCATCGGTAAAACCGGGTTCCCTGCCGATCCACATTCCGGTTTTATACCCGGAGATATGTAGGTAAGATACATATTCCCAATCTGAACGATGCATCCGGAACCCTGTTCCGTTGGCTTTGGTATATGCTGAGACCTCTTCAAGCGAAGGAGAGCCGGGAAGTCCTGAATTTGCCCAATATTTCGGATCGATCCGTATGTTTTCGATCCGTCCGATATCGGTACATACATGCACTTCAAGTCCCGTATTGAGTGCTGTAACATAACTGTTCTGGACATAATGCAATTCGCTCGGAGCAGAGTAGAAGCCGTTATAGGCGTTTACAAGCGTTACATTTTCAACAGTAGCGCTGTTGCCTGTAGCCTGATAAAGCGACCACGGATAGGGTTTTATATCTTTTATATTCTGTTGAGGATACCAGATGGAGAGGTTGGTCACTCCTGTTCCTTCCCTCATATCTATGAATCTATCGGCTATGCTGGTATAGGTGGTCCGAAGAACGTTATTGGCCTGTGGGTCATTCCACCAACTCTCCACAGTTCCGTTATGGTTGGGTGAATCTTTGCCGACATGTACTTCGAGAATGGTTCCGAGAACTTTGCCGCCATGTAATTCTGGATCGGCCCAATCACCGCGGAGTTGAACACCCTGAGGCAATTGCAAGACGTACTCGTAGTTGAAATATTTGTTCGTTTCCGCACTTCCTTCACGTACTCTCACTCTTTGCGTATCGGTTTGAGCGCTGTGAAATTCATAATTTCCCGCAGGTATATAGACTACACCGCCACCGTTGTTATATGCGGCGTCGATGGCGGCCTGAAAAGCCTTCCTGTTGTCAAAACCTGGTTCGGCTTTTGCCCCAAACTTTGGGTTGGTTACCACGAAATCGGATATTGGCCAGTCTTTTGTAGGATAAATGGTAGTGATAGCATCTCTTATCTCGTTTTGCGCCTGTGCACAACTTACAAAGAGGAAGAGAAGCAAAAAGCCGAATAGATTTTGTTTTTTGTTCATATGATTTTGTTTTTTAGTCCAACAAATATCGTAAACCTGCCTTAACAGATAACTTAATTAAACATTAAGAAAAGGCTAAAATTCAGTTATTCGCTTCTTATGATTCACGGAGAGGAAAAAATTATCGGAATTTCATCAATTAACGGTGAAAACATATAAAAAACACTACTGTCTGGTTTTGTACAAACAGTAGTGTCAAAAAAACTCTTTTCGATTCAATTTTATTTATAAATGGGAGAAAGCCACTTTTCCGGCCCTTTTTCAAGGCTTTCCGCCGCCCACCTGATGCCACGTTTCATGATCTCGAGCGCTTCGGGCACATTAAAGTCGCTTGCCGCATGTCCCAATGAAGAGTAGAAAACGCGTCCTTTTCCGTATTGTTTTTTCCATACAACGGGAATTACGGCGCCTTCAATCCAGCGGTCAGGTTCTCTGGAGAATGTGGTTGTTGCCAATACCTTTATGTTTGGATCGACGTGCATGAAATATTGTTCCGATTTCATATCGAAATCTTGCAATCCCTTTGTAACAGGATCTTCCTTGTCGGTAATATTTACCGTGTAGGATATGATGCCCCCGGGGTGGGATACCCATTGGCCGCCGACCATATATTGAAAATCGGTATTGTTCCTGAAAGAATCGCCAATGCCTCCGTGCCAACCGGCCAGACCTACTCCCCGCTTCACCGCATTCAGCAATCCCCTTTCCTGGGAGTCGGATATGGTTCCCTGCGTATAATGCTGTATAATCAAACCCACACTGGCCATTAATGCGGAGTCTTCATAGCAGGTAAATTGATTGAATTCGAGAACTTCCGCTCCTTCTGATCTTAACCAAGGTACAAATATGTCACGGCACTGTTCGGGTTGGTGACCGTCCCAGCCTCCGTACACGTACAACACTTTTTTGCCTTGTAATGCTTTTTCGTTTATTTCCATATTATCTGTCGCCATAATGGCGGTTGTGCAAAACAGTATTGCTATGGCCGCGATTGTTATTTTTCTGTATAATTGCATACTTTTTTATTTAGACACAAGAACCAGGAATCAAGACATAAGATATTCAAATCATATTTTCGGGTGGAGACGGTCCTCTTGTTTGTTATATATCAATAAAATTACATAGGGTTTGACGGATCTTTTCCCGGAATGGGAACCATTCTCTCGTGATAATCAGGCAACGGCCCCATTTCATAGATTTCAGGACCATATCGTAGATTAGAAGCCATAATTTCATCCCAGGTAATGGCTTGTCCGGTGTAGGCGGCTTCACGTCCCATAATGGCAATCTGGGTAGAGTATGCCAAATCCTCTGCCTGGTTGATCTTTTTGTTCAGGCGGATTGACTCCACCAAGTGTATATGTTCCTGGACATAGGGATTTTTTACCGGTTTACTTTCATAATCGTATTCCCACAAAAGGTTTCCATCCCAATCCAGAATCTTGATCTCACCGCGGTCGTTCAATTGGGCAACTCCTTTTGTCCCTAAAATCTGCTCGGATACGTTACCGTCGCAACCGTCAATCTGACGTGCGGTATGCAGCATCCGCTTGTGGTTGTTATAGTAATAATCCACACTGAAAAAATCGAAGATATCACCTGTCAACCGGCGTGCGGATCCACCGAAACCGACAGCCCTTACCGGTTGCTCTCCCATAAACCAGGTTACAACATCGATATTGTGAATGCCCTGATCAAGAATATGATCACCGCTCAGCCATTTTATATTGAACCAGTTACGGAGACAATACTCCATGTCGCTCCATTCGGGACGATGGTGTTTGTTCCACCACGCTCCCTGATTCCAGTGGGAAGTAGTAGATACGATTTCACCAATGATGCCATTCTTTACCTGGACATACGCTTCCCAGTAATCACGACGGTGCCGACGCTGGTTGCCAGTTATCACGGTTAATCCTTTTGAAACGGCAACTTTGGCCGCAGCGATCACCGTACGGATTCCGGTCGGATCCACCGCACACGGTTTCTCCATAAATACGTGCTTACCGGCCTCTATGGCCGCCTTGAAATGTTCCGGCCTGAAATGGGTGGGGGTACATAATAATACGACATCGATATCGGGCATTTCCAGGATTTTCCGGAACGCATCGAAGCCGATAAAACAATTATTGTCATCTACTTTATTGTTGAACTTTTCCAAAAGGACTTTGCGACAGTTATCCATCCGGTCGGTAAATACATCTGCTAAAGCAACGATTGAGACATTCGGTCCTGACTCCAGAAATTGGCATGCGGCTCCTGTTCCTCTATCTCCACAACCGACAAGGGCCGCCTTTAATGGTTTTCCATCGGGTGCAACATCCACGAATGAAAACATTCCCAATTCTTCTGGCGAGTAGGATTTACGCGAACCTTTTTTTGTATTCTCTGAACACGATGTGAACATAGCCGGAGTGGCCACACCCAAAGGTATGGCACTACCCAGTACGGCTGAGTTTGTTAGAAATTTTCTCCTCTTCATAGTCGATATGTTATTCTGTAACTGATTATTCTTTTGCAAAAAATGCGTCAAAAGCGTATTCTGACATCTGGAAATCGATCCGTTTGGTAAATTCGCAGGATTCGCGTGCACCATGTTCACGATCCATCGCACTGTCTTCCCATTCTATCGAAAGAGGGCCTTGATAGCCGATAGCGTTGAGAGCACGGATAATTTCTTCGAAATTGATTTTGCCTCTTCCCACACTTCTAAAATTCCAATAACGGCGGGGGTCACCAAAAGGCACATGCCCACCGAATACGCCCACTTGTTTGGGGGTATCGCTCCAATGCACATCCTTCATGTGTACATGGAAGATACGATCGGGGAACTGGTAAATAAAGTCCACATAATCCACGCCCTGGTAGCCCAGATGGCTCGGATCGTAATTAAAGCCGAAAGCAGGGTGATTGGCTACCGCTTCCAATGCTTTACGGGCTGAAAATGTATCGAACGCGATCTCGGTGGGATGCACTTCCAGTGCAAAGCGGACGCCCAGCTTTTCAAATTCGTCAAGAATGGGGATAAAGCGCCGGGCGAACTCTTTGTAGCCTTCTTCAATCATGGGTTCGGTAACAGGAGGAAATGAGTAGAGCAAGTGCCATATCGGGCTTCCGGTAAATCCTACTACCGTGTTTATACCCAATGACCGTGCGGCTTTTGCGGTGAATATCAACTCTTCAGCAGCACGTTTGCGGATCCCTTCGGGATCACCGTCACCCCAGACGTGGGCAGGAAGGATTCCTTTATGACGTTCGTCAATCCGGTCGCACACCGCTTGCCCCACCAGATGGGTAGAGATAGTATGGAGTTGCAATCCATATTTTTCCAAAAGATTTCTGATCCCTTTGTAGTATTCGGGATCGGTTTGCCGCACATCCAAATGGTCAGGCAATCCTAACTCAAGGCCATCGTAGCCGAATTCTTTCGCTTTGGCACATACGTCTTCCAATGATAAATCTCCCCATTGAAGAGAGTACAATGTTACTAATCGCGGCATTTTTATTTGAATTATAGGGTTAATAATTTGTTGTTTCCCGGCAACAATAACTGTCTTGAATATTGCCTTGGATTGAATAAAATAAAGGTACTCTTTTTATCGTTCTTACATTCTTTTATTATAAAATTTTAACCATATCGATTTTTTATCCTGTCTATCGTATGGTTTATATAACAGTATATCAACTATTCTCTATCAGGCATTGTAAAGCGTAGCGGTATTTGTTTTTTCAGCATTTTTGATGCTTCACCGGTCAGCCACAAATACCAGTCGCTTGGTTTTCCTTCCATATCGGCAAATTTCGCCACTTCACTCACGGGAGGGCTATCCGATACTTTGAATATTGCCGTACCTTCGTTTACTTCATCAAACATCGCGACATAGATCATTCCGGCTCCACTACTGATGGCTGTTGCCATTTGCTGCCAATAGAACTTTCCACCCATCCGGGGAATTGACGCGGTAGGTTTGATGTCGTCGGGAAATTCGAACCGGCTCAGATTATGCCAGCTAAAACCGGGATAAACACAAGGGACATAGTCGATTCCTGCGTCCTTACACCATTTTATATCGCCGAGGATAACGTCACGATAACGATCCATATCGTTGTGGAGCAAAGGAGAGAAACGCTGTACCATCCATGGGAGGACAATATCTGCACTTTGGATGATATCGTGCAAATAGGGATCGTTAATGCAATCGGCGTTAAGATCTCTCCAGAAGGTGGGTACCCCCAACATCACGGTACAGCCCCCATATTCAGGATCGTTTTTCAGAAAGTCGATCAATCTTTCGATACCGATAGCGCGTATGTTGTATGGGCGGTCGGGGAATCCTATACCCCAGATAGCTACTACAGGTTTACCGTTATGGTGCAGGTAGGTATTGGTACCTCTCTGGTTTGTTACTTTTATTTCGTCCACCAGAAATTTCCAATCTTCAATAATGGAGGAACAATCTTCTCCTTTGGCTCTCAAGCCCGACAGATCATACATTACGGCAATTGCTCTTTTGTTTGCCGAAGCCGCCTCCAACGCATTCTGCAAAATTCCTGCCGAGTTTCTTCGGGACTCCGGTGTGCGTGTTCTGTTGAAGAATCGTTGTATAAAAACGCCATCCAGTCCGTATTCTCTCATCCATTTGAAATGAAGTTCGGTTGTACTTTTGTCGTCGGAGCTGAAAAAGCGGGCCACCGAGCCGTCTGTCATTTTCAATCCGGTAGGATAAGTTTGTTCATACTCGCTTATATCCGGCCACATATCCATTCTGAAGTTATTTTCGTCGGGATACATTACACCATTTGCCGCTTTCGGGAACCAACCCTGATAGCCGGCCATGATCAACCCTTTATAGGTAGGATATAATGTATTGCCTGCATGTTTACTCTGTGCTGATAAAGTCAATCCATTGAGAGCGGCAATAATTGAAATAATTACTATTTTCCTCATCTTCTTACGTTGTATTAATTGTTTTAATTCCTTCTTTATGCAGTGTAAAATCGGGCTTATTGTAAACCCCTTCGGGAACAGGAGGTGATTCCGGCGCCACCGGCTCCGGAATATTCTCTTCTCCACTGTTACAGGCGAATGCGAATTAATTTTTCCAACTGGATATCTACTCCCTTCATCTCAATATTTATGTGGTTATTTGAAAAGGTTTTACAAAGATGGCAGCCAGACATTAAAAAGGTATTAAAATAGCATTAATCAATTGAGGAATATTTAAATATTTTAGATTTTAACATTGTTTGGCACTTAAAAAAATAGGAATGAGGGATGAATGATTTTTTCTTCCTTAGTACTGTATATTTAAAAAAGTACAATAATGATTCAATAAGAGTTCATTTCATTATGACAATACTACTTTAAATTAAATCTCATTATTCTCGAAAAAGCTTATCTTTGTATTTACTCTACATTTAATGCTTGGGTATTTGGAATTATGAAACGGAGCGCAATTATATTTTATTTATTGTTTTTTGTATGTTTATTTAAGACGTTTTGTCAAAATGATTTACGTTCTGGTCTATACTTCTCTTCCCATGAAGTTATACAAGATAAACGTACCTCCCTGAATCTAACGCCACGTACTCCATTTAAATTCACAGGTACCATATCGCTTGAATTTGATGCGAATTTTAGACAAGGAGATGGTTTTTACGGCTATATTTTTAGATTATTGGGTGTGGATGAAACAAATATTGATTTGGTGTCGAATCTTGCTTCTCCCGATTCTAATTTCTGGCTGGTTTATAAAGAGCTGACCTTACTCTCTTTCAGGTGGGATCAATTGCCCGGTGTTGGTTATGGGCAATGGATAAGAATCAAGCTTGAGATTGATATTCCAACTTCTAACATCTCATTATCAATAAATGATGTCAGGCAAGATGCGATTCTCCCTGAATCTCTTAAAACAAATTTATTTCATATCGTTTTTGGAGCTCATGATTATCTACATTTTGTAAGTACGGATGTTTGTCCCATGTCTTTAAAAAATATTCGTATCTTCAATAACGGTGAACTTAGTAGATATTGGAGATTGGCGGAACACCATAATAATAGAGTATATGATGAGATTAAAAATGCGGAAGCCATAGTACATAATCCAAGATGGATCATCGATAGGCATGTGAAATGGAAAAAAATTGCACATTTTCATGCGGATAATTTGTTGGGAAGTACACACGACACCCGGAACAGGAAAATTTATTTTCTGAATGGCGATGAGATGTACTGTGTTGATCTTGACTCTTTAGTGATTGATACAGTTTCCTATTCGAAAAATAGGCCGTATGAGGATAAAAACGCCATGCAAATCATATATAATGAGTACTTCAATCAACTATGGTCATACGATTTGGGGAAGGATTCTATTAATATCTTTGATTTTAATACCTCGGAATGGACTGAAAATCCTATCCGGCCTATTGAGTCCCTCTATGCACACCAAAATCGATTTATTTCGCCTGTAGACAGTTCTTTGATCAGTATTTTAGGATATGGACATTATAAGTATTCAAGCGATGTTTTTCATTATAACCGACAATTAAAAACATGGGAGAAGTTTGATAGGAGAGATCAGATTGGGCCTCGTTATTTAAGTGGAGCAACGTTAATAAGCGAAGATAAAGCGTTGATATTCGGAGGGTTTGGAAGTCATACCGGTCAACAGGAATTATCTCCAAAATTTTATTATGATCTCTTTTATTTCGATTTGAATGATTATACTTTTGAAAAGGTTTGGACGCTTCCTACACCCGCAACTCCTTTTGTTCCCTGTGAATCGTTGGTTTTCGATGATGAATCGCATTGTTTCTATACCTTACTATTTAATAGTATGCAGCATAATACTTATCTCCGGTTGGGACGATTTGATGTGAACAATGGTAATTATATTATTTACAACGACTCCATTCCCTACAATTTTTTGGATATTACCTCCTGGGTTTCACTTTTCTTGGATGAAAAAAGGTCCGAATTGATTGCCTACATTATAGCCGATACGAGTGTAGAGATATATTCCATTGCTTATCCGCCAAAATTGGAGCAGGATATTCTGCAATATGCAGAAACAAAAAAAATGACCCCATTTATTTATTGGCTGATTCCCTCCCTGCTGCTTATTATAGGAGTGTTGTATCTGGTGTGGAAAAAAAATTATTCTGTTGTTGAAGATAAATTTCACTCGCCAATTGAATGGAATGAAACGAAGATGCTGAAACCTATAGGACAAGTCAAACCATCATCCATTTATCTGTTGGGTAATTTTAAAATAATTGACAGCACCGGTAATGATCTTACAAGCGAATTTACACCGACAACCACTCAATTGTTTCTTCTGATACTCATGACGACCTTAAAAAACGGGAAAGGTACTACATCGCAGGAGTTGAGGAATATTATATGGTTTGATAAGGACGATAACAGCGCGCGTAATAATAGAAACGTGTATATTAATAAATTACGATTGATAATAAAATCATTCCATGAATTAGAAATTGTGAATGACGGGGGATATCAAACAGTGCAGGGTTTGGACAATGTTCTTTGCGATTATGTAAGAGTCCGTACATTAATTCAGTTGCTGAAAAACAACAAACCATTCAATAAAAATATATTGATTGAGCTGGTCGATCTGGCATTGACCGGTACACTTCTACCTTATCTCCAGTATGAATGGCTTGAGGTTTACCAGACCGAATATACCAATTCACTGATCGACACAATACTGCAGTACAAGAAAAACGAAGAAATAAAGAAAGATTTGCCTCTGACATTAAAAATGGCCGATGTGATTTTATTGCATGACAATATAGATGAAGATGCCATCTCTCTTAAATGTTATGCCTTATATCACATGGGACGCAGAAGGAAAGCGCTCGAGGTTTTTAATAAGTTTGCGACAGATTATGAATATCTGCTGGCTGAAAAAACCAATTTGATCTTTGAGGATTTGATCAAATGATTTTTATCTGGAGGTTAAATACAGATGAATACTTGTTGAAATAGGGAGAGTGATGATATTTATTTGATATTAACGGTTTTATTAGACGAATTAGTTTGGCCTTTTTGTTTATTAAAATAACAAAAAATATAAGAAATAATGTGAGTATTAAGCGATATTTTAATCATTCCTTTAAGCATCTCTGCTTTTCTTTGTAATTCAAAAGAAGTTGTATCATATTGTATTTTTTACAAATTATATCTTAGAGAAAGAGGCTCTACTTTATCGTTTGTACACATGATTAGTCTATTAATCTGAATAGATGAAGAGTTTTATTAATATTATAATCTAAATGATTGAAAAAAAAGTGATTATATTCTAATGACTAAATACACTTGTTTAATGGAAGATATGATGACCCCGTGTTCGGAATGCGAACGGATGGAAAAGTGAAATTTAAATTGATTAATATCTCTACAATCAATTACAAGATTCTTGCGGTAGAGAATAAAGTGAGCAATTGTTTTTAAACCCATAAAAATTATCTACATCTGCACTATGAAAAGGTATCCGGGTATAATCGTATTTTCTGTGTTGATATTCAGTGGATTATCTTGTGCTGCTCAGAATATGAGATACGGACTCGAATTCAATTCTTATGATTTGGTACAAGAAAAACGAACAAGTCTGAACTTGTCTCCTTCGAAGGTTTTTTCATTTCCTAACGGTTTTTCATTATCTTTCAATATACATTTTCAACCCGATCCCAAGTATAATTTTGGTTATATTTTTCGAATTATCGGGGAAAATACTCAACATTTAGATTTTTTGGTCTCCCCGGAGAAGTTGACGGTAGTAATTTCTGATGACAATGTGCTGGTTGAATGTTCATTGAGTGAAACAAGCAATGATTTCTCTTCGTTTATAGCTTTTCAAACCGATTTTGATATAAAGAACGAATTGCTGAATATTGTCATCAACGAAAAGACTTTTTCGCAAAAAGTCTCTTTCCTCGAGGATTTCAAAAAAACAAAAATTATTTTTGGTAGATGTGATCACCCATTATTCCAAACCAGTGATGTTCCTAAGATGGTAGTCAAGGATATCCGTATAAACAGTCTCAAGGGAGATGTGATTTACTATTGGAAACTCTCGAAGCATGCCGAAAATGGAGTACATGACGAATTGGTAAAGTATTTTGCTAAAGTTGAAAATCCAATATGGCTTATAAACGAACATGCATTCTGGAAGAAAAAAATCAGTTTTACCACTTTGAAAAATCCGCAAATTGCCTTTAATCCAGATGAAGGAACGATTGCAGTAGCCGATAAAAGAAGTTTTTTTACCTACAACACCACTACTTCCAAGCTTGCACAGGACGAAAACTTATCAGGATTTGTGCATAGCGACCGATCCAATCAAATTATTTATAATCCATCTGACAGCAATTACTATTCCTATTGTTTCATGAATACGGAAGGCCGCGATGTGGCGAGATATGACTTTTTGAATAAATCGTGGAGTAATACGGAGTTTAGGGAATTTGGCGATTTATATTGGCATCACAACAGGTTTATTTCCTCCCGGGAGAATTGTCTATATATGTTCGGTGGATATGGACAGCACAAATACAATAACCAAGCAAAGAAATACTCGTTTATAACCGGTAAATGGGAAGAATTACACTTCAACGGCGAACAGATTTATCCCAGATATTTGAGTGGATTGGGAGCGATAGACGACGAAAGAATCCTTCTTTTTGGAGGATACGGAAACAGAAGCGGTTTACAATCTCTCTCTCCCCGTAATTTCTACGATCTGTATCAGGTGACCCTGCCTGACCTGACCGTTAAAAAAATATGGGAAATGCCGCCCCCCCATATACCCTTTGTAGTGGGTAATTCTCTTATAGTGGACACATTGAATAGGTGCTTTTACGCCCTTTGTTTTCCACAAAATCAGTACGAAACTTCAATTTCTCTTGCGAAATTTTCTATACAAAAACCTGAATATGAAATGGTAGCCGATGATATTCCGTTTTACTTCAATGATGTATTATCGTACGCCGATCTGTTTCAGGATAAGAAAACGAATAATTTTTACGCAGTTACATCTTCTTCATTCCCTTCCGACTCGTTATCCACCGTTACAATCTATTCACTTGCATATCCCGCCGTAGCAAGATCGTATGTATATCATCCGGTTAATACCTCCAGCCATTTCAAACACGATTTGCTTTACGGTGTGATTTTCGTTTTGTTACTAACTTCTCCCATCCTCTTCTTTTTCTTTCGATTTTCAAGGATGAAAAACCGGGAACCTCAAGTTGAACAATCTCCTGAATTGTCCAATGAAGTATTTAACGAGGTAAAACAACAAGTAAGCGCCCGGCCCAATAAACAGGCTTTATTCCTTTTTGGCGGATTTCAGGTTAAAGATAAATCCGGAAATGATATTACGGGTGAATTTTCACCCATGCTTAAACAGCTTTTCCTGATCATTTTGCTTCACACGTTTAAAGAAGACAGCATAGGCATCTCTTCCAATGAACTCGACGAAACCTTATGGCCCAATAAAACCCCTGAAAGTGCGAGAAACAACCGTGCCGTAATGATTTCCAGAATACGCCGGCTATTGGAAACCATTGGACATTTAAATATCGAAAATTCCAATTCATATTGGGTGATGAAATTGGGAGAGGACGTGATTTGCGATTATTGTGAAGCCCTTTCATTAATCAATAGGCTGAAAGACAAAAATAATCGTACTAAGAAAGATGTAATGAGGCTTTTGTCAATTTTGTCGTTTGGCGGATTATTGCCTGATATCCAAGCAGAATGGATCGATTATTTTAAAGCAGATTTCGCAAACGACCTTATCGACCTGCTCATTGATATCAGTAGGCAGAAAGAGTTTGTCTTTTCGTCCTCAGAACTTGTTTCTTTGGCAGATATATTATTGATCTACGATGAATTGAACGAAGAAGCTTTGAAACTCAAATGTTGCGCTTTGGTGAAAATGGGAAGAAACGGATTAGCCAAAGCTACATACAACTCCTTCGTGAAACAATATTCGGTATTGTTAGGAATCAAATATAATTACTATTTTGACCAGATAATTCTGCAGTCGGGTTAAAAACTTTTTTATCCAGTCAATCCGATAATTGATATTTCCCATACTTTTTTGTGATTAATGAAATTTTAATAATATATTAATCCTTTTATAATCGTCTTGTTAATGAGGGCTAACTTATTTTTGCATAACGCCGGAAGAACAGGTGCATTAACTCCATAAGTGCGGTAGATGACGCCATGGGAAATTAGATTATTTTATTGACAATCAAATAATAAATTTAACAAAATTATTAAGAAATGTATGTATAAAAGCCCTTTCAACTATGTCATCATCACTTCTCTTAGCGAAGAGTTATTGTGGTTCAGGAGTAAAATTTAAGATCAATTTATCAACTTTAAATTACATTTTCTATGAGTTATGCTTTAATCAAAAAAAGTGTTATCGTTTCGATTTGCCTGCTATTTGGTATTTCGCAATTTTCAATTGCCCAAAATGTTCAGGTCAAAGGCAAAGTAACGGACGAAACTGGCGAAGCCATTATTGGTGCCGGTATCATTCTGAAAGGCACAACAACGGGTACTGCTTCAGACCAATTCGGGGATTTTTCTCTGAGTGTACCTGGAAATGCCACACTCGTTGTTTCCTATCTTGGGTATCTCACCAAAGAGGTGAAAGTAAATGGCCAGTCTATTTTGGATATTCAGTTGGTTGAAGACACCAAAACATTGGATGAAGTAGTTGTTACAGGCTATGGTAGCCAAAAAAAGGCCACACTTACAGGTTCAATCTCAACGATCAGCAGCAAAGAATTTACTGTGACGAAAAATGAAAACGTTGTCAATATGTTAGCGGGTAAAATGCCCGGGGTGAGAATTACACAAAGAACATCACAACCGGGAGAATACAACACCGTCATAGATGTCCGGGGTTACGGAGAGCCTTTGTTTGTTATAGACGGTGTTGCCCGGGATAAAGGTTATTTTTCCCGAATGGATCCGGAAGAAATCGAATCCCTATCTCTGTTGAAAGACGCATCCGCTGCTATTTATGGTATCAGGGCATCAAACGGTGTCATGCTGGTTACCACAAAAAAGGGTACCGCACAAGGGGGCAAAGTGGATATCAGTTACACTGGAAACGTCACCTTCCAGGAGATGATTTACATTCCAAATGGATATTCCGTATATGAATGGAAGACGTTAAGAAATGAACAAAATTTCAGGGACTTCAATAATATGTATTTTTCCCGTAAGTCTCCGTTACATTCTGATGAAGAATTGATGGAAGCGCTTTCTGCAGAAGAATACAATTGGCAGGAAGAAGTATTCAGGAAGGTAACTCCTCAAACGCAGCACAACTTGAATATCAATGGAGGCAATGAATCATTGCGCTATTTCTTTAGTTTAGGTTATTTGATGCAAGACGGATGTTACTCTAGCGGTTCATTATGGGCAGACAGGTACAATGTTCGCTCGAATGTTGATTCTAAAATTACAGACCGGTTAACCTTGACAGTTTCCTTATCTGCCATCCTCGGCACCACTCACCAACCGAATGCAGGACTGTGGGATAATTATAAAGCGGCATTTCTTGCAATTCCCGGCACTCCGTTTTATGCGAACAATAATCCGGAATACCTGAACGGTTACACTCCTTGGAATAATGAATTCACCAACCTTTTAGGAAAAATGGATGAGAAGTATTCGGGTTATACAGACAGAAAAGATAGAAGGTATAACGGATCTTTAAGAATTAAATATGATGTACCAGGTGTAAAAGGTTTGGCCGCAACTGCATTTTATGATTATTCTTTGAATACTCCAGAACAAACATCTTACAAGAAAACGTACGAAACCTTCAAATATGATGAAGCGACTGATTCATATAGTTTAGCGAGATTGGAGAACGGACCCAGATCAACCATTCGACGTCAATACAACAGGAGTACCGGTTCGAACATGCAGTTGGGATTATCGTATAATAATCGTTTTGGAGATCACTCGATCGATGCGACATTCGTTCACGAACAAAACTATTCGGAATGGGATGATTTCAGTGCTTCGCGTATACTCCTTTATGATTCTCCCTATTTGTCAACCGGAGAAACCGACGGTCAGACCGGTTCAGGAGGCACCCCGGGAGAACGCACCCAGATAGCCTATATCGGCAAAATCAATTACGATTACCAAGGCAAGTATATGATCGGTCTTGTCGGACGTTATGAAGCTAACTCGCGTTGGCCTAAAAATTCACGATGGGGTTTCTTTCCCTCAGTTTCGGCTGCATGGCGTATCAGCGAGGAAAATTTCATCAAGGATAATATTGACTTCCTCTCTAACTTCAAGCTTAGAGCATCGTATGGTAAATTGGGGAACGAAGATAATGCCAATAATTATCCCGATACGTTTGTTGGATATTCAACACATAATAATTTCGGATGGATTTATACCTCCGGATCTCCAACAAAAGGTGTCCAGGCCACTGCTATCCCTAATCTTTCCAAAACGTGGATAGAAGTTACCATGAAGAACGTTGCCGTGGACTTTGGGATGTTCAATAATAAACTAAGCGGAACTATTGAGTTGTATCAACGTGACAGAGACGGTTTAATGGCGACTAGTTCGGCTACTATTCCCGGAACGGTCGGCGCAAATTTACCCCAGGAAAATATGAATAGCGACCGTTATTACGGTTGGGAATTCGAACTGGCATACAACGACCGTATCTCTGACTTTAATTATTTTGTTAGCGGACAAATCTCGTCAACCCGCAGAAAGTGGACATATAGGAATGAAACACCTGCCAGTCACTCGTTTGATCATTGGAGGAATCGCTATAGTGGACGATTTCATAACGATGATTTTTGGTGGTCGAATGAATCGAAAGGTATGTTCACAAGCGTAGAGGAAATACGCAACTATCAGTTATATCCCATTTCACAGAGTGCTCTGCCAGGTGACTGGTACTTATTTGACTGGAACGGTGACGGTATCGTTGATGGTAGTGATGAACACCCTATGGCTACCAGAGGTTTACCCTATTTCAACTATGGAATATCATTGGGTGGAAACTACAAAGGATTTGATTTGATTGCCAACTTTCAGGGTGCATACAAAGTCTATATGCAATTGTCTGAAGTTTTCACCGAAGCATTGCCTTTCGGTATGCAAAACGGTCTGAACTGGTTTTTGGATAGATGGCATCCGGTTGACCCCAATGCCGATTTCTGGCATCCTGATACGGAATGGATTTCTGGGTATTATCCTCTTACAGGAGGAGGCGCTCGTCGGGAAAATTCAAATGGGATAATGAATTCGTCTTATCTCCGCTTGAAGACGTTGGAGTTGGGCTACACTTTACCGAAAAGGTTATTAGCAAAGGCAAAAATTAAGAATATACGGATATATCTGAATGCTTATAATCTACTCACATTTACTGGATTAAAAGGTATTGATCCTGAGCGACCGAGTTCAACGGAACGGGCCGGAGGCTCTTCCGGTGGAGCGGATCAGATGTATATGTATCCCAACAATAAAACATATACTCTTGGTGTTAACTTCAAATTTTAACAATAGAACAATATGAAAATAAAAAACTTAATAATAGTAATTACGGTCTTTTCCAGCTGTTATTTCAGCTCATGCGTAGATCTGGATTTGGAACCTATTGGACAATTTACCGAAGCAGAATATTTCGGTTCGGAGTCCGGAGTAAAGACCTATTTTGCCGGATTGTATGGCTGGCTCCCAATTGAGGATTTTCTCTATACGCAAAATGAGGGTTATCGTCCATCTGATCCATGGGGAACATGGCAATCGCAGAAAAATTTGCAGGGAACTATGAGTGGCGAATTTGTTGGAGGTCCTCAGGTAAATAATAACGGTAATGATTATTGGCGATATGACCGTATTAGAGACGTGAACACCTTTATTAATAATTTTGAAAAATACAAAGCTAACTTTACCGAGGCCAAATATAATGAATTATTAGGCGAGGCTCGTTTCATACGTGCTTTTATCTACTCGGGAATGGTAAAACGTTACGGCGGAGTACCCATCATCACCGAAGTGCAAAACCCGCTGGGCGACTTGGAATCCTTAAGTGTTTCGCGTAATACCGAATACGACTGTTATAAATTTATATATGAAGATTTGAAGTTTGCGGGTGAAAATATGTCGGGGAAAGCTGATAGTTACCGTGGTAATAAATGGACAGCACTCGCTTTGCAGTCGCGTATTATGCTTTATGCGGCAACGATTGCTAAATATTCACAGTACGTTAATTATGGGGGCGAAGCGGCGTTTGAGCAAGGATTGGTAGGAATCAGTCCAGATAAGGCCAACGAATTTTTCCAGTATTCGTATAATGCAAGTAAAGAATTGATAGAATCGGGAGTTTATACCTTATATAAGTCAAATCCCGATTTAGCTGCAAATTTTCATGATCTGTTCTTAGATTCGAGTTCAAAGGAAACCATTTTCTTCAAGAATTATATACATCATGATCTTTTTGATCGTAATGCTTACCTGATTGGACACAACTGGGATGCATTGATGCTTCCAAACCCCAGTATGTCAAATTTCGTGGGTGCTCAGGCTTATCCTTCACTCACTGTGATGCAGAGATACGAAGGTTTTCCTGATCTTGTTGAAGCAGATGGAACGCCGAAGCGTTGGGATAATCCTGCCGCCATCAGGAATGAAATGGAACCTCGCATGCGAGGCTCTATGTATTTTACCGGCGATGTATTTCAGGATGTACAATTTGAAATTCGCCGCGGTCTGTATAGAACTTTCGATTGGTCGGCCAGTGTAGTTATAGATGGGGTTAACAATGAATCGCCCCATAATGTAAATGACAACCGTTTGTTGAGTAACGACTACAATGCTAAATTTGTGTTAACTGCGAGTGAAGCAGCTGCAGTGCACAATATTAACGTCAAATATGATGGGACAACTCCATATATCAATATTATCGGTGCACATGGAATGAGAACAAGCACCGGTAACGAGAACAACTGCCTTACGGGTGCTTACGTGCAAAAGTTTATCAATCCTAAGATGGAGAAAGGTAAAATTATTGAACACGCCAGTTTCCAGCCCTGGATTGCATTCCGCTTAGCCGAAGTCTACCTGAATCATGCCGAAGCCGCTTATGAGTTGGGCCATAAGGATGAAGCCAACATCTATATTCGTCTGATCCGCGAACGGGCAGGCTGTAAAAATCTCGATATATCAAACAACGTGGATGACATAAACAAATGGGATTACGAAAAAACTTCCTCTGTCTATCCTATTGAAGTCGGACTGCAGTTTATCCGTGATGAACGTTACCGTGAGTTGTGGGGTGAAAATCACTATTGGTGGGATCTTCGCCGGTGGAGAGTAGCCGACAAGGTTTTGGAACAATTTAAACCCAGAATTCTTTCATGTTACTATGTGCTTGACGAGGATAAATACATTTATTTGGATGAAAGAGAAATGGCCAATAGAACCTGGACTGCCAACCGAACATGTTACTATCAGGCAATACCATCGGGTGAAATTAACAAAAATCCGAAACTTTTGCCTCAAAATCCTTTCCGTTAATGTATAATATGAAAAATCAGATTTTATGAAAAAAATATTGTTTTTAGTTTTAATGATAGCTCTGTTGAGTTTATCTTCATGTTTTGAATTAGACAATTGGGACGAGCCTGATTGCACCTGGAAAGGTATTGTGACCGATTCGTATACAAATGAACCTTTACTTTCGTCACAGAATGACTGGCAAATACGTATCTGGGAAAGATCTTGGTCGGGACTGGAAAATGGTGCGTCTACCCACCAGGACTTACGAATCAAACAAGATGGTACATATCAAAACACTAAACTTATAGCAGGTACTTACGACTTCTTGCCTTATAATGGACCTTTTTGGCCTGAGGATACTATCAAAGGCCTTATGCTAAAGAAAGATTTAGAATATAATTTCACCGTAACACCCTATCTTCAAATAGTAGATTCTAAAATCGAATTGGTTTCGGAGAATGGTAAATACTACATAAAGACAGCTTTCAAAGTGAAAGCTCCTTTGCTGGAAAAAAACGGGAAACCACTTCCTCGTCTTTACGAAATGAGGCCTTTTGTAAGTCTATCTACTTTTTGTGGTAATGGAACCGATAGTAGTCTCGGCCTATCAGAATATAATGATCATGTGAGAATTAGGCCTGACAACAATGCTCAAAATAGTTGGGAAAGTTTAATAAGCAATGGCCCAGGTAATAATACAACTCCTGAGTATTCGTTCGGTTTGATGCCGGTTAAAAATGGATATACTTATTACGTTCGTATTGGAGCTGCTGTAGATGATCCGTACCGAAAACATTGTTATTCGCCTATCGTTAAGATTGATGTGCCGTAAGTGATCGCCACATTGTAAATATTAAAAGGCATGATTGCTTTCTGACGAGTAAATGCATCATCGGAAAATGCAACACGAAAACAACAAAAATATCATAGAAGGATTACCTTCTATGATATTTTAATTCTGAAATGTTAATAAAATAGATTATGAAAACGATTAAGCGTGGAATTGCAATAGTGTTTGCCTGCTGCTTGTCATGCAGTATTTATGCACAAGGGAGAATGGCTCCCAATGCATATGAATTTGATAAAAACAACTCTGATGGCCATCTCGAGATGACTGGATGCCGAATGATGGCCAGCACACCAGTTCGCATTGGAATCCATGGTCTTTCTCACGATCATATTCATGGTCTATTGCGTAACATGCAGAAACGTGACGATATTGAATTAGTAGGTATTGCGGAAGGAGATAAATCTCTGGTTGAACGTTTGGTAAAACAGTACGATTTGGATCGTAATATTATTTACAGTAACTTGACGGAGATGATTGAGAAAACCAAACCACAAGGAATTTTGGCATTCAATTCGATTTATGATCATTTAAGTACGGTAGAGGTTTGTGCTCCAAGAGGAATACACGTAATGGTAGAAAAACCACTTGCTGTCGATTCGAAACATGCTCAGCGAATGAAGCAATTGGCAACAAAGAACAGGATTCATTTACTTACTAATTACGAAACATCATGGTATCCTGCAAATTACGAAGCGTTCAATATTGCCGTAAGTCAATCCTCCATAGGACATGTTAACAAGGTTTTGATAAACGATGGACACAAGGGGCCCGTTGAGATAGGATGTAGCAAAGAGTTTCTTGCATGGCTTACCGATCCCGTCCTTAACGGGGGCGGAGCCGTTATTGATTTCGGTTGTTATGGAGCCAACTTGATGACTTGGTTAATGAATAACAGGCCTCCTATTACGGTAACAGCAATTTTGCAAACCATAAAACCGAATGTGTATCCGAAAGTCGATGATCAGGCGACGATTATACTTACTTACCCGAATACCCAGGCTATCTTGCAAGGTTCCTGGAACTGGCCGGTCGATCGCAAGGATATGGAAATATTCGGGCAAGAAGGTTATGTGAAAGTATTGAATTCCAGTGATCTGGAGTTTCGCCTCAATCGCAATAAGCCCGCAGAACATCGGAAAATTATAGATTTTCCGTTTGAAACGAAAGATCCTTACGAATATTTTGCACGGGTTATTCAAGGAAAAATTGAACTCAAACCCACAGATTTGGCTTCTTTAGAAAACAATCTGATTGTGGTTGAAATACTTGATGCTGCTCGAAAAAGTGCAAAACAGGGAAAAACAATTCGTTTAAGCGTCTCTTCTACTTCAATTCCTTGATCTTGATATTTCGGAACCAGCAGTCGTAACCATGATCTTGCAGTCCGATATAACCTTCTTTGGCAATTCCCTTTACAAATTCCGGCCAGTCTTTGAACTTGCTCTTGCTGAGTAATTCGTCCCATTGTGGCGACCAGAGTTCATATTGGCAAACCAATTCGCCGTTTTGCACGTGGGTTACCTTGCCATGATCTACTGTAATCACAATATTGTTCCACTCACCTGCTGGTTTTGCATTAGAAGGTAAGGCGGGAAGCATATCGTAAAGCGATCCTGCAAGATGATTGGCTAACTTATTGTCACCCGCATTCCAATTGTCGAGCACTTGAACTTCGGGAGCGGCAATGTAAATAGGTCGTCCCGGATATTCCACAATATTGTAGAAAATTCCGGAATTTCCGGCCGTAGAGATTTTCCAGTCAATCGAAAGAATAAAATTCCCAAATTTCTTTGCGCCAAAAAGGATATCGCCTTCCGAGCCGCGTCCGGGAACAGATCCCGCCTGAACTTTCATGGATTCATCTTCAATAATCCAGTTTTTTGCCATTTCCGTTTTGTTGCATTGGCGCCAGTTTTCCATGTTTTTCCCATCGAAAAGAAGCGTCCATCCTTCGGTTTTTTCCTTGTTTGTCAATGTGTTGTTTTGTTGCGCAGACATCGTAAGAGCGTAGAGACAAAGCACGCCAAGCAAAATTGATTTTTCCAGTTTCATAAATTTTTGTATATATTATTGATTCGTAAAAATTTTTCTAAAAATGAGAAGCGATCAATTTGACACTTTTCCCATGTTTAAACTGTATGATCCTTACCTTTTCCCCGTATCGGATCGGTATAGATTCCTTGCCGTTTATATTCTTGATTTCGGCAGAGACCAATTTTCCGTCATTCCATTCAATGTCGACTTCGTAGCCTCCACGCGCTCGGAGACCTTTCACTGATCCTGTTGGCCAAGTGACCGGCAAAGCAGGGAGAAGTACTATTTCTCCGGTATGGCTTTGCAACAACGATTCGGCAATTCCCGCCGTATATCCGAATGTAGCGTCAATCTGATTGTTGCGCCCATCGCGATGAAGATTGCCGGCTACCGACCTTGCACCCGCAGTAATCAACTGGGCAGTTTTGTCACCTCGTTCGAGGCGCGACCACATACAAATATCCCATGAAGCCGGGAATCCCCCTCCAATACGTCTTCCGTCCATCCAATGCTTCGTTGCTTCCACAAGCGGTTTGTCGTTTTCGCGTCGAAGTTGGATAGATTTGCCTGGAAAGAACGGGAAATTTGCCGAAAAATTGTGTCCTCCCGGGCCGTTTTCGAAATCTTCTACCCATTCCTGCAAATTACCAAGACTGTTTACTTTATAAGGGGGCAGCTTTGTCAAAGCTTCCTGCAGTTGCACGCGGAAATCAGCATCTACTTCCAGTATTTCGCTAAATTGGATGACATAGGGAAACAGTTCGCGGATGATGCCGACATCCATTGTCGGGGCAGGCGAAACATATCCGGTTTTTTTCTTGTTCCCGTCAATGTATTGAAAACCATGCTCAGGCGACATGGAAAACGGCGTAACCAAATATCCGAGCCGGGGATGTTCAACCAGTAGATTGAGTAGAAATTCGGCTGATCCTTTTATGACCGGATAATATTCTTTTAAAAACTCAATATCTTTATTGTAATTATAGTGCTCGCAAAGATGCAAAATTAACCATGCACCGCCCATAGGCCACATCCCGAAACGGGACGCATCAACCGGTGCTGCGCCTCGCCATAAATCAGTATTGTGATGGGTTACCCAACCGTTATTGATGCCGTAATACTTCTTGGCTGTTTTGTGTCCTGTTTCCGATAAGTCTTTGATCATATCGAAGAGGGGTTGTGAACATTCGGCAAGGTTTGCTACTTCTGCCGGCCAGTAATTCATCTGAATGTTGATGTTGATAGTGTATTTACTTCCCCAGGGAGGAAGTAAATCCTGATTCCATATCCCTTGCAGGTTGGCTGTTTGTCCCCCGGAACGGCTACTTGATACCAGTGCATAACGACCAAACTGGAAAACAAGCCCTTCAAGATTGATATCTCTTCCATCGTCCTTGAGTGCTGCAATACGTTTGTCAATCGGCTTATCGGCATGTGCGCCATTATCATTCAAATGAAGATGCACTCTTCCCATAAGGTTACTGAAATCAGCAATATGCGTTTTCAGTAGATCCGTATAGCTCTTTCCTGAAATGGAGGAAAGCACCTTATCGGTTCTTTCTGCAGGGTCTGCGCTGATATCATCATAATTAACATAACTTGTGGCAGCCGAGAGAATAAACGTAGTGGCATCTGATCCGCGGATATCGATCTTTCCATCCGATATTTCCACTGTTCCGCCTTCGGCCATTGCATTCACTGCAACTCTGAATCTCATCCCGGTGTCTTTTGAGTCGGCTATCAGCCAATTCCAACTGTTTACTTGCGGTTTGGTGTTTTTCCAGGTACCGTCAATAACCAATGCATTCCGTTCGTTTGTAATTATATCAGTGAATGCAGTTTTTACTGTCGCCTGCACGTTAAGACTACCCTTTTTATCGGTCGAAACGTGTACAACCATTACTTTATCGGGATAAGAAACAAAGACTTCACGCCTGTAAGTGATGTCTCCCGATTTATAGGTTACGGTAGCAATTCCTGTTTCCATGTCTAATTCCCGGCGGTAATATGTAATGGCCGTGGTATCCACATCGGGGAAATTGAGTAACAAATCACCCAAGGGTTGGTAAGCTTGTTGAGCTGCCGGAATGCCATAAAAGTTCTTGTCGATGTAATCTCCCATTTCGGCATACTTCCCGGAAAATATTTGTTCCTTGATGTATTTGAAATGAGAGCCGGCATTGGGATCGTCGTAATCGTGGGGCTTTCCGGACCAAAAACTGGACTCATTTAAGGCAATACGTTCTTCATAGGTTTTTCCAAAAACCATTCCCGCAACCATACCGTTCCCGATGGGAGAGGCATCCAGCCATTTTTCCGCTGGCTTATCGTACCATAATACCATGTCGCCTTGTAAATCTGTATTTTGCCCTGAAGAACATGATACAAAAAGCAATAGTACCGACAATAATAAAAAAATAACAAAAAAATTGTTTTTCATACGCGTCATATAAATGGTAAATTTACTGGTCTCATTTATAACCCAAAATTAGTACATCGATATTACCAGCACCTTAAAAAATCTATTAATAAAAAATGTTTTTTTTATTAAGCATTTTATTAATAGCCTTATTAAGATTATGTGGTTAGATTTGCGAATAATAATAAAGTCAATTATTGTGAAAGCGCAATTTTTATTATTTGCCTTTTCAATTCGCATAGAAACGACATACTCATAAAATATTAATTCTTTTTTATATGAAACAATTGCTTTTTCTGCTTGCTTTCTCCACTACTTTGTTGGCGCAAGACAATCCGTTCATTAAACATATGTATACGGCTGATCCCTCTGCCCATGTTTGGAGCGATGGAAGATTATATGTGTATGCTTCGCACGATATCGCTCCGCCGCGTGGTTGTGACCTGATGGACGAGTACCACGTTTTTTCGACCGATGATATGATAAATTGGATCGATCATGGTGAAATATTACGAGCAAGTCAGGTTCCATGGGGACAACCGCTCAAAAACGACGCTAAATTCATGTGGGCTCCCGATTGTGCTTACAAAGACGGAAAATATTACTTCTATTTTCCACACCCGAGTCAGGATCCATGGGGGAGAAACTGGAAAATCGGTGTGGCGGTAAGCGATAAGCCTGCCTCGGATTTCAAAGTGCTTGACCATCCACTGCTTGGGCTTCCCGAAAATGGAGAAATCGATCCCTGTGTGTTTATGGACGACGATGGACAGGCCTATTTCTATTATGGAGGCGGGGGTAAATGTTTTGGAGCCAGGCTTAAAGACAACATGTATGAAATAGATGGCGAGCTTATCCCGATGGAGGGATTGGTCGATTTTCACGAAGCAACATGGGTTCACAAACGAAATGGGGTCTATTATCTCTCATATTCCGACAATCATGATGAAAAAAACGACAAAGAAGGGGTGGCTGGAGATAACAGGATGAGGTATGCCATGAGTAAAAGTCCTCTCGGACCTTGGGAATATAAAGGAATCTATATGGATCCGACCAATAGCTACACTAACCACGGTTCCATTGTTGAATTTAAGGGTCAATGGTATGCTTTCTATCACAACAGTGAGCTTTCGAAGAAAAATGGCGAATTCAATGACTGGCTTCGTTCGATTTGCGTTGATAAACTATTCTACAACGAAGACGGCACCATTAAAAAAGTGGTTCAGACAAAAACAACCCACGCTCAGACGCAAAAAAAGTACGATTCCTACAAGGGATTGGTCATGGCGGGATATCAGGGTTGGTTCAGTTGTCCCGGTGACGGTTCTGACCGGGGATGGTATCATTACTGCGGGAGAAATGGTGAATTTCGTCCGGGAGTATGTACGATCGATATGTGGCCCGATGTTTCGGAATATCCCAAAACGTATAAAACCGAATTTACCTTTGCCGACGGAAGTCCCGCCTACGTAATGAGCGAATACGACGAATCGACCGTTCAGACCCACTTCCGCTGGATGCGCGAATATGGTATCGATGGTGTCTTCGTGCAACGGTTTGTGTCTGAAATCAAACGCCCGAAGAGCTACAATCAATTGAATAAAGTTTGGGATTCAGCTATCAGGGCTGCAGACGTTAACAATCGGGCAATTTGTGTTATGTACGATCTCAGCGGTATGGTTCCGGGTGACGAACAATTGCTACTCCGGGATATCGATGCCATTACTGACAAATACGACATAAAGGAGCGAAAAAATAATCATTCTTACCTTCATCACAATGGTAAACCGCTTGTGGCAGTCTGGGGAATAGGATTTAATGATCGCCGCAGGTATGGTTTGAACGAAGCAGAAATCATTCTGGATGCACTTATTGAACGAGGATTTAGTATTCTCATTGGTGTTCCCACTTATTGGCGTGAATTTGGCAACGATACGATGAAAGATACCGAACTACACCGTCTTATAAAAAAATGCGATATTGTGATGCCTTGGTTCGTAGGACGCTATAATGAGGATACTTTCTCACCGTTTAAAACATTGGTGCAGGAAGACATTGCCTGGTGCAAAGAAAACAAGTTGGACTATGCTCCGTTGGCTTTTCCCGGATTCTCGTGGGTTAACATGAACGAGAACTCCAAACCGATTCCGCGTAATCGGGGAAGTTTCTATTGGAAACAGTTGTCGAACTACATTGCCGAAGGAGCTGAAATGATCTATCTAGCAATGTTCGACGAGATTGACGAAGGAACAGCGATCTTTAAGTGCGCAACCGAAGTTCCGGTGGGAGAAAGCTATTTTCTTGCACTCGACGCCGATTTAGGAAATGATTATTATCTTTTCCTTGCAGGCACCGCTGGTAAAATGTTGAAAAAGGAAATGCCGTTGACGACTACAATTCCTAAAAGATGACTATGCTGTGAAAACCTGAAGAACGATGCACAGTATCAGCATTAGTATCCTAAAAATAAATCGAAATGCAAAAGTGAAATTGTAAATATGAACATAAAAAGTTTTTACGGACTATTGGCGTTTACCCTTTTTTCCTGTTCATTGGCAGGACAAAATAAAGAATTTTATTTCGATGAGAAAGGAATATCCAGGGAAGTGTTGGAGAATTATTTGGATCGTTCCATTACCATGGTGTATCTTTTGATGCCGGATAAACCGGAAGGCCAGAGGAGTTATCCTTTTCACAGCGACGATATCCGTATGGTTAAAAACATAGGGGCAAAATTCATCGGCCGTGCTATTTATCGCTGGGGAGGTGAAAGTTTGTTGAATGATCCCAAATTTTGGATAAAGGCTAAATCCATTGTCGACGAACTTCATGCATTTGATCCGGATATCATATTTCAAGGCTGCCTGTTTGAAATTATTACTGAAGATGTGAATAATGTGAGCATACCAGAATGGGTATTTTCCGATTTCGGTGTGTCTAAAGTATCTCGTAATTTTTCCTATGCCGACATGCTGAACAGCGACGGGCGTATGGTCGATCACTGGCGTAAAGGAAGCAGCGTTCCCGATATAAGTAGATTGGAAACGCAACTTTGGTTTTATTACCTGGCCTGTTCATATATGAACATTGGTTGTGAGGCTTTTCATCTTGGTCAGATAGAATTGATCGGTATGAACGATCCCGACAAAGATGCCTGGGCATTCGTAATCGGTAAGATACGGGAATATGCCCGTAAATATGCCCGTCGCAATTGGGTCTTGCTTGATGCGCACACTCCCTACGGTGGGATGGTAAAGGAAAATGTCAGTTTGATCGACTTCAACTCATTTCCTCTCCGGATCAAGGAAATCCCCGAAAAACCTTATGAAGGTATATTGGAAATAAATTATCTTGATGCAATTTATGCAAAAAGTAAAGGGTGCATTTCTCCCAGCGGTTGGCAAGCGGAACATCTGCCTTATCTGGTAGAATTTGATAATTTCGGTCGTAGCCGTAAACCCAATGAAGCGGATCTGAAATCTCATTTTATTTGGGGCTGGGACGAGATCTCCTGGTTTTCACTTCAACCGGAGGACTACCGTAATCAATGGCTTCAATATGCTTTTTACTGGCTAAGGGAAAACGATCCTAACGGTCATCTTGAGATGCCCGGTTGTCGTATGATCTCCTGCCCGAACCAATCGGAAGGCAGCTATCGAGCTAACACACAAAGTCCTAATTGCCCGATAGGTTATTCGCAGGAAGAAACAATTAAAGCGCTATGGAATGAGACATTGGACACTCAGGATGACTGTAGTTGCAATAATTGAGAGATTCATGAGTTACTTTCGGTCTGAAGATACCGATGAAAGAATAATGATTTGATGATCCCGACAGCTTGTCCCGATTTTTCGGGAAGTCGGGATGAGTAGTGATAATTTGCTAATTTGTGAAAAATGAAAAAAACAGTTGCATTTCTTTTGTATATCGTGATTGCGTCCCAAATTTGTTGGGGGCAGGAAATGAATATTATTTCCGTATCGGCGTCAACAAATACTGGTACAACCGCCAATATTTTTGATAATAATCTGGAAACGGCATGGATTATACCCGCAAGAGAACTGAAAACGGATCAATGGCTCCTGGTGGTGTTCCATACTCCGGGAGACATCAAGGAGGTTTACATTGAGAGCGACAATTTGTCGACCAAAGAGGTACGGGAGGTGTTGCAACTATTTATTACCTTTGATCCCATGAATATGGGAAATCCTGTTGAGTACACGGTAAAAGGTGACAATGGGAGACTGACAATCTCGTTTCCCCCGAAATACGGAGCATATTTGAAAATCAATTTCACAGGCAATATCCTGAAAAAGAATTTATCCGTAAAAGAAATAAGAATTCTGTCGACTGGAGATGTGATCAATGCAGGAAATATACAACCGACCTCTAAAGCTTATATGGATCCCAGTTTGCCGCTTGAGGAACGCGTAGAGAGTCTGCTTTCCGTCATGACAACTACCGATAAGATGGAGTTGCTGCGGGAAGGATGGGGAATTCCGGGTATACCGCATCTGGGTATTCCCGACATAAAAAAAGTGGAGGCCATACATGGATTCTCTTATGGAAGCGGGGCCACTATCTTCCCCCAATCAATCGGTTTGGGAGCCACCTGGAACGTGAAGCTGGTTGAAGAAGTGGCTATGACGATAGGAGATGAGACCGTAAGCGCCAATGCTATTCAGGCATGGTCCCCCGTTCTGGATGTGGCGCAGGATCCGCGTTGGGGACGTTGTGAAGAAACTTACGGTGAAGATCCCGTATTGGTTTCTTTTATTGGAGGAGCATGGATCAAGGGATACCAATCCAAAGGGCTTTTGACAACCCCGAAACATTTTGGTGGGCACGGAGCGCCTCTTGGCGGCAGAGATTCTCATGACATAGGTCTCTCCGAACGGGAATTCAGGGAAATTCATCTTTCCCCTTTCAGGGATATAATAAAAAAATATGATTGCCAATCGATCATGATGGCCTATTCCGATTACCAGGGCATCCCCGTTGCTAAGAGCAAAGAACTGCTGAAAGGCATTCTGAGGGACGAATGGGGATTCGACGGGTTTATCGTGAGCGATTGTGGAGCCATCGGGAATCTCACCGCGCGAAAACATTATACCGCAACCGATAAGATAGAAGCGGCAAAACAGGCGTTGGCAGCCGGTATTGCCACCAACTGCGGCGACACCTACAACGATAAGGAAGTAATCGCTGCCGCTGTCAGGGGCGAAATTGATATGGATGACATCGATTTTACCTGTCGTACCTTGCTGCGTACCATGTTCAGAAACGGATTATTTGAAAATAATCCGTCGAAGGCGCTCGACTGGAATAAGGTATATCCGGGATGGAACAGTCCCGAACACCGTGAAGTGGCGCTTCGTGCTGCGCATGAATCCATTGTCCTGCTGAAAAATAAAGACCATATCCTTCCTCTCTCCAAACAGGTAAAATCAATCGCGGTAATTGGCCCGGCTGCCGACGATCTTCAACCCGGAGATTATACGGGAAAACCACTTGACGGCCAACTGAAATCCGTACTTACGGGAATAAGAGAAGCGCTTGGCACCGGAACAAAAGTGATTTATGAAAAGGGATGCGACTTTTTCCATACCAAAAATTCACAAATCGAGAAGGCCGTGAATGTAGCCCTGCAGGCTGAAGTTGTTGTATTGGTATTGGGCGATTGTTCCAACAGCGAATCTTCCAGGGATATGGTAAAAACATCCGGTGAAAATCATGACCTGGCGACATTGATCTTACCGGGAGATCAGCAAAAATTGCTCGAAGCTGTCTGCGCTACGGGTAAACCGGTAATCCTTGTTTTGCAGGCAGGACGCCCCTACAATCTCTCTTTTGCAGCGGATCATTGCAACGGAATCCTGGTCAACTGGCTGCCCGGGCAAGAGGGTGGATATGCCACGGCGGATGTCCTTTTTGGTGATTATAATCCGGCCGGACGTTTACCAATGACATTTCCCCGGCATGTAGGGCAGGTTCCGTTATATTACAATTTCAAAACATCGGGTAGAAGATATGAATATAGCGATTTGGAATACTATCCGTTGTACCCCTTTGGTTTTGGATTGAGTTACACTACTTTTCATTATTCCGATTTGAATGTGGATGTCCGGGAAAACGGGGATCTGTTTATACAGGCAACAGTCTCAAATACCGGTAAAATAGCTGGTGATGAAGTTGTACAGTTATATATTACCGACATGTATGCAAGTGTAAAGACCCGTATTATGGAACTAAAAGGGTTCGAACGGATCCACCTTCAGCCCGGTGAAACGAAAACGGTATCGTTTACAATCACGCCTTATGAAATATCATTGTTGAACGATCAAATGGATCGCGTGGTAGAAAAAGGCGAATATAAAATAATGATTGGAGGGACCAGTCCCTCTTATGAAGCGAAGGATCAGATAAAAAATAGCGTCGGTTATAAAGAGAGCAGATCGGGCGTAAATGGAAAAATAGATTATACAGAATCATTCGCTGCCGATTTTAAAATTGAGATAATAAATGTGGAAAAGAACATTATAGATAAGACAAAAATCGCTACATTGCTGGTGAAAAATGTAGGTAATCTTACAGATACGGGTAAAATTTTTATGTATATCGACCATGAACTTGTGGGTGATCCCCGCCATTTTGAGCTTGATCCCGGACAGGAGAAATATATACGCTTCAAAATCAAAAAGGACGATTATAAAGACCTGCAATTTGTAACAAAATATAAAACTGTCGGACTTGTAAGATAAGTAAACAAGAAAATATTATTAAGAGAAATAAGGCAAATATTATCGTATGTATAAACAGTTATTTATCAGCTTTATTTGCATCCTGCGGCTATTGTCGGGTATGACTGTCAATGCGCAGCACTTCACGGAGTATGTCGACCCCTATATCGGCTCGGGTGGACACGGACACGTTTTTGTAGGGGCCAATGTCCCGTTCGGTGCGGTACAGGTCGGTCCTTCCAATTTTTACAAAGGATGGGACTGGTGCTCCGGTTACAATTACGGGGATAGTGTGATCATTGGATTTCCACAGCTACACCTGAGCGGAACCGGTATCGGTGATCTGGGAGATATCCTGATCATGCCTTATATGGGAGATATAAAATTGGACAAAGGGATTGAAACCAGGCAATACAGCGGATATTCATCCCGCTACTCCCATAAAAACGAAAAAGTAAGTCCCGGATATTATGCCGTGAAATTGGATGACTATGGTGTGGGAGTGGAACTTACCGCTTCTGAACGGGTAGGATACCACAAGTATAAATTTCCACAGGGCGAAAATGCGCGAATCATCATTGACCTGAAGGAAGGAATTAATGACAAATCGACCGATACGTATATCGAACTGACCGATCAATACACCATCAAAGGGTATCGCTCTTCTTCCGGCTGGGCTAAAAAGCAGCAGGTTTTTTTCGCAATCCGCTCTTCCGTACCCGTCAAAATGTTCGGAGTGTATGAAAACAACAAACAGATCAGCGACAAAAAAGGCAAAGGAGAATCAATTAAAGGAGTGATCACCTTTGCCCGGGCTCCGGAGGAAATCTCCCTGAAAGTCGGAATATCTCCCGTAAGCGCCGATAACGCGCTGGCAAATATAAAAGTCGAAACTCCGGACTGGGATTTCGAAAAAGTAAAAAGAGAGGCTTCGGACAAATGGGAAAAAGAATTGTCCAAAATTGAAATCGAAACAAAAAATGAAGCCGATAAGACTATCTTTTATACTTCCCTCTATCATACGATGATGCATCCGTCCTTGTTCAACGACCACAACGGCGATTACATGGGATCGGATTGGAAAGTATACAAAAAAGCGCCGTACAATAATTACACCATCTTCTCACTGTGGGATACCTACCGTGCGGCGCATCCTCTTTTTACCATTACCAATCCGGATAGAGTAGGCGATTTTGTCAACAGTATGCTGGCTGTTTTTGACCAGACCGGAGCACTCCCCATCTGGCATCTGCGAGGATATGAAACCGGAACGATGGTCGGTATCAGCAGTTTCCAGGTAATTGCCGAAGCATGGTTGAAAGGATGTAAGGGGTTCGATGCGGAAAGGGCTTATGAAGCCTTAAAGGCAACAGCCATGAGCGATATCCGCGGGCTGGATTTCGTCAGGGAACTGAACCCGATCCCTTCCGATGTAATGAAAAACCGCCCCGTGGCAACAGCGCTCGAATACGCCATAGGAGACGCCTGTATCGCTCTGATGGCCAGAAAAATGAAAAAAGACGAAGACTATGCCTACTTTAAAAAGAGGGCGGAAAGCTATCGATCATACTACGACAAAGAAACAGGATTTTTCCGGGGGATCATGTCAAACGGAGAATGGAATCCGGTATTCGATCCGATCAAGTCGCAACGCCCGTATGCCACGGATTATGCCGAAGGCAATGCATGGCAATACCTATGGCTGGTTCCGCAGGATGTGTGCGGGTTAATCGATCTGTTGGGTGGAGGAGAAGCTTTTATCGACCGTTTGGATCAATTCTTCTCTCTGTCTTCAGATCCTTCCGATTCGGATATCCTGATCGACCTCACAGGTGAAATCGGTCAATATGCTCATGGGAACGAGCCCAGCCACCACATCGCCTTCTTATATGCATACGCCGGACAACAATGGAAAACGGCGCGGCTGGTACGGCATATCATGCGGGAATTTTACACCGACAAACCCGATGGAATCATTGGAAACGAAGACTGTGGGCAGATGTCGGCCTGGTATATCTTCTCTTCCCTGGGTTTCTATCCCGTACTTACCGCATCCGGCGAATACGTAATAGGAAGTCCCCTTTTCGACAAGGCGACCATTCATCTCGAAAACGGTAATCATTTTACAATAGAATCCGTTGATAATTTTCCTGAAAATATTTATATCCAATCGGTGGAACTAAACGGAAAAGCGTACTCGCACATCAGTATCACACATCAGGATATTATCAACGGAGGAACCCTGAAATTCAGGATGGGAAACAAGCCGAATTATCGTTACGGAAAATAAACCTCAATCAGCACAAAATGAAAAAAATATGCATCCTTATTACATTTGCGACCTTATCCTCAATCTTCTGTACCGCACAGAACAACCCTTTTATCAGGGATCTATACACAGCCGATCCTTCGGCTCATGTTTGGGATGACGGGCGGTTGTATGTCTATCCATCGCACGATGTTGATCCGCCGCGGGGTTGCGACCTGATGGACCGTTACCATGTCTATTCAACCGATGACATGGTAAACTGGACCGACCACGGTGAAATACTCAATTCCTCGCAAGTTCCCTGGGGGCGCAAGGAAGGTGGTTTTATGTGGGCGCCTGACTGTGCTTATAAAAACGGTACATACTATTTCTATTTTCCGCATCCGAGCGGAACCGACTGGAACAATACCTGGAAAACGGGAATTGCTACCAGTAAAAGTCCTGTCGGTGATTTTAAAGTACAGGGTTATTTAGCCGAAATCGATTCATTTGCCATGATTGACCCCTGTGTCTTTGTTGACACCGATGGACAAGCCTATTTTTATTATGGAGGCGGATCGAAATGCAAAGGGGGAAAACTAAAAGAGAACATGATTGAATTAGACGGGAAGTTACAGGATATGACCGGACTCGAAGATTTCCATGAAGCCGCCTGGGTATTTAAACGGGAAGGAGTTTATTACCTGATGTATGCCGATAATTTCCGCAGGCGTAATCGTTTGCAGTATGCCACAAGCAACCACCCACTCGGACCCTGGAAATCACAGGGAATAATTTTAGATCCTGTAAGTTCTGATACAAGCCACGGTTCTATTGTGGAATTCAAGGGACAATGGTATCTCTTCTACCATACGTGCGATATTTCGGGACAGGGGAACCTGCGTTCGATCTGTTTCGACAAACTCTACTTCAATCCCGACGGTTCGATCCGGAAAGTAATACCGACACAGAATCTTCAGGCAAGCCTCAGGAAATCCGGTATTTTCGCTAACTGGTCGGATCGTGTGGTATTCAATGGACAAGACGGAACCAAACCCGACGGCAAAAATGTATTGTGGTACCGTGAGTCGGCAAAAGTATGGGAAGAAGCCCTGCCTTTAGGCAACGGACGTTTGGGAGCAATGGTCTTTGGAGGAGTAGCCGATGAACGTATTCAACTTAACGAAAATACTCTGTGGGATGGTTATCCTTTGGATCCCAATAATCCAGAGGGACGCAAAGCGTTGCCGGAAGTTCAACGGTTGTTGTTTGAAGATAGAAATAATGAGGCTGTTAAACTGGCAGAAGCAACGATGATGGGTAATCCAAAAGGTGTAAAATCCTATCAGTCATTAGGGGAATTGTGGTTCGACACTCCTGAACTTACCGCTTATGATTATGTAAGAAGCCTGGATCTTTCCACCGCCGTTTCCACTGTTAAATACACTTCAAACGGAGTAGGGTATACCCGCGAATATTTCGCGTCGGCACCGGACAATGTAATCGTTGTACGCATTACAGCCGACAAACAGAATAAAATCAACCTCTCGTTGGCTCTAAAAAGGGCACAGGATGCAAAATCCGAGAAATCAGGTGACGACGGATTATTGCTGAGTGGACGGATTTCCACAAGAGACAAAGACGGAAATCAACGTGGAATAAGTTTTGCCGCTCAGGTAAAAGCCGTTACCGATGGCGGTGAGGTAGAAGTGGTGGAAAGCATAGGTCATGAGCAACTCCTGAAAGTAAAAGATGCCAATACGCTTACACTATTCATTACGGGAGCGACCAATTATCCGGGAATGGAGAATCTCTCCAAAGGCATTACTGAATTTTCGGAGGATCCGAAAAAAAAATGTGCCGAAACAATAGCAAAGGTCATCAATAAATCGTATGACAGGATTAAATCCGACCATATTGCCGATCATAAACAATATTTTGATCGTGTGGATTTGGATCTCGGTCCGGTTTCGGCAGATATAGAATCACTGCCTACCAATGAACGTTTACAATTGGCCCGTAAAACAGGACAACCAGACCTGAGGCTGGTCGCTACTTATTTCCAGTTTGGGCGTTACCTGTTGATCGGTTCTTCCCGCCCGGGTGGAATGCCTGCCAATCTGCAGGGACTTTGGGCATGGCAAATGAATGCTCCATGGAATGCGGATTTCCACACGAATATCAATTTTCAGATGAATTACTGGCCATCCGATCTTACTAACCTGTCGGAAATGCATACGCCCCTTTTTGATTTAACCGATCTGTTGATCAAACCGGGAGAAAGAAGTGCGGATGTTATTTATGGTGCGCGTGGATGGGTGGTGCACCACTTGACGGATGCATGGGGGTTTACTGCCCCAGCCGATGGGCCTCAAGGAATATGGCCTATGGGAGCGGCCTGGTTGGCACAGCACCCCTGGGAACATTATTGCTTTACAGGGGACAAGGAGTTTCTGGCAAAACGTGCATGGCCTATTATGAAAGGAGCCGCACGATTCATTATGGATTTTCTGGTAGAGGCGCCGGCTGGAACAGCGTATGCCGGGAAGTTGGTTACTAATCCTTCTTATTCTCCAGAGAATGCATTTATCTTGCCTAGTGGTGAACATTCCGTTTTTACCTATGGGGCTACTATGGATCTGGAAATTATCCATAACTTATTGATGAACTGTATTGATGCGTGCAAGATTTTAAAGGTCGACACTGAATTCAGGAAAGAATGCGAAGCTACATTAAAACGGATTCCCGATATCCGTATCAGCGAGAAGACCGGAAGAATTCTGGAATGGGCGGAAGATTACGATGAAGTAGAACCGCATCATCGGCATACATCCCATTTATTTGGGTTGCACCCGGGCAATCAGATTACCGTAAACGGCACTCCTGAACTGGCGGAAGCAGCCCGAAAAACCCTCACAGCACGTGGTGATGGTGGAACTGGTTGGGGGTTAGCCTGGAAAATAAATATGTGGAATCGCCTGCACGACGGAGATCATGCATTTAAACTCTTGTCTGTTTTATTGGCTGAAAAGACCTTGCCAAATTTGTTTGATGATCATCCTCCCTTCCAGATTGACGGAAACTTCGGAGCGACGGCCGCCATCGCTGAAATGCTTGTACAAAGCCATTTGAAACAAAAAGATGGAAGTTTTGAAGTTCATCTGCTTCCTTCTCTTCCCGTAGCAATGGCGAAACAAGGTTCTGCAAGAGGATTAAAGACGAGAGGGGGATTTATTGTCGATCTTGCATGGGAACAAGGAGAATTGACACAAGCTAAGATCCATTCCCTCTCAGGAGGTAAATTGCCCTTGCGTATAGGTAATATTCAAAAGACCTATAAGTTGAAGAGAGGAGAATCGATTACGGTGAATGCTCAATTGAAGCGTATAAATTAAGGATGTATACTTGTCGTTAATAGAATGAATAAAAGATTTTTGATTTTAGTGTTTTTAGTAGGATGGGGAATGTTTTCTGTTCATGCCCAGGAGAAAATGGCTTTCAGAAATGAAAAATTGACTGAGCACGAACGTATAACAGACTTATTATCGCGTCTGACAATTGAGGAAAAAATAAGTTTGCTTTATGCAAGCTCTCCCGGTATACCAAGATTGCAAATACAAAAATACTACCATGGCAACGAGGCGTTGCACGGAGTTGTTCGCCCTGGGCGTTTTACAGTTTTCCCGCAGGCGATCGGCCTGGCCAGTATGTGGAATCCCGACTTGCACTACCAGGTGGCTACTGTTATCTCTGACGAAGCACGGGCACGATGGAATGAACTTGACCAAGGCCGTTTACAGACAGCCCGCTTTACAGACCTGCTGACCTTCTGGTCGCCTACTGTAAATATGTCCAGAGATCCCCGCTGGGGGCGTACACCTGAGACTTACGGCGAAGATCCATATCTGACGGGTGTGCTTGGAACGGCGTTTATAAAAGGACTGCAGGGCAATGATGACCACTACCTGAAGATAGTGGCTACTCCCAAACATTTTGCGGCTAATAACGAAGAACACAATCGTTTTGTTTGTAATCCCCAGATATCGGAGCGTCAATTGCGTGAATACTATTTTCCGGCTTTTGAGATGTGTGTAAAAGACGGGAAGGCCGCGTCGATCATGTCGGCCTATAACGCCATAAATGATCTCCCTTGCACGGCCAATCCCTGGCTGCTCACCAAGGTGCTTCGTCATGATTGGGGATTCAGCGGATATGTGGTGTCAGATTGTGGGGGGCCGAGCCTGTTAGTATCCGCCATGAAATATGTCAAGACAAAGGAAGCTGCCGCGACCTTATCGATAAAGGCGGGACTTGACCTCGAATGCGGGGATGACGTTTACATGGAGCCCCTATTCAATGCATACAAGCAGTATATGGTTTCGGAAGCCGATATCGATACGGCTGCCTACCGTGTGCTACGCGCCCGCATGCGGTTGGGCTTTTTTGACGATCCTGATTATAATCCATATAGTAAAATACCTGTTTCCGTAATCGGTTCGGAAAAACATAAAGAACTGGCATTGGAAGCGGCACGTCAAAGTATTGTCTTACTTAAAAACAGTAAGAAAACGCTTCCTATTGATAGCAGGAAAGTAAAATCAATAGCCGTAGTAGGTATCAATTCCGCTAACTCGGAGTTTGGTGATTACAGCGGTACTCCTGCCAACGAACCGGTATCCATCCTTCAGGGTATTCGGAATCTGGTAAGTAATAATGTCAAAATTGTATATGCCCCCTGGAAATCGGCCAAAGACGGTATGGAACTTATTCAGGGAGACAATTTTCCGGAAGGGCTGAAAGCGGAATACTTCAACAATATGAAACTGGAAGGAGAACCTGTGGTACGTAGGGAAGAGTGGATCAACTTTGAACCGGCCAACCAGGCGCCGGATCCTTTCCTTCCCGCTTCTCCTCTCTCTATCCGCTGGACGGGAAAGTTGCGTCCGTCCCTGTCCGGGAATTACACATTTAGTTTTAGCCATGATGATGGTGCCAGATTGAGTATTGATGGTAAAATGTTGCTCGATAAATGGCATGGGACCGGTATAGCCATCGATACGGCAGCCATTTATCTGGAAGCCGGAAGAGATTACGAGTTGAAGGCTGAATATTATGATGATCGGGATTATGCGCTGGCCCGATTACAATGGCGTGTGCCGGAAATAGAGAGAAAAGAACGTATTGAATTGTACGGAGAAGCCGGTAAAGCAGCCCGTGAATGCGATATGGTGATTGCCGTCCTTGGAATAAATAAAACCATTGAACGGGAAGGAAAAGATCGTCCAGATATTTTTCTGCCTGAAGACCAGCAGGAATTTATCGAAGAAATCTATAAGATCAATCCGAATACAGTAGTGATACTCGTTGCAGGAAGTTCTCTTGCCATCAACTGGATGCAGGATCATATTCCGGCAATCGTAAATGCATGGTATCCCGGAGAACAGGGTGGAACAGCTGTAGCGGAAGTTTTATTCGGGCGTTACAACCCAGGTGGAAGGCTGCCATTGACTTATTATAACTCGTTAGAGGAATTACCTCCTTTCGATGATTATGATATTACCAAAGGCCGCACTTACCAATATTTTACCGGCAAACCACTTTATCCCTTTGGATATGGGTTGAGTTATACTACCTTCAGGTATGGAAAACCGGAAATAAAAGACCTGGGTGAAGAATTGCTTGTGTCGTTCGATGTGAGAAATTCCGGCTCGTACGACGGTGATGAGGTTTCGCAGGTATATGTAAAACTCCCGGATGTTGGGGTAGTCACACCGAACAAGGAATTGAAAGGATTTGCACGGAACAGGATCCGGAAAGGAGAGAATAAGCGCGTGGAAATTAAAATCAGGAAAGATCTGTTACGCTATTGGAATGAAACGCAGAATAATTTTGTGACACCTGCAGGGAGCTATACATTTATGATAGGTTCATCATCCGAAGATATTCATTTGACAAAAGGATTTGTGTTATAAAAAACCTGTTATGACAAAAAATATAATTATGAAACAGATAAACCTGAAATCAATCTATTGTTTTATCGCTACCTTGTGTGTTTTGATGAATGGTTGTACCACTCCTGAAGTTGGACGGGAAGAGTGTAATATCATTTCGAATCCTATCAATTTGAATTACAGGTTTCAGTTTGATGACCCTTCGCGAAGGGAAGCTGCTGATCCTGTAATAGAATATTTTAAAGGCAGATATTATCTTTTTGCATCTAAATCGGGAGGATATTGGAGTTCGGAAAATATGTGCGAATGGACATATATCCCCTGTCAATCCATAGCTACAATAGAAGAATATGCACCTGCCATCCTTGTGCTGGATAATGAGTTGTATTATCTGGGTTCTGGAAACCCTAAGATTTATAAGACAAGCAATCCTGATATGGACGATTGGGAAGCCGTGGAGACGAAATTCCGTTATCCTCTGGTCGGTTCGGTTGATCCCGCTTTCTTTAGGGATGATGATGGGCGCGTATATATCTATTGGGGGTGTTCGGATAAAGATCCTATTATAGGGGTGGAAGTTGATCCCAAAGATGGCTTTAAGGTTGTTGGTGAGGCTTCGGTCTTAATTGAACACCATTCCGGCAAATATGGCTGGGAAGTGTCGGGAGAGAACAACGATAATGAGAGGGACGGCTGGAACGAGGGACCTTGTATTATTAAATATAACGGGAGATATTACCTGCACTATGCAGCTCCGGGTACTCAATATCGGGTATACGGATCCGGAATATATGTCTCCGACAAGCCACTCGGACCGTATACTTATGAAGAAAACAGCCCGTTTTTATTGAAACCGGGTGGATTTATCGGAGGAGCGGGGCATGGACATACTTTTCAAGATAAATATGGTAACTACTGGCATGTGGCAACTATGCGTATTTCTGTCAGGCATCCGTTTGAACGGCGCTTGGGGTTATTCCCGGTATATATTTCGGACGACAGTTGTATATATTCCCATTCGGTTTTTACGGATTATCCCTTCAGAATTCCACAAGAAAAGATCAATTTCGAATATGATGATCTCTCTATGAACTGGTATCTTCTTTCTTATAGGAAGAAAACACTTGCATCGTCGTTGTTACCAGGATATGATACCGAAAAAGGTAATGATGAACAAGTGGAGACATGGTGGTCGGCGCAGACTGGAGAGAAGGGGGAGTGGTGGCAGGTAGATTTGGGAGAGACGATGAATATAAATGCTTTGCAAATTAATTTTGCTGATGAGGCATTCAATATAAAAGCTCCTGATTCTTATTTCAATTATCAGTATCTTATCGAATATTCCGACGATGCCAACAAGTGGCATATTCTGATCGACAAATCGAAAAATGAAAAGGATATGCCTCATGAACTTATCGTACTTGACGATGAGGTAGAAGCACGTTTTCTTCGCATTACAAACAGCAGGAATATGAACGGAAAGTTTTCCCTGTCGGATTTCAGAGTTTTTGGTAATGGGAATGGTACTTCTCCGGAAATTGTTTCCGATATTGATATTATGAGAAGTGATGATAGAAGAAAGATATTTCTCCAATGGAAAGAACAGGCTAATACTACCGGTTATATTATTCGCTGGGGCGTAAAAAGAAATAGGCTGAACAATGCTGTGATGGTTTTTGAAAATCAATTTGACGGACGTTTTTTTAACCGTGATTCCCGTTATTATTTCTCCATAGATGCCTTTAACGAAAATGGTGTTACGAAAGGAACAGAAATTTTTGAAAGACTTTGACACAATCCGAAAATATATCTCAATCAAAAATAAAATTCTCATTTATCAATATTATCCAATATGTCAGAAAAAAAATACCTAAAAAAGAGTTCATGGCAAACAATGATGGGTTTGCTGTTCATAATTTTCTTTATATCCTGTTTTTCCAATGAAAAACAGACAGTAAAACAACCGGTAGATTATATAAACCCTTACATGGGGAATATTAGCCATTTGTTGGTGCCGACATTCCCTACCATTCATATGCCGTATAGCATGCTACGAGTCTATCCTGAACGTCGGGATTTTACAGGCGATGCACTGGAAGGTCTTCCTATCGTAGTGACCAGTCACCGGGGAAGTTCGGCGTTCAACCTGAGTCCTTATTACGGGAGCAGGAAAGAGATAAAACCTGTAATCAGCTATAGCTACGATAACGAACGGATTACCCCTTATTCATATACTGTTTATCTGGATCAGGAAAATATCGAGGTGGATTACAGCCTTTCACACCAATCGGCGATATATGAACTGAATTTCGGAAACGATGGAGAGGTAAGAATTGCCCTGAATTCAAGAAGAGGAGAACTCTCATGGGACGGGACAGCATTTTCGGGATTCCAACTGATACAGAACAATACAAAAGTATACCTTTATCTACTTCCTGAACAAAATCCCTTGAGTGTGTCTGTTTTAAAAAATGATGAACTGGTAGCCGGGACTTCCGCAAAGGGTAGGGATGCCTGTCTGGTGATGAACTATCCCTCTAAAAGTAAGAAACTGACATTCCGCTACGGAATTTCATTTATTGATGAAATGCAGGCACGGAAAAATATGGAAAGGGAGGTTGTGGGAAAGAGTCTGGAAACGATTCAAGAAGAAGGACGTAAGAAATGGAACGACGAGTTGAATAAAATTCAGGTTTCAGGTGGTACGGAAGATGATAAGGTTATTTTTTATACTTCCCTCTACCGTTGCTTTGAACGTCCTGTTTCCATTTCGGAGGACGGGCGTTATTACAGTGCTTTTGACGGAAAAGTGCATGAGGACTCGGGACGACCTTTTTATACCGACGACTGGATATGGGATTCATACCGTGCACATCATCCTCTTCGCGTTATTATCGATCCGGGAAGGGAAGAAGATATCCTGCACTCTTTCGTATTGATGGCGGAACAAATGGAGCATTTTTGGATGCCTACTTTTCCCGAAATTACTGGCGATAGCCGGCGAATGAATTCCAATCATGGAGTAGCTTCGGTATTGGATGCCCATAGTAAGGGATTGAGCAATTTTGATTTGGAAAAAGCCTACCTTGCTGCTAAAGGAGCTATTATGGAGAAAACCCTCGCCCCCTGGTCGGGAAAACCTGCAGGCGAGCTTGACAGATTCTATAAAGAACATGGGTATATACCTGCCTTGAGAGAAGGTGAGGAGGAGACTATTCCTGAAGTACATGGCTTCGAGCGTAGACAACCCGTTGCCGTTACGTTGGGTACGGCGTATGATCAATGGTGTCTGGCTCAATTGGCCGAGGAGTTAGGGCTGACAGAAGATTACGAGTATTTTATGAAATGCTCTTTCAACTACCGCAATCTCTTTAATCCTGAAACCTGTTTTTTTCATCCTAAAGATCAGAAAGGTGATTTTATTCAACCGTTCGATTACCGTTATTCGGGAGGAACGGGAGCCCGGGGCTATTATGGAGAGAATAACGGCTGGATTTACCGTTGGGATGTGCAACACAATATTCCCGACCTGATCGATTTGATGGGAGGCCACGATAAATTTATAAAAAATCTGGACGATATGTTTGTTGAACCTCTGGGAAAAGGGAAACCCGAATTTTATGCTCAATTGCCTGATCATACGGGCAACGTGGGTCAATTCTCAATGGCGAACGAACCATCATTGCATATTCCTTACCTATACAATTATGCCGGTGAGCCGTGGAAAACTCAAAAGAGAATCCGGACCTTGATTAACCAGTGGTTCAGAAATGACCTGATGGGTGTACCCGGCGACGAAGACGGCGGCGGTATGTCATCATTTATCGTGTTTTCTCAAATGGGTTTCTATCCCGTTACCCCGGGAATACCTGATTATAGCATCGGCAGCCCGTTTTTTGATCATGTCAGGATTGACTTGGGGAATGGTAAATTTTTTGAAATAGAAACAGTGAACAACTCTTCTGATAATAAATACATCCAGTCGGCAACTTTGAATGGTAAATCACTGGATCGGGTATCGATAAGCCACGAGGATATTATAAAAGGTGGAAAGTTGGTATTTGTTATGGGAAACAGAGCCAACCGGGATTGGGGACAAGGTAATTAATCGCTTAGAGTTGGTAATCTTGTCTTTGATTCAGCAATTTATTTGTTTCATGTCGTTATAAGTTCAAAATTATGGGAAAAATATATAGTTGTTTCTGTTTATTCTTTGTTTGTTGTTTTTCTGTGGTTTCTCAGGATATTTCTTCAGATAAACTTCTGTATCCGTATGTTTTTGCTCCATCGGAAGGACATTTTAGCAAAGTAGAAAAAGCGGTAAGAAAAGAAATATGTTTGAATGGACGTTGGGATTTTCAGGCGATGGCACTGCCAGCAGATTATCAGCAAGGGAAAGGGATTGCCCCAGAGTTACCCCTCCCTTCTCAAAACGGATGGGACGAGACGAAGATAAAGATACCTTCGCCATGGAATATTAATTCGTTCGCTAACCGAAATCTGGAGGGACCGGACCATCGTAATTATCCCTCCTATCCCGAAGAATGGAATGAAGTGAAAATGGCATGGATGCGACGTACCGTACAGGTCCCGTCTGATTGGGACGGATACCATATCGGATTGCATTTCGAGGCAATAGCAGGATATGCCGAAGTATATGTCGGCGGTCATAAAGTCGCTGAGAACTTCGATCTGTTCCTTCCATTTGATGCGGATATAACTCCATATGTGAAGGCAGGGCAAAATGTGGAAATATTAGTAGGTGTCCGTAGCCAGTCGCTATTTGAAGATAGATCAACCAAAGGCCGACGTATTATTCCTGCCGGTTCGATGTGGGGATACCATGTGCTGGGGATATGGCAGGATGTCTATCTGACAGCTGTTTCCCCGGTACATATCAGCAATGTGTTTGTGAAACCGTCGGTTTCGGCATCACTATTGGAAGCGGAGATCAAAATAGAGAATAATACCGGCAAAGAAGTGAAAACCACCTTGAAAGGGGATGTTCGCCGATGGATCAATAAGGCCGGTACAGATATACATTCGGCTCCGGTACCCAGTTGGGAATTGGAAAACTCTCCTTCGCTGTGGTTGAATGACCAAAAAATCACAATCCCGGCAAAAGGAACACGGGAAATTATTGTTCAGATACCGGTGAAAGAGGGCGATTTAGACTACTGGACGCCTGAACATCCGAACTTATATGGATTTACATTCATCTTGGGAGACAAAAACAGGATTGCAGATATTAAATACGAACGTTTCGGTTGGCGGGAATGGACTATCTCGGGCACTAAACAGCTTTTGAACGGGAATCCGATCGAATTGAGAGGTGACTCATGGCATTTTATGGGAGTTCCGCAAATGACGCGCCGTTACGCCTGGGCCTGGTTCACAGCCCTGAAAGATGCCAATGCCAATGCGGTTCGTCCTCATGCACAGGTCTATCCAAGTTTCTATCTTGAGTTGGCAGATGAAATGGGTATTTGTGTGCTGGCTGAAACTGCTATCTGGGCCAGCGATGGAGGGCCGAAGATGGATTCTCCCGCTTTCTGGGAAAATTGCAAAGAGCATATATGTCGTATGGTGTTACGTGACCGTAACCATGCGAGCGTTTTTGGATGGAGCGTGAGCAATGAGAATAAACCCGTTATTCTGCATGTCTTTAATAAACCCGAATGGATGGATATGCAGAAAAAAGCCTGGGTTGACTGGCGGGATATCGTTCGGGAAAATGATCCTACAAGACCCTGGATATCCAGCGACGGTGAAGATGATGGCGATGGTATCCTTCCTGTAACGGTAGGACACTATGGGGATAGTAACTCTATGAAGAGATGGGAAGAGATTGGTAAACCCTGGGGAATAGGTGAACATAGTATGGCATATTATGGTACTCCCGAACAAGTCTCGAAGTATAATGGCGAACGTGCGTATGAATCCCAATTAGGACGTATGGAAGGGCTGGCTTATGAATGTTATGACCTGATTGCCCAACAACGCAGTTTGGGAGCTTCTAACGTGTCAGTATTCAATATGGCATGGTATGGACTTCAACCTTTGCCGTTCGGGAAGCCCGATCTTTCGACCAAACCGACATTGACTGATGGTATCCATTTTTTGGAATATGAAGAGGGAATTCCGGGAATCCAACCTGAACGGATGGGACCTTATTGCTCTACCTTCAATCCCGGTTACGATCCAACGCTTCCTCTTTATCGTACATGGCCCATGTTTGATGCGATAAAAGCGGCGAATGCACCTGGAGGTCCGGCATGGAGTCCGTGGGCGGTAATGCCGGAAAAACCAGTGAAGGAAATCGTGAAAGCAGAAAAGGAATATCAGACAGTTTTATTTTTTGGTGCTGTCGATTCACCGGTAAAGCAGATATTTGAAGACCATGGAGTGGTATTTTCGGAGAAAATGCAAGCCACCGGTCATACTTTAATTATTGCCGATGGTAATGCTGCACCATCCGGAAAAGATTTAGGACAGCTGAGAGATTTGACAAGACAAGGAGCAAATGTATGGTTGTGGTGTCCAACTCCAGAAACTATTGACAGCTATAACAAGCTATTGCCGGTAAGATTGGAACTCGACAGCAGAAATGCCTCCTCCTTCCTGCCAAAAAATAAATCATGGACAAGAGGTTTGCGGAATTCGGATTTTTATTTTTCTGAAATCCTGCGCGATGATGTGTCTGATTATGGGTTGAAATCCGATTTTGTGGATGAAGGTATTGTTTTACTCGAAGCCTGCAATACCAATTGGAGAGCATGGAATCAACGTCCCGAAGAATTAAAAACCGCTGCTGTGCTACGTAGTGAGAATGAACAGAAAGGAGCTTCCGCCGTACTGGTGAAATATCAAAATGAATATACCTCTTTTTATGTCAGTACCCTGTCGCAGTTCACTTCTTCAACGAAAGGATACGAGACCATGGAGAAGCTCCTTTCCGGAGCAGGTATCCCGGCCAGAGGGAAAAAGATATCCGAAACGCTGATTGATAGCAATGGGATGGTTAAAGTCCGTTATCTCCCTTCCAGGCGGCAAGGCAATATGACCCAATTCAATTTTTTTATATGGAGTCCTCGTCCCTTGGATGACCTGTTGATTGAACCGGATATGCCTAAACTGGATCTATACATACAACCGGAAGAGAATACCGAACTATATGTCAATCATGTGAAGATGAAAGAATCGAAAGGAATGTTTAGTGCCATCCCTTTAAAACAAGGATGGAATAATATCGGAATCAATATTCCCAATTCAAATCGAAATAATTTGTATATTCGCTTTGAATCTGGCAATAAACCGGAGTTTATGCAGCAATTGAAGACCTCATTCGAAGATCCCAATAAATAAATGAACAGATGAAAGCAATTTATATTTTTCTTTTCTTGGTATCTGTAGGAATTTTTAGTACCAGTGCGCAACATTATCCATTTCAGGATCCCGAATTAGCGGTCGATCGGAGGGTAGAAGATCTTATTGGCAGGATGACGCTTGAAGAAAAGGTCAGCCAAATGATGCATAATGCCCCGGCTATCGATCGTCTCGGAATTCCTGCGTATAATTGGTGGAATGAATGCCTGCACGGGGTTGCCCGGGCGGGTATTGCTACGGTCTTCCCTCAGGCGATAGGCATGGCGGCAACTTTCGATATTGATGCCATATATCGGACGGCTACCATTATTTCGGATGAAGCCCGTGCCAAATACCACCATGCCGTATCGGTGGGCAACCGGACCCAATATTTCGGTCTCACCTTTTGGACGCCCAACATTAATATTTTTCGTGATCCGCGCTGGGGGCGGGGACAGGAAACCTATGGTGAAGACCCCTATTTGACTGCAGAACTGGGGACAGCATTCGTAAAAGGGCTGCAGGGAGACGATGAGAAATACCTGAAGACGGTTGCCACCGCCAAACATTATGCCGTGCATAGCGGACCCGAATACAACCGCCATTCTTTCGACGTTCGCCCGCCTTTACGTGATATATGGGATACTTACTTGCCGGCTTTCGAGAAACTGATCAAGACCGGCCATGCATATTCGGTAATGTGTGCATATAACCGTTTCGAGGGTGAACCCTGTTGCGGAAGCGATGAACTGCTGGTTGACATACTGCGTAACCGATGGGGTTTTGAAGGCTACGTGGTCTCCGACTGCGGGGCTATTGACAATTTCTACCGTACACATAAGACGTCGCCTGATGCGGCAGCAGCCTCTGCCGATGCGGTGATAGCAGGTACCGATCTTGAGTGTGGAAGGAGTTATAGGGCTTTGCTGGATGCTGTAAAACGGGGAGATATTCGGGAAACGGAAATAGATACCGCCGTTGCCCGTTTATTTAAAGCACGAATGAAACTTGGCATGTTCGATCCGGATAATATGATACCTTACAGTAAAATACCATACTCTGTCGTTGGGTCAAAACAACACAGCGAACAATCGCTCGAAATGGCACGGAAATCCATAGTGTTATTAAAAAACGATAACCAGACCTTGCCGCTTAAAAAGGACATTAAAACGATTGCTGTCGTCGGTCCCAATGCTGATAACCCAACCTGTTTGCTGGCTAACTATAACGGTTCACCGCCGTATATAGTTACTCCGCTTGAAGGAATACGTCGCAAAGTGAGTAAGAGGACAAAAGTTATATATCATCCGGGAGTCGGGTTGACAGATGACTCTGTATCCATATCCACTAATCCGGGAAAAGCTTTGAAAGTGGATGGCAAGATGGGTTTCAAAGCCGAATATTTTAATAACAGGAAATTTGAAGGTAATCCGGTATTGGTGCAATATGAGAAAGATATCGACTTTTTCGGAACAAAACAGCATAAAACCTTATCAAATTTGAATTCCGGAATGGTTGCCGTGCGTTGGACGAGCAATCTCACTCCTGAGAAAGATGATGAAATCATATTTGAAATAACCAGTGACGACAGTGGTTTTCGTTTATTTGTTGATAATAATATATTGATCGACAGGTTTACCTATCAGGAGGCACGTGTGGAATATTGTCGTTTTCCGGTAAAAGCAGGACAAAAATACACATTGCGTTTTGAATTTGCACAGGAAAATGAGGGTGGTGGCGTAAGCCTCTCGACAGTCGAACGTCGGAAAAGCGATCTGGATGCTTTGGCAGAGAGCGTCAAAACTGCCGATGCGATTATATTTGTTGGAGGGATATCTCCTTCTCTTGAGGGAGAAGAAATGCCCGTGAGTGTATCCGGCTTCAATAAAGGCGACCGCACTTCGATAGCTCTACCCGAGGTACAGACTGAGGCCCTGAAAGTCCTGAAAGCGACGGGAAAACCCGTTATTTTTGTGATGCTTACCGGAAGCGCTCTGGCGGTTAAATGGGAGAATGACAATCTTCCGGCTATTGTCAATGCCTGGTACGGGGGACAGGATGCGGGAACAGCGTTAGCCGACGTGCTTTTCGGCGATTATAATCCTGCAGGCCGATTACCGGTCACTTTTTATGCTTCAGATAACGATCTTCCACCTTATGAAGATTATAGTATGAATGAGAGAACTTATCGCTATTTTACCGGCGAGGCATTGTATCCCTTTGGTCATGGTTTAAGTTATACCGAATTTGCCTATTCGGATATTCAGGTTCCTGTAAACGTAGCAGCGGGAGATACGGTTAAAGTATCGGTATCGGTAACCAATACCGGAAACCGTAGTGGAGAAGAAGTAGTACAATTGTATCTGTCTCTTTCAAATAACCATGTGCCTGTACCTGTGAGATCGTTGCAGGGAATGCAGCGGATAAAACTGGAAGCCGGGGAATCGCGCAGGGTAGAATTCACCCTTGCTCCGGAACAGCTTTCCAGTATTGATGCGTTGATGCAACGTTGCGTAGAACCCGGAAGAGTATCTGTAAGTATCGGAGGACAACAGCCGTCCCAAAAAGCGGTAGATAACGGAAAAGTGATGATTAGGGAAATGGAATTATCCGGTAAAAAATGGATTATATCTTATTGATAATAAAACATCCTTATTTTAGTTGACCGGACCATCCATCAAAAGGTTATGCACTTTTTTCTCGTCTCTTCCGTTTCCTTGTCGTTGATGTGAAAGATCTACACCCAGTACGGAATAGAATGTTTGCCAGAATTTTTTGGTTTCGTTAGTGTCCAAAGTATAATCCAGAACTGAGATGCATAACCTTGCTTTATCTAAAGGATAATCAATTACAGCGACTCCTTCCGGCTTATGGATTGTTTCATACAATACAACCTGTGCGCATTTTTGATTTTCCTGCACATTGTTGAATAAGCTCCAGTCAGTTCCGGATGCAGTGAATACGATTGAACCATTGTCAACTAACTCTCCTTTCAATCCGCTTTTTTGGATTCTTTTATCCCCATCCATTTCTGCAAAATAAATATCGGGGAGTTGGAAGTGTTTACTCCATTCATTCTCTTTACTGCTCTCTAATGCAGTGGCATAGCGCTCAGTCTGTTCAATTTTAGCTGGCAACCAGTTGATGAAATCACTGCTAAAGGGATTTCCGATCCCCATGGCCATAATAACACCTCCATTTTTTTGAATCTTCTTCAATCTTTTTTCCGCTTTTTTCAGTTCTTCCGAGGTTGTATTTTCTACATCAATAAAAACAAAATTGGTTTTTGGAGATAAATCATTCAATTGAATGCCACTTCTCAAAATATGATTTGCCAGTTTAGAGTCTTTCTTACCAATGAATGCTATATGATCATATTTAACCGGTGAAAAGTCTGCTATTTCCGGCAACACATTCTCTGTATAGCTGTCCCATGGCGAAGGTTGCGGTTTCTTCCCGGATAGGGCAGACTGTAATGCCTCGAACATAGGGAGAGGTTTGTATAGAGGTAAAGAGGGGTCTAATCCCGGATTAAAAGTGGTAACATAGGGTGGAATACGTTCATATTGATATCCGGGCTTTCCTTCTTCATACGTTTTCCCTGCGAAAATTCCGTCGGTGCTATCAGGTAGGCGTGAAAAATCGTGGTATCCTAAATTCATGTGCTCTATTCCAAACCAGCAAACCTCGGAAGGAGAAAAATAGGACAAATAAGGCCTTGCCATATATACAGCGTTTTGATATACGTCAATAGCCAACGCTTCGCTTCTGCCTTTATACGATTCAAACGCTTTCTCTCCTATAAACGGATATAACTGGATAGGACGTCCATAGTAGGTGGCACCGGACTCTCCCACAATTAACGGCTTTCCGGCATCTTTGGGTAAATCTTCTATCCTGAGCCCATGTCCGAAATGTTTGCTCCATACGGGTAACCTTCCGTCCATATCCCGATCCCCGTCGAGTGTAATGAATGCACGTGTTGAATCGTGCTGTAATGCGCTAAGAGTCAAATCAACCATTTTGTCATCCCATCTCTCCGACACCTCTTTTGGAGGTTTGTTCAATAAGGCGATGGCAAATAATTCATTTCCTGCACTCCACCCGATGACAGAAGGGTGATTCCGGTCTCTTTTGATAAGTCTTTCCAAGTGTTCTTCCGATCTTTGCCATGTCAGTTCTTCTTCAAAGTTTAAACGGATTGAACTGCCGAACAATGCAGTTTCGTCCAGCACCATAAGACCCATTTCATCCGCCAGTTCGTAGTAAACTCTTGGCCAGGGCTGTGCATGAGGACGTACGCAATTTCCACCGAAATCTTTGATCATCTGATACCAGGCGTATGCGAATCGCCTTGAGCAGATATATGCACTGAATGGATGTTGTATATCTCCAAAGCATTGAATCTTCTTTCCGTTCAATGCGAAATGATCACCTTCTATTGTAAACTGTCTCCAGCCGAAACGGATTGTCTTGCAATCGTAGGTTGTGTTTTTATCATTTACATTCAGCAATAGCGTATATAGATTTGGGGTATCCGGGCTCCATTCGTTTAATTCGCCATTCACTTTTTGAGTGATCCTGACTTTTTTTGTTTCCCCGGGAGCTATCTTTGATTTCTTTGATTGTATACGGAGTGCGGTTTCTCCTAATTTCCAACTGATCTCGGGAGCTTCCAATATTCCCTCTCCAGCCAGGTTGATCCATTCCTTAATGGTTCCTTCAATATTTACCTCTACTGTTTTATCGGCATGATTGGATACTTCAACATCAACAATCAAGGTATTAGTGTCAAGATAAGGTTGAACAAATATATCCGTTATTCTCGTTTCGGGAACTGCCCATAAGAAAACATCATTCCATATTCCCAGCAAATTATCCATATTAGAACCCGGGGGGTAGGTTGCACCAAATTTTGTATAAACCGGATGGGAGACATCAAATAACCGGGAGTGGCGTACGCCGACTAAGATTTCGTTCTCCTGACTCAGGTTTACCATATCTGTGATATCTGCTTCAAATGGAAGGAATGTATCAAAGTTATGACAAACCTGCTTTCCGTTGATGAAAACGGCGCAATCGCCGGCAACACCCTCAAAATGGATTATTAATCGTTTGTCGTACCATTTTTGAGGTATGCTAAAAGTTTTTCTGAGCCACCCCATTCGGGCATGCACCCAGTTTTCGGGGTAGCTTGGGTAGTAAATTGTACTGGGAGCATAGGGGCGTTCCGTATTTTTGCCTGTCTTGTAACCATTCCCCCAGTCGTTTACATTGATTGCTGAAGGTATTTTTATTTTGACTTTTTCCCATTTGTCGTTAATCGGTTTAGTGAGAAGAGGCGCGATGCCGGTTCCTCTTTTCCAGTCCGAAGGGACAAGTACAGCTTGGAAATTCCATAGACCGTTTAAACAGATCTCTTCCCTGTATGGAAACTCATATTGAGAGACCAATCCTTCGCTTGGAGAGAAGTCTCTGTCGAAAATTATTTTTTGGGCTAAAAGGTCCCAGCTGCTCAATAGGGCAATCAGGAGCAATAATGGTTTATTATTTAAATTTATTCTTAAATGTGGCATATGGAATTATTTCGTTGCCCCAAATATAGCGGTCAACGATTAACCATAGTCTTAATTTTATATTAATTTGCAGAGAATTGTAGTTTTACTGGGTATTAAAGGGTAATTGTCTGTTTTCTCTACTTGACTTCGTCCATTTTCTGTCGTCACTCGACGAATTACAAACAAGTTTATACTTGCATTCGTTCCTAAGAAAATTCTTAACTTCCGACTTCTCAATCACCAAATCATCACTACCTGTCCCGATTCATTATCACATCCCTTTTTCCACCTTTCCACCTTTCCACTTAATTTAATGCCGTGGATACCGGTTATTTAACCGCACTCCGAGGCCCAACATCAGATAATTGGGCGTATCGAAATTCTGCAGGTTATACCCTATATGGATGAACGAATGGCTTGTCACTTTTATTTTTAGTGCCACTATTTGATAAAACCCGTTAAGGTCACCACCGGCGTGCAGCAGGTTGGCACCGATACCGATCCCCACGTCGAAATAGGGCATCACGTACTCAGCCCGCGCGGAAAGCCCCAATGCCAGCTGCTTTTTCAAAGCGGGTTTATAAAATGTATAGCCGGGATCGTATCCTCCTCCGGCGGAAGTGATATAATCTTCGGTATATACATTGGCACTGCTGTCATACACGCCATCCAACGATGCTCCCAACCGCAGCCTGTATCCCAAGTTGTACATGGGATTGAAGTTAAATCCAAGTACGGTGTATTTGTCGGGTGAAGCCATGGGTGGCTCGTCATTGAAGACGACCCCTTTGCGGCGCCAGGAGCCGAATAATACCACGTCATAACTGATGTGGCGGGGAAAATCACGTGTACAGGTGATATCGCGTATGCCGTTGGAAAGGTAGTTCTGTTGCCGGTTGATATTATAGCTGATCCCTACTTTCGCATCTGCCGTATTCAATCCTGCATTGGGGAACTTGGTGTTCCCGTTGGAGAAATGGGTAAGGGTGATTCCGTAAATCAGGTCGAAATGGCGGGAAAGGTACTGCCTGAAGTACAAATTCATATTCATATAGGCATTGACTTTCGATCCGACCATTCCGTTATAGGAATTATCATAATAATCGTAGGGATGCCATCCGTTGGACAGCCCGAAGTTCCATTCGTAGTCAAACGACAGTTGGCGGCCTATATTGAAAAGGGTGGCTCCTTGAAACAAATAAACTGCTTTCGGGTCGCCTATCTCGCGGTAATTGCCGAAACTGTAATAGGCGAAACCTATTCCCTGGTAAGCACCCCGGTATATTTGGCCGGCACGACTATCGGGATGAAACTGGAAAGAGTATTTGAGATGGGTGGAACGGGTATATTTGATTGGTCGGGATTGTCCGTTCTCTCCTTTGAGAAAATTATTGGTGGGAAAGATGTAGCCGGGACGCCCTTCTATCTCCAACCGGTGAATAAACTTTGGCCCGTCATGGGCAACTGAATCAAGTCGAATCTGCGACGGCAAGTATTCCGTGTTCCAGAAAAGCAGGATAACAAGGAGGTATATGCCTTTATTGATCTCGTGTCTGTGCATGACTTACATCCTTTCCGGTACCTCTATGCCGAACAGCTTCATCCCTTTTTTTATGGTGAGTGCGATATTTTTTGATAATAACAACCGGAAATCACGTAACGAACTGTTCTCCTCACGAAGAATGGAGAAGTCGTGATAGAACTGGTTAAACTCTTTTGCCAGTTCGTAGACATAGTTGCCGATAAGGGAAACATTGTATTCGGCACCTGCTTGTTTTATTACCGCATCGAATTCTGCGAGTAACTGTACCAGCCCTTCTTCTTTTTCGGAAAGGGTGAGTTTCTTTTCCAGTTTCCCGGGGAGGATTATTTTCTGGTCGGCCGCCTTGCGCAGGACGGACTGTATACGCGCATGCGTGTATTGGATAAAAGGGCCTGTGTTTCCGTTGAAGTCGATCGATTCCTTCGGATTGAAGGTCATGTTCTTCTTCGGATCAACTTTCAGGATAAAGTATTTCAGAGCACCCATGCCCACCATTTCCGCGATCTTGTCGGCTTCCTCGGTAGATATACCCTCTAATTTGCCCAGCTCTTTTGATGTTTCACGAGCGGTTTCCACCATTTCGATCATCAGGTCGTCGGCATCCACCACTGTCCCTTCACGCGATTTCATTTTCCCTTCGGGAAGCTCCACCATACCGTAAGAGAAATGTACCAATCCCTTTCCAAATTCAAAACCAAGCATGTCGAGCAGGATTGAGAGCACCTGGAAGTGATAATTCTGTTCGTTTCCTACCACGTAGATCATGGTGTCGATAGGATAATCGTCGAACCGTAGCTTAGCCGTACCGATATCCTGTGTCATATAGACTGATGTGCCATCAGCACGTAGCAGCAGCTTGTGATCCAGCCCGTAGGGAGTGAGATCAGCCCATACCGATCCATCCTCTTTCCGGTAGAAAAGTCCTTCGTTGAGGCCCCGCAGCACCTCCTCTTTTCCGGCGAGGTAAGTTTGCGATTCGTAATAAATCTTATCAAATGATACCCCCAGGCGGTGATAGGTCTCGTCGAATCCGGCATATACCCAGGCGTTCATCCGCTCCCACAGATTGACGGTTTCTTTATCGCCGGCTTCCCATTTGCGTAACATTTCCCGGGCTTCCGCCATCAGTTGTGACTGCTCCTCAGCATCCTCTTTCGATATGCCTTCCTTCTGTAATGAGGCCAGTTCTTCTTTATATTTTTTGTCGAACAGCACATAGTAATTGCCGATCAGATGATCCCCTTTCTTGCCGGATAATTCGGGCGTCTCTCCGTTTCCCCATTTCTGCCAGGCCAGCATCGATTTGCAGATATGGATGCCCCGGTCGTTCACGATATTGGTTTTTACCACCCGCTTGCCGTTGGCTGTCAGTACTTCACACAGTGAATGTCCCAGGAGATTGTTCCGCACATGACCCAAATGCAGCGGTTTATTGGTGTTGGGGGAGGAGTACTCTACCATATAGAGAGGTGCATCATCAGTTACGGGAGTGAACCCATAGCCGGGTTGTGCATCTATTTCTTCAAGTAACCCGAGCCATGCTTTGGGTGCTATCTCCAGGTTTAGAAATCCTTTGATCACATTGTATCCGGAGACGATGCCGGCATTTTCCGCAAGCCAGGCGCCTATTTCCTCTGCCATCTCTTCCGGTTTTTTCCGGGATATTTTTAGCAAGGGGAAGGTCACCAGTGTATAGTGGCCTTTGAATTCTTTTTTTGTTTTCTGAAGCGTGATCTGCGATGCCTCTATATCGGCATGGTAAAGTTCTTTTATCGCACGGATAATGATTTCCTGAAGATTATTCTCGATCTGCATATCTTGATAGCTGTTTTAAAGTCACAAAAATAGTAAAGATATTGCTATTGACCGACTAAATAATTAGAAAAAGCTCTCATAACCAATCATCACTGCCTGTTCCGATTTATCGGAATCACCATATTAGTAAATCATCACATCACCTTAATGATGTCTTGAATCACCAAGCCCGACAGGGTAAAGCCAAATACAGCAGTCACCTGTACCATGGTGCCGTTGGTCTGCGCCTTGTGGAAACTGCCTTTTTCATCAGCATCTGGCAAAGCTTCCATCCCTTTGTTGGAAAGCCGCTCCTCACTGTATACGCAGAGGATCGGTCTCTGTGGTTTGCCCCCTTTCCGTAAGCAGTCACGCAATGCTGATGCCAACTTGCAGCCGCGTACTTTCCAGAATTCCGCTACCCGGATCTGTTGGGGATCCATTTTAAGTGCCGCTCCCATGGAGGAGAAGATGGTCGCTCCGCTCTCCGAAGCCGCCGCAAGTAAATGCGCCTTGTGGGAAAGCGAATCGATGGCATCAATTACGTAATCGTATTCTTCTAACCGGAACGATGCGGAGGATTCGGCATTATAGATTTCAGGAACGGCGGTGATGGTCGCAAAAGGATTGATTTCCTGTAATCGCTTTTTCAAGACATCCACTTTCAGCTCGCCGATGGTTTGGGTAGTGGCGGGTAGTTGCCGGTTACTGTTGGCAACGGCCACTCTGTCGGAGTCAACCATCGTGAGGTGCATAATCCCACTACGGATCAATCCCTCAGCACACCAACTTCCGACGCCGCCGACACCGAAAAGGATCCCTTTTTTGCTGGCGAGCGACTGCATCGCTTCCCTGCCGATCAACAACTCCGTACGGGCAAATAATTCGTTGTATTCCATCCTCTATTCATTCGCGTTCGCTGAGCTCGAGCCATCGCATTGTCTTTACATCGATGAGGGCAATAAGTTCTGAGAGCCGGTTCGATTGGTGCATCAACTCTTCTGTGGATAGATTGCCGGAGGAGAGTGCATCACTGATTTCCTCTTTTTCTGCCTCCATTTGTTCGATTTCCCCTTCTAAGAACTCGAATTCCTGCCTCTCCTTGAAGGAGAGTTTTTTATTCTCTTCATTTTTTTTTCGGTGGCTGATTGTTTCTTGTGGCGGTGCGGATGCCTTAGCCTTTTCAGCTTCCTCTTTCTCTTTCACCGCCTTCCATTCCCGGTACTGGGTGTAATTGCCCGGAAAATCCTGGATTTGGGCGTTACTGTGGAAGACCAGCAGGTGATCCACCACCTTGTCCATAAAATAACGGTCGTGCGACACCACGATAAGGCATCCCTTGAAGCCTGCAAGATACTCTTCCAATATATTCAGCGTGAGGATGTCAAGGTCATTGGTCGGCTCGTCCAGCACCAGGAAATTGGGATTTTTGATCAGTACGGTGCAGAGGTAGAGGCGCCGCTTTTCACCCCCGCTGAGCTTGTATACATAGTTATGTTGCTTTTCCGGCGGAAAGAGGAAGTGTTGCAGGAATTGGGATGCGGTCAGCCGGTAATCGTCGCCCAGATCGATCACCTCGGCAATAGCCTGTACCACGTCGATCACTTTTGTCTGCTCGTTGAATTGCAGTCCCTCCTGGCTGTAATAGCCGAAATTGACCGTCTCGCCGATATCGAAACTGCCGCTGTCGGGTTTTTCCAAACCCAGCAGCATCTTCACGAAAGTAGACTTTCCGGTACCGTTATTTCCCACGATACCCATTTTTTCATAGCGGGTGAAGACATAGTTGAATTTCTCGGTGATCCTGATGTCGCCGAACCGCTTGCTGACCTCTTTGGCTTCGAAGATCTTTTTCCCGATATAGCTGCCCTTTGCTGCCAGGCGAATATTCTGCTCATCCTTTTTCCGCTGCGCTTTTTCTTCGAGTGAATAAAACGCATCGACACGCGATTTGGCCTTGGTGCCCCTTGCCTGTGGTTGCCTTCGCATCCAGTCCAGCTCTTTCCTCAGCAGGTTCCGGGCTTTTTCGGTTTCGGCATTTTGTGTCGTGACCCGCTCATCCCTTTTTTCCAGATAATAGGAATAATTGCCCTTATAAGAAAAAATCCGTTTATCATCAATCTCTACTATCTGGTTACAGACCCGGTCGAGGAAATAGCGGTCGTGGGTGACCATCAGCAGGCTGATATTGTTGCGGGTAAGATGCTCTTCCAGCCACTCCACCATCTCCAGGTCGAGGTGGTTGGTCGGCTCGTCCATGATCAGCAGTTCCGGTTCACTGATCAGCACATTGGCCAGCGCCATCCGTTTCACTTGTCCGCCCGAGAGTTCCCCTATCTTCTGTTGAAAATCGGTAATCTTTAATTGCGTCAATATCTGTTTGATGCGCTGCTCGTAATCCCAGGCGTTATGCAGGTCCATCCCGGCAAGCAATTGGTCTAATCCCTCCTGATTTCCGGAGGAGATCACCTCTTCATAGCGGGCAATCAGCTTCACTGTCTCATTGTCGGTGCTGAAGCATGTCTCTAACACGGTCTTTTCAGGATCGAAAGCAGGCGATTGTTCCAGGTAGGCCAGCCGAATATCGTTGCGGAATACCACCCTCCCATCGTCGTACGGTTCTTTTCCGGCAAGGATATTCAACAGGGTGGTCTTACCCGATCCGTTGGGGGCGATCAAACCTATCTTATCCCCTTCCGCGATGCCGAAAGAAATGTCGTTGAATAATACCAGGTCACCGAAACTTTTAGTCAGCCGGTCAATTTGAAGAAGGGGTGTGGGCATGCTTCGTCTGTTTTTTGCGTACAAATGTACAAACTATTTCGGTAACACCTTTATCTTACCAGTCCATTGCAAGGTCATTTGTTTTCGAGGAGACCGGAGAATGGACTTTGTTCAAGATGAGTTTTTCTTCGTTTCAGGAACATCCTTGCGGGAGAGCTGCGGAACAGATAATGTTTAAAACGTCCACCTCAGGTAACTGAAAAGATCAGAACGGCGTTTTCCGTCGATCAGTTCGGTACCGCTGCCAATGGTG
>ERZ778021.261-NODE-261-length-108522-cov-9.407589_pt1 | contig 108522 bp, 75 predicted proteins | sample MGYA00375751_ERZ778021 | MGnify/ENA primary metagenome ERZ778021 (study PRJEB29350, sample SAMN05389814) | bioreactor metagenome | isolation source: Thiocyanate stock bioreactor | place: South Africa: University of Cape Town | collected 2013-08-29 ... | reverse complement strand
CCAACGACCCCGAGATTACAAATCACGTGCTCTGGCCAACTGAGCTAAAGAGGCAATGTGCTAATACTTAGCGTTTTCTGTCGAATAAAAAGCCGCTTAAACACTCCTATTTAAACGGCTTGCAAATGTACGAAATTATTTTGGAATACAAAACATTTAAATCAATATTTTATTTTTTAATAATCTTTTCCTTAAATTTCAGGAGTTGTTTCTCTAATGCTTCTAATGACAAGTCTACAGCTTCTTCAAAAGTGTCACATACTTTGGATGCAAAAAAATCTGCTGATGGAACAGAAATCTTAATTTCAGCTTCTTTGTTGGCTGCTGTCTCCGGTTTTATGACTTTCAAATAGACTTCAACATTTAAAATGTCATCAAACAGCCTGCTTAACTTCTTTGTCTTCTTTTCAACGTAAGTCTCTAATTTCTGTGTCGCATCAAAATTGATAGATTGAACTCTAAGTTTCATAGGTACCTCCTTCTTTATTTAGCTCTTGGATGAGCTTGTTTATAAATATTATATAATTCTCCGAAACCTGTATGCGTATATACTTGAGTTGCTGCAAGTGAGCTGTGACCTAACAGTTCTTTTACTGCATTGATATCTGCGCCTCCGTTTAATAAACCGGTTGCAAAGCTATGGCGCAATACATGCGGACTGTTTTTCTGAAGGGTGCTGACTTGTGACATCAACTCGCATACAATATTATATACAAGCTTAGGATACATCTTTTTACCATCTGATTTTACAAATAAGAAACTATTTGCATCAGGTATTAATTCTTTGTTTTTATCTTGATATTCTGAAATTTTTTCACACAATGCTTTACTGAGTGGTATGATTCGTTGTTTATTGCGCTTTCCGACTACGCGCAGTTCTTCTCTACCTAAATCTACATCTCCTACCTTAACATTTATTAGCTCTGACAATCGAACTCCCGTCATGTAAAATATTTCAATAATTAATATATTTCTGTTTCGAGCAAAGTCATTTTCAGGGATATATGGATTATCAATGACTTGACTTACTTCTTTATGTTTAAAGAACAAAGGAAGTGGTTTCTTTGTTTTGGGAAGTATGATTTTAACAGTTGGATTGGTAGTCGTATAATCGTTCTTCAATAAATAACGCCAAAAAGATTTTAAAGTTGATATTTTTCGCGATATGCTCGTTGCAGACATTCCTTGTTGTGTCATTTCTATTATCCATTGCTGAATAGTATCTGCACTTATATCATTAGGACTGAAGGTTTTGGTGTCTTGTCCTACATAGCTTAATAATTGGTTTAAGTCATTACTATATGACAAAACAGTATGAGAGGAGTAGTTCTTCTCATACTGTATATATTGCAGAAAACCGTTAATCATAACTTAATTCCAATTCTGCAACGAAGTTAAAATAAATAAATCAAAAATACAAATTATCCGGAAATAATTTATAAGATTTTTTTATTCTTGTCCAAGTTGCATCTTCTGTACATAGACTGCGTGCATCTTTTGATCACGCTTTAGTATAGAAGGCTTATCAAATTGCTGACGACGACGAAGTTCTTTTACAACGCCTGTCTTTTCAAATTTACGTTTGAATTTTTTTAAAGCTCTCTCGATGTTTTCGCCTTCTTTTACAGGAACTACGATCATATTACTAACTGATTTTTATGTTTAATATTTAAAAATTTTGGACTGCAAAGATAGATGTTTTTTTTAAATAAACAAAAAAGAAAATTATTTTATTTATTATAGTGTTTTTCTTTATATCATGCAAAACAAAGTTACCAAGAATGGTACGCTTAAGTCGACCATAAAACCATGAAAAACAGATACAACCACATATTGCTGACCGGAATAACGTGTAATGATAGGTAAGGTCGTATCCATAGTTGTTGCACCTCCTGCTGATATTGGTGCTAATCGTCCGAAGTACTTAACCATCAACGGAGCTAAGGTTAAAGTCAGTATTTCCCTTGTAATGTTAGACAGCAGTGCTATTGTCCCGAGTTCCGCTCCTTTAAATTTTGAAATAAAAACTGATGACAAAGAGTAATAACCGAAGCCGGAGCCTACAGCGAGTATTTCAGATAGTGAATGGGAAGTGATAAACAGCCTAAGAATCGATACTCCGACTAAAGTTCCCAAAATAGTAACAAGCGGCAATAATAGAAACACAGGATCAACTTTTTTGATACTTTCTAATGATTCTTTATTTGCTCCGATACTGATTCCGACACAGAACATTAAGGCACATAAAACATAAAAACTCAAATCATACTGCTCAAACGCATTGGTAACTAAACCATTAAGTCCACAAAATAGTCCAATAACAAAGAATGATATAATAATTATACTTCCTTTCATTTAATATTTTGCTTTTTTATTTTCCAACGATAAAAAATAGCAGCAGCAATTACACTCCCAATAACGGCAAACGTACCAATTAAAATCGCCTCAAATCCAATCTTAGCAAAACCTTGTATGATTTGCTTGTTACTCCCAACTTCGATTCCAAGTAAAAATAGCAACAACCAAATAAGCATATTTATTACTTTATATATCCATGTAAGTTTATGCTTTTGAAGAAGCAAACCAACAAGGACACCTGACAACATTATTAAGACTACTGTAAACATTATAAGCACAATTAGTTAAATCAACAATATGAGCTGAATTGGAAATACTATTCGTAAAAAGAGGGTAAAGATACAAGAAATTAATAATTAGTGGAAAATTAAGGTTTATTTTTTTGAACCTCGTCGCGTAGTTTACATTCACACTGACATCTACCCATATCAATAAGTCCGCTGCGATTTAAAAGTTCAAACTCCTTAATGAAATTATCGGTGAAAATACCTGATGAAAGTTCATCCTGAATTTGCTGAAGAGTCCACCATTTTGTCTGATGCTTATTTGTTTCAGAGTTAAATACCACATCTGAAAATCTACAAGACAGAAATAAGTGCACATGTTGATATTCATATTTATTTTCAATCTTATAGTTTGATAGAAACTCAGGTCCTACTTCTTCCAAGCCGTACAACTCTGAAGCAGACCTCTTTATTGCATCTATCACCGATTCTTTTAGCCTGACATGTGTACAAATAGCATGATCCCAAGTGTCAGGATTTACCTTATCTTGAAATGTTCGTTTCCGTAATAGCATTTTATTACCTGCCATAACAATAACTCTTGCTACCGGATGCATGAATTTAACTCCCGTATTTTCCATGCTTGTAGTGAAATCAATAGAGCCAATTTCTTTTCCATTATCATTGACAATAGGCACCCATTCCTCATTTATCAAACTCCTTCTTACAGCAAATACACGAATTGTCTGAAAGATAAAATAGAATAGTAAGAGAGCAATATTTATATTGTATGTTAGATATAACAGTTGTATTCTGTTCTCAGTAACAAAAAAGAAAATTATTAAAAACGACAAAGAAAAAACAAGAAGAATAATCACGATAGCATTAGTAGTCCTTATCAATTCATTCAAATTATTCTCCATAGCGATTTTTTTATTTGATATTTTTGCAACAAGCATTAAAATATACTTTTTAAAAATCCACGGAATCAATAAGAAAGGAATAGCAACTAATTTTCCATAAACAACAAGAAAAGGAATAGAAAATAAATCATGTGTAAATGATATTATTACAGCTACACATAGGTACACTGAGACTGAAACTAAAAACCAACTTAACAATGACCTGTAAAAAAAGTACACATAGAATGCAAACAGAATTGTCACAGGTAAAGATACTACCCACGCAATTCTAATGTCATTATAGTAATGTGTTTCTAATAAAAGAAACGTCAATATTGGTATTACATGAATGACAGGATTGAAAAAAGACTCATTAATGAATTTCTTCATTTAAACCATAATATGTATTATAATATAGTCTAACAATACATTTTCAAATAAGTTTGATAAAATACAAATTTATTTTCTTATTCATTCTGAAATGCCATCATCCTGCTAAGATATTTGCCTATAATATCAAACTCAATATTTACAATAGTCCCTTTTTGTATTTGATAAAAATTGGTAAAGTCGTGCGTATAAGGAATTATCGCAACTTGAAAGGTGTTTTTTGTGGGATTACAAACTGTCAGACTCACTCCATTCACTGTAACCGAGCCTTTATCGACTGTCATATATCCTTTGAGAGCCATCTCTTTATCAAATTTATATTCAAAAGTGTAATACCAGCTACCATCTGCTTCTTGAATATCGACGCAAACAGCAGTTTGATCTACATGACCCTGAACGATATGACCATCTAAGCGACCATTCATAAGCATACTTCGCTCTAAATTAACCTTACTTCCAATTTTTAAAAGTCCGAGATTTGAACATTCTAAGGTTTCCTTTATGGCAGTAACCGTATAGGTTTTGTCTGTTTTATCAACCACAGTAAGACAAACTCCGTTATGCGCAATGCTTTGATCGATTTTCAATTCATCTACAAAGGAACATTCCATTGTAATATGCAGATTGCCATCATCTTTTTCTAATGCTACAACCATTGCAGCTTCTTCTACTATTCCTGAAAACATATTTTTGAGTTTTAAGTTATTTAAGAGAGTTATGAGTTTTGAGTTAGACAACACTCTAAACTCTATATTCCAAACTATTTATCAATTACCAATATTTATAAAAATTGAGAAAAATGTAAAAGTGTATTGGCACGCTGATAACGCTGATTTTCAAACGCGGATTGTAATTAGCGTTGCTTGCATCCGTGTCATCTGCGTTCCATTTTTAAAAGAAAAGTTTTAAAGTCTATGAATTCTTTAGACATTTCTACAGTTTGCTTTTCTCCTTTCATAAATTCTTGGAGTTTTTGAGGTATTTCTACTTTCTCTCCAATTATACTTTCAACAGTTTCCAAAAACTTTGCAGGATGAGCAGTTTCCAAGAAAACACCAACTTCATCCGGTTGAAGCCCATCTTTTAAAGCCTGATACCCACAAGCACCATGTGGATCTAAGAGATAACCTGTTTCATTTTTACAGGACTTTACAGTTTCTTTAATTTGCTCGTCAGTATATCTAAAACCTGTTATTTCAGAAGTAATAGCACTATGTGAGTTGCCATACAAATCCAGAATACGTACGAAATTACTTGGATCGCCAACATCCATAGCATTTGCGATAGTTGCGACAGACGGACGAGGATTGTATTTCCCAGTGTTAAGATATTCAAGGAAAATATCATTTCTATTATTGGCTGCAACAAATCGTTTGATAGGTAAGCCCATTTTCTTCGCAATCAATCCTGCTGTGATATTACCGAAATTACCGCTTGGCACACATACTACCATATTTTCGGTAGCTTTTTTCGATAGCTTTTTCAGTTGAGCATAAGCATAAAAGTAATAGAAAGCTTGCGGCATAAAACGCGCAACATTAATAGAGTTAGCAGAAGTCAACTTCATTTTAGCATTGAGTTCGCCATCCATGAAAGCCGATTTTACGAGAGCCTGACAATCATCGAATGTTCCATCTACTTCTATGGCTGTAATATTCTTTCCAAGAGTAGTAAACTGACATTCCTGAATAGGACTGACTAATCCCTTGGGATAAAGCACATAAACATGGATGCCTTCAACATCGAGAAATCCGTTTGCAACAGCACTGCCTGTGTCTCCTGATGTTGCGACTAAAACATTAACATTTGCCTTTGAATCACCATTTTTAGTTATAAAATAGCTTAACATTCGCGACATAAAACGTGCACCAACATCTTTAAAAGCAAGGGTTGGTCCGTGAAAAAGCTCAAGACTATAGATATTATCGGTAACTTTTACCAAAGGAATATCGAAGTTCAGACTTTCATACACAATTTTTTTTAGGTCTCCAGCATTAATATCTTCGCCAAACAAAGCATTTGCGACATGATATGCAATTTCCTGAAACGACATATCTTCAATATTTCCATAGAAGTTATCATCTAATACAGGAATCACATTTGGCATAAAAAGTCCCTTGTCTTCAGCAAGTCCTTTGATTACCACATCACTCAAACCTATGTCCTTAATCTTTTTATTTGTACTGTAATAAAGCATTTTATTTAATAATTATACTAATAATATGTTATAGTCGATAGTCTAATGGTCTATAGTCTCTTACGAATATTTAGTAAAAAACTGAGGAAGTACAAAATTGTATTGGCACGCTGATAACGCTGATTTTCAAACGCGGATTATATATCAGCGTTGCTTGCATCCGTGTCATCCGCGTACCATCTGTCACTCTACACTCTAAACTCCTAATTCAAAACTATCTATATTTCTTCATCAAAAACAAATATTCATGATGCGCTCCATCACTATTAACCCATTCGTTTGTCCAGCGCATATTACTCATTACATTTTTCTTATAATCGATTTCTTTTGCAAAAACAAGTTTACCACTCTGTGTTATAATATCATGTAATTCTTCCTTGGTTGCCCTTCCTCCGGAACTATATGACAACAAAATATATCTCGATTTAGTTGTGTCGATTAACTTTTTCAGAGCTTCAAGCGCAATAAATTTACCATCAGCATTCCTTCTAAATTCCTCAAAACTCGATATTGCATTTTTATCTCTCGTATCCTCTCGCCTACCTGCTTTTCCGAATAATTCTGCATGGTCATTCTTAATTACACTCGTCCACAAATGATAATACGACTGGTATCTCACACGACTTGATGGCATTTTATCGTTATTCGAGCCATAAGGAGGATCAAAATAAGCAAAATCAAACTCATCATTCTTAACAACATCAAAAACATCCCCACGTAAAACGTCATTTTTACCTTTTACCTTATACCTGTAAGGAACTTTCAGCAATAAGTCATTATAAGATCGTTTCGACCATTTCGATAAATATGCCGCATAATGTCCGAGTGTACTGTCGACCTTATCCATAGCGAGAATCAGGCTTGTTAATAACACACATTTATCTTCCCATTCGAGCTGCATTTTATCAATTGCGCACCTTATTGCATCTAATTTCCGAGTATTTTTCTTTTGAAATGGTTTTTTAGAACTCACATCATCTCCACCATAGTGTTCAGTGAACCAACCATCGATACCATTTAAAGAATTCAGCTCATCTATGATATGCTGATAAAATTCTGTTGGTTTATCTGCCTTCAGGTAGCAAGTAGCAAACACTTCCGACCAAACCGAAATATCGTTAGAAGTTGTGTTGTAACCTAATTGAGCAAAAGCTTGTGATACTCTCGTAGTTCCGCTGAACCCATCAAGTACGTTTTTTATATTATCTAATGAGCATATAACATCAACAATATACGGAATCAATTTCAACTTCGAACCTGCATATTTTATTCCTTGAGTTGTGAATTTTCCGTATCCATCCATCATTATTCTTTTTGAATGAAAGTCTGCATAAATTCCATTTCCCGTAAATTACCATAACTACCATTACGACAAGAAAACTCATCGTAGACTGCAACATCATCGCCTTTTTCATTAGAACGGTAGATGATAAAAGGCACAGGATCCATAGTGTGAGTACGTAATGCACAAGGAGTTGGATGATCGGGTAATATAGCAATTGTAACAGGCACATCCCATTTAGAAACAGCATCAAAAATAGGTTTTACAATCCTTTGATCGAGATATTCTATTGTCTTGATTTTTAAGTCTACATCGCCTTCATGACCGGCTTCATCACTTGCTTCAATATGCAGATATACAAAATCATCTGTTTTGAGAGCATCAATTGCAGCCTGAGCTTTACCTTCATAATTTGTATTATACAGACCGGTTGCACCCTCGACCAATTTCACTTTCAAACCTGCATATACACCAATACCCCGTATTAAATCTACAGCAGAGATTACAGTACCACCATTCAAACCATACAGTTCTTGAAGTGTCTTCATTGTAGGTTTATATCCGGGCGACCATGGCCAGATACTATTAGCTTTATCCTTACCTTCTGCAGCTCTTTTCAAATTTACAGGATGATTTTCGAGTAAAGCTTGTGAGCGTACAACCAAATCATTCAAGAAATTAGCAGTTGCTACACCTTCTTCATCAACAGCTTTAATCAATACATCAGTAAAAGGAGTGCCGGGGACATCATGAGGAGGAGTACATTTTATTTTTTTACTCCCATTTTTTATCTTGATAAGATGGCGATAAGAGACACCAGCATAGAAACTTACAATATCATTACCAAGCTCTTTTTGTAAGAAAAGAATCAATTCTTCGGCTTCTTCATTACTTATATGCCCTGCAGAATGATTTTTCACTTTACCATCTTGAACACAAATTAAGTTACAGCGCATCGCCATTTCATCAGGTTCGATATTTACACCCATACTTGCAGCTTCAAGCGAGCCACGTCCTTCAAATACCTCAGGGACATTATACCCTAAAACACTCAAATTAGCAATTTCACTTCCCGGAGCAAAACCCTCAGGAATGGTATGGAGCATACCACAACTACCAAGTTGTGCTATTTTATCAATATTTGGTTTATGGGCAACCTGTAATGGAGTTTTATTTCCAATGCTGGAAATTGGTTCATCTGACATTCCGTCACCCAAAATAATTATATATTTCATATTTAATTAATGTGCTAATGTGTTATAGTGATTGGTGATTGGTGATTGGTAATTAGTAATTGGTTATTAACGTTTAGTGCTTAATTACTCCAAACTATTCACTAATCACTATTCACTATTCACTAATGATAACATCAGCGGTTTATATTAAAAAAAATCTCTATATGCAGGCAAAGTGTCTTCGAAAATCTTAACTGCCTCCTCCATTGAACCATAAAACTCACCACCGGAAGCATTTAGATGACCGCCACCACCAAACACATCATCAGCAAATTTGTTTGTAGGAAAGGTACCTTGCGAACGTAAAGAAATTTTTATTTTATCAGTCTCTTCTCTCATAAAAACAGAAAAATCGATGCCCTGAATAGACAGTGGAATATTCACAAATCCTTCAGAATCACCATTTACATAATTAAATCGCTCCATTTCTTCAGCAGTAAGAGTTATAAGAGCAGATTTATACTCAGGATAAACTTTCATCTTTTCATACAAACAATAACCCATCAATCGGAGGCGATGATCAGAATAAGTATTAAAAACCTTTCTGTATATTTCATCTTTATCAACACCAAGCTTTATCAATTCAGATATTATCACATAAATTTCCTGATCATTTGAATTGTAAGTAAAACCTCCTGTATCCGACATCATGCCGGTATAAATACATTCTGCACATGCTAAATTGATTTTTGAAAAATCGCCCATTCTGCAAATTAAGCGAAAAACTAACTCACTTGTAGAAGATATTTCAGGATGTGAAATCACAATATCAGCAAAGTCACCCGGATTTAAATGATGATCAATCATAATTTTCTTACCTTCTGCTGCGAGCACAACAGGCTCTACCTCAGCCATACGCTTAGGTGTATTAAAGTCCAGAGCAATTATCAAATCAGCATTCGATAACAGTTCCGTAGCTTTTTCAGCATCTCTTTCAAATACATAGACAGAATCAGCTCCTGGCATCCATTCATAAAAGGCAGGAAAGGCAGATGGCGCAACAATAAAAGGCGATTTGCCGCAACTTTTTAAATAATGCAACATTCCAAGTGATGCACCCATAGCATCACCATCCGGTCCGACATGAATAACCATAGCAATGCTATCAGCTTCATTTATAGCATATTTAACCTTGTGAACCAGATCTTCTGCAATAACTTTTGATATCATTTTATATAACTTAATCGGGCACAAAAATAACAAAAAATAATGAGATTACTTTAATTAAAAATCATATACATACGCACCATGTTCAGCCACAGAATAAAACTCTATCCCATTTTTTGTACATATTTCTTTAATATTATCAGTATACCATGATGAAATACTACTATCTACAATGCAAGTTTTAGGATTTACACAACTTATAATTTGTTTCGCATTCACTTTAATAGCATTACCAATAATTAGAAAATCAACATTTATAGGTTCAATAGCTGTCATACGATTTAAACTGTCATCAGTTAGTATGAAAATCCTTTTATCATTGATTGTCAACATTCTACTATTAACTTGATTGATATAATTAGCACTTTTCAAATGATTAAGTCCCCAATATTTCTGAAAACTCTTTTTCGATACAATACTATCTGTGGTAAAAACAATATTATTTCGATTAGAGATTATGTTTATATGAGAGTTCTTATTATCAGCAAAAACAATCATACGATTAATATTATAAGATTTCAGATTAATGAAAGATATATTACACACAAAAAAGAGAATAATAAATATAAAGGTAAAAATCGACCAATATTTTCTATTATCCATATAAATTACAAAAAACAAAAGGAGAGTAAAAAGTAAAAACACCTGAAAACCACTGATATACCACATTGAAATTGCATTAGGTAAATCATGAATAAAAGCAATGGAGAGATTCAGAACTCGTAAAAATACTTTAAGCAATAAAGCAGGAATATAAGCCAGAAAGAGAACAGGAGACAAAACTAAATAAGCAACAGCAATATAAATGATAAATGTTGCCAAAGGAATAGCGATATAATTTGATAAAAGAAAGTAATTGGGGAACTGACTAAAATAATAAATCGAGAGGGGTAGAGTGGTTATTTGAGCAGCTAACGATACGGCAGTAAGATCCCACCACCATTTCATCCATTTGTGTTTCAGGTAGATAAGAGAAGATATTTTAGGTTGTAAATACACTATACCAATAACAGCAGCATAACTTAACTGAAATCCTACATCGAATAGTATATTAGAATTCCATAACAAAATCATAAAAGCCGAGACAGATATAGTGTTGTATATTTGAGCTTTCCTTCCGATAGAGGTTCCTACACTAACCAAAGAAAACATTGTTGTAGCCCTTATCACCGAAGGAGGCAATCCTGTAATAAAAGCGTATAACCAAAGTGCGCAAATGGTAAAAACAGTGCTTAAATACTTATATCTAAGCTTTTTAAACAAAAAGGTAAATACTGTTTGGAATATCCAAAAGACGACACCAACATGCAAACCACTTACAGCTAAAATATGCATTGCACCGGAATGACTGTAATTTTCCGCAACATCAGGTTCAAGTGCATCTTTATAACCAAGAGTAAGAGCTGCCAGAACGGCAAACTGATCATTAGGAAGATTGAGTTTTTGATAAATGGAAAGCAGTCTATCTCTCCAAGTTTCAGCCAAAGCAACAATGGAAAAAGTCTGATTGTTAAATAAAAGTCGCCATTCATTTTGTCTGACAAAAGCTGTAGCAGCTATACCTTTCCTAAATAAAAACTTGTCATAATCAAAACCTTCAGGATTGAGGGATTTAGGTGGATTTTGAAATGTGGTTTTTATAGATAATATATCACCTTTTTTTAGATTAAGACTTAAACTATCTTTCGATACATAAATAAGTGCTTTTGAAGATATTTTTACAAATTGTGTATCGGTTTTAAATCCATTTACCTGTACTTGACAAACTATAGAATTCGGTTTTATTAAAGGTCTTTCTTGAATGTCTACTACAAATAGTTCTTTTTGGTTAATATACGGAAAATCAGTTTTTTTCTGTTTTATTTCTGAGACAACATAGCCTATAAGGAAGAAAAGGATTAATATGCCTACACCGAATAGCCAACGAAATTTATATGCATATTTTGTCTTTTTTAATAAGAATGCGGTAAGTGTCAGTAAAATTACAAACAGTAGTAAAGTCAGTTTCATCAAACAACCAAACTTGATATATTGAAAAACTACTATGCCTGAGATTAATGATAGTAATAACCTTAGAAAAGGTGTGCGTTGAAAGAAATTCATAAACAAACATTATTTTTATATTGGCACACAGATAAAGCGGATGCAAGCAGCGCGAATTAATACAGATAGTTTAAATCAGCATTTTTAAATCAGCGTCATCAGCGTTCCATTCTTTATTAGGAATTTAGCATATTTTTTATCATTTGCATAGGGTCAGCAGCATTAAAGACAGCACTACCGGCAACTAAAACATTTGCGCCTGCATCAAAAAGCTGCTTTGAGTTACGAATAGAAACACCGCCATCGATTTCAATTAAGCATTTAGGATTAAGATCATCTATCATTTTCTTCAGTGTTTTCAAACGTTCATAAGTTTCTTCAATAAAACTCTGACCGCCATAACCGGCAAAAACACTCATCAACAATACCATATCAACCTTATCGATATATGGTTTAAGCGATTCAACCGGAATATCAGGATTTATGGTGATACCAACTTTTATTCCTTGCTGCCGGATAAGTTCAATCACTTCATCCGGATTTTCCGCTGCTTCATAATGAAATGTAAGCATTTGAGCACCGGCTTCAGCAAATCGTTTAACATATTTTTCCGGATGCACTATCATAATATGTACGTCAATAAACTTCGTACAATGCTTTTTTATAGCTTCAAGTACAGGAAAACCAAAAGAAATATTTGGTACAAACACTCCATCCATAACATCAATATGAAACCATTCGGCATCACTTCTATTTATCATTTCACATGCAGATTTCAAATTGCTAAAATCAGCAGCAAGTACGGATGGGGATATAATTCTTTTCATACGTTTAAAATTAGAGAACAAAAATAGTCAAATTTATCTTTTTTACCATATTTATTAAATAACTCATATATAAAAAAAAGACTCCCTAAATTTCAGGAAGTCTTCGTTTTGATTCAACTTAATGTAATTTCTACAAATTCGTTCTGACTGATTTTCTGTACTCTATAATTTGCAGCGAATCTTAATATATTATTAATTGTCGTTTCTGAAGGCTGCATTTTTTGAGAAAAGTTTTTAGGTAAATTAGTTGAGTTAATTAAATCAGTTTTGTTTAAATGAGTAATGGTTTTATGCATAGGCTACAATTAATTTTTGTTTCTGATTTAATAACGCATATATTTTCAAAAAATTATATTTGAAAGAAAAAAATATCAATATGCCAACTTGCTAACTCTAATTTATCAGGATTAGCAAATCAACATTTTATTGCATCAACATATCAACACATTAGTACATTGGCATATTAGCACATTAGCACATTATTAATACCTTGCTTCAACAGCTTTCCAATCTATTATATTCCACAATGCATTAACATGATCAGGTCTGCGATTTTGATAATCAAGATAGTACGCATGTTCCCATACATCAAAACCGAGAAGAGGCTCTAAGCCCTTCACAACAGGATTACTGCCATTAGGTTCTTTTTCAATCGTCAATTTACCATTTGCATCTTTTGCAAGCCAAGCCCAACCTGAACCAAAAACAGACACTGCTGCTGCACCAAATTCTTTCTTGAAATTCTCAAAATCACCAAAGTCTCTGTTAATTGCATCAGCTAATTTACCCGATGGTGCACCTCCTCCATTAGGAGAAAATGATAAAAAGTAAATATTGTGATTCAAAGCCTGACCTGCATTGTTGAACAATGGTCCGTCACTTTGCTTAACTATATCTACCAAATCCATATTTTCATATTTTGTACCGGCAATAAGATTGTTTAAATTGGTAATATATGCCTGGAAATGTTTTCCATAATGCAATTCAACAGTTTGTTTACCAATTACAGGTTCTAATGCACCTGTTTCATACGGAAGTTTTGGAAGTTCAAATTTCATAATGATATTTTTTAAAAATTAATATTCTTGTTCTTGTGTACTTAAAACATAATTGATCGCTATTCTGTTCTGTTGAAAAAATCAATACTTTTATTGATAAACTCTATACAAAAAAGAATTATGGAAATATTTCTTTAATTATGCTGTATATGTGCTTTTTTGTATTATCTTTGCAGCGAATTTCAGAAATATATGTTTTACAACATGTTTTTTGATAGTAAATAGTTTAGAGTATGGAGTGAGGAGTTTAGAGTATGGAGTGTGGAGAGTTGTGAGTCAATAGTTAGCTTTAACTCAGAACTCAAAACTTATTGACCATAGACTATAGACAATAAATAATAATTTTTTAGTTTAGTTTTCAATGGCTACATTTAAATCAGGTATTTGGGAAAAAGAGATTAATGTTCGAGATTTTGTAACTAAAAATATCTCTCCCTATGATGGCGACGATTCCTTTTTATATGGTGCGTCAGTAACAACAAAAGAACTTTGGAAAATTTGTTTGGATGCAATAAAAGAAGAACGAGCAAATAACGGCGTAAGATCGATCGACAACGAATTAGTTTCTACAATTACTTCACATGCAGCAGGATACATTGCACGTGACAAAGAGATTATTGTTGGTTTGCAAACAGACGAATTACTCAGACGTGCTATGAAACCCTACGGCGGTATATCAGTCGTAGAGAAAGCATGTTCTGAAAATGGCGTTGAGATTTCACCTGTGGTAAAAGAGATTTTCACTAAATACGCCAAGACTCATAACGATGGAGTGTTTGATGTTTACAATCAAGAAATTAGGACATTCCGTTCGCTGGGTATTTTAACTGGTTTGCCTGATAATTATGCTCGGGGAAGAATTATCGGTGATTATAGACGTTTAGCTCTTTACGGCACAACAAAATTAATCGAAGGCAAACAAAATGACTTGCTTATCTATAACGGTCCGATGACAGACGATCGCATAAGATTGCGTGAAGAAGTTGCGGAACAAATCAAAGCCTTAAAAGATGTTGAAACATTAGGCGAGATTTACGGATTAGATCTTACACGTCCTGCTGAAAATGCTCAGGAAGCTGTTCAGTGGGTGTATATGGCTTACTTAGCCGCTGTAAAAGAGCAAGATGGAGCAGCAATGTCATTAGGAAATGTGTCATCTTTCCTTGATATTTATATCGAAAAAGATATAGCAGAAGGAAAGATTACCGAAGAATATGCTCAGGAGTTAATCGACCAGTTTGTAATGAAATTGCGTATGGTTCGCCATTTACGTATGGCAGCATATAATGAAATATTTGCAGGCGACCCAACATGGGTGACAGAATCTATTGGAGGAACAATGGCTGATGGTCGACATAAAGTAACAAAGACTTCATTCCGGTTTTTACAGACATTATATAATCTTGGTCCGTCGCCGGAACCAAATATGACAGTGCTTTGGTCGCAAAGATTACCTGAGAACTTCAAAGAATTTTGTGCGAAAGTCTCTATCGATACATCATCAATACAATATGAGAATGATGATTTAATGCAAAGTAGCAGATGTAGCGATGACTATGGTATTGCCTGTTGCGTATCATATCAGGAAATTGGCAAGCAAATTCAGTTTTTTGGTGCTCGCTGTAATCTTGCAAAGACACTTTTACTTGCAATCAATGGCGGACGATGCGAAATAAGCGGCAAGCAAGTAGTAAAAGGCATTCCTTCATTAAAAAGTGATATGCTTGATTTTGATGAAGTTATGAATAATTTCAAACTGACTATGGCTGAAGTATCACGTGTTTATGCCGATGCAATGAATATTATTCACTATATGCACGATAAATACTATTATGAGAAAGCTCAGATGGCATTTATCGATACCAATCCACGTATTAATCTTGCATATGGAGCAGCAGGTTTGAGTATTGTTGCTGATTCGCTTTCAGCAATTAAGCATGCTAAAGTAACGGTTGTGCGTGATGAGAACGGCTTATCCAAAGATTTCAAAATTGAGGGCGTTTTCCCATATTATGGTAATGATGATGATAGAGTTGATATTTTCGCGAGAGAAATTCCGATTTACTTCAATTCATTACTTCAAGATTTGCCAACATACAAAAATGCGGAGCCTACATTAAGTATATTGACAATTACCTCGAATGTAGTTTACGGCCAGAAAACCGGAGCTACACCCGATGGACGCGCTAAAGGAGTTCCATTTGCTCCCGGTGCCAACCCAATGCATGGTCGCGATACACACGGTGCTTTAGCTTCATTGAGTTCGGTATCAAAATTAGATTACGAACACTCTATGGATGGTATCTCGAACACTTTTTCAATTGTACCTAAGACATTAGGTCCGACTGAAGAACAAAGGCGCGAGAACTTAGTAAGTATAATGGACGGTTATTTCGCAAAAAATGCCCATCACTTAAATGTGAATGTTTTAAATAGAGAAATGTTGGAAGACGCGATGGAGCGACCGGAAGAATATCCTCAATTAACAATTCGAGTTTCAGGATATGCTGTAAATTTTGTAAGATTGACACGCGCTCAACAATTGGAAGTTATCTCAAGAAGCTTCTTTGAGGCAATGTAATATCAGAACAAGTACAAATTCATTCATCATTAAATGATTAAAATACATTCAGTAGAATCACTTGGGACCTTTGATGGTCCCGGTGTTCGAATGGTATTATTTTTACAGGGTTGCAATTTCAAATGTCTGTATTGTGCTAATCCCGACACCATAGATATTACAGGAGAATCAAAACTATACGACTATGAAGAGCTGATGAAATTAGCACGAAGTCAGAGACCTTTCTTTGGTAAAAAGGGTGGGATTACAATGTCGGGAGGCGAGCCTTTAATGCAGGCAAAAGCAATAATTCCATATTTTAAGCTGTTAAAAGATGAGGGTTTCAATACTTGTTTAGATACTAATGGCAGTTATTTAAATGATTCAGTAAAAGAATTACTAAGATACACAGATTTGGTACTTCTTGATTTCAAAGAAATTAATGATGAAGCACATAAGAAAATAACAGGTATGACCAATCTTCCCACATTAAAATTTGCCAATTATCTGCAAGAAATTAATAAACCTACATGGGCAAGATATGTTTTAGTGCCCGGTTATACTGATAATGAAAACGACCTTCATAAATTAGGACAGTTTTTGCAACCAATGGATAATGTGCAAAAAATAGAAATACAGCCATATCACAAATTAGGCAAACACAAGTATAAATCGTTAGGTTGGGAATATCAATTAGAAGATGTAGAACAAAATACCGCTGAGCAGTTAATAAAAGCAAAGGATATTTTTCAACTTTATATTAAAGAAGTTATAGTAAATTGATATAATCAAACTATTCATCTGCTTTTCACGTTATCCCATAAGAATTTAACATATAATGAGCTATAATACTCCCAAACAAATAGTTGAGATAGTAAACGATGTTGCCAAATCTAAGGCATATACGTCTGTTCCTAAAACATTGGTATTAGCATTTTTAGCAGGTGCTTATATTGCTATCGGCGGGTTGCTTGCAATTATAATTGGGGGAGGAGTGCCCGGAATAGCAGAATCAAATCCAGGAATACAAAAATTTTTAATGGGAGCAGCCTTCCCAATCGGTCTTATGTTATGTGCTATTGCCGGAGCTGATTTATTTACAGGAAACACAGCTTATTTCATACCGCCTCTTATGAGCAAAAAAATATCTGTAGGCTTACTATTAAGAAACTGGACTTTAGTATATGCAGGGAATTTTATCGGAGCAATTTTCGTAGCTTATTTTATGGTTACACTTACCGGTATATTTTCATCATCACCATGGTTAGAAACCATATATAATATTGCAGATTCAAAAACATCAGCAAGTTTTTTACAAGTTTTCTTAAAAGGAATCGGAGCCAACTGGTTAGTAGCTTTGGCAATGTGGTTAGCCTACGCATCAAAAGATATCACCGGTAAAATATTAGGCATCTGGTTTCCGGTTATGGCTTTTGTTGCAATAGGCTTTGAGCACAGCATAGCAAATATGTTTTTTATACCCGCTGCTATTTTCAATGGAGCTTCTGTCACATGGTACGATTTTTTTATCCACAATTTAATACCTGCAACCTTAGGGAACATAGTTGGCGGTTCAGGTTTAGTTGGCTTAATCTATTTCTATATTTACAAAGATTAAATAATCTCAAAAATTTTGTTGGTTTCTTTTAAAAAACTATCTTTGGCGGTTGTAAAAAAATATTAGTTTTTTATTTGTGATTTATTTATTTAATCCTTATTTAATATCAATCCTATTGTGAGAACAAAACAATTATTAATTATTTCTTTAATCTCTTTTTTCTTTATTTCTTGTTTAAGTGAAGAAGGCGAGGGAGGAACCGGCTCTGTACAAGGTTATGTATACCATGTTTTACATCCCGACGGCGATTATACTTTTAAAACTGATACTATTCCTGCATCAGAAGTTCGTGTGTACATTCAATATGGTGATGAAAAACCATATAGCGATGATATGCGTACCGGATCTGATGGATTCTACAAGTTTAAATATTTGACTAAAGGTACATACTCTGTGTTTGCGTATAGTGAATATCCCGACGGACCAAAAGAAGCTGTAGAACAGACAGTAACAATAAGCAAGGGAGGAATTGCAGAAGCAAATAAGATATTTATACATTCCGGTAAAATGCTTGGCAGACATCAGATTAAAGGTCAGTTAAAAGCAAGATATTATAGTAGCAATAATTCCGGTACAATAACATTGAGACAAGATACAATCGGTGTTGCCGGAGAAAGAATATATATTAGGAAGAAAGGTGTAGAACAACCATTCGATGATGTCAGAACAGGTGAAGATGGAGTTTTTATCTTTGAAAAAGTACCGGCAGGAGCATTCGAAGTATATGCTCTTAGTGAAGATGCCTTTACGAGAGAAACATATATTTTAGGAACTAGCGTAGAAAGATCTTTTATAGGTAGTCCTGATTCAAAAGGTATTATAGAAGTTACTGTAACTGACAATGATAAAACGGTGGTTATAAAAACAATTTATGCATTCTTAAGATCATAAACGGCTCTCAATTAAAACACATTAGCACATTAGCATATTAGTAAATTATTCACGTATGAAAAAATTAAAGAACAAATATATCCTTCTCATTATAACACTTTTATTTAGTGTTGTTAACTTGACTTATGCTCAACAAATAAACACTGATAATTCAAAACGAGAAATTAAAAAGAAATTAACAATTAAAGAATATAAGACAGACGCTCGAGGTAAAGATAAAACTTTAGATGCTGAAATTAAATATAACGACAAGGGATATAAAATCGAAGAGATAGAATATGCTAAAAACGGGTTGAAATATCGTAATACTTATGAATATGACAGTAATAACCGTTGTATAAAAGAAGTGTTATACGACGACCGAAATAAAGTACAACGAATCAGGAAAATAGAGTATAATCCGGACGGAACAAAAAAAGCTCATTATAATTATCTTCCAAACGGTCGCCTTTATTCCACTAAGCAATTTGAATACATTTATTAGCATATCATCTTTAGAAAAATCTCTTGAGCCTGAAAAGAATATTTCAGAAATTCTATCTAAGTTTGATCCTATATCTTTAGAGGAGATGGATAAGGTCAAACTTATGAATCGTATTGATACAAAATTTATGGTACCGTTAGATAAGTTGGAGTATCTGCTACAAAAGGCAACAGAGAATTATCGTGTGGTTGAGATTAGCGGACATAGGACTTTACCTTATTCGAGTATATATTTCGATACGGAGGATTATCATATGTATACGATACATCATAATGGTAAATTGAACAGACAAAAAATCCGTATGAGATCTTACTTGAGTTCGGGTGTGTCTTTTTTAGAAATTAAAACAAAAAACAATAAGAGACGAACTAAGAAGAAGCGAATTCAAATAGATAGTCGGAAATTTGAACATATTTTATTAGAGGAGGCTGAAAAAGATTTGATTACATCTAAAACGCCTTTCAATCCTGATGAATTATCACCAAGTTTGCAAAACTTTTTCAGTAGAATTACTTTGGTTGATAAAAAAGAAACGGAACGGGTAACATTAGATATTAATTTACAATATCGTTTAGTTAATTCCTCAGAATGTGTTCATGTTAAAAATTTAGTTATAGTAGAGTTGAAACAAGATGGTAATAACACTTCAGATTTTAAAGAATGGCTGTTGGATTTATCCGTATTGCCAAAAGGCATGAGTAAATACTGTCTTGGTATGGTTTTAACGCACGACAATATAAAGACTAACAGATTCAAGCAGAAACTTAGATATATAAATAAGCTTACAGGAATAGAACAACTGTCTGTTTAAGCTATATAAATAAAGTATAGAAGGCATTATTAAAAAATATTATTTAAAACATTTTCATTATGATTCAATCGGATTTTCCGGAATTTGACCCGGATATAGCAACTGATTATGGCGTTGTTGAAGGATTTACAGGTCCTGATTTCTTAGGTATTCCAATCTTTGAAGCACAGTCTTTATTAGAGATGGTAATACGTTTCTTATTTAACATATTAGTATGCTGGTTCTTAGTAAAATATTTCTATTATAAGAAAAGCGGGAGAAAAGATTTCTACTTCACATTTGTATTGTTTTCTGTGGCTGTGTTTCTATTGATATACTTGCTTGACAGTGTTAAACTGCAAGTTGGAATGGCTTTGGGTCTGTTTGCCATTTTTGGCATCATAAGATATAGAACTGAACAAGTGTCTATCAGGGAAATGACTTATTTATTTATAATCATAGCAATATCAGTTATAAACGGACTGTCTAAAGCTTTGTCAATCACAGAACTACTTGTAGCTAATTTAATGTTTGTAGGTGCTATTGCTGCAATGGAAAGCACAAGGATATTTAAGCAAACAGCAACCAAGATAATTTTATATGAAAAGATACATCTAATCACTCCGGATAAAGAGGATCTGTTGATGGCAGATTTACAGAAACGCACCGGATTAGATATTGTAAAATTTGAAATTGGTCATATTGATTTCTTGAAAGATGTAGCTTTTATAAAGGTTTATTACAACCCGACACAAAAAGAACCTAACACAATCGATACAATAACCAAATTAAAAAATTTCCCTGATGCTTAAAAAAGTAGAATTTGTATTATTGCTGATGTCGTTATTAATAACGCCTTCAATTGTTCACTCTCAAACAGATGATTTTGGAGGTATAGGCTCTGTAAGTGTATCTAAGAATATTGGTACTTTTACATCATTAAGTTTAGAACAGGAACTAAGAATGGATCGTCAACTTAGTTCCGTTAGCCGCTCATCAACATCAGTAAGTGCAGATTTTACCATAGCAAGAAGGCTGTTGAAAGCTGAATTAGATTATATTTTAATGTATCGTAGAAATTCTAATGAGAGATATGAATACCGTCATAGATTTACTGCTGGATTTGTAGGACAATATAGAATTGACAGGATTGCTCTGAAATTACGAACTCGCGGACAGGCTACACTTAGGGATGAAATGAGAGGTGACTATGGATTTAACCCAAAATATGTATGGCGTAATAGATTAGCAATTGAATATAATATCCGCAAATCACCTTTCACACCATATATCTCCGGTGAAATTTTCACTCCCATAAACGGTAAACAAGGTTTTTTCATGGATTCATACCGCTTAGTTGGAGGTACAGAATACAAACTATCTAAGAAAAGCTCATTAGATTTTCAGATTAGATTTGATAAGGATGTGCAAATAGCAGAACCAAAGAGTATTATATGGGGAGGAATAGGTTGGAATTATAGTTTTGACTAAGGTCTGTATGATTGCTTGGTTATTTGACTACACCTTTTTATAATCCAATTATTGGTATCCATTTAGCAGTGCTTGTCGAAGATGTGTTTGCAATTGCATCTTCACCACCATCACCGTCGAATAATGCAAAATTGACAAGGATTGCGCCGGATTCGCTAATGTTTAACTGAGAACGGGGAACAGCCACTTCAGCAATATAACCACCTTTATCATTCCTGCTATTTTCAAACTTTGTTTTCACAAATACGCCAAAATCAGAACTTATCCAATTAGTACCATTATATACTTCTGAATCTACTATGCTTTCATGCGAAACTTTTATTCTACAAGTTCCATTAGTAAGCTTATCATTATCTGTAACCTGACTTAGATATATGGTGGCGTAATCTTCTTTTGTTATGTAATTGTCGAGTATTTCTAATAGAAAATAAACATTATCATTATCGAATGCACATCTAAGAGTCCCTTGTGCCTGTGATTTTTCACCAACGAAGAGTGCATGGTCCGTATTGTCCCATTCCGAATTAGAACCATCTACCACGACATTTCGTGACGTTGCTGTAATGCGGTGATTAAGAATAAATTGAGATAGCATTATCGTGCCTTTTGAAGTATTGGGCATTGAGCCTATAAGTATATGGTCATTCATTATTTGCAATGAACCCCAGTAGCCTCCACCAGAAAAGGGAATATACGAGTCACCAAAATTACGTGCTTCGGAATTACCCATTTTCAGATTAAATTTAGAAGATCGGTTGTAGGAAAGGACTGTTTCTCCTGATTTGAACTGTACTAAATATGGTGCAGCTCCATAGAAAGCTTTGGTATTTCGATCTGTGGGACCGGCTTGATCTGCGTTGAGATATATCCATTCACCATTATCACCTGAGTATGCAAACGATATATAATATTCATTTGCACCATTCGTGGTTTCAACGGCAGCTGCCAGTTTTTGATTACCATTGAGTTTGATTACGGATGGCATCTGATCATTGAAATATGTCTTTCCGTCTATGGTATGCTTTGAGCGTATCACAAAATATGGGGTAAGACCAAACGAGGGATTCCATGTCTTCCCATTATCAGTGGAAATAATCATTGCTGTTCCTGTATCTTTTGATTGAACTCCAGTACGATTACTATCGGTAAAATAGCAATGAACCACGCCCGGTGATATTTCTAAAAGATACGGTTCCCAATTAACTCCCTGATAAATTCTGACCTGTTCACTCCAGCTTGTTCCATTATTAGAACTACGTTTTATGACTATTCCCGCTTCCAAAGTATTATTTTTATAATCGTCTGTTGAACGGTACGAAGCTACGGCCAGAATATCACCATTAGATAGTACGACAGCATCGGTAGTAGCGTAATAATACGACTTGTCGTTAGTAAATATCTTGCCTTTAGGAGCCCAGAGTTTAAGATTTTGACTAATTGTGTAATTACAACTAATCGCATGTTGACCATTTTGGACAAACATGATGTAATTACCATTATTCATTTTTTTAACTCGAGGATAATGAGGTGTCGCTACTCCCAGCGAAGTTTCATTCAAATCGACATAGCTTCTGAAGTTCATCTTTAAAGACGATCGAGAAGTAACGTCGGCGTGTGAATTGGTAACAGAGATACCCTGATTCAACTTGTCTATTGGTGTAACAACAAAGGTTGGTTCTGTTGGTGGCTTGGGAGTATCAATATTTTCATCACCCTTTTCGCTACACGAAAAAAAGATATAGCATGTTACTCCTAATATGAATAATGTGTTGAATACATATCTCATATCCCTTAATTTTTGTATTAATAGAAGATCATCCTCTTATACACACATAAGATATATTTTATTGTGTATAAGAGGATAATCAATTTTACCTTTTTAATAATCTACACCCAAATAAAGTTCAGATAATTGTGCAGAAGAGCCTTGATTTCCCGAACCGGTATAGAAACAGTCACTGTCTTTACAATAAAATTTTATATATCTGTACTTGGATAGAGGAATCTCAATATTAGGAGATTCTATATTATCTGCAAGATCAACATTTGGAATTGCCACATTTGTAGCTATAGAAGTAAAAGCCATGCCATCATTACTTCCGGATATTTCCTGAATCTTATGGTAACGAATGAAAAGCTGGGTTGTATTTCTGTGACGTATTCTGAAATAGTCAACGTCTTGTGCTACTTTCATATCAACGATAAAATAAATACCGTCTCCACTGGGTACAGAGACACCACCATAAGTTTTTCCTGGTCTTACTAAAGCAAACCAAGTAGATGTATCTTCATCGAATGGACTTTCCAACGAATTAGTTCCTTCTACGAAAAGGGTATGCGAAGCTGTCATTTCCCAATTGTCACGAGGATAGTCTCCTATAAAGGCGGGAGCTTCCTTCACCGTAATGTTAAATTCTCCTGTAGCAGAAGGATTATCTACAGACTTAACAATGACTGTTGCCGTTCCTGCTTGAAGTCCTGTAATTATTCCGACTGCGTCAACCGAAACTATAGTTGGGTCCATAGACTCATAACTTACAGCTTTGTTTGTTGCAATACCGGGGATAACAGCAAACTTGGTCGATAAATCTTCAGTAGAATTAACTCTAATTTCTATATCTTTTACTGTAATTGATATAGAGGAAACAGCTATTACCTTCTGTTCAACAACTTGCAATTCAAATTGATCTGTTTTTTCGTCAACGGTCACTGTTATAATAGTAGTGCCGTAAGACATTGGCGTAACCTGTCCTTGAGATGTAATAGTTGCAACTTCAGTGTTTGAAGAAGAAAATGCTTGTATCTGATTTGTTGCATTTTTCGGTAAGATATTCATTCTGTTTGCAACATTTAAGGAGTTATCGCCAAGTGCGACTTCATACCCGTTTTTAAGATCGCTTTTCCACTCTACACTTTCTACTCTGATTTCTGTCTCTTCATCTTCATTGAAGATATTCCCATTGTTATCATCGCAACTTGTGAAAGATATTCCAGCAAGTAATAATGCGAAAAGAAGGAAGTTTAATTTAGTTTTTTTCATAATCTTCATTATGTTATTACAATTATTAATTAATATATAGATTGATTTTTTATAAAGAACAATTTAAATTATTTACTATTCAACCTTAACCAAATATATTTCAGATATTTGCATGGAAGAATGTGTCGTTAATATTTCATGATGAGTTATCGGAGTATACCGGTAGTCTCCAAATTATTTTTGACAAAAGTAGTTAGACATAGCTCTAAAACCGACCTCATTTTTGCCTATTGTGTACTTTAGGAATAACTTTTTTATTTATGATGACTTAAATTATGTATGGAAAATGGATTATTTCAGATGTTAGAGTCATCATTATGATTTTGCCTATACTCTTTTGGGGATTGATTGTAACGTTTTGTAAATTCTTTATAAAAATGAGATCTTGTTGTAAAACCAGTGTTGTACATTATCTCTTGAATAGTAAGATTTGTTTTTATTATTAATTTTGCTGCGTATGTTATACGTTGTTCTTTTATAAAGTCTTTAGGAGACAGAAGTTCTAAATCTTTGAACTTTCGATAAAGACTTCTCATACTAACTTGCAGTTTATCTGCCAAATCTTCAGGTGAGAATTCAGAATTATTTATATTTTCTTCTATAATTCCTGTAGCAGACATGATAAATTCGCGGTCATCATGAGTTAATATTTGGCTGTTAAGGTAATCATAACTGCTCACCGAACTATTATAATATTCTTTGAGACTTTTATTTTTTTCGATTAATTGCTTAATAACAGTTTTTAGATATTGCGTGTCAAAAGGCTTGCTTATATATGCATCCGCTCCGGACTCTATTCCCATTATCTTATCATTAATTGCTGTTTTAGCTGAAAGGATTACGAGAGGAATATGCATAGCATACTGATCTTCCTTTATTTTCTTTGTTAATGATATTCCATCTAAGTTAGGCATCATGATGTCGGTTATAATAAGATCGGGTGATATATTTATTAATTTGTTAAATCCTTCATTGCCATCTTTGGCTATTATAATCTTATATTCATTAGAGAGTATCTCATTTAATAAAACAAGTATTTCTTCATTGTCATCTATGATGAGTATAGTTGGCAAGTCTTTCTTGTTTTCAGAGAATTGTTCTTTTATTTCATTTTTATAATCGTCTTGTGTAAGAAGGGTAGTCTTGTTAGCAATATTTGAACTGTTTATTTCGACAATACTTTTGTCAGTCAAGGCTAATTCTGATTTTGATAAATCAATTGCCGGTACTTTTACTATAAATTCAGCATATTTTCCAACTTCACTATTTACTTCTATACTTCCTCCAAGCATTTCTGCCATGCTCTTACATATTGCCAGTCCTAATCCATTTCTGGAAGAAAGTCCTGTAATAGAATTAGATTCAACATTATCTAATACAGAATATCGGTTAAACACATAAGGGATGTCTGATTCATAAATACCTTTACCCGTATTATATACTTTCAAAACTAACTCATCCTTTTCAGTATAAACCGTAACACTTATGGATCCATACTTATGCGTATATTTTAATGCATTGGAGATTAAATTATTTAATATTTTTGATATGCAGTTTTGATCTAAGTTCCATATTATAGTAGAAGCTATGTTGAGACTGAAATTTATATGATTTTCTTCGACTAAGTCCCTAAATGATTCTACTATTTCATAGCATATATTGTTTATATTACAACTCTCAATTTTACAGACTTTATTCCCTGTTTCTATACGGTGGAAATCAATTATTTCTTGCACTAAATTATTTAATTTTTCAGCATTCGATTTAATAGTAGCTGCGTACTTTCTAATGAAAGAATCACTACCTCTATAGTTAAGTATACGCTCACTTGGTGTATATATCAAAGTTAAAGGTGTGCAAAATTCATGTGTTATGTTTGTGAAAAAACGGAGTTTGTTCTCATATGCTTCTTCTTTATACTTCTGATCTAAATACTGCTCTATTTTCTTTTTCTTTCGTTCGTACTTTCTTCTTATGTAATTATATAATAGCAGTAGCAAACAGATTATAGACATACCATATACTACTTTTGCATATATACTTAGATACCAAGGTGGTAGTATTGTGATATTTAAGCTTGCCATTTGACTCTCAGCAGTATTTGCACCATTATATTTTACTCTCAACACATATTTTCCAGGAGGAATATTGGTAAATTGTGCTTCTCTATTATTTGCATTCATCCAAGTTTCACTAAAATTACCCAATTGATATGAAAACTTTCCATGCATTCCATTAATAAAGTCGTTTGCTATAAACGAAACAGTAAAAAAATCCTGTTTGTATTTGAGTTGCAAATATTTGTTTTCTCCTTTTCCAACAAGAAAATCATTAATATTAAACTCCTCATTAAAAATTCGAAGACGTGTAAAATATACAGGAGGTACAAATCTTTTGTTTATTTTATCCTCTTGTCTAATCCATACAACTCCATCAATTCCACCAAAAAAGCAAGTTGATTTCTGCTCATCTTTATAGTAAGCATTGTCGCTGAACTCTATAACCTTCAGACCGGTCTTTTCATCAAAACTTCTAAATGTGTTTTCTTCCGGATCAAACAACACAACTCCTGCATTAGTACTTAGCCATAGCTTTCCTTCATGATTTTCAAGTATCCCATGAATTGTATTGTTAGGTAATCCATCACTCTCGTTAAAGTTCTGATAATCAAATTCACCATTCGGAAGTTCTTTGACCTTAGTTATGCCATAGCTGGATCCGAACCATTTGTTTCCGTTTTTTGAGATACAAATACTTAATACATCATTCATTGGGGCAATACCTTTCTCTTCAAATGAAATAAGGTTGTAATTGCCTGTAATATAATTAAATCGGATGGCACCGCTTCCCCGCATTCCAAGCCATATGATTGAATCGTTTTCTTGTTTAATTGAAAAAATCTGATTAAAACGTTGACCTCTATTATCCCTGTCAAATTCATATCTTTTAATATCTTTGACTTCTAATTCATTTTTCCGTTTTTGAATATTTACTTTTAATAAATAATGTAATGAGGCTACCCAGAGAGTGGAGTCGGATGTTTCCAATAAGCTGTGTACACCGAAGAAACTTATGGGATTGTTGTTTTTAAGACGATGAACTTTTTTATCGTCGTATGAATAATAATCAAGATAAGGCCCATTTGAACCTATCCAAAGGACATTGTTATGATGACTCATCTCAAAAGCAAAAACAGCATCATCGCTTAAATAGTTTTCCGTTGTTAAATGTTCAATGTCAGCTCGATTGTTTAAAGTATTGTCATAATCTTTTATTTTGATTATTCCATTACCTTTTGTGCCAAGCCACAAGTCATTATGACTATCAGTGTAAAATGCACGTATTGGCCTTTGTTTTTTGATAGGCAGCATGTTTAAATTGATTCCCTCAAAAACGTATTCTTCCTTTATAAAAGCATACACACCCTGCCCGTCCGTACCAACCCATATTATGTCTTGCGTGTCATCTTTTAATAATGCAAAAACGCCGATATTTAAGGGTAGTTTTTCAACTCTATATTCTTTTTTGTGATTTAGACTAACCAATCCACTTACTCTAAATGCAATAAGTATATCCTGACCATCGAATATGATAGAAGCAATATCTCCATATTCAGAGATCACAGGAGCAATGTTTTTTACATGTTCCATTCCATGAGGACTTACAACATATAAATCTCTCTTTCTATCGATAAAAATTAAATTTCCTTTATCGTAAAAAACATAAATGATATATTCGTGATGCTTAAAATTATCAAGTGGAATTAATAAGGGTTTGGAATTGTCAGAATAGCTTATTGCAAACTGTTTAATTACTCCATTATTTGCAATCCAAATTTTATCGTTTGAGTCGATTATAAACGTTCCACTATTTTTGTATAGTTCGGGATTAGGAATGTCAGCTTTATTAAATTTGTCTTCTACAAAATCATACCAGTATATCTCTCCCGCTAATGTCATAACAAAAATATTACCTTTGCTGTCGACCGCCATAAAACTATCTTCTCTAAATTCTGAGAAACAGGCTTCCACTCTGTCGTTTTTCTTTGAGTATTTATCTAATCCTGCTTTTGTTAATATCCACAAGTAATCATTTTTTGATTCTACAATTTTTCTGATTACATTACCGGATATGCTGTGTTTGTTATTAATGCTTGGCTTGTAAACCTCTACGTCCGTACCATTATATTTATTCAAACCATCGTAGGTGCCTATCCATAAATACCGCTCATTATCTTGTAGTAAATAGATAACAGCACTATTAGACAGTCCATTTCTGCTATTGACATTGCGGATGTTATAAGCATTTAGATGAATAATTGAGCTTACAAGAATTAATATTTTTAGAATGTTTCTCATGAATGTAGTAACTGGAAATTGCAATTAACTTATACAAAGAAAGCTAATATTATCTTATATACATAATTTCTCATATAAAAAAGTGTATTTATTGTTGCCAAAATTGTCCTTAAAGAAACTGCATTTAAGAGGGCAAGTTTGGCGAGAATGAGAATGTTTTGTTTTTATACTTGGTTTATATTTGCATGTGAATTAGAAATTGTAATGTTTTTTATTTATGAAACACGTGATATAGTTTCCGCAGAAGTTATCTAAACTGTTGAACTTTGAATAAAAAATATTGCATGAAGCAAACAAATAATAATAATTTTAAATGATTCTCTGAAATGAAGAAAATATCTTCTATTTTGATTTTCTTATTAGTTTTGATCTTGGGATCTTGTGAAGATGATAAAAAAGAGCTTGATAATAAAAATCCGAGTTTGAGGATAAATACATCCGACAGAACAGTAACTAATTCCTCAGGAAGTATCAATATCCATGTTGTGTCCAATGTATCTTGGACTGTCCAGCCACAGGAAACTTGGCTCACATCAGACAAAACACAAGGTAACGGAAATATGACTGTGAAAATCAGTTATGATGAAAATACTACGGATAAACGATCAGGTATAGTGAAGTTTGTTACAAAAGGCATAAATCCGGTTGAACTTAAAATTACCCAGACAGAACTTACATTTACTAATCCTATCGCAGGTATCCCTGACCCATGGATTATAAAACATGGTGATTATTATTATTTCTGTAAAGCTCAGGGTAACGGTATTAATATAGCCAAATCGGATAAATTGACGAGTTTTCCAACTACGAGTGCTGTTTGGAGTGCTCCTACAGATAAAGCCGGTAATAAAGTATGGAATCCTACCAATGTATGGGCACCCGAATTACATTATGTAGACGGACGTTGGTATATTTATTATGCTGCCGGACGTCCTACAAGTGAAACAGGTGGGTCATATACATATCAGAGAACCGGCGTGTTAAGAGCAAAAACCAATGATCCACAAGGTGCATGGGAAGATTTAGGTATGCTTTATACCGGTGATAATTACAAGGAAGGTATAGTGGCTACAACTGAAAATACGAATTATGCTATCGATATGGGTGTATTTAAATTAAATGGACAGTTGTACGCAATATGGTCGGGAAATCCTGTAGGAAGTGGAGACCAATGGCTATATATCGCGAAAATGGAGAATCCGTATACCATATCGTCGTCGAGAGTAGCTATATCGAAGCCTGATAAATCTTGGGAACTTCATTCGGGGAAGGTAAACGAAGGTCCTGCTTTTCTGAAAAATAAGGAAAAGGGTAAATTCTTCGTAGTGTATTCAGCTAACGGTTCTTGGACAAAGCAGTATAGATTAGGTTGTTTGGAACTTAGCGACACCCTATCCAATCCGCTCGTTGCATCGAACTGGAAAAAATTACCAAATGAGGTTTTTTCACGTAATGACGATACAGTGAATCCAACTAATGGTGTTAACGGTGTAGGACATTGTAGCTTTACTAAATCGCCTGACGAAACGGAAGACTGGATTGTATATCACGTTAAAGCATTCAATGAAAGTGGTTGGTCAAATCGTTACACATTTATACAAAAGTTTTCTTGGGCTGAAGATGGAACGCCTTATTTTGGAAAACCGGTGAGTTGGGGCGAAGCTTTGGTGCTACCTTCAGGTGAAAGTCGCTAAATTGAGAAGATTATTTTATGCTATTTTATTTATAAACACTTTAATTTTTATCATCATGAGAAAAAGAAACTTACTTTTATTATCATTACTTACTGTTTCCTGTTTAACAGGATTTAGAATGTTTGCGGAAGATGTTGATCTTACGCATTTGATTGTGAACAACGATTTTGAATATGTTGCAGAGGATGTACCTCATACATGGAATACTTGGAAACCAAAATCTGCAAATGACAATCATGGATATACTACATTCTATGGTTGGGAGTGTGATTTGAGCGTTTTAGGTGGTGACTCACAGGGGTTCAATAAGGATGTTGAAAACCAGCATGGAACGTATGGATGTTGGATTGGAAATAATGGTGTGTTTCCAGACCTTTGGGAGTTTTCTCAAATCATCACCGGTCTTGAAGCTGGAAATTACAAAGTTCAGTGCCTTTTGTCTGGAACAAAAAGGCCAACCAGTCAGCGCTTGTTTGCTAACCAAAATGTGCAGTATTTCAAAAGTGAAACAGATTACGAATATAATCAAACAGAAGGTGAGATTGCAACTTTTGCCGGTTACGAAGACACGCCGGCTGACAAAACTCTAAGCGAAATGGTAGTTTACACTACTATTGAAGCCGGAGAGCCCTTGAAAATTGGAATTCGTACCGGTGGAACAAAAGGGGATGGCACCATTGCTCCGAGTGCTAATCCTGCTTGGGGTTGGTTTAAAGTGGATTATTTCCGATTAACGAAGGTAGATAATATACCGGCAGGCATTAGTAATCCGGAACAGAAATTCAACTACCACGTGAACAACGGCACATTAACTGTACATGGGCTGGGAGCTTATGTAGTGTATAATATCAACGGTGTAAAAGTAGCAGAAGTCGATAATGCTGAGATGTCAGTTGATTTGATGAAAGGTATTTATATCGTACGGACACTGAATTCAAGTGCATTCAAAGTTGTTGTGAATTAAGATAACGAGGCTGGGACATCCATAATTATATAAACAGTCCAACAGTACTTCTAAACTGTTGGACTGCAAAATTTTTCATAAACAAGTTTATTTCTACAATTTATTCGATAAAGTATTTCTAACCATGATAAAAAAAACAATACTATTACATGTTTTGATGATAATTTGCCTGTCAGTATATGCAGGAATACCGGAGGAGTTTAAAAATTTCCCTAACGGTAGTGAACCTGAGTTTATAGCTTCGAAAATCATTCAGCTATATAATAATGCTGCTGAAAGCACTACTCCTATTAATTATCCTGAAACTTGTTCATGGTTTGGCTCACTTAGATTTGCCGGTGCAACTAAAGATAATGAGATGCTCAATCTGTTAGAAAAGCGTTTTATCCCTCTGCTGGGAGAAAATTCAGGAGCTATGCAGACACCCAATCATGTAGATAACACCGTATTTGGTATAGTTCCATTGCAATTGTATTTACAGACAGGAAAACAAACTTATTACGATGTAGGGATTCATTTTGCAGATCGACAATGGACAATGCCGGCTAATCCGAGTAATGAAAATAGAGTAAAATATCAGAATCTTCTCGATAAAGGATTATCATGGCAGACACGTTTTTGGATCGACGATATGTTTATGATTACTGCAATTCAAACACAAGCTTATCTTGCCTCAAACGACGAAAAATATATTAATCGTGCAGCCCATGAAATGATTGCCTACTTAGACTCTTTGCAACGCCCGAACGGTTTGTTTTATCATTCTCCGCAAGCTCCATTTTTCTGGGGACGTGGCAATGGATGGATGGCTGTAGGTATGGCTGATTTATTAGCATATTTGCCTGAAAATAACCCAAATAGAACAAAAGTTTTAGCAGGGTATCGTGATATGATGTCGACTCTGAAATCATATCAAAATGAAGAAGGGCTATGGAATCAACTCATTAATGAGCCGGATTCTTGGACAGAAACTTCAGGTTCTGCAATGTTTACATATGCCATGATTACAGGTGTCAGAAATGGTTGGTTAGATGAAAAAGAATATGCTCCCGTTGTACGGAAAGCATGGCTCGCGTTACTTGGTTATTTGACTGATTCATTTCAGTTGCGCGACGTGTGTGAAGGAACAAATGTGGGCTATACTAAAGAATACTACTTAGCAAGGAGACGTGTCACAGGGGATCGACATGGGCAAGCTGCTTTGATGTGGTGCACTGTTGCATTGTATGAAACCGAAAAAAATTCACTTGCAGGGTTAAAGTCTCTGTCGTATAATCAAGGAATTCTGATTCCTGCTTTTAATCCAGAAATAACCGAATATAACTGTTACTTGCCGATTGGAATAAGCAATATAACTCAATCTGCCGAACCTTTATATAGAAATAAAGCTACGTTCTCTAAAACTGTTAATGTAAGTGCAGGAAGTACTGCTGTCACTGTAGTTTCTGCAGATGGTTCAGCAACTAAGATATATAATATAAACTTCCATGCAGCAGATGATGTAGATTGTACTAATCTGATTGTAAACAATGATTTTGAATACATGGCTAAGGACGTGCCGATGACTGCAACAACATGGAAACCCAAAGATGCTGCTACCAATCAGGGATACACAAAGTTCTATGGATGGGAATGCAATATAGAGGCTTTAGAAGGTTCGTCGCAAGGAATTAATAAGGATTTTGAAAATCATCACGGTACCTATGGAGCTTGGATTTCAAGTTCTGCTGTATTCCCTGAATTTTTAGAGTTCTCTCAAACTATTGATAACCTTGAAGCCGGAACTTATAAAGTACAGTGCCTTTTATCAGGAACAAAACTACCAACAAGCCAGCGTTTGTTTGCCAATCAAAATGTACAGTATTTCAAAAAGGATACTGACTATGTAAATAACCAAACTGAAGGAGAAATCGCAACTTTTGCAGGATATCCAAATCCACTCGCTGATAAGGATTTATCTGAAATGATTGTTTATACTACTATCGACAAAAATGATCCGTTGAAAATAGGAATTCGTACAGGCTCTGTAAAAGGAGATGGTACAATAGGTGCTAAACAATGGGGATGGTTTAAAACAGATTATTTCCGCCTAATAAAAATAACTCCTGAGCATGCTTCAGACGCAAATCTTTTTTGTATCTCCATGAGTACAGGTAACCTGGACTTTTCACCTGAAAAAACAGATTACACCGTCACCTTATCTAAAGATACTCGAGTTGTTACTATCAATGCAACCGCCAACGTACAAGATGCTATTGTAGCCGGTACGGGAATGGTCGATGTAAGTTCCGGTTATGGTATTTCTACTATAACTGTTACAGCGCTTGATGGAACTACAGTGAAAACATATACAATTACTTACCATGTAGATAAAACAGGTAGCATTGATTTTAAAAAATCACCCAAAAAAGCAATTTGGCATGTTGCTAATGGAAAATTAATTGTTGAAAATGTCGATACTTATTCTGTTTATAGTATCAATGGAGTAAAAATCGTTGATGTGAAAGATGCAGTTAATACAGCAGTTGACTTAAAACATGGTGTTTATATAGTACAAACAGAAAACAATACAGAGACATTTAAAGTAGTTGTTAGATAATTTTACCTATATGCAAAATAATATATTAAATAATTCAGTATAATCAAATTTTTTTATTCATGAAAAGAAAAATTCATTTTTTAGTTGTAGTAATTCTATTTTTACCTTTGGTTGTTTTTAATGCACAATCTCAGAGTTACGATTTAAAGAAATTCCCTGAGGGATCACAACCTAAAGAAGTAGGGATCAAACTTGTAGAAAGATATCTTCAAACACCACACTCGCACTGGGGAGATATTAATTCAAAACATAAAGTGACTTTTGTTACTTATCCCGACGTGTGTGCGTGGTTAGGATCATTGTGGTTTACGACTGCTACCAAAAACGACAATTTATATAATCAATTGGTAGATAGGTTTGAGCCTTTGTTTACTACGCAAAAGAATATGTTGCCCGAATTCCGTCCTAAACCGCACAATGTGGTTGACTGGTATGTTTTTGGTGCCGTACCGTTAGAAATATATAAACGCAAAAAAGATTCTAAATATCTTGATTTAGGGTTACAATATGCAGATAAACAATGGATACTTCCCGACGATCCGAGAGGAGACGAGAAAAGATGGCATGACTTGGGCTACTCATGGCAAACCCGTCTATGGATTGATGATATGTTTATGATTACAGCTGTTCAAGCACAAGCTTATTTGGTTACAGGCGACAAAAAATATATGGATCGTGCAGTTGATGAAATGGTGCTGTATTTAGATAGTATACAACGTCCAAATGGATTGTTTTACCATGCACCTGATGCTCCGTTTTTTTGGGGACGTGGTAATGGATGGATGGCTGTAGGTATGGCTGAAATGCTGAGAATGATGCCTAAAAACAATCCTAATAGAGGAAGAATTGAAGAAGCATATAAAAAAATGATGCAGACTTTGTTACGTTATCAAAGCTATGATGGTATGTGGCATCAGCTTATTGACGATCCTAATTCTTGGAAAGAAACTTCTTCTACGGCAATGTTTACTTATGCAATGGTTACAGGTGTAAAAAATGGCTGGCTTGATAAAAAAGTCTACGGGGAAGCTGCTCGTAAAGCATGGCTGGCTTCTTTGACTTATCTTGATGAGAATTATAATCTGCGTAACGTATGTGAAGGTACAGGAACAAAAAATGATTACCAACACTATCTAAATCGCCGGAAATTGCTTGGAGACCTACATGGACAAGCGGCTCTTATTTGGTGTGCTTATGCATTGAGTAGCGGTAAGTAAAAGAAATTGGCTTTAATAAAAAAACAGATGAGAAATTGCAAATCTTTTATGCTGACCGTCTTTTTGATGTTATGTTCAGTTACGTTCACGTGCTGTGCAGAAGAACTTTCAGGAGATCCATCTGGTAACGGCAATGGTAATCCTAATGGTAATAATGATACAGATAAAGATACAACTAACTACAACTTAGTTGATTTTCCGAAAGGATACAGTCCAATAGAAATAGGTCAGAAACTTACAAATAGATTTATTACAGTTGATTATTCGACAAAGAGGACTAATAAAGTTAATTATTCATTCTGGGGAAATATCTATTCCACAAATACCCCCGACCATGTTACTTATCCTGATGTTTGTGCTTGGTTAGGAGCATTATGGTTTGCCGACGCAGCAAAGAATGATAATTTATACAATGGTGTGGTCAAAAAATTTGATCCACTGTTTACGACTGACATAAAATTTCAACCGAGTTTACGACCTTCTGCAAGTAATATTGTGGATTATTATGTTTTCGGAGCAGTTCCGCTTCAAATATATCAACGAAAGCAAGAATCCAAATATTATGATTTAGGGATGAAATATGCTGATGGCCAATGGACATTGCCATCCAATGCTACTCAAACTCAAAAAGACTGGTATGATAAGGGATATTCGTGGCAAACCCGACTTTGGATTGATGATATGTTTATGATTACAGCTCTACAGGCACAGGCATATCATGCTACAGGTGATGAAAAATATAGAGAGCGTACAATTGATGAAATGGTGCTTTATCTTGATGAGATACAAAGAGATAACGGATTGTTCTACCATGCTCCCAATGCTCCCTTTTATTGGGCACGTGGCAATGGATGGATGGCTGCCGGTATGGTAGAAGTTCTAAAATTATTGCCCGCTGATCATAAGCACAAACAAAAAATTATGAATGCTTACATTAAGATGATGAAAGAATTAGCTAAGTACCAGAGGCCGGATGGCATGTGGTCACAGCTTATTGACCATCCGAACACTGCTGATATGTGGGCTGAAAGTTCAGGGTCTGCGATGTTCACCTATGCTATGATTTCGGGAGTAAAGAATGGTTGGCTCGAAGAAGAGAAATATGGTACAGTGGCACGTAAAGGATGGTTAGCCCTTGTTAGCTTTCTCGATCGAAATTTTGATATTACAGAAGTATGCGAGGGTACGGGAGTTGGATACAGTTATGAGTATTATAGAGATCGTCGAAGATGGATTGGCGATACGCATGGATTAGCTGCTATGCTGTGGAGTGCATATGCTTTAATCCTCCAAACAGAAACAGATTAAAAAGGTAAAAAATACATTTACAGAATTGAATAAAAACGCACTTCTGCATTTGCTGAAGTCACCTTTAAAGTTATGATATAAGAACATTTTTAATTAGATGCAAAACAATGTTGAGTCTTCACTCTCTAATCGTTGAAACGTCTTTGTCGCTGCCAAAAGTATCCTTATCAACAATACTCTATAAAGAGATTGATTTTGGCGAAAACGAGAACAAGCTTTTTTAAAGCTCAACCTATATTTGCATACTACAATGAAGATGTCATTGCTAAAAGATATATAATTTATAATGAACAGATCGTTTTCAATCTTTATAGTTTTATTTGTAACAATTTCTTTTTATGCACAAGAAGCAATAAAAGAACGTTGCTATGATTATGTTTTAAATTCAGTTGATGGGCATGAAGGAAATTTTGTCTGGAAAATGAAAAAAGCAGATGAACTAAGTGTTCGTACAGAAGATATTTCAACCCTTAATACAAATACGGAAGATTGGTTGCCTGCTATTGTTCCGGGTACGGTTTTGAACTCTCTTGTTTATAATAAAATATATCCGGAACCATATTATGGATTGAATAATAAATTGGAGTCAAATTTAATTCCTGACTTATATTATGCAGGAAGAGACTTTTATACGTATTGGTTTCGCACAGAGTTTAATTTAGATGAAAACCAATTTAAAGATAAAAAAGTATGGATGCAGATTGATGGGATTAATTATCGTGCAGAAGTTTGGCTCAACGGAAATATGATAGCAAATATATCCGGCATGTTTATTCAGAACCAACTAAATATTACTGATAATGTTGTTTACGACAAACAAAATATTCTCGCTATAAAAGTTTATCCTGTTGATGCTCCCGGCACTTTAAAGCCGAAAGGTGGAAAAGCTTTTGGTGCAACTGAAGAATTCCAAAACGGAGGAAATGGTGATATAGGTAAGAATGTTACGCAATTGATGACTGTTGGCTGGGATTTTACTTTCCTTGATGGTATAAGAGATAGAAATACCGGAATATGGAAAGACATCTCAATTTTTACTACAGGAAAAACAGTTTTACGTCACCCTTTTGTGAAATCAGAATTGGCAAAGCCAAATTATGATGTATCACAACAAACTATTTCGGTAGAAGTAGCATTGCCGAATTACCTGCCGCAAAACAGACGTCAAAGAGTAAAGGTTATAGGTGAAATAATAGGTGAGAATATCTATTTCGAGAAAGAAATATCAATGTTCAGAGAGGAAGTAAAAGAGGTTGTATTTTCTCCGGAGGAATACCCTCAGCTCATTATAAATAATCCTCGATTGTGGTGGCCCATAAATAAAGGGCAGCAAGAATTATATAACTTGGTATTCAAAACGGAAGTAGATGGGATAATAACCGATTCTATATTCACTCGTTTTGGAATAAGGGAAATAACGTCTACAACAAACACTCCGGATAAGTCGAGAACATTCTATGTAAATGGGAAGCCAATATTTATCAGAGGAACTAACTGGTTACCGGAAAACATGCTTCGTACCTCAGATGAACGAACATACGCCGAATTAAGATATTCAGCTCAATCAGGAATTAACTTGATTCGTTTTTGGGGAGGAGGAATTACAGAGTCTGATTATTTCTTCCAGCTATGTGATGAATTTGGGATATTGGTTTGGCAAGAGTTCTGGATGACTGGTGATACACACCATCCTGTTGACATGGGTTTGTATTTAGCAAACGTCAATTCTACGGTAAAAAGAATTCGCAATCATGCAAGCTTAGCATACTATGTATCTTCTAACGAAAGTAGTGAGATGCCTTACACAAAATCGCTAATTCATTATTTAGATGGAACTCGAGGGTACCAAATGGAATCAGAAAGTGAAGGAATACACGATGGGAGTCCTTACAAGCAAGTAAATATTATGACACATTATGAAAATACGGCATCGGACAGAGGAAGTCGTGTTGATGGGTTTAACCCTGAATATGGTGCGCCATGTATTCCTACAGTTGAATGTCTACGTGAAATGATGGATGAGAAAGATTTATGGCCTATCAATAAAGAAGTTTGGGATTATTCCGATGGAAATGGCTTTCATCTTATGTCATCGATGTATACCGACATGACTAATGAATACGGATTATCCAACAGTATAGATGAGTTTGCAATGAAAGGACAATTTGTCGGATCACTCAATTATAAAAGTATATGGGAGGTATGGAATTACAATAAACTGAATTTTGGTGATCGATATACATCAGGATTCTTGTATTGGTATCATAATTCTCCTATTCGTCAAATATGTGGACGAATGTGGGATTGGTCGCTTGAACCTACATCAGCATTGTATGCTGCGCAAAATGCTTGTGAACCTCTACATCCTCAGTTCGATTATCTGAAAAATACAGTATCTGTAGTAAATGATTATTATGAATCATTCAGGAATTATAAGGTGATGGCAGAGGTGTATGATTTGAATATGAAGAAAATATTTGCTAAACAGGCATCGATAGATATACCGGGAGATGGAGTATTAAACGATATTTTCAAAATTGAATTTCCGGAGAATACAACATCCATACAATTTATTAAATTAAGATTGCTTGATGAGAAAAATAAACAGGTGGGAAGTAATTTTTATTGGCGTTCGAATAATAAATATGAGGGTCGCAAAACGCTTACCGGACCTGCAACTGCCGGTTTTCAGGATATAAATAAATTGACAAAGACCAATATATCAGTGAAATATACTACAGTTGTTGAAGATGGAAAGCATTTTATTAAACTCAATTTGAAAAATACAGGAAAATCACTCTCTTTTTTCACGCAGATACAATGGCTTGACAGCAGGGGCAACCCAGTGCGTCCTTCGTTCTATTCTAACAACTTTATGTGTTTATTGCCAGGTGAGAGTGAACAAATTCAAATAGAAACAAGTATGAGCAAACTTCAAGAAAATGAATATAATTTAATAATTAAAGGGTTTAATACAGACAAACAAATATTTAAGGTTAAGCTCAAATAAAGCTGATATATAAAGTAATTTTAATGAAACGATTGCAGATCCTATCTTTTGTGCTACTTTCTTTTGCGTGTACTATTCATGCAGACGATTATGATGTAGTTGTTGTAGGGGGTACTCCTGCCGGAATTACGACTGCAATTGCAGTTGCTCGTGAAGGAAAGAGCTGTCTTATACTTGAGAGGACAGAGCACATTGGCGGACTTCCTGTCAATGGTCTTGGGGCAACCGATATTGGTACAAGGGGGGCAACAACCGGACTGTTTGAGCAATTCGTAGCGTTGAATAAGGCATATTATATAGAGCAATACGGAGAGGAATCTCCGCAAGTACAACATAGTAGTAACGGATACCATTTTGAGCCGCATGTCGCTGCCAAATCATTTGAGAAAATGATAAATCAGGTAAGTTCTGGAAAAATTGTTATTCTAACGCAAAGACAATTTGATTCCGAACCTCGTTATGTGGTTAAAAATGTAAACCAGATTGAGTCTATTCGTGTACTCAACCGACAGACGGGAGACGAAGAGTATTATAAAGCAAAAGTATTTATTGACGCTACTTATGAGGGTGATTTAGGTGCAGCGGCAGGTGTTCCGTATAAATTAGGACGCGAGGGTGCGGAGGAGTATAATGAACCATGTGCGGGTAAAATATATCGTTGGTGGAAACATGGTCCGGATGAATGTGGAACAACCTATCAGGGAGATAACGCTATACAAGCATACAATTATCGCTTATGTCTGACAAATAATCCCGACAATCGCATGTTGGCAATACAACCTGAGCATTATAATAGAGAAGAATTTGTATCTCTTATTGATGATGTGCTGACCGGACGGAATACAGATATACGCTTCAGTCGAGTAGATGTGGAGAAGATAGAAGAGAACAGACAGAGGATTTTAAATGGAGAACGTACCTCTGTACCCGGAGATCCTTGGGGGATGTGGAAATTGAGTAGTATGGTACAGTTACCAAATATGAAAGTAGATGCAAACAATCAACATCTTGCGTTAATCTCGACTGACTTGCCTGAAGAAAATTGGGCTTGGCCTACTTCTGGATGGGCTTGGCGAGATCGTTTTGCTGAAAGGCTTAAATCTTACACCATGGGATTATTATGGTTTGCTCAAAATGATGAAGGCTTACCTATACAATTTCGTGAGGCATGTAAAGAATGGGGTTTTGCTAAAGATGAATATCAGGATAATAATGGCTTCCCACGTCAGGTGTATGTTCGTGAAGGAAGACGTCTTGAAGGTATCCATTTTTTTACAGCTAATGATGCTCTTCCTATAAAAGACGAGGATCGTCCACCCGTTTATACCACATCCGTTACCGCAAGCCATTATGCTTTAGACTCACATGCAGTTCGCAAACGTGAACCCGGACGTGTACACTTAGATGGTTTCTTTAGTCATCCTACGGCTGTATACACAGTTCCATACGGGGTAATGGTTCCTAAAGAGTTGGATAACTTACTTTTTCCTGTTGCCGTATCAGGTAGTCATGTCGGCTTTTCGACTTTACGCATGGAGCCTTGTTGGATGGCACTTGGAGAAGCAGCAGGTATAGCAGCAGTATTATCGATAGATAAAGCACTAAGTGTGAGAGATATTCCTATGAACGTACTTCAGGAAAAACTCCTCAATAATAGAGCGACCTTGATGTACTTTGAAGATTTGACACCTGATGATGTAGATTTTATTAAGGTTCAGCAATTAGCATTAAAAGGATTTTTCCCTGATTGGAAAGTCAGGTTGGATGATATAATAGATGAAGATACCATTGATTTATGGACAAAACTTACGGGAAAGCGGTTGATGAAACACAAAGGAAAAACCACAAGAGAAGTTATGATGGCAATATTCCCAAATTAAAGGATAATGTTTAAAAGTTAAATAAAAAAAGTTTAATGATTACAATTACTCATTAAATGATATAGTAATCAGAAATGTGATAATTAAAATAATAAGTTATACTTAAAACTAGATGTATGAATGTGAAATTAAAGACTTATTTGCTGTTATTTTTCAGCATGTTTCTATTTATTTATGTAAATGCACAAACGAGAAATAAAAACATCTCGGGTGTCATTTTAGATACTAAAGAAGAACCTTTAATAGGAGTAACTATTACTGTGAAAGGCACCACTTTAGGAACTATAACAGATATTGATGGTGCATTTAAATTAAATGTTCCTGAGAATGGTACAATTGTTATATCCTATGTAGGTTATGCAACGAAAGAGGTTTCGATAACAACAAATTCGCGCTATGTGATTAGATTAGAAGAGAATGCGTTGAATTTAGATGAAGTTGTTGTTATTGGATATGGAACAATGAGGAAAAAAGACTTGACAGGCTCTATTACTCAAATTCGTCCGGACAATTTAGCGAATGAAAACCCTAAGACAATTCAGGATATCCTGCGTGGGACTCCCGGGTTGAAAGTGGGATTTGATACATCTGCTAAGGGAGGTGGTAGTTTGGAAATACGCGGACAACGTTCGGTTTACACTGCGGGAGGTCACAACAGTCCATTACTTGTGCTTGACGGCATGATATTTTATGGAGAGCTTTCGGAGATTAATCCTGATGATATAGGACAAATAGACATACTAAAAGATGCTTCTGCTGCAGCTATTTATGGAGCTAAGGCGGCAAACGGAGTTATCATAATCACTACTAAAAAAGGGAAAAAAGGAAAGCCGGTAATAAATCTGACAACTAATTTCGGATTAACACAGAAGGCTTCATTCCAAAAAAGATGGAATCCTGAAGAATATATGCAGCACCGTCAAGACTTTTATGAAACAAATACTTATGGTGTAAATTATCTGACCGGCGAATACGAAAACTACCAACAAGGTATCACATACTCCGAATATTATACAAATCCTAACAAGCTTTCGGGTGTGTCTTTAGAAGACTGGAGAGCATATTCGGTAAATAATCCTGATGAATCTGATTTGAGCATTTGGGCTAAACGACTTGATATTAAAGGTAATGCCTTAGATAATTTCCTGTCTGGAAAAACTGTTGATTGGGCAAATCATGTTTTTAGAACAGGATTCAATCAGGACTACAATGTTAGTGTAAGCGGTGCCGGAGATAAGGCAAATTACTATTTTTCGATGGGTTATTTGGATAATCAGGGAGTAGTAAAAACTGATCAATATCAAGCAATACGTGGTAATTTAAAAGTAGATTTTGATGTTACAAGATGGCTTGAAGTTGGTGTAAATTTGAATTTTCAGGATCGTTCAGATGATAATATCGGGATAGATGTAGGAAGTACTTTAAGTAACAGCCCTTTTGGGGATTATGCCGATGCGGATGGTAATCCTATCCAATATCCTCTGGATGATCTGGCTTCTACCAGAAGAGGTTATAACTTTGATTTCCAGAAACAATATGCAGAACAAGAGAGTGGTTATACTATTTTGAATAGTGTGTTAAATGCGAAACTTAAACTTCCGTTTAATATTACGTATTCATTTAATGGATCACCTCGTTATCAATTCTATTACAATCGTAAATTCACGTCTGCAGCTCTTCCGTATTCGGATCCTACATCTCGCGGAGTTGACCGCCAACAAGCAAAGCGTTTCAATTGGTCTCACAATAATACACTCGCTTGGGATTATACCTTTGACAAGAAACATCATGTAGTTCTAACACTTGTACAAGAAGCTGAGATCCTTCAACATTGGAGCGACAACATAGTAGCACGTAATATTCAACCATCGGATGCTTTAGGATTTCATAATACACAAAACGGAACAAAAGAAGATAGCTCTTTTTCTTCTTCCGATAGCTATGAAACAGCCAATGCTCTTTTAGCTCGCTTATTCTATTCTTACGATAGTCGTTATATGATTACTACTTCGGTACGTAGAGATGGATATTCAGCTTTTGGTTCATCTAATCCTTATGCTACATTCCCATCGATAGCTACAGCATGGACATTTACAAATGAGAAATTCTACAATTGGAGTAATATCATGAATTATGGTAAATTACGTTTCTCGTATGGAAAGAATGGTAACCGCTCACTTTCCAGTCCATATTTGGCACTTGCAAACCTTTCAGCAGGGGCAGGGAAAATGCATGGATACCTTGATTCAAGTGGAAATTTGAGTCTCTATCGCTACTTAATGGTGGATAGAATGGCAAACCCCAATTTACAATGGGAAAAAACATCATCATGGAATATAGGACTCGATTTTGGATTTCTCAAAGGTCGTTTGTCAGGAAGCATTGAATATTATTTAATGCAAACACATGATATGATTATGACACAACGTATACCTGAGATAACCGGTTTTAGCAATATTACTACTAATTTGGGGCAAGTGAATAATAATGGAATCGAGTTTTCACTGAACACACTTAATATCGATAAGAAAAATTTCAAATGGAATACTACACTCGGCTTTTCTTATAACAAGAACGAAATAAAGCATCTTTATTACGAGTATGAAAATGGAAAAGAATTAAATGATGAAACAAACGGTTGGTTCATCGGACAGCCTATTTCTGCAATTTGGGATTATCGTGTTACCGGAATCTGGCAGAAAGATGAGTGGGAAGAAGCTGCAAGATACGGACAAGTTCCCGGCGATCCTAAAGTTGCTAATCTGTATACTGAAGATGACGTGATAAATGCTGATGGTTCTGTTACCGCTGTATATAATGATAACGATAAGGAAATTTTAGGACAGACAGCACCACCCATTCATTGGTCTTTGCGCAATGATTTTACCTTATGGAAAGACCTTACCTTCTCGTTTAATCTTTATTCTTATATGGGACATAAGAGTTTGTCAACAAGTTACATGAATAATGATAATACATCTGAAAATATGACTGCGGGATATGTGAATGTATCTAAAAAAGATTATTGGACACTTGAGAATTCGACTAATGAATATGGTAGAATTGGTGCAGTAGGTCCGACAGGGGCAACTTCACCGGGAAAACTTATAAACCGTTCATTCATTCGTTTAGAGAATATATCCATAGGGTATACACTACCTAAAGTGTGGACATCGAAATTTGAGATTGAACGTCTTAAGATATTTGGTTCTGTACGCAATGTTGCTAACTGGACACAGGAATGGGAATATGGTGATCCGGAAACTGGAACGTATGCTGCACGTACATATTCTTTAGGATTGAATATAACTTTTTAAAACATTACCAAAAATAAAATTTAAACGTATGAAAACGATAATTAAAAAAGTAAATTATATATGCCTTTCTTTATTTTTGGGCATCAGTGCATTATTAAGCGGGTGTTCGGATGATTTTCTGAAACCTGAACCCGTATCGATCTACGAACCGGCTGAGACTTTCTCTACCGAGTCAGGATTAAAGTCTGTGTTGGCATTTTGTGATCGTCATTTGAAATTATATTATACTTCTGCCAAAGGTACTATAGAACCAATCGCTTCAGAATATATATTTTCCGACTTGATGGTTGCCGGTGCAACTGATAAAGCAAAAATGCTATGTGATGTCGCAAATCAGCTTACACCTACAAGTATTGGTACTCGCAACAATAGCACTGGAAAAAATGATTTATATGTTTCATTGGATCAGACACATTCCGGTTGGCATTTTTGGCATGAGAGTTATTATGTAATAATGCAGGCGAATACCATCATTCAATATATTGATGGAATAGAAGAATTAGATGAAGCAACTAAAAATGCTTATAAAGGTAGAGCGTATTTCCATCGTGCTTTTCGCTATTATGCATTAGTGTTCCAATACGGTGATGTTCCGTTGCTTACGAAAGTTACAGAAGTGCCGAAACAAAATTACCGCAGTACAAAGCGTGATGCCATTTTGGAGCTGATAACCAAGGACATGGAATTTGCTGCAGAATGGGTTCCCGATCAAAAGAATATGGCACAGATAGGAATGGTAAGTAAGGGTGCTTGCCGTATGTTGCTTTCAAAATTATATTTGGCTGTAGGAGAGTACGGTAAAGCAGAGGCTCAGTTAGATGAACTGATTAATAATTCTGAATACTCGTTAATTCAAGGAGATAGCTTTGGAACATTCAATGACGGAGGAGAGCCTGAAACATGGCCTATTACCCGTAATGTAATATGGGATATGCACCGTGCCGAGAATAAGCTTATAGCCGCAAATAAAGAAGTTATTTTAGGCATTGTTAATCGTGGATCTGACGAAGAAGGTTTTACGCCATTTCATACAATGCGTATGATAAACCCTTATTACCATAACACAGGCGTAGGTTCACCAAAAACTAAAGATGGTAAACAGGCAATAGCTGAATTAGCTCGAACTAATGCTAACTACAATATTCAATATGATTATTCACGTGCTTTTGGACGCGGTATCGGAACGGTGCGTCCTACTTATTATCAACAGCATACAATGTGGCAGGTTAACGGCAGGATGGATAACACCGATTTGCGTCACAGCTCGGCACATGGCAACTGGGTTAAAATGACAGATATTAAAGTAAGTAATAAAGAGTCTTCTGAATTTGGGAAACCGCTTTCACTTTATGATGACTATGGTAATTTATTGTGCAAAGACACTATTCGTCGTTGGTTTGATGTTCCACTTTATAAATTTTATATGGATGATGTTATAGCTGAAGCAAATAAAGCTACAGTTAATTTTTATGGTGCTACTAATGGTGGTAATGGCGATTGGTATCTTTATCGTTTGGCTGAAGCTTATCTATTACGTGCAGAAGCGAAATTTTATCAAGGGAAAGACGGTACTTCTGATGTAAATGAAATAAGGAAAAGAGCAAAATGTTCCGAATTATACAATAGTATTACTATTGGTGATATAATGGATGAACGTGCACGCGAATTATATTGGGAAGAATGGCGTAACGTAGAGTTAACTCGTGTTTCTTTATGTCTTGCACGTAGTGGTATGCCCGATGAATGGGGTAATACTTATAGCATAGATAATTTTGACAAACAGGAAGGCACAGATCCAAACGGAGGTAGTTATTGGTATCAGCGCGTTACTAAATGCGGTAAAATGTATAACGGACCAACTATAACTATTCAAGGTGGAACAATAAACACCATTAAATATACAATGGATAAGAAAAATATTTATTGGCCACTCTTTAATGAATCTATAACGGCTAACAGAAAGGGTAAATTAGCTCAAAATTATGGATATGATGGTTATGATCCGTCAACTCCTAAATGGGAAACTTGGCAGGAAGCTGTAGCTGACGAAGATGAAGTAGACTAAAATTGAAGTTCATGAAAAGGATATTGTCATACATAATCTTATTTTTTCAATTTGTAAGCTTTGGATGTTCAAATTCCGGAGCGATTACGAATGAGTATTATAATCCGGTGTTGTCGATAAGCACACCGGATCCTACAATAATGAAAACACTCGACGGTACATTTTATTTGTATGGCACTGAAGATATCCGTAATGTTCCAATCTACAAATCATCAAATTTGATTGACTGGCAATTTATTGGTACTGCTTTTACTGATGAGTCGCGTCCTAAACTTGAACCGGAAGGTAGTATCAGTGCACCGGAAATCAACTATATCAATGGCAGGTATGTATTGTATTATTCGATGTCGGTGTTGGGAGAAGAATGGACATGTGGTATTGGAGTTGCCGTATCGGATAATCCTGAAGGACCCTTTATGGATAAAGGGAAGTTGTTCAGAAGCGATGAAATCGGTATTAAAAACTCTATTGATCCTTTCTATATTGAAGATGAAGGAAAGAAGTATTTATTTTGGGGAAGCTTTAGAGGAATATATGCTACAGAATTAACCGATGATGGCTTATCCTTAAAGCCAGATGCTAAAATATGGCAGATCGCAGGAAGCCTTTTTGAAGGTACATATATTCACAAAAGAGACGATTATTACTATATGTTTGCGTCTGTAGGCTCTTGTTGTAAAGGTATTGAGAGTACGTATCAATTAGTGGTTGGTAGATCAAAATCGCTATTCGGTCCTTATACCAATAAAGATGACAAAAGGATGTTGGATGGTAATTATACACGGGTAATAGGTTCTAATGAGCGGTTTGTAGGTAATGGACATTGCTCTCAAATAGTGCAAGACAAAAGCAATAACGATTGGATATTTTTGCACGGTGTGGATGTCGACAATCCCCAATGTAGAGTTTTACTTTTAAATCAAGTAAAATGGGATGCTAAAGGATGGCCCTATGTTGAAGGTGGATCACCATCTCTAAATGCTTCAAGTCCTCGCTTCTCATGAATTAAAGTAATAGTTTAATTACAAAAGATATATAATTAGGAAAATAAAAATCCACACAAAACACCCTTTGATAGAGATCAAAGCACTTGATAATGAACCGCTTTATATGTCAAGTGTGAAGATTTGACTTATTAATGTTAAACTTAAAAAACAAATTATTAATTTAAAAAACAAATGTCATGAAAAAAATTAACTTTATTCTCGTATTGATTTTTGCAGTCGGTAATTTATTTGCCACAGGAACGTGGGATCTGATGGACAAAGTGATGGATCCATGGAATGAAGATGAGGGTCTTCCTACTAATAAAGCTTGGACATCGTACATAGGTAATAACCTAAAGAAAGTACCAACCGGGTACTCGCTTACTCAAGAAGAAGGTTTTGTGAATCTTACAAAAACACATGCAGAAGCTACACAAAACAGTGCTATGATAAATTGTGCAGCACTAACAGTAGCATCGAATACAGCTTATACATTTGAATATAAAGTACGCATAAATCCGATAGATAAAGAAGCGTTTCCGGATGTAGCAGGAACTGGTGGTTGGGAGCTAAATTTGCTTTCAGCAAGAATCAACAATCGTGCTCCTAATCTTTATCTCGCTTATGATGAGAGTAATAATGGATATGTTACATTGGAGTCAACTTTTCCTAATGAAGTAGAAAACCGGGTGGCTGTGGATATTTCAGAATGGAGAGTTTATCGATTTATACTTTCTGAAGATGCTACAAAATTTGATCTATTCATTGATGGAGAGTTGATTTTCAAAGATGCTCCAACAACTGCCATGAGTGGAACTAATATTCTTCGTATGGGATCAGCCTCCGAACGAGCACGTTGCGATATTGATCTTGAATATGCTAAAATGGGGACAGGTGATTTCAACACTGTTGTAGCACCTTCACAGTGGAATATACTTGACAAATCGATGCTAACTTGGAATCAGGATGATGGATCTGACACGAATCGAGCTTGGGCATTAGCTCAAGGCGGATCTGCTGCTAGCGTTATGACTTTGGGAGACAATTTCGTTAACTTTACAAAAACAAATACAGGAGCCAGTGCCAGATGGGCTTGGTTGAGACCTGCCACTGCACTTGCTAATTTAATAGAAGACCAGTCATACAGTCTTGAGGTTAAAGCACGTGTCAACGAAATAGATAAAACCACTTTCCCTGATGGCACTTACTTCGAGGCAAATCAAATTGCACTTCGATTTGCTAATACAGCCACTACGCCTATTTATCTCAGATATGGTGACGCGGAAACTGGATCCATCAGTACCATATCCAATGGTTCGAATGCATATAATATAAACACATCTGAATGGCAGGTGTACCGTATTGTTTTGCATGCAGATTTAAAATATGACGTTTATATCGATGGTATAGAAGAACCTATCTTCGAGGGTCAAAAAGGAGGAACTAATGGAGACCAAAATGGAGTGTATTTTGGTGCTGAGTCTCAACATCGTTGTAATCTCGATATTGAATATGCTAAATTGGGAATAGGTGATTTCTTTTCTAAACCAAGAATTACAACTGTCGCTTTATCACATAACAGTCATGTAATCGGTAATTCGTCAACTATAACGGTAACTGCCAACACATCATTAATCGACAACAATGAAATACTTTTATTCTCACTTGTTGATGAAAATGATACTGAAATAGTAGCTGCAGTAGAGGCTACTGTAACAGACAATGTCGCAACTGCTAATATTGAAATTCCCGAGGATACTCCATCAGGACAATACTTTGTTAAAGTTGCTGTACCAGATAATCAAATTGGTGATGTGAATGTAGCAGCAAAAACTATTGCATATGAAATAGAAATTGATACTACTGTAGGAATATACTCTGTAGATTATACAGATTTAATATCAGTTTCAAGGAATGTAGTAAGTCAGGGACAAACTTTATCGGTTAAAACTGTTGCTAATATAGCTTCTTTGTCGGAAGTGACCATCTACAGTCTTACAGGAAATGAAGTGTATCATAAATCTGTTTCCGGCAACGCCCTTGAGCTTCAAGCTCCTACTGTTTCCGGTATGTACATACTTAATGTTCGATTAGACAACAACATATCGAAAGGTTTTAAAATTTTTGTTGAATAGGATTGATGAGAGTTTAAGTTAACAAATTATCTGCGGGATGACTTTAAATCGTCCCGTGGATAATAAAACAGTAGAAAATCAAAAAAGAAATAATTTAAATATGAAAAAACTGAATTATATTCTCGTACTAATCATTCTATTCACAAATCAACTTTTTGCAGTAGAAGAAATATGGGATGTTATCGACAAATCGATGGCAACATGGAATCAAGACGGCGGTAATACCACCAATAAGTCTTGGACATATTACAAAGGCACCAACATAGGAGCTAATGATTTCTCTATTACGCAAGGAAGTGGCTTTGTGAATCTGACTAAAACAGGAGTAGGAGGGTTAAGTCATTCTGTGTTAATAAACAGTCAGAATGTAGCGGTAACTACAAATACACCTTATACCGTTGAGTTTAAGGCGCGCATAAACAGAATAGACAAAACTCTGTTTCCAGATGAATCAGGAGTAGGGTATGAATCTAATCTAATTTCGGCACGTATCAATAAAAAGGTTATGGATCTTTATCTCAGATTTGATGCGGACGAAGATAATGAAAAAGGTACAGGATACGCTTATATCGAAGCTACTATCGATCCTTATGAAGATGATTTGTATTATTTTGATGTTTCCGAATGGCATCTTTATCGCTTTGTCCTTTCTGCCGACAATACTCAATATGATGTTTATATAGATGGGAAATTGGCGTTTGAAGGTGTATCTACCATAGGTATGGATAGTCAAACCAGTATCCTTCGCTTTGGGGCGAATATACGTAACCGTTGCAATATTGATGTGGAATATGCCAAAATGGGTACGGGTGATTTTAATTCTCAGTCGCGAATATCTACAATTTCGATAAGTTCGGATAGTCATGTGGAAGGCAATGAACGCACTATCTCTGTACAGGCTTATACGGTTTTGATGGATGATGATCAAAAGCTTGAAGTGTCGCTTGTAGATGAGAATAAAGTGATTGTAGTGAACCCAATAGAATTTACGGTAACTAACAACATAGCACAAGCTAATTTTACTATTCCGGCCTCGATTCCACAAGGCAAATATAAACTCAAGGTTTCTGCACCTGGTGGAAGAATTGGCGATGTTGAGGTAGAGTCGAAAAGTTTCGAGTATTTTGTGACCGATGTATCTCCTCTCGAAACCAAAATGTTTCCTCAGGTAAAACCTGTTGGTTTTGTTATTGAGATGAACGACTATATTTATAAAAATTCATCGAACGAGTTTATTTTTCCTTCTATAGTCGATACGAAAAAATTTACTGTTGATGAAAAATTCCTGAATGGGCAAGAACCGATTGCAAGATATTATCTTTTTTATGCACCACACGAAAATCCGGGTGGTATGTATCTCTCTACGGCTCCAACGCTTGATGGTCCATGGATAGAGCAGAATATGGTTATAGATCTGAATTGGGCAAAGGCTGTTGTAGGAAGCAATATTAATACAGCCGATCATATTTCGGCTTGCCAGGTAATATGGAATGATGAAATAAGCAAATATATTATGTATTTCCATGGTCCGAATTCTACCACGCATTATGCCACGAGCGATAATCTCAAGGATTGGACTTTTGGAGCGAGTATTCTGACTGCAACACAATTTGCAGCAGGCGGCAAAGAAACAAGCTATGCTAAAGTCTTTGAACACGAAATACCGGGTCTGAACAATAAATACATTATAATGGCGATGGTACAGGAAAATCAAATTCGCAGAATCTACTGGGCACACTCTGTCGATGGATTGAATTGGACACCGGTAAGAAAACCTTTGATTGCGCCCGATTTAGATTATAAGAAAGTTCCGGGTACCGACCATAAACCAAGCTATCAGGGTGGGTTTGGAAATAATGTAGCAGCTCCGGCTCTCTTTGTGAAAGATGGGCGTTATTTTGTTTTCTGTCATGGTAGTGCCGGCAATATGATGGTTGTTGAGGTAGGAGAAAGTTTTGATATGGAAATTCATTGGGGTGAATATATGAAAGCAGCCGATGTACTGATTGATACCGATAACAACGGGAAAAAGGTAGCCGTTCCGCGTATTGCTTCTCCTGATTTTATTCAAGATGATACGGGTAAATGGTATATGTTTTTTGAAGCAGGAAGCCGTCTTGGTGCTAATATCGCTTATGCTAAAGAAGAAGATACGAGTTCTGCGATTAAAAAAATGATTTATACAGAATCAATATCCATTTCGGGTAATTTGCTGAATAGCGGTCAAGATTTGATGATTACCTCTTGTACAGAAGGTACTCTTATATCGGAAGTAGTACTTTATACTCTTACAGGAAATGAGATAAGCCGTAAGAGTATTTCAAATCAAACGTTTACGCTTGGTGCACCGGCTACTGTCGGGATATATTTACTCAGTGTTCGTTTAGATAATAATATGTCGAAAGAATTTAAGATCTTGGTAAAGTAAAACTAATAGTTGATTAACAAATTATTCACGGAGTAAATTCAAATAACTCCGTGAAAGTTCAAATATAAATTCATGAAAAAGATAAATTTTTTTCTCGCATTCATCCTGTTTCTTTGTAATTCCTTATTTGCACAAACATGGGATATTTTAGATAAATCGATGTCCGATTTGGGTGTAGATTGGGCGGTAGCAGAAGGTGGCTCAGCCAATAGTGTCTTGTCACAGAAAAGTGGTTATGTAAACTTCACTAAAACTAATACAGGATCAAGTGCCAGATGGGCATGGCTTAGGCCGGCTACAGCACTTGCCAACATCACGGATGGTCGAGCCTACAGCATTGAAATTAAAGCACGTGTCAATCCTATTGACAAAACCGCTTATCCTGATGGTACTTATTTCGAGGCAAACCAGTTATCGCTTCGGTTGGCAAACAAAGCCACTACGCCTATCTATCTCCGGTATGGCGATGCCGAAAACGGATCCGTTGGCGTTACATCGAACTTTGCCAATGCTTACAAGATGAATACATCGGAATGGCAGATTTATCGCATCGTTCTTCGCACCGATTTGAAATACGATGTCTACGTGGGCGGTGTAGAAGCCCCGATTTTTGAGGGGGCATTAGGCGGTACCAACAGCGACTATAATGGAATTTATATTGGAGCCGAATCACAGCATCGTTGCAATGTGGATATTGAATATGTGAAAGTAGGAGCAGGAGATTTCTTTTCAAAAGCACATATTTCTTCCATTTTATTGTCACGTGACAGTCATGTACAAGGAACAGAAACGACGGTTTCTATAACAGCCTACACAGCCTCATTTGATAATGGCGAAAAACTATTATTTTCACTTATTGACAAAAACGATAGTGAAATAGTAGTCCCCGTAGAGGTTGCTGTAGAAGACAATATGGCTGCAACTAATATTGTTATTCCGGCAAATATCGCTGAAGGAGTGTATTTTATTAAAGTTGCAGCAAAAAATCAGATTAATGGAGTAGATATAATACCACAAACCGTTCCATACGAAATCAAAGATCCGTTGTCGGTGCAAGCTTGGGATATCCTCGATAGAGATTTTTCGGTAAAGGCATGGAATGTTTCTCCGTCTTGGAGTTTGGAGAAAGGTGGAAATGTCCCCACTAATTTCGTAACGCAGCAAACCGGTTATGTGAATATCGTTAAGACTATGGCAGGTGGAAGCAATTTTTACGGATTTTTAATCTCGCCGGCAGTAAGCATATCGGCTAACACCGCTTATACTTATGAAGTAAAGGCGCGTACACAAGCCATCAACAAAGAGTTGTATCCCGATGGTAACGGCGGCTATGAAGCTAATCAGATAGGATTCTTATTAAATAACAAATTAATGTCTATTTGCCTTATACACGGTGATGAGAACACCGGGTATATCGCTTCGCCTATCGCGGACGGAACTGGAGTAAGTCCAAGTTATACAACAAGATTTCCATTGAAGACTTCCGAATGGCATGTGTATCGTATGGTTTTCAATGCCGATAATACAAAATACGATGTTTATGTCAATGATGAACTCATTTTTGAAGATGCACCCTTATTTAATAAGAGCGGTAACAATAATGTTAAAATAGGTGGTGAATCGTGGCAGCGTTGCAATATGGACATTGAGTATGTCCGGATGGGAACAGGTGACCTTGTTACCGGCGATAAACCGAAAATAACAGCAATGGATTTATCTTCCGATAGCCATGTGGAAAATAATGCGCGCACTATCCGAATAACAGTGAATACGATAAACATTCTCAATGGTGAAAAATTGACAGCTTCGTTCTGCAATGAAGAAGGCACTGAAATAATCGATCCTATAGAAATTGTGATAAATACTAATAGAGGTACTACCGACTTGACTATTCCTGTAACGGTTCCTCTTGGAAAATATGTCATAACAGTTGCTGCACCAGATGACAAAATTGGAGATCAGACAATCAGATCTAAAAGCAGGCAATACGTTGTGGTGGGCGTGTCGCCACTCGATACCAAAATGCTTCCACAAGTGAAACCTGTCGGTTATGTCAAAGATATTGCGGATTATAAATACACGACCGAAAAGAAAGAATTTATCTTCCCGTCTATTGTTGATTCAAAAAAATATACGGTTGACGGTAAATTTAAAAACGGAGGCACTCCGATAGACCGTTATTATCTTTATTATTCTCCACACGACAATCCAGGCGGCATGTATCTTTCTACCGCTCCTACCTTGGATGGTCCTTGGACTGAATATGACGGCACGCCGGGAATGACACCGGGTACGGTTATGGACTTTGCTTGGGCGGGCGCACAAAGCAGTATTGTTAATAGTGGTTACGAAAAACATATATCGGGTTGTCAGGTAATGTGGAACGAAGTACAGAACAAATTCATTATGTATTTCCATGGTCCTAACGAAGTGTCGCACTACGCTACAAGCGATGATTTAATTAACTGGACTTTTGGTTCCTACATTTTCTTTGCCTATCAGTTTACCCCAATCGGTGCGGAGGCAAGTTATGCCAAGGCATTCGAACACGAAATACCCGGTTTGGGAAACAAATATGTAATATTATTGATGAATCAAGAAAATCAAATCCGTAAAATATACTGGGCGCACTCTACCGATGGAATAAACTGGACTCCTGTAACAAAACCATTGATTTCACCCGATTTAAATTATAAAAAAATACCGGGGACAGATATCAAACCGAATTATGACGGTGGAGGTACAGGTGCGTATGGAAACAATGTTTCAGGACCTTTCTTGATGGAAAAAGATGGACGTTATTTCGTATTTGTGCATGGTGTTACAAACCATTTGTTAGTGGTAGAAGTTGGTGAAAGCTTTGACATGGAAGTTCATTGGGGAGAATACTTAAAAAGCACTGATGCGATGTTCAGTATTAGTGGAGGAGCACCAAAAGCAACTCGCATTGCCGCTCCTGATTTTATTCAGGATGATAATGGCAAATGGTATATGTTTTTTGAAGCAGGAGGTCGCTTAGATGCCAATATCGGTTATGCTAAAGAAGATGATGTAAATGCGTTTATTCCCTCAGAATATAACGAAATCTTCATATATCCTTCAGATGTAAAAAGAGGAGAAGAAATAACAATTCATACGGAAAATACCGGTAAGCTAGCGGTAGAAGTCATAGATTTATCAGGAAGCAGAATATCTTCTAAAACGGTAGATACATCGTATTGTAATATTTATGCACCTATAACTCCAGGTTTGTATCTAGTGAAGGTATCCATAAATGAAAATCAGATTAAAACATCGAAGATAATTGTAAAGTAAGAGTCATGAAAAAGACAAGTTTTCTTTTCATATTAATCCTGTTATCCGGTAATTTGTTGTTTTCTCAGACATGGGATATATTGAACAAGTCGATGGCTTCATACAATCAAAATGATGGCGCCGAAAACAACCGTGCTTGGGAAAGAGTGCAAGGGGGTTCAGCCGGTAGTGTGGTAACACAGCAAACCGGATATGTAAATTTTGTAAAAACAAATACAGGTTCAAGTGCCAGATGGGCATGGTTAAGACCCTTTATAGCACTTGCCAACTTGCAACCTGAGCGAGCTTACAGTATTGAAGTCAAAGCGCGTGTTAACCAAATAAACAAAACTACTTTTCCAGATAATACTACCTATTTCGAAGCAAATCAGATTGCGCTTAGGTTAGGAAGTAAAAACACAGCTGCACCTATTTATCTCAGATATGGTGATGACGGAAGCGGATCGGTTAGCACTACACCCAACGCTACTAATGCATACAAGCTAAACACCTCAGAATGGCAGATTTATCGTTTGGTTTTCCATGCCGGGCATTCGAATTATGATGTTTATGTTGTTGGAGTGGAAGATCCTATTTTTGAAAATGTAGGGATAGTATCTACCGGCGACCAAAATGGAATATACTTCGGGGCAGAGTCTTATCATCGTTGCAATATTGATGTTGAATACGTGAAAATGGGAACTGGCGATTTTTTCTCAACATTCAAAATTATTTCGGTTAACTTGAGCTCTAACAGCCATGTGGAGAACACTGAGAAGACTATTACTGCTACTGTCAATACAATGCTAATTGAAGATGGTAAGAAGATAACAATTGAATTGGTGAACGATGACGACGAAGTTGTAGTTGATGGTGTACAGGCTATTGTTTCGAATGATAAAGCAGAAGCAAACCTCACAATTCCTACAACATTGCCGAAAGGAAAATATTTTGTAAAAGCATATGTATCCAATGGAGAAATCGAGGGTATAAACATAAGTCCCGTAACGGCAGAATATTACATTTGTATTGCCAATAGACTTTCCGATTGGGTGTTAGGTGGTTTTGTACGTCCTGAAGGTAAAAATCCGGTAATTGTACCTAATGTTGATTCGGAGTTCTTTTGCCCTATGAATCAGGCTAATGTAAATTGGGAAGAAAGCGACACATTCAATCCTGCGGCAGTGGTGAAAGACGGTAAAATATGCGTGCTTTATCGAGCAGAAGATAATTCGGCTACAGGTATCGGCAAGCGTGTTTCACGAATAGCCTTGGCTGAAACTACTGATGGAGTAACTATGACCAAACGTTCGGCTCCTGTATTCTATCCTGATAACGATAGTTTCAGTAAGACTTATGAATGGCCGGGTGGTTGCGAAGATCCACGTGTGGCTGTTACTGAAGATGGGATGTTTGTTATGTTCTACACCGGTTGGGATCGTTCTACTGCCCGCTTGTGCGTGGCTACTTCGACCGATTTACTCACATGGACGAGACATGGTGCTATTTTCGCACAGGCTTACAATGGAAAATATCTTAATACGTGGACTAAAGCATCATCCATTGTTACCAAATTAAAAGGTGACGAACAAATTATTGCCAGAATGGATGTGCAATACAATGGAAAGAATTGGCTGTACTTTATGTATTGGGGCGAAAACCGCACATGTGCAGCTGTTTCCGACGATTTGGTAAACTGGACTCCCATCGAGGATGCAAACGGAAATTTACTGTCCTTAGCCAATACCCGAAGAGGTTATTTCGACAGTTCATTGGTAGAGTGCGGTCCTCCTGCGGTGATTACCGATAAGGGCATTTTAATGCTGTACAATGGTAGAAATGCCACAAATGCTGATGCTGACCCCCGTTTCAACAGAGGAACTTATAGTGCGGGACAAATGCTTTTCGATTTAAATGACCCATGTAAATTGCTTGAACGTACAGATGTGCCTTTCTTCCGTCCAATGGAAAATTTTGAAAAAAGCGGACAGTATGCTAATGGAACAGTGTTTATTGAAGGATTAGTTTATTATAAAAAGAAGTGGTATTTGTACTATGGCTGTGCTGACTCAAAAGTGGGTGTTGCCATTTACGATCCTGCTAATCCTGCTGATGGAGACCCGGTTCCCGATTATCAACAAGGGAAAGGACTTGCTTATTATCCTGCGCATGGAATTGGTAAAAAAAAAGTACGCATTCACTCAAGTAGCGGACAGACGAAAGATTCGGAGAGTGCTTTTAATTTACTCTACAGTTATTTAACTCCTCGAAAATGGTGTGAAGATAAAAGTAAAAATCCGTGGGTAATATTCGAACTGAGCGATTATTATAATATTGAGAAAACAGTATTTCGTGATGTAGCTCCTTATGAAGACGGGAATGGTAATGTCCCTGAATATTGGATATATACAAGTGTTACGGGTACGGAGGATAATGATTGGAAGGAAGTTATTCATAGAACCAATCAACAAAATATAGATGTAAAAGAAGATATTCTTGATATACCGGAGGAAGCACGTTATATTAAATTTGTAGCATCAAGAGGTACTCGCACGGATAATGGAAATGCTGAAAATGCAATCCGTATATATGGTTTTGATATTTACGGTACATTTTCGCGTGCAGTGGATAGAGAGAATATTGTAAGTGTGGGAAAAACAGTACTTGGCTTTTATGATGCAAACGAATATTATTGTCAGCCTTTGCATTTGTTAGATGGTGATATAACCAATCAGGCTAACAGATGGTATTTCAACCGGGCAAGCGAAAATGATTCGCTGAAATATGTAATTATCGACCTTGAAAACGAATACGAAATAGAGAAATTTGCGCTTTACGACGCGGGAAACTTCGAGGCGCAAAGCTATAATATTGATGGTTACAATATATATGTAGCGACAACTGCGCCCAATTTAAGTTTAATCTCGAAAACAGAAGATAGAAATACGGTTTGGGCAAAAGTTGTAGACACAAATGGTCGTAGAAACGATAATGTCAAAACGGATATTGTTATTCCGGTCACCGCACGCTATGTGAAATTAGAAATTCCACGTTCACGTACATACAATGCAGTACGTTTATATCAATTTGAGGTTTATAAAAAGGATACTAATTCGGAGGTTGCACAAGTGAATACCAACGACATTAAGATCATTCCGAATATATTAGAAAGTGGTGATTATTTAACAGTAAATAATTTCGCTTTCGGCAAACTAAGTGTTTTTGATTTACGAGGAACCTTATTAATGGACAAAAATATTTTGGAAGAAGAGGCAGCTTTTTCTGTTCAAATTCCTACAGGGATATATATTGTAGAACTAAAGAACGATTCCTATAGAAAAACAACGAAACTTATTGTGATATAGTTCGTTCGAAAGTCAATTTTCGCTTGATTTAGAATCGAGCTCACGTAAATTTATATATTTATGAAAAAAAATAATCTTATTCCATTGCTTGCTATTCCGTTGGTTACGAATAGCACGCTGTCAGCAGATAATACCACTCAATCATCCACGCAGGATACGAAGCCTGCCAACATCTTGTTCGTTATTTCCGACGACCAATCCTATCCGCATGCTTCGGCTTATGGAAGTACTATGGTTTTCACGCCGGGATTCGACCGTGTAGCGGCGGCAGGGGCATTGTTTAATAATTTCTACGTCACTTCGCCTGGCAGCAGTCCCTCGCGTGCAAGTATACTCACAGGGCTGTATCCGTGGCAGATAGAGGAAGCAGGAACTCACGCGAGTTCTTTTCCAGCAAAATACGCTTGTTTCCCTGAAGTGCTCAAGGCAGAGGGCGGTTACCATATCGGTTACACAGGGAAAGGTTGGGGACCGGGCAACTGGCAGGTTTCGGGCAGACCACACAATCCGGCGGGTCCGGTCTATAATGGAGTTACATTGACTCCGCCCTATTCGGGCATTTCAAAAATAGATTATGCCGGTAACTTTAAAAAATTCTTGAATGAACGCGAGAAAGGGCAGCCTTTCTGTTTTTGGGTGGGAACCAACGAACCTCACCGTGCATACCAAACAGATTCATGGTCGATAGACGGGAAGCCACTTACGCAGGCAACTGTCCCTGAATACCTGCCGGATGTTACCTCCGTCAGAAGCGACATGCTCAACTACGCTGTCGAAATCGAATGGTTCGACAGCCATCTGACGCAATGCATCGACGAATTGGTGCGGATCGGGGAATTCGACAATACCATTATTATTGTTACCGCCGACAATGGTATGGCATTCCCGCGAGCCAAATCCAACTGTTACGATGCGGGAGTTCATGTTCCGCTGGCGATCTGCTGGGGCGAGAAGATTCAGCCGTCGCAGGTTATAGATGCGTTGGTCAGCGGTGTGGATATCTTCCCGACTTTGATGGATGCGGCAGGCTTGGCGGTGAAGCCCGAACTGAGTGGCCAAAGTTTGCTGCCACTTATGGACGGCAACTCTGCGGAATATACCTCCGATGCGATTTATTCTGGACGCGAACGCCACTCTTCGGCGCGCTACGACAATTTAGGGTATCCGATACGAATTGTCCGTTGGGAAAACTACCTGCTAGCATGGAATTTACACCCTGAACGCTGGCCTGCGGGTGATCCACAGTCGATGACCGCGAACGGCGTGCTCAATGCAATGCACAAAGCTTATTTTGATATAGACGGTTCACCATCGAAAACCTATTTGACTGATAATTATGCTGATCCATCTGTTGTGCCTTATTTTAACGCAGCAGTTGCCAAGCGTAAAGAATATGAACTGTTCAATCTGGAGACCGATCCTGCTTGCATGACCGATCTTTCCGGCGATGATTCGTACCAGACTATTCTCGCAACAATGCAGCAAAAATTGAATGACCGGCTTTTCGAAACAGGCGATACGCGGTTGGACGCCAATCCCGAAATATGGGAAAGCTATCCGCGTCTCGAAGGCGAAATGCGGTATTTTCCGGCACCGGCGACGGAAAATGATGAAGATTATCTCCGAACGGGTTGGACTTTGTCCTGCGATCCGTTCAAACTGTTCGAAGAAGAAGGCAACTTGATTGATGGTGCGCTGGATAGTGATGCCCAGACCTTTTTTAGCCTGGTTAAGCCGGGAAAAATGCAGGGCGGTGTCTCCAATCCCCCTGTAGAAAACGGCGGTTATCTCCATTTCATCATAGACATGAAAGAGCCTAAGAACGTTAATTATTTCAGGATACGACATAAAAATAACACTATAGGACTCAGATGGAGGAAATTCAGTCAGATTCTGGGAAGCAACGACGGCGAAAATTTTACTATTATTGATACTGATGTCGCCGTAACGGGTTATAGCGTGGCGGCAAGCATTATGACTCCCAATATCTTTTTCCCGGAGGCGACTTACAGGTATCTAAAATTCTATGCCAACTCGACCGATTGCTGGGATACTGCCAACAATAACTCCGTGCAGATGTCTGAAATCTATTTGGGAAAGGCCGAGGAACCGGAACCTACTGATGACTATCTCCGCATAGGCTGGACTTTGACCCATCATCCGGCCGAACTGCACAATGAGGCAGGCAACTCGACTGAAGGTGCATTAGATGGCGTTGAAACTACTTTTTTGGCTTTGGTTAAGCCGGGAAAAACACACTTAAATGTTACTAATCCCCCTGTAGAAAACGGCGGTTATCTCCATTTCATCGTAGATATGAAAGAACCCAAGACAGTTAATTACTTCAGGATACGCCATAAAAACAACGTTATAGGACTCAGATGGAGGAAATTCAGTCAAATTCTGGGAAGCAACGACGGCGAAGATTTTACCGTTATTGACACAGATGTCGCCGTAACGGGTTATAACGTGGCAGCAGATATCATGACTCCCAATATTCCTCTCACGGAAGCGACTTATAGGTATCTGAAATTCTATGCCAACTCAACCGATTGCTGGGATACTGCCAACAATAATTCTGTGCAGATTACCGAACTATTCTTAGGACGGAAAACAACGACATCGAACAAAGTTATTGATGTTATTTCTGCAGATGATCCTGTTGTTTCGACGGAATATTACAATTTGCAGGGTATCAGACTGGGTAGTAATCCTATCGAATTGCTGAATAAAGGAGCTTCGACAGGCTATATTACCACTTATATTATAAAAGAACTTTACCAATCGGGTAAGGTAAGCGGGAGAAAAGTGATGTATAACCGTTAATATAAGGAGACTGTCCCTTGTTCAGCTTCGACTATTGCCAAAGTCATGGAGGTAATATGTTGTCAAATAAGGGCTTGTTTTTCACGTTCTTCAATTTCATAGGGCGTTGCATAATCATGTACTAAACAGTTATTTAATAAAAACTCTAATAGTCAAAATGAATACAATTCTAAAAACAACTTTTCTGTTTTTGTTTTTTGCATCAGCTTTGTTTGTTTCCGCAGAAGTACAATTACCTTCGATATTAGGAAGCAATATGGTGTTGCAACAGCAAAGCAATGTAAAACTGTGGGGAAAAGCGGAACCCGATAAAAAAGTAAAAATAAGCGTTTCGTGGAATAAAAAAGTATACCAAGCAACGACCGGTCAAGATGGAAAATGGCTGGTGGAAGTAGCAACGCCGGCGGCAGGAGGCCCTTACGAAATAACCTTCGATGATGGCAACAAACTCAAATTAACTAATATACTGATTGGCGAGGTTTGGTTTTGTTCGGGGCAATCGAATATGGAAATGCGGATGCAAGGTTCAGACCGTCAGCCCATAGCGGGTTCAAATGATGTGATTGTCAGGGCAAAGCCTTCTCAACCGATAAGAATGTACACCGCTAACAGGAAACGTATCCGCCATTCGGCAGACAAACCGCAAGAGAATTGTACGGGAGAATGGAGCGAAAATTTTCCCGAAAATGTTGCTAACACAAGCGCCGTGGCTTATTTTTTTGCCCGTACCATACAGGAAGTGTTGGATGTTCCTATCGGAATTGTAGTTTCCGCGTGGGGAGGTTCGACGGTTGAAGCGTGGATGAGCAGGGAAATATTGGAAGAGCAATTTCCTGCCATCGATTTGACTCATTTAACCACAGGCGAAGATATTAAAAATCCGTCTACAACAGCTTGTGCATTATTCAATCTTCAGGTAGCACCGTTGACCAATTTTGCCATAAAGGGTTTTCTTTGGTATCAGGGAGAAAGCAACCGCCACAATTCCGATGAATACAGGAAACTGATGTCGGCTTTTGTCAGTGATTTACGCGGCCGTTGGGATATGGGGGAATTGCCGTTTTATTATGTACAAATTGCGCCATACAGATACGAAAATCCCGATGGTGATGATGCTCCGAAAATAAGGGAAGCGCAAATGCTGAATATGCGTGACATTCCGCGTTCAGGTATGGTAACAACGATGGATGTCGGAAATTTGGTTTGTATTCATCCCGAAAACAAAAAAGCAGTCGGCGACCGTCTTGCTTATTGGGCCTTGGGCGATACATACAGGTTGAAAGGTTTTGGTTACAAACCCGCAACATATAAATCGATGGAAATGATCGATTCTAAAATTTACGTCAAATTCGATAGCGCGCCACGTGGACTGAGCCCGATGAGAACTCAATTGAAAAGTTTCGAAATTGCAGGTGAAGATAAGGTCTTTTATCCTGCGAATGCCGAAGTAGAAATGACTTCGCACCGTGTATCCGTTTGCTCCGAAGATGTTCCGAATCCAGTTGCCGTAAGGTATGCTTTTAAAAATTACGCAGAACCAAGCATCTTCGGAATCGATGGTATTCCCGCTTCTCCATTCAGAACAGATGATTGGTAATTTTTCGCAAAAAACAAAAATTAAAAAAAACATATGAAAAAAACTTCTTTTATTTTAGCATTAATTATTTTGACGTGTAAGCTGTTTGCTGCCGAAACATGGAACATCCTTGATAAATCCATGGCTAAATGGAATGTCAACGAAGGAGCCAATTACAATTTAGCATGGAAAACATCTCAAGCAGGAACAGGCATCACGGTAACTCAAAAAATAGGATATGTAAATATTACTAAGACAAATACAGCAGCATCCAATAATTATGCATTCTTAATACCGGAAACGCTTACTTTGTCATCCAATACAGCATATAGTTTTGCAGTAAAAGTACGTGTAAATCCCATCAATAAAGCAAGTTTTCCTGACGCAAGCAGTAGTTTTGAGTCTAATCAAATATCAGCCAGGTTGAATAGCAAGAATCTGGCTATTCATGTCAAGTACGGCGATGAAAATACGGGATACATCAGTCTTACAGGTGCATTAGCTCACGAGGACAAGGATAAATACAAAATAAATACTTCTGAATGGCATGTGTATCGTTTTGTTCTTTATCCTGATAACTCTATATATGATGTTTACATAGACGATATTGAAGAACCTATTTTTGAGGATGTACCAACCACTTCGATGACAGGAACTAATATTCTACGTTTGGGAGCAGAATCAACTCATCGTTGCAATATGGATATTGAATATGCAAAGATGGGGACAGGAGCTTTTTATGCAAAACCAAAAATAGTATCAGTGGCTCTTAGTGCTGAAGGTCAAGGTGATGATAAAGTGGAAACAATTACCGCTACTGTTAATACCATTTTAATTGATGATAATGAGAAATTATTGATTTCACTTGTTGATAGTAATGATAATACAATAGTTGAAGCGGTGGAAGCTGCCGTCACACAAAGTAAAGCTAAAACTAATTTCACCATTCCTGCAGGATTGCCAAGAGGAGAATATTATATTCAAGCATCTGTATCGGGTGGAAAGATAGGCGATACGAATGTAAATTCTAAAAAAACGGAATATAGAATTACGACTTCTGCATATGAAGGTAAAAATCTGGCAACTTTTGGTAATAGTATAACTGTGGCGGCAAATAGTTGGGCACATCAGATATATAAGAATCTGCGATTTGGGAACTTATATAATGGGGCAATATCGGCGGCTGTTTGGTACAAGCGAGAAAGAACTGTAGCCGGACAAACTATACGGACACAAAATTATTATGATAAAGATTTTGCAGGGATACGCACTTCTGCACCCGCAGACGGAAACGTTTTAGAAAATCAACAACGGATTAACAATTGCGCTATAGTACATTTGCAGAAATATTTTATTGATTTAGATAGTAAAGCAGCACCAACTCCTGATGTTATAATATTCTCTTATGGTACAAATGATGAAGTTATTAATATGGGAGATGCTGCATCTGCATTGCAGGGGAGTGATTTAAATAAAGTTGATATTTATAAGATGGCTGGTGCGTTAAGATGGTGTCTTGATACGATGAAAATAAAATTTCCTAATGCCAAAATATATGTGGCTTTAGCCTTGCAATCGACAAGGAACGGACAGAATGCAAACAATCTAAAGAAAATGGAAATAATAAAAGAGATATGTAACGAGAAATCAATACCTTATTTCGACTGTTATAACGAGTCCGGTATAACAGTGGAAAATCATGCAACATATTTGGGTGATGGTTTACACCCCAATGAAGCAGGAAAGGTTGTACACGGAGCATATATAATGAGTAAGTTAGAGGAAGCTGCAGATAATGAAATCGGTTTGTCTATTAAATCTAATAAAGAGCCTAATAATGATTTAATCTCTATTTCCACCAGGATATTGAATAAAGGAGAAAGCTTATTTGTCAAATCTCTTGTCAATGATTCCCCCTTATCCGAACTAAAGATGTATAACATGTCAGGTAATGAAATTCTTCACAAACCGATTACAGGCACTGAATATACTTTAAATGCTTCCGTTGTATCCGGATTGTATGTGCTAAGCATAAAATTGAAAAATAAGTTGTCGAAAGAATTCAAAATATTAGTGATATAAAAAGCATATAGGAATCTTATTCCATTTGTTGTATTAAAAGACTTACCCTCACTTATTCTATAAAATTACTTCCCTGATGTAACGTGATGTTAGAATAAACACATATTATCAACTCTTAAATAACTGAAAATTAAAACATTTTTAGAAACATAAAAAAAACATTTTAAAAACAAAATAATCTCACTATCTTAGTGCTGTCAAAAAAAACATAAAAAACGATTTAAGAAAAACATAGTCAGATTATGAGTCAAAACTATTGTGTAATAATGGCAGGTGGCGTTGGCAGTCGCTTTTGGCCTTTTAGCAGAACAAACAGACCCAAGCAATTTCTCGATTTTTTTGGAACCGGACGATCTCTTTTACAGTTGACATATGATAGATTTCGTAAAATTATACCTGCAGAGAATATTTTAGTTGTATCTAATGTGATTTATAAAGATACCATTTTAGAGCAACTCCCTGAACTGAATGAGAATCAAGTGTTATTAGAACCTCACCGAAGGAATACAGCACCTTGTATTGCATATGCAATGAATCGCATTAAAGCAATAACCGATAAAGCAAATATTATTGTTGCTCCGTCAGATCATCTTATTCTCAAAGAAAACGAATTTATCGATGTACTTAAAGAAGGACTTGAGTTTGTTGAAAATAATGATTCGTTACTTACGATTGGTATAAAGCCAAGCAGACCGGAGACCGGATATGGTTATATTCAGATAAATGATGGAGAAGGTAATCTAAGAAAAGTGAAAACTTTCACCGAAAAACCCAATGCGGAGCTTGCTAAAGTGTTTTTTGAAACCGGTGAGTTTTATTGGAATTCAGGTATATTTTTATGGAGTCTGAGTACTATTGATAATGCTTTTGAAAGACTTTTACCGGATGTTGCGTCTAAATTTAGTGCAGGTAAGAACCTTTTTAATACGCAAGACGAACAAAATTTTATCAATGAAATATATCCAACCTGCATCAATATTTCTATTGATTACGGAGTAATGGAAAAAGCAGATAATGTTTATGTGTTATGTGCTGATATTGGTTGGACTGATTTAGGGACTTGGGGTTCATTATATGAAATGTCGAATAAAGATGAAAATCAGAATGTTGCGCTGAAATGTAAAACTGTTTTTTATGAAAGTACTGATAATATTGTCGCTTTGCCTCAAGATAAATTAGCTGTCATAGAAGGATTGTCAGGTTATTTGATTGCAGAGTCGGATAATGTTCTGCTAATCTGCAAAAAAGATGAAGAGGCAAGAATTCGTCAGTTTGTTAATGATGTTACAGTAATGTTTGATGGCGAATTTCAGTAATCTATATTAATTAACATATTAGCACATTAGCATATTAGCACATTAATATATTGTCACATTAACATATTATTCAAACATGGGATTCTTTAAATTACATAAGCCTTTGGTATATAAATACAGACCAATATATTATGATCCGGCAAAGGAAGCTAAGAAAGATAGAGAAAAGCAAACGTCAGGTTCAGATAATATAGAAGAAAGTGAAAAATATCAACCAAAATATCTTCATAGAGGGGCATTTCGCGAAATGGCTGATAAAAACAAAGATTATAGACGCAAACAATCACGACAGTCAAACATTCGCTTAATAATTATCTTAATGATACTCTTTATGATAGCATATTTTTTACTGAAATAGGTCAGACTGCAACTCATAATAAGTTTTTTAAATTAAAAAAATTGTTTAATCATATTGCATCACTAAATGAGTGATATTATACATTTATTGCCCGATTCAGTTGCCAACCAGATTGCTGCCGGCGAGGTAATTCAACGTCCGGCTTCTGTATTGAAGGAGTTGGTAGAAAACGCCATTGATGCCGGTGCAACTGTTATACAAATCCTTATAAAAGATGCCGGTCGCACTCTCATTCAGATTTCCGACAATGGTAAAGGAATGAGCGAGACAGATGCGAGAATTGCATTTGAACGCCATGCCACGTCCAAAATCAAAGATGCAAATGATTTGTTTTCCATAAGTACTATGGGCTTTCGAGGTGAAGCTCTTGCTTCGATTGCTGCAATTGCTCAGGTGGAGTTAAGAACGAGGCGAGAAGAAGATGAATTAGGTACATTAATAGAAATTGCAGGGAGCAGACTATTTAAACAAGAAGTAGTTCAGTGCAATAAAGGCACTATGTTTCAAGTTAAAAATCTATTTTTTAATGTACCCGCAAGAAGACGATTTTTGAAATCTGATAATGTTGAAAAAAACCATTTGTTACAAGAGTTTTATCGTATTGTATTAGTATATCCCAATATTGAATTTTCTTTCTTTGATGGTGATAATGAGATTTTTAGATTACCTGAATCAAATATCAAAATCAGGATAGATAATGTATTTGGTGGACAGAAAAAGAAACTTAATCAGCAGTTGTTAGGTGTTGAAACCGATACGAACTTAGTTAAGATTAAAGGGTATGTGGGGCGACCGGAGTTTGCACAAAAACAAGCACATCAGTATTTTTTTGTAAATGGCAGGTATATGCGCCATCCATATTTTCATAAGGCGGTGATGCTCGCTTATAACCAGCTGATTCAGCCAACCGATAATCCTGCGTATTTTATCTATTTCGAGGTAGATCCTCAGACAATAGATATTAATATACATCCGACTAAAACTGAAATAAAATTTGAAAATGAACAGGCAATATGGTCGATTTTGTCTGCATCTATTAAAGAATCCTTAGGAAAATTCAATATATTGCCTTCCATCGATTTTGAAAATGAAGGAGCAATAGATATTCCCCTACAGCGAGAAAATTTAAATATTCAACCGCCTAAAGTTTCTTTTAATCCATCATATAATCCATTTGGTACAACAACCTACAAACGACCACAAATGGAATGGGAAGAACTTTATAGAGGTTTTGAACAGTCAAAAGAGGAGACTCTTACAGCAACCATTTTTCCATCGAAGATGAATGATGACAAGGCTGATACAGGAGAATATTTTCAGTTGAAAAACAAATATATAATAACTTCTGTGAAATCAGGAATGTTAATGATTGACCAAAGGCGTGCTCATATACGGATTTTATTTGATCAGTTCCTGAATGAAATAGAAAACAAAAAAGGCAATTCGCAGCAACTTATATTTCCCGAAACATTCCGGTTGATGCCTGAGGATAGGTTGTTTCTTGAACAGATAAAAGAAGAACTAACATTTGTCGGCTTTGATTTTGAAGTAGATGAAGATCAACAATATCAAATAAAAGGTATTCCATCTCAATTGAAATCAACATCATCTATTCAGTCTTTGTTAAATGATATTATTGAGCGTGTCAAAAATTCGACAGGAGATGCCCGTGAGATAATCATTGATAAAATTTCTTTATCTCTTGCTGAAAATATGGCAATTCAATATGTACAAAGTCTAAGCAAGGATGAAATGAGAGATCTCGTAGAGCGATTATTTGCATGCCCTTCACATAACCATACTCCTGATGGTAAGCTGATAATGACAATATTGACTCAGGATGAGATTCAAGAACGTTTCAAATAGCAGCATGTTGACTGCCTTAATCAATCAATAACTTTTGCTGTAGATGAATTAACAAACAACACATTTCCAAGTTCATCATAACCTTCAAACAGAGTACGTCCTTCCTGAATTACCTCTTCGGGAGTAAAACCGATTACAGTCAGTCCGGCTTCTGATGAGTATTCAGCAATAATTTGTTTTATATCATCACTATCTTTTCTGTTTACAATCTCAATATTATGTTTGAAAATCGGCATTCTTCCGCTGCTGATCAGCTCATCAAGCCACTGATAAACCGTGTCTTTTTCATTATCGTCACATAGGTAATGAATTTTTATGCTACTCTTTTTCCAATCAGGATGTCCTAAGATGATAAAACTCATTAATATCATCATATTCATATTTAAGTCATCAAATGTTTGTATCCATACATGAATCCCATTTTTATAATATACAGGTTTTCTACTTACTGCAAAAATACATGTATCGAAATTTCCATCTTTTACTACACTATAATTATCAATTATCACATCTAATTCATCCGGACTTTCTTTGTCATAATCAAAAATTACCATATTATTTTCCATGCCGGCAACACCCGGTAACTGAATTGATTGAACAATTGCAGATGTATTTGAAGGTGACACAATAGTGTTGACATACAACCCCTTTGCTGAATCTATATTTTCTATGATTTTGTCTAATTCGCGTTTAGCCTGTTCGTTTGTTTCTTTAGAATAATAATCTTTTATAAAATGCAGATAAGTACCAAACCCAAATTTATATGATAACCAATTTAAGAGTCTGAAAGCATTATCATATTTGAATGAATTTTTAGAGATACAAATAGCACTTGGTCTCCATTCTTTTTCAAGATGATCAATTCTTTGTCGCTGAATAAAAACCTGCAAATTGCGGTTTAATTGGAAAAGAGAATTGGCGAAGATAGATTCAAAGCCCTTTCTATTTTTGTGAACTGTGTCGATGTAGATATAAACTATAGTTAATACTACAAATGCGAGTATGCTGTATAATGCACTTATTTGGAACATTATCCAGATAGAAGCCAAGAATCCGATTAATGAAAAAATCCATTTTGATTTAAAAGAGGGGCGATAAGAAGGCGAAGAACCGAAGTGATTTAAAAACGAAATTAGGCATAGCGAACCGTATGTAACCATGAAAAACATTGATATTATTTGTGCTACTATATTCACATCGCCTATTAGTACGAAGATAAATGCAATTACACAAGTTACGATAGATGCGTTGACCGGTTCATTATCTTTAGTTCTACTTTTACTTAGCCATGAGTTTAACTTAGATGAAGGAAATGATTCGTCCATTGCTAAAGCCTGCAATGTTCGTGGTGCAACCATAGCTGAACCAATAGCAGATGAAATAGTTGCAGCAGCTAAACCTAATGGCACTATAATAAAACCCCAAATTGCAATCTTGCCCATAATCAATTGGTCGTTTCCAAGTTCCACCATTGTTGCTGAATTAGCTAATTTAAATGCCACAAACACATAGACAATCATACCGGTTACCGTTGCCGCTATTGTACCTACAGGAATAGATTTCCCCGGATCTTTCAAGTCACCCGACAATCCCACTCCGGCTGTCATACCTGTAAATGCAGGAAAGACAATTGCAAAAACCACAAAGAAATTATCAAGATTTCTAAAGCCTGAATTTTCAGAAAAGGCAGATACTCCGGCAGCTTCAGTAGGAGATCCTAAGAAAAACATAATGAGTGATAATATCAAAAGTACTATAATCACATATAAAGTTTTCATACCCATATTGGCACCCTTTTGTATAATCATAAAAGCGATAACCATTATTACTGGTATACTAATAATCTGTCGAGGGAGTATAAGACCGAATTGATCTCTGATATAATCAAATAAGAATGAGAAAGCTTCTGTAAATGTAATGATATAGAATGCAACACTGATAGCTTGTGACAAATAAAGAACTAATCCGATAGTTGCCCCGATATTAAGTCCGAACGACCGAGAAATAACAAAGTATTCACCACCACCTTCAACACGTTTGTTGGTAGCAATTTCCGACAGAGCTAAAGCAGTTGGAATTGTAACAGTATGTCCTAATAAAATGATAAGCACCACGCCGACAAAGCCTACGCTATATACCGCAAAACCAAATCGCAGGAATAAGATTGCACCTAAAATTGTAGAAATAGCTGTGAAAAAAACCGGACCGGTACCAAATTTTTGGTAAACTTGCGTTTTTGCTTTGTTAGACATAATTTACTGTTTTTACTGTTAGAAAACATTTGATAAATGTAACTGTCTTAATGGCTGTAGCACCCTAATAGGGTTACAAGTACATTCATTTTTTAATCATGACAAAGAAACAAATAATCTAAATACAAAACAAATTTTTATGTTTTTTATGGTCACTATTGTTTTATTACTCTATGAATAGAATTGCCTGAATTAGTATTGATTTTAACGATGTAAGTTCCTGATGTTAAGTTTGCTAAATTAGTTTCAGTTACTGCATTGTCTTGTTTTACTAAAGCACCATGTAAATTATAAATTGCTATATTATTGATTGTTCTATTGGTTTTAATAAATATTTTATCTTTGGTGAAGGTAGGATAAACAGAAGTCAAAACATCCGGATTTACAGGTTTTATACCGTTAGGGATACTGATTTTTCTATCAGTATAGATTTTTAACTCACCACCTTGCAAACTAATAGTCATATTTGTATTAGTAACATTAAGTTCCTCACCTGAAATTAACTCATACCACATGCCAGTTTTTGGGAAATTTGGATTAGAAGTGATACCATCAGAAGCTTTAAAATTACCTATCGTAACCATATTCAAATCATTGTGAGACAAAGCTATTCTTTTGCCTGCATTCCAATCAGAAGAACCTACATTCAGCTGATAAGTGCCATTAATAAAGGCATTTGGATATTGTTTGCGCATATTCAAAATTTTGGAAGCATCATCATAAGCTTGCTTGCGATGAGGTAAATTCAACCATTCAAAAGGATTAGGTTTTTCGCCTGTCCTACCATTTTGATCAATAGAGATATCATAGCCTATTTCACCAAACTGCCATATCATTTTAGGTCCGGGCATCAGAGTAGTGAAAGCAATATTCAAAGGAACACGCTTGATGCGCGCTATAGAATCAGTCTTGACAATACCGTCACCCCACATTTTAGCTTTATAGAAATTTCGCTCCTCATCATGACTTTCAGCAAAACCCACCCAGCGTTTAGGCGTGGAATTTAAACCTGAAAAATCACTGCCGGGCTGATAACCCATAGCAGCTTCAGAAAATTGATTATTGATATTTCTCCACAGATACATACCGTTATTAGCCAGAACCAATTCTTCGCTATAATCACAAAAATGCTCCAAGATAAACATCACATCCGACTTCACAGCTTTTGTTGCATTATAATAATCGGTAAGAATATCTATACGCGATTGATCTTTGTTTGAAGCTGTGCTTTCACTACTCTTTTTCTGCGTAAATCCTTTGGTTAAATCCAAACGATAACCATCAATTTTATACTCTTGAATCCAATATTGAAGTACCCGTTTGAAATACTCACGAGTGCCGGTAAATTCATGATTGAAATCATGGAAAACGCTGTATGGGTGCGGTGCGTCAACATTAAACCAAGGATTATCCGCAGAAGTTTTATTTGTAGTTGAATTCCAATATAGTTTTGCAAAAGGATGATTGCCTGTAGCATGATTGAAAACCACATCGACTATAACCGCCATGCCTTCTTTATGACAAGCATCGATGAAGCGTTTATACGTTTCGGGCGAGCCATAAGCTTTATCAGGCGCAAAGAAATGGTTGGGATTGTAGCCCCAGCTATTATTACCATCAAACTCTTGAATAGGCATCAATTCTATAGCCGTTACACCCAGATTTTTCAAATAACTAAGATTATCTAAAGTACCTTGTAAGGTCTTATCAACTGTAAAATCACGAAGTAACAATTCGTAGATTACCATGTTCTCGTGAGGATGCATGGTGAAATTAGGAACTTCCCATTGATAAACAGGCTTATCAGTTTGGAAAGTAGCTACCAAACCACTTGCTTTCTGAGGGTACGAAGGCATATCAGGATAAGTTGATGTAGATATCCAACCATCATTCCATGGGTCGAATACTAATTCGGTATAAGCATCGCTGACGGCCAAAGTATTATCCACCAAATACTGATATTTGTAGAGCTTTCCAGGTGTTAGATCAGTGAAGGTATAATGCCAATAGTCGCCATCCTTTTTCATCTGATATTCATTCATTTGCGCCCAATCACTAAAATCACCTATCACATTTACGCGTGTTTTATTAGGAGCATACATCACCAAAGTAACGCTTGAACTACTATTATAATTGATGCCATCTTTCACACCTGTCGGACGACTTGCAGTTTCTACATTTTTTGGAACACACACCCTCAAAGTATCATAAGCGATATTGCTTCCGGAGGTAGCCCTTGCAACTACTAAATAGTCTGAAAAATTAGTAAATTGATAGTTCTCATTTAAAACTTTAACATTTGACAATGTTCTAATAACTTGATTATTAACAAGAAACTCTAATTTAGCAGATAGATTAGATTCCATTCTGAAGGTTAGACTGCCGTTACGATTTACAGTTTGGTTACTTGTAGGAAGTGTGAAACCCACATTCAGACCCGCTTCGTTTACAGTTACAAAAATATCTTTTCCACCCGTATCTTTTCCTTCTTTGGTTTTATCAGCACTACGGAAAACAAAAGCCAATTTTCTAACTACCTCATTAGAAGATAAACTGTAGTACTCCTGCATATTTGGAGTAATCAACAGCTTCCATTTATTATTACCCATGGAAGTAAGCTTGTATTTTGCACTATTATCTCCCCATTCAGGAGCATGTTTCCAGTTGGAATCACTTACACTTTCGTCGGTGATTACACCTGTGTGTGCATATACATCACCGGTGAAACCGGATAGTCCGCCAGTACCTTTAGTTGCATCAAAAGTAACTTCTATAACACCGGTATAATCTGAAGTGATGACAGAAGGATTTGTTGTAACAACCTGCGAAAAGGCAATGACAACCATTAAAAAATTAAAAATTAAAATACTCGATCTTTTCATGTTTTTCGTATTTTTAAAAATATTCGTAGTGCAAAAATAGATAAATGTATATAAGCTGGTACATAAATACCTGATTTTATGAAAGATATTTAGCGCAAACGTTTGCATCGCAATAGTCTTGAAATGCACTAATCTTATGCAAACGTTTGCGAAGATATGATGGCGTTTATAGTCTGATAATTTTACTGCTACTGTAGGTAAGATCCCTCTTACATATAGCTAAATGAGAATATCTTCAGCATATAATTGAGTCGCATTGAGACTGAAAAATTAGCGGTTCGTACAAAAATAAATGTTCTTTGTACACACATTTTTGCAGTTCGTACAAAGTTTTTGCAGGCGCTTACCCACACCACTAACTTTGCATGAGTTTTTAAGAAAAAAATGAGAAAAATGAAACGAAACTATTTATCAAGTAAAATTCGGTTGGTATTGGGCTTACTGCTATTAGTTGGTAATCTTACAGCTCAAAACCAACCACTACCCCAGATTTGGGATTTGCAGGCTTGCATCGACTATGCAATTGAGAATAACATTCAAGTTAAAACAGCCGAAGTAAGTAAAGAAAGTGCTGTCGAGGATAGCAAACAAGCTCGGGCAGCTCTCTTTCCTTCTGTGTCAGCTTCAATTGGTCAAAATTTGGGTGTTTCCCCATTTGCTAATAGTAATAGTGCAGCTTCATCCGATCTATCTGCTTCGGGAAGTTATGGAATCAATGCTTCATGGCAAATATTTGACGGTGGCGTAAAGTCGACCAATATCAAGCAGGCAGATATTAGTAATGAAATAGCCCAACTCAGTATTGAAGAGAGTAAAAACAACATTAAACTTTCGATTATTCAAAATTACCTGCAAATTTTATATGCTAATGAAGCACAGAAAACCTATGAAAATGCGGTGAAGTTAAGTGCAGCTCAATTGGAAAGTAATCAAATAAAATTAGAAGTTGGTGCAGTTTCAAAAAGCGATGTAGCACAATGGATGTCGCAATATGCTTCTGATAATTACCAGCTTACTAATGCTCAGGTAACACTTGAAAATTATAAATTGCAACTCAAACAGCTATTAGAGTTAGATAATTTGCAATCAATCAATATCGCATTAACAGAACCCGACGATAAGGAAGTTATGAGTCTGCTCCCGGATAGAAACACTATCTTTGAAACAGCGATAAATGTTATGCCGCAAGTTAAAAACGCATCCCTTAATACCGAGTATTCCGAATTGAGTATAGGAAAAGCAAAAGCCGGATACTTGCCAAAGCTTAGTCTGCAAGCTTCTTCTGCTACTGGAAACAATTATACTTTAAGCAGTTTAGGTTTCGTCCCGCAATTAAAAAATAACTGGAACAATTCTCTTGGTTTGTCGTTGAGTATACCGATTTACAGTAATCGTGAAACAAAAACGGCAATCGCTAAAGCACAGTTTAGTGTAGAATCAGCCAAGCTGACAGAACAAAGCATTCGAAAAGAACTCTATTCTAATATCGAAACAGCTTATCTGAACGCACTCAATTCGCAAGCTCAATATCTTGCTGCCGAAGAAAAGGTGAACAGCAGTCAAACCAGCTATGATTTAATGGATGAGCAATTCCGTCTGGGACTAAAAAACACCATTGAATTACTCACCGAAAAAAACAATCTTATAAGTGCTCAGCAACAACTATTGCAAGCAAAATACACAGCGCTAATGAATAGAAAAGTGCTCGATTATTATCAAGGATTAATATAATTTCTAAATAAAATAATAAATATTATGAAGTCAAATAAAGCAATTATCTATCTATTAACGGGTTTGAGCGTAGTTATCGCCACATGCATATTGTTGCACTCCTGCAAATCTAAAAAAGAAACAGAAAATAAATGGGTAACAGCACAAGTTAGCCGACAAGATATTTCGAACTTAGTAACTTGCACAGGTTCGTTGGAGCCTATCTCAAAAGTGGATGTAGGTACACAGGTAAGTGGTCGTGTTGAAAAAATATATGTTGATTTCAACAGCATTGTAAAAAAAGGCGATTTGCTTGCAGAATTAGATCAAACCGTATTGGCAGCAAGCCTTGCTTCTGCACAAAGTTCTATGGCTTCCGCAAAAAGCCAATTAGATTATCAGCAAAAAAACTATGAACGCTACAAAACACTATACGAAAAACAGTTGGTAAGTAGCTCTGAATTTGAATCTGCTGAATACAGTTATCAGACTGCTAAAAATAACTACGACGTGAGCCGCAACTCGTATCAAACTGCTAAAACTAATTTAAGTTATGCTAAAATTTACTCTCCTATTGACGGTGTAGTGTTAAGTCGCGAAGTGGAAGAGGGGCAAACCGTAGCAGCCAGTTTCTCTACGCCTACGCTTTTCAATATCGCTAACGACTTGACGAAAATGCGCGTGATTGCTAATGTGGATGAAGCCGATATAGGTAATGTGAGAGAGGGACAACGTGCCACATTTACAGTGGATGCCTATCCAACCGAATATTTTAATGGTGATGTAACAGAGGTGCGCCAATCAGCTACAACAACCAATAATGTGGTTACTTACGAAGTAGTTATCAATGCACCCAATCCTGATTTGAAACTTAAACCAGGGCTGACAGCAACTGTCTCCATTTATACATTAGAAAAAAATAATGTACTCACCATTCCTTCAGAAGCACTTTCGTTCTCACCCCAAAATGAAACGAGAAAGTCAAATACAAATGGTAATGTCGAAGTATGGGTATTAGACGGTGTCAACATGAATTCTAAATTAATTCAAATTGGAAGTAAAACCGGCACACTTACCGAAGTGATTTCCGGGCTTTCAGAAGGTGAAAATGTAGTGCTGAAAGGTGAAGTTGTTAGTAGTTCTAAGGCAAGTGATACAAAAAGTGATACAGTTGGCAACGGTTCAAGTAGCCCGTTTATGCCACAACCACCCAAAGGAAGAAGTGGCGGCGGACCGCGCTAAAAATTAATTTAAAACACCGTAAAATGAAAACAATCATTGAATTAAAAGATATAAAACGTCACTTTCAAGTAGGTGAAGAAACGGTTCAAGCTTTAAAGGGTGTTACTTTTTCTATTCAAGAGGGACAGTTTGTAACCATTATGGGTAAATCAGGTAGTGGAAAGAGTACCTTACTTAATATTTTAGGTTGTTTGGATACACCTACCGACGGCACTTACCTATTAGATGGTGCTTCGGTGCAATCTATGAATAAAAATCAGCGAGCCAGAATACGCAACAACAAAATAGGGTTTGTATTTCAAAGCTATAATTTATTGGCAAACACCACTGCTATTGAAAATGTGGAACTACCGTTGATGTACAACAGCTCGGTATCATCCGAAGATAGAAAAAAACGTGCTATGTACGCATTGGAAACGGTTGAACTGGGCGACAGAATGTACCATAAAAGTAATCAAATGAGTGGTGGACAGATGCAACGTGTGGCAATAGCGCGTGCTTTAGTCAACAATCCTGCAGTGATTTTAGCTGACGAGGCTACCGGAAATCTTGATACCCGCACGTCATTTAGTATTTTGAAAATTTTACAGGATCTACATAAGGAAGGAAAAACTATTATTTTCGTTACACATAACGATGAAATTTCGTCCTATTGCGAAAGAAATATTGTTTTGCGCGATGGTCGTATTATACAGGATAGCTACAATTCAAATATCCTGTCGGCTGCCGAAGCATTAAAAAATTTACCGAAAGAAGAGGAGGAAAAATAATGAATATCACCAATTTATTTAAAATTGCGCTTCGTGCAATTAGGAAAAACAAGATGCGCGCCATCCTCACCATGCTGGGAATTATCATAGGAGTTGCATCAGTAATTGCCATGCTCGCTATCGGGCAAGGTTCAAAAAGAAGCATTCAATCTCAAATTTCAGAAATGGGATCCAATATGATTATGATTATGCCCTACGATGTTGACAGTAAAGGTGGAGTGCGTATGGGTGCGTCAAATATTCAAACACTCAAAAACAAAGATTATCAAGATATTGCAAGTAAAGCGGAATTTATAAACGCCGTTTCACCCAATGTGAATAGTAGCGGACAATTTATTTATCAAAACAACAACTATCCTTCGAGTATTAATGGAGTAGCCACTTCTTATCTTTCTATCAGACAGTTAAAAGTAAAAAGCGGCTATATGTTTACCGATAGCGACATTCAGCAAAACAACAAAGTTTGCGTTATTGGTAAAACCATTGCTGATAATTTATTTCCAAATGGTGAAGACCCTATAGGTAAAATCATTCGCTTCAACTCTATTCCTTTCGAGGTGATTGGCTTACTCGAAAGTAAAGGTTACAATACTATGGGTATGGACCAAGATGCTGTTGTGTTAGCACCATATACGGCAGTCCAAAAACGAATCTTAGCCATAGATTATTTGCAAGGTATCTATTGTTCTGCCGAAACGGAAGATTTAACATCCAAAGCTGTGGAGAGTATATCCAATATTTTAGCTGTTAATCACAATATTTCCAATCCGGAGAAATACGATTTCGAAATACGCTCACAGGAAGAGCTGAGTAGTATGCTCACTTCTACCACCGATTTAATGACTGTCCTATTGGCTTGCGTGGCAGGGATAAGTCTTGTGGTGGGCGGTATTGGTATTATGAATATTATGTATGTATCGGTAACAGAACGTACCAAAGAAATCGGACTCCGCATGAGCGTGGGTGCTCGCGGTTCAGATATTTTGTGGCAATTCCTGATTGAAGCTATTCTAATCAGTATTACGGGAGGCATAATTGGTATTATATTAGGATTCGGAGCTTCTTATGTTGTGAAAACTTTTGCCAATTGGCCTGTGTTCGTTGAATCATGGAGTGTGGTTGTTTCGTTTGCTGTTTGTACCGCCATCGGTATCTTCTTCGGATGGTATCCTGCAAAAAAAGCAGCAGGACTTGACCCAATAGAAGCAATTCGTTACGAATAAATTGCATTGTTTAATGTAAAACAATACATTTGTACTCAATATGGAAAAGCAAAAAGATACTTGGCTGCAACGCCGTGGAATAATTTTCATTCATGTGCTCATCTGGTGCATTGTGTTTGCTGTGCCTGCTGTTTTTATTCAGCGCGATGGCGTAATTCATTGGAGAATGTTTTTTGGTTTTCTTCCAATCTTCATTTCATTTTTATTAGTTTTTTATCTGAATTACTTCTATTTAGTTGATAAATTACTCTTCAGACGTAAAAGAACCTATTTCTTTCTTGTCAATATTTTGGTTATTGTAGGGTTTGCCTTGTTACTGCATTTCTGGCATCAAATAGAATTTATGATAGGTAATGCTGCTGCTGCCGTACCTAAAGAAAAGCATGAAATACCTGTTATCTTTTTTATATTTAGAGATATCTCATCGCTTACTTTTGTCGCAGTATTGAGTACTGTAATGAAATCAACGGAACAGATTTCGCGGATGCAATCGCGCCAAATGGAGTTAGAAAGCGCCATGGTAGAGGCAGAACTTAAAAGTTTAAAGAATCAGATGAATCCTCACTTTCTGCTCAATACACTCAATAATATTTACGCGCTTTCGATAATAAATTCAGACAAAACATCTGCTTCCATCATGGAACTGAGCGAGTTGTTGCGCTATATGTTATATGAAAATGATAAAAAATATGTTTTGCTACGCGATGAAGTGAATTTTATCAGAAATTATATTGATTTAATGCATTTACGCATGACCGACAATGTAACAGTTTCAACTTCAATAAATATTCAGGAAGAAAAGATGTCGAAGATAGCACCGCTCATCCTTATCTCCCTTGTTGAAAATGCTTTCAAACATGGTGTGAGCAATGATGAGCCTTCATTTGTTGAAATAGAGCTAACTGAAAAAGAAGATGGTACTATTTATTTCCTCTGTCGCAACAGTTTTTTCCCAAAAAGCGAGGATGATAGAAGTGGCAGTGGTATTGGCTTGCGGCAAGTACGAAAACGCCTCGAATTAATCTACTCTCATCGATACAGTTGGTATCAAGAAGTTGAAAAACATGTATATACTACAGAGCTGATAATTAACCCATCATAAAACATTTGCGTATGAGTCAGATATTAAATTGTTGGATTGTGGATGATGAACCTTTAGCTCTAAATCTACTCGAATCTTATGTTGAAAATACCCCATTTTTAAAATTGACCGGCAAATACTCATCTGCTAAATCAGCTATGCAGGCACTCACGGACGTTCAGCCCCATCTCGTTTTTTTAGATATTCAAATGCCACATATCAGCGGTATGGAGTTGGCATGTTTTATTGATGATAAGACCAAAATCATCTTTACAACAGCGTTTAAGGAGTATGCACTCGAAGGGTATCGCGTAAATGCCATAGATTATCTGCTCAAACCAATTTCATATTCTAACTTTTTAGAAGCTGCTAAAAAAGCCCTTACCTGGCATGAAGCTTTTGAGGCTAAAAACTCAGTTAGTCAAGTGCAAGAGCACCGTACTGATGGCATTTTTGTTAAATCAGAATATAAAATGGTGCATCTGCTTTTTAATGATATTCTATATGTGGAAGGGTTGAAAAGCTATGTGAAAATATACACTCAAAAATCAACCAAGTCGGTTATCACCCTAATGGCAATGAAAGAGATAGAAGAGTTGTTACCAAAAGACTCTTTTTTACGAGTACACCGCTCCTACATTGTAGCTAAAAATAAAATTGAAAGTGTAGAAAGAAACAGGATTTTTATCGGCACTAAAAAAATCCCTATAGGCGAAACTTACAAAGACGCATTTTTTAGAGCAATTGGTCAGGCTTATTGATTTAATTAGCAAATGCCTCCAATGCCACAGTAGGTTTACCTGAGTTGTCGAAAGCTCCTTTGGTGTAGCCTTTCCAGTTACGGTATGATTGTGGTTCCCAATAGAATACACCAAGACATTGATTGTTCTCGACTGCTTTTGCTTTAGCGATAAGGTCTGATAAACAAACAACAAGGGCGCTCTGCTATGAGAACACCCTTGTATCAGTTTATTACTTTTATAAGATAACTTACAAATGTTTATTGGATTGTTCCGGTTCCGGCATTGAAGTCAAGTGTAACTTTTTGACCAGCAGTAACTGCAACGGCAGCTTGATCGTCACCTGCTCCACGATATTCGATTTTACCATCGAACACGTTAAATTCGCGTGTCCACCAATCTGTTGTAGCAACTGAACTTGCTGCGAAAATACGCAAGTTTCCTCCACTTGTAAATAAAGGAGAAGCCAATTGATTTCCTTCAGCAGTAAATAAGAATTCAGCAGCTTCATTTCCCCATCCTCCAGTAAGAGCTTCTCCTGTCAAATAAACTTTTGCAGGTTCAATTGCCAATTTGTTGTTTTTGGAATCAACATAAATCATATAGATACCATCTTCTGCAACTACAGCATTACCTTCACCATCAAATGAAAATCCAATATTTTCACCCAGACCTGCGAAAGATTTACTCCAATCATCCTTAATATTGATTTCACTGAATTTCATACCATTTCCAGCTTTCAAATATTTTATAGTCCAGAAAGAACCAGCAGCACTATGCACAGGAACAAGACTAACAATCCCTTCAGATCCCCATGTCCAGCCTCCGAAATCAGTACCAGTCATATACATATTTTCAGGCATAGAAGAAGCTTGGGTTAATTCGGCTGTATAGCTAAAACTGCTATTTATATCACCTTGTGCCAAAGTGTATGTCAAAGTGATTTTGTATAGACCTGCGGCTTCAACTGCAATATTTCCAGCTCCAGGTTTCAAATCTTTACCTAAGTTTGTATTGGCTTTAACCAAACCCTCTTCGTCTAATTGAATTTTCCAACCACCTCCATAAGCAAATTTGAATTTTCCACCAACGGGAAGTTCTTGGTCTTCAATTGTATAGGTGATTGTATTTTTATTAATCTCGGATGAAGCCATTTCTGAGAATCCCCAACTGTTCATATCTCCGCGCACACCCAATGTTACTGGTGCAACTAAGATAAGTTTATTTGGCAAATCGTTGTTTAGATTCAAATCGAGTACAATGTGATACAAACCAGTTTCTGATACTTGCATAGTAGTATTTTCAGCTAATACACCTTTTTGCACTGTAATGTTAGGTTGCTCATCTACACCACCTAATTCAACAGCTTCTAAAGTAGCACCATACTTTGTTTCCTCTTTACCTTCTTTCAGCACTAAAGAGAAAGGTTTACCTCCTTCAAGTACGATGTATTTTTCGTACATACCTGCACGTTGACAAGCCGCAGACACTTTCTCTTCGTCAGTTACTCCGTCTTTGGATTGTAACACTTCGTTAAAACCCACAGCCATAATAGCTTTATTTGCACCTTCAGCAGTTAAATTTGCTACAGCAGTAGCTTCACCTACTACATAAAAACCGTCTTCTACAATATCATCTACATTAGGCTTATCCTCAGGATCACAAGCTACGAATACAAATGAGAATGCAAAAAGACTTAAAATTAAAAAACTTAGCTTTTTCATAAAATTGTAATTTTAAATTGTTATTTATATTATTATTTAATTGATAGTTTATTGCCAATTGTTTTGAGTATAAACTCCTGGGTTAGCATCTAATACCCACTGTGGAATTGGGAAAATCTCGCGATTTTTTGTTCTGGCTTCCATAAACTCCCACATGCCTGTAGTGAATTTGCCAAAGCGAATTAAATCTTGACGACGATGACCTTCCCATGCTAATTCACGACCGCGCTCATTCAACAATTCATCTAAAGTAATTTGAGCAGCAGTATAAGGTGCTAAACCCGCACGTGTGCGTAATTTTTGAAACTCAGCATCATTTAAGAAACTACCAACAGATCCATCTTTACGCAATAAAGCCTCTGCTTTCATCAACAAAATATCAGCATAACGATAGATAGGAAAATCGCTGTTTGCATGATGTTCAATACCGGGTTCAATTTCAAATTTGATGAAACGAGCACCTTCAAACACATTAGATGCAGTTGGGTCCTCAATTGTTGTAACTTCCGGAACAATTATAGCAGGAACCTCACCCAAAGCTTCATTGGTATAGGTTAATGTTACACCATCTTTCTGAATCGGACCAACAAACCATTGATCTTTTCTTTTATCTGAATCATCATATTTATCATAGAATGATTTCAAAGTGCAGGGTCCATTCCAAGTTTCAGTGGTAAAGCCATATACTTTTTGCATGGTGTAGTGCATAGTTATCAGATGGAACATATTACCTTTGGCATATACAGCATCAAACACAATTGGGAAAATAATCTCCATATCACCTGTATTATCTTTTTTAAAGGTTTTAAAGTAATCATCATTGATTTGATAACCATAACCACCATTGATAATAGCATCTAATTGCTCTATAGCATCACTCCAACGTTCTGTTCCAGTATATACTTCAGCATTCATATATAATTTAGCCAAAATAGTATGAGCAACAGGTCGGGTCATAGAGCCATAGCGCACTGAATTATCAAGATTATCAAGATTATCTTTTATTTCACTTTCGATCCACTCAAAAACATCTTTTCTGCTGTATTGTTTAATCTCACGCTCACCATCATCTATAGCTACATTACCGTATAAGTCCATAGCTAATAGGTGATAAAATGCTCTTAAAACCTTAGTTTCAGCAATACCGGCTATAGTTACAGCATCATATTCAGACTCATCTTCTCCTTTAATAGATTTGATTTTGCTAAGCACATCATTACATTTAGATGAGCCACCATAAGCAAAGCTCCATCCATTATTGATGTCGCGCGTATCAGCTTCCCATGTGTGTTTATGCATCATTTGCGGAACACCGCCATCGTACCAGTCGGTACCGCGTGTTGGCACAACCACCTCATCAGAAGTATATTCTTGCATACTCCAATAGCCTTCTCTATACACATATCCATATTCACCGGCTAACTGGGAATAGGCATTAGCAATTAAAGTAGCGAATTGACCAGGAGTCTGATAGTATTCATCTATCTGTATATCCGTATAAATTTCTCTTTCTAAGTCGGTACAAGCAGTTGAGAGCATCACCCCAAATACCGCTACTAATATATATATCTTATTTTTTTTCATTTCTATCGATTTTTGGAGTTAGAATTAAAAGTTGAATGACAAACCTAAATTAACAGAATGTTGTGTAGGATAATATGACCTGCCATCGAAACCCGGAGTTAAACCGGACATACTTACACTTGCAGGGTCACTTCCTTTATATCCGGTTAAAGTGAAAATATTTTGAGCAGTTAAATACACTCTAAAATTAGAGACATATTGACTTATTTCACCTTTTAAAACAGGATTATATCCTACTGTCAAATCATTCAATTTCAGATAGCTTGCATCTTCAAGATAGAAATCAGAGAATCGTCTTTTGGATGCATTTTCTGTACCACTGGTTTGCCATACTGTTAACTTATTAGCTTCTCCTTTGAAAGATGATAATAATACATTTTCAGTACCTCTGGTGTTCTCGTAGAAGTATCGAGTTTCGTTAAATATCTTGCCGCCGATTTGTCCCCGAAAGTTTAATGTAAAATCAAACTCTTTATAACGCAATGCCGTATTCAAACCTAAAGTCAAGAAAGGCTGAGCATTACCGATAATTTGTTTATCCGCATCTTGAGGATTAGTAGTATAACCGCCCTTAGGTGTTTCAAATACCCATTCACCTTTAGAGTTTATACCATAGTATTTGTATCCCCAAAAGTTACCAATAGCACCTCCTTCAGTTAATCTCATCACATAACTGCCGGTTTCTCCATCACCTGAAGAAATATAACCCACATTCAAGAAACCTTTCACGCCTTCTTCACCATATTGAGTACCTGTAATACGTGCTACAATATTACGATTCCAAGCAGCATTGAATCCGGCAGACCAATCTAAATCTTTGGTCTTCATAATTTCACCATTCAATTGAAGTTCCACACCATAGTTATGGATTTGTCCATAATTATCCCACATTCTTCCATAAGGATAGGGAGGACTTGGAACATCATATTCGTATAATAAGTCGGTAGTATTACGGAAATATCCATCTAAAGAACCATACAATCTATTATTCAAAACGGAGAAGTCTATCCCCATGTTATATTCATGCTTTTCTTCCCAATGAATTTTTTCGTTGATATTGGAAGTAGGACCCCAAGGTTGAATAAATTTTCCATCGCTAAATACATAATCACTTCCCGGACCTACAAGCATAGCGTATAGATAATGGTCGCCCGGCATATTACCTGTTACACCATAACCTGCACGCAATTTCAAATCATCAAAAATATTCACATTCTGCATGAACTCTTCTTCATTGATATTCCAACTTGCACTGATAGCAGGGAAAATACCCCAAGGACCAAGCACAGGGTTGGCTAATTTGCCAAATTTAGAAGAGCCTTCTAAACGAGCACTTGCATTTACAAAATAGCGACCATCGTAATTATACATCGCACGAGCAAAGAAAGAAGCTAATTTATCTTTGTATTTATAGCTTCCCATATTAGCTTTTGCGTTTTCTCCGGATAAAATTCCTTGACCTAATCCTAAGTTATTATAAAGGATTCTCTCCAATGGAAATATAGAGTTGTAAGCATTAAATCCTTGATATTCATTTGTTTGATAGCCTTGTCCTAATAAGATTTGAAGACTATGACTATCGAATTGATCGATGTATTGTAAAGTGTTTTCAACCACTTGTTGCATATCATAAGCTTGCGATTGATTGGCTACACCACCTTTACCTGCAACATCTTTCAAGGTGTTGTTCTTATATGTTCCTACCCAAGTAGATTTATTTTGTAATGAATAGAAAGTTGAGAATTTCCAACCATATACAATATCCAATGTAGCTCTTACACTACCCAAGAAGAATTGATCTTTTTGGTTGTTAGTAGTTTGCATAATATCAGAAACAGGATTACGGGTATAGAAGTTATCCGACTCATAATATCCACCATATTCTTCATATTTAGCATCTTCAGATGTAATTGGAGCAGTAGGATTGAAACGGATAGCTTGGTTGAAGTTATCGTAATTAGCCCAGTTTTTCGAATCAGAAGTATAAGAAAAATCATAGGCAATATTCAGTTTTTTATTCAATGCTTTTTGATTAGCTGCAAAGCGCGCATTCACTTCTTCATAATCTGATTTGAGGACTAAGCCTTGCATTCCTTTATAACCAACAGATGCACGGTAGTTGAAATCGGTAGTACCACCTGCTAAAGACACACTATGCGTATGATTTACAGGAGTACGTGTAATGGCACCTACCCAGTCGGTATCGTGTCCATAATCACCGGTACGCATACCATTCGCAACTAATTTATCACGATATTCTGTTGCAGTTAATACCCTGGGCTTATTTGCAATGAAGCCGGTAGAAAGTGTTCCATTATATTCAGCAGTAAATTTGCCGTCTTTAGCACCTCTTTTAGTAGTGATAAGAATAACCCCAGCATTGGCACGTGTACCATAAATAGCAGCAGCCGAACCATCTTTCAAAACATCAATTGATTCGATATCAGAAGGAAGAACGGTAGAAAGATTGCCGCCGGGAACACCATCAATCACATATAGAGGCTCTGCACTACCAGCCAAACTACCCACACCACGCAATTGTACATTGTAGCTGTTTTGCGCAGGGTCATCACCACCATTTTTGATGATAGTCAAACCTGCTACTTTACCTTGAAGTAAGCCCATAGGATTGGAAACTATCCCTTTATTAAAGTCTTCAGCTTTAATACTGGTAATAGAACCTGTAAGCTCTTTTTTTGTTTGCGAACCATAACCTATCGCAACTACTTCCTGCAACGCAATGGCATCTTCAACGAGATTTATAATGAATGATGTCTTGCCCGACACACTAACTTCCTGTGATTTATAACCAACAAAACGTATATCAAGAACTGAATTTGATGCAACCTGCAATTGAAATTTTCCATCAATATCAGTTATTGTACCATTTGTAGTTCCCTTTTCGGAAATGTTTACTCCAATTAATTCTTCACCTGTAGACGAATCTTTCACAACACCTGTTATTGAAACACGTTGCGCTTGTAGTGAAAAACCAACCGAAAGTAACATTGCACAAACCACCAGAAAACGTGATCTAACTTTCTTTTTGAAATATTCCATGTGGTAAAAAGATTTTAATTATTTATTTAAGTATTTGATTTGCTTTTTTGTAAGTAGCTGAATATGTTTATTGAATTATGCAATTAACAATGCAAATATATGCCATTAGAAACTTACAAATTGAATTTTTACGGTATAAAGATTTAAAAAACAGTGCAAACGTTTGCATGAACCATTTATAATCTTATACTTTTTGTTCTTACTTCTTAGATTTAATTAATACTTGATATTCCCATGGTTGCAATGATTGTGTAATTGTTGCATTTTCCGTGTTTTTAAAATAATCAACATAATTGCCGCTTAAAGTGTAATCGCTAAATTCAATAGCTACATCTTCATTTGAGAGATTAAGAACAACTACAATATCCTCGTTTTTATTAGCTCTTTCAAAGCAAAATACTTTATCATCAGCATTTGTATTGATTCTTTCAACCTTTCCGCCGGCTATTCCGGCACTTAATACTTTATATTGATGCTTTAAATGGTTCAAACGTTGATAAAACTCAAAAGTCTCATTTCTTTCAAATGAAGGTATTGCATCTTTTTCAAAAAATTCAAGACGTTTCTTTAAACCAATTTCCTGTCCGGTATATATTAAAGGTATACCGTTAAGAGTATATGTAAGAACTGCAAAAGCCTCTACACCTGCACCTAAACGCTCGTATTCTGTTCCATTCCATGAGTTTTCATCGTGGTTGGTTATCAGATTTAGTTTATAAGCATCGGGACAAATAAGTGTATCAATCTTTTGAAGATATTCATCTATATGATTTGCATTTTTGTTACCTTTTGCAATCTCATTCATTATGTGCATAAACTCCCAAGCATAATCGGCATCGAAAGCATGATTTAATAATTCTGATTTTTCGGATTCAGCAAGCATAAATACAGGTTTGATTTTATCGAGTTCTACTCTTGCATTTTCCCAGAAATCAGTAGGAACATCGCCTGCAAAATCGCAGCGGAAACCATCAATATTGAAATCACTTACCCAATATTTCATTGCATCGAGCATGGCATCTCTCATATCGGTATTTGTAAAGTCTAATTGTGCAACATCAGTCCAGTCGTATGGCGAATAGTGATTACCCAGACTGTCAACTGCATACCATTCAGGATTATTCTTATACCAGTGATTATCCCATCCGGTATGGTTAGCTACCCAATCGATTATAACTTTAAAACCTGCTTTATGAGCTTCCTCAACTAATATTTTAAAATCATTATGAGTGCCAAATTCAGGGTTTATACTTTTGTAATCGTCAATAGAATAATAACTGCCGAGAGTTCCTTTTCTGTTGGTTTCAGAAATTCGATGAATTGGCATAAACCATAGAACATCTACACCTAATTCTTTGAGTTGTGGCAAATACTGCTGAAATGCAGCAAATGTACCTTCAGGTGTATACTGACGAACATTCACCTCGTAAATAACTGCATCACGAGTCCAATCGAGATGTTGTACCGTACAATCTTGTTGAGTTGTAGGCGTTTTTGCTGTACATGAAACAAATAACAGCGAAAGAAAAAATAAAGATTTAATTGTTGTTTTCATACTGAAATAATGTGCTAATATGTTAATGTGCTAATATGCTAATATGTTAATGTGGTCTATTGTCTATTGTCAACAGTTTTGAGTTTGTAGTTCTGAGTGTCTTAACTCTATACTCTATACTCCAAACGCCAAACTATTTACCAATCACCAATCACCAATCACTAAACTCTAAACTCTATACTCTATACTCCAATCTTACCTCTTACATTCACAAAAGATACTGCTAAGGCTCCTAATATTAACGAACCTCCTGCAACTACTAACATGTAAATTTGATGTGAACCTACTAATGAAAGTATAACTCCTCCTAAAAGTGCGGCTGCAATTTGAGGAATGCAAATGGTTCCGTTAAACAATCCGAGATATGCTCCTAAATTCTTACCTGATAGTGCATTTGTGAGAATAGCAAAAGGTAAGGCAAGTGTAGCAGCCCATGCAGTTCCAATCATTGCATATGGTATGAATAATAAATATTTGTCGTGTACAAACAATGCTGCAATAAATCCGGCTGCACCAATCAATAAACTAGTTGAATAAGCTAACTTTTGCGATTTAAACATTGGTATGACCCATGCCCATATAACTGCACCAACAGCCTGCACTGCAAATAAAATACCTACCCAATTACCAGCTTCTTGATATTCAGGTAGTTTGGCATGACCGGCAAATGAGGTGTCAACGCCCCATACATTTTCGGCTATTGCACCATTAGTGTATGTCCACATAAATAAAAATGCAGTCCAAGCAAAGAATTGCACTAATCCGACAGTCCAGAAAACCTTTGGTGCTTTTTTCAGCAGTACAATAAAATTACTCTTTTCTTTTACGACATTGGTTTCTTCAATACCATGAAAACGAGCATATTCTTTCGGCGGCATTTCTTTCACTTTCCACATAGTGTACAGAACACATAAAATAAGGATAGCAGCACCTGCATAGAAAGAATAAATTACGGAATCAGGAACGACACCATCAGGAGCAATATTAGCTATTCCGATATAAGCAAAAAAGAAAGGAAAAAGGAAACCTATTATACTTCCCGCATTTACCAAAAAACTCTGTACCGAATAAGCAAAAGTTTTCTGTTTCTCATTCACCATATCTCCCACCAACATTTTAAATGGTTGCATAGCCATATTAATAGTGGTATCGAGAAACATCAAAGCAATCAGTCCGAATAATAATGCACCCGTCACCGTAAAATTAAAACTGCCGGCATTGGGAAGCATTGCCATAACGATTACTGCACCTATAGCTCCTATAAATAAATATGGTATTCTGCGACCCAGTTTGGGTATCCATGTTTTGTCGCTCAACGAACCAACTATAGGTTGAACAATAAGTCCCATTAAAGGAGGTAGAATCCAGAAGAAACTAAGATTATGAGGGTCGGCTCCCAGAGTTGCGAAAATTCGGCTGATATTAGCACTTTGCAGTGCATAAGCTATCTGCACTCCGAAAAAACCAAAACTGAGGTTCCAAATTTGCCAAAATGCTAATGAAGGTTTTTGAGTCATAATATGTTATGTTAAATTTAGAATTATATAATAAAGGAATGAGTTTTCTTATTTGAGCAATTAAGGCAATTTTCTTGTAGTTTCTCTCAACACTAAACTTGTTTTTACATACTTGTTTTTTGCTGTGCTTCGTGGTTCATCTTTTACCCTTTCGAGTATTAATCTCATAGCTTCTTCTCCTACTTTTTGCGGATGTTGCTCAACTGTTGAAAGCATTGGGTCGGTATCTTGTGAGATATTTGAATTTGAAAAACCAAATATTGAAACCTCTTCAGGTACTTTCAATCCAAGTTGCTTTGTTGCCAATAAAATGCCTGATGCCGTATTGTCATTCATAGCCATAAAAGCATCAGGTCGATTTTTCGACTGTAATAAATCTATGGCTTCTCTATAGCCAAGTTGTTTAGTATCAGCTTCTCTGATAGTTGTACTATCTACAGGCAAACCATATTTCATCATAGCATCTATATAACCATTCTTTCTGTTTTTTGAAATTTCGAGATTCAAAGGAGCGTGAAAAAATGCTACCCTCCTACAGCCTGTCTGTATCATATGTTCTACTGCCGCAAACGTTCCGCTATAGTCATCTACGACAACCTTTTCAGAATCTATACCTGTACATATCCTGTCGAAAAACACTACCGGGATATTATTATCTATCAATTCTTGGAAATGATCATATATAGTTGTGGTTTTTGCCATTGAAACCAATACGCCGCAAACACGTGAGTTTATAAGTGCCTGAACATTTTTCTTTTCTTTTTCGTAATTTTCGTATGATTGACAGACAATTACATGATAATCTTCTTCATCTGCAACTGTTTCCATGCCTGATAGTACGGAAGAGAAAAAATGGTTTGCAATCTCAGGGATAATAACTCCAATGATATTAGAGCGTTGTAGTCGCAGACTTAAAGCTAAAGTGTTGGGAACATACTTATGCTCTTTTGCATAGCTTTGCACTAATTTAATGGTCTCGGTGCTGATATCAGGATTGTTGTTTAACGCCCTTGATACAGTTGATGCCGATATATTCAGTGCCTTAGCTATGTCTTTTATGGTTAGATTTGGTTTTTTCATAATAGATTACCTCCAAGAGTCTTTAACAAGACGTAAAAGTTGATCGTTAAATTTAGTTTCAGCAATTAGCTGTTCTACAGTTAAATGCATCCTGTATCTCCAATAATGTTGTGATACTGCCGGAATATTTATACGCTCGTCAATAGGATTTGGGTAACGAAGTTCGTTGCTTATTGCTAACCAGTCTTGCAATGGAAATATAGTCAGCATAGCCGGAGAATAAAGATGATTTTTTAATATCAACTCTGCTATTTCTGTCGAACATTCGATAGGAGCTTCTCCTTCTTTCCAAAGGATATCATTATAATAACGTTGAGTATTTGATCTGTTTTCTTCCCACCAGCTGCGGATAGGCGACATATCATGTGTTGAAGTAGTGCACACTGATAGATATGGCAATTCAGCAAGGTTTTCGAAAAGCATATTATAAGATTTAGGCATTCGTTGGATTTCCAAACTTAATATCTGCAATGCTTTCATAACGTGTGGAACACAATCCGGAATCATTCCTAAATCTTCTCCACAAACTAACATCTTTGTCGATGCGATTAAAGGAGGTAGTTTTTGCATTGCTTGATTAGCCCAAAATTCATTATGTCTTTGAAAAAAGAAATGTTCATACAGTCGATTAAAAGATTCTTTTTCAACATCATTCAGGTATTTATACGAATATGTATGTTGAGCCGAAATACGAGGATGCAGCTTTTCAGGTTCTTTGTTATCTCTTACAAATAAGACTTCATTGCAGAGAGAATATAAGCCACTACTAATTCTGTTACTTTTATAATCTGAGGTAGCTTCAAAAATTACTTTTATTTTTTGTTGTGTATTGCAAAATTCTTTTAACTCAAAGCGTTGCCATGTAATTGGTTGCAGAAACCTTCCGATAACCTCATCTTTATATTCACCAAAAATCTCATGTAAAAAGCTTTCATGAATAAATGGTCTTGTCATGCGATAATTATCGAAATGTAAACCCTCTCTTTGGATTTCATCTATACTAAAAGGAAGGGCAGGGGAGAAGTAACCAAGCAGTCCCTGTACAGAGTGAGACGGTATTTCCCAAATACGGAAGAAGCCCAATATATGGTCGATACGATATGCATCGAAATAGTCAGCCATCTTCCTGAAACGATTTTTCCACCATCTGTAGTCTTCTTTTGCAATAGCATCCCAATTATATGTTGGGAATCCCCAGTTCTGACCGTTAACTGAAAAGTCATCAGGCGGTGCACCGGTTTGTACGTCAAGATTGAATAAATGCGGTTCTGTCCATGCTTCCACACTATCATGACTTATACCGATAGGAATATCTCCTTTAAGTATCAGTCCTTTGTCGTGTACATAATTTGCTGCATCTAAAAGCTGAATATGTAGCTGATACTGTGTGAAATAAATTCGATTTATGCTGTCATCAATAATATTATTTTCCTGAAAATACTTTTCAAGTTTCTTTTTGTCGTATTTCTTAAACAACTTCCAATCGTTATAGTTAGCTGTTTTATTTAAGTCGCGCAACACCGAAAAACAAGCATATGGAAATAACCAATATTCATTTTTTTGAAAGAAATCTTTAAATTCATCAGATTGTAATGTTGATTGTCCTATTTCGAAATATAGAGTATCAATAAAACATTCTTTTAAACTGATAACAGCTTCATAATCAACTTTATCATATGAATTTAGCTTTGCTATCTTTGTGCTGAAATGTTTTTGCATCGATTTGTTTTTCAGAGAATATGAACTCACTGCAAAGTAAAGGGGATGTAAAGCATATATAGAAATGGCATTGTAAGGATATGAATCTGTCCATTTTCGAGAAATGGTAGTGTCGTTAATCGGAAGAATCTGTATAACCTTTTGCCCGGTAGCAGCAGCCCAATCAGCTAATAATTTTATATCAGCAAAATCACCAACTCCGGCACTCTTTTCTGTACGGATGGAAAACACAGGAATAGATACGCCGGCAGCTTTCCAATTAATCCATTTATATGCATAATCAATAGAAATTACATACAATTCCTTCTCTTCTGATATTTTTTTAACCGGATGTAATTCGCGATTGTGCCTTTCTTCCCAATGAATAATATCACCGGTAGAATTGTCAACCATAGCTAATTTATATTGTAAAGGCGATTTGATTTTATTTGCTGATAAGGTCAGCAACCACTGACCATCACCTTTATATTCGAAACGAAGAGCATGATTAACATTCCAATTACCCATAATATCAGACTCGCCGCATAGCACTAATGATTGGTTTTTCTGAACATACGGACAGTTGGCTTTTATTAGAAAAGTGTTTTTATAGAGCTTTGGTTTCTCTGTAGAAACTGCGTGTGAGAAGAAAATATCAGTAAATGCAGAAGTGTAAAGAAAGTTTTGTTGAGGATGGAAATCCCAAGAGTCTTTTAAAACCAACACTTTAGAACCTGAGAATGAAGCTATACGTTTGTTTCCCTTCTCAATTATATTGGATTTATCATCTCTGACTATATAAGAATATTCAAATTCATTGATTGCATCATCAGTCTTAATATCTAACACCCAAAGAGTAGCATCAATGCAATTCATTGCATAAGCATTAGATTCATATCCTCCTCCCAGCTCCGGTATCGAGCCATAAACACAAACAGTCTGACCAAAATGAACCTTATGATTTAATTCAAATCTTATCTGCATAATACTATCAATTTAACGTTTTCAATAAATTAAATTAGTGATAATAAGGTATAAAACTCATATCTCACAATTTTTATCAAAAGTAGATGATAAATTAATTATGCCAAAATAATTTGAATAAAAGATTAATAAATATAATTGCAAACGATTGCATAAAAGTGTGAATCAATATACATGAACACTTCCTTGTGCAGATGGTAGATAGTTTACGCCTATCCAAGTAATCAAAAGTAAGATAAATGATAGCGGTAATAGCCACAAAGCCAAACGTTCGTGTTTTTTATGTTGCAATCTAATATGTATATAAGCTAAATATCCTAATGTAGTAATAAACGCCCATGTTTCTTTTGGATCCCATTCCCAATAATGTCCCCATGCTTCTTTTGCCCACACAGCTCCCATCAACATTCCTAAGACTAAGAAACCAAAACCGACATACACTAAATTGTCGGTTAGTTCGAAAATAGCTTTATCTGAATTTTTACCTTTTCCTATAATCCTGAGTTGAATAATAGATGCGATAGTTGCTGCACCAAGCATGGCGTATGAAAGAATATATGAAACCACATGTGGTACAAACCACGGACTTTGCAATGCCGGCATCAGATTTTTAGAGTGAATTTCAGGTTTTAAAATATTTATCATTACAAAAACTACAGCCACGACTGATGAAAATGAAAGTAACCATGCATATTTCCATCTTAAAAAAGCAATATATCCTACGAGAGCAAGGAAGAATGAGTACCACAGACGTGTTTCACCCATAGTACGCATAGGCGGTCTTTCACTACTAATCCAAAAGCCTATTATAAAGGCTGAAAAAATAGCAATACCTGCAAGCATGATAATGTGTGATAAGGCTTTCAGCTTAGATTTTTTACTGTATATCAAACTGCCTGCTGTTAACCAACATGCAGAAGCGGGTAATGCAAACCACAAAAAATTATTCCAGTCAATCATATCAATTTTGCTTCAATTTGTTCTTTTGCTCATATTTTTTACGAATTGCCTTGCCGTTCCAAATCATAGCAACAGTACCGAGCGCAATAAGTAAGAAACCTAAATAGACACCGTTTTTCCAAGGGTCGTAAACTAACTCGAAACTGCTGTAAGACGATAATCTTCCGGCAGCATTGTCGTATCCATACTGATATACCGACCAGCTACCGATTTGCAGCGGTTTGTTTACTTCGATTAAAGCTTCTGCTGTCGTACCATCCGGAGTGTAAACCACTACATCAGATATAAAGCGTTTTGGCTCTGTTTGAGTCATCACTATAGTGAAATTTTCTTCAATCGGCAAAGTCATATATAACTGTGCTTGATTACCACCACATACCCAACCGGATTTTTGCTCACCTGTTTTCTTGTTTGTTGCAATTATACGAGCTGCGGGTGTTGCGCCTGGCATAGGCACTTCTTTATAGGTGCTATCGCTGCTGCGCACTGCCTGATGAATGTATTCCTCTAAATGAATATTCCATCCGAATAATATTCCATCACGACTTTTTGTGTCTATCTGATAATAATCGGCTTTACCAACAGGCTGTGGTTCTCCGGTTTGCCTATTAATAACAGTCAGTTTAGGTGGATATTCTTCCATGTCGAAATCATTCAGTTGAATAGCTATGGGTAATTCCTTTACATTGCCTTCATGATCGTAAACACGCCATTCGGTACTCCCTTCGCTAACATGCATGATGTAACGCTCCATATCGGCATAGCCAAAACCGGTTGCTACAAATACCACCCACAAACCCAAGTGATTCATGTAGAAACCATAATCGCGAATATTGAAAACTCTAAGGCGACGGGCAATCAGACTGCCAAGTGAAAGTACGGTAGCAAAATACACTAATATAAACGCCCACGAGTGTGTCATCTGGTCGAAGCCCAATCTGATAAACACATTATGTGTTTCGTGAGGAGTAAGTTGTGGGTTTTGCGGAGTCAACCCCATAATTATACAAAGCGCAAGTAAAGTCAATATAAGCGTAACGGAAAATGAAACCCCCGAAAACCATTGTACAAACTTGTTCTTGAAGAAAAAAGTACTAAGCGAGCATAGTAGTACTATGATACTCACGATAATCAGGTTCACCGGAGACGTCAGAAAATAAAAATTAAAACTACCAATGGTCAGTTGCAGTAAAAATCCCACTATAACGATACCGATAACAATGGCAACACTCTCAGGATATCCCCATGGGTGTTGCCATATTGTATGTTTTGCTTTATCTCTATCCATGAAATTTATTTAATTCATGGTGTATTTACCTTCTGCACGGGCTTTCTCGAGCCATGCAGGGATAGTAGTTTTAATCCATTGGTCTTTTTCGGAACGAAGTTTTTTCATATCTAAACCGATATATTCCTGAGCTTTAGCTTTTGAAGAAATATCAGGCATAGTAAAATCAGTAACACCCAATGAAAACAATATTTTCTGCAATTCAAGTTGTGCCAGCATGCTTCTATCAAGACTGTGAGCTAAAATACGTTGTGTTTCAACGGGAGCATGAAAAGATGCACCATGTGAAGCAACTGCAAAATCCCAACGCCATTGAGCCTGACGGATTAGTTTTAAAGCATCTTTCATTTTTGTCTCAACTACACCCTTATCCCAAGCTGTTTTAGCCATGATATGTGCTTTACTTAATTCTTTTTCAACTCTGTCGCGTATTTCCAAAGCCTTATCCTGATACTCATATACATAGTTGCGAAGATTGTCCTCCGTATCACGATGACAAGTCTGGCATGTAGATGAAATGTTTTTCAACGGACTCATAATCTGATGGTTTGAATATTTTATTCCACCTTCAGAAACATAAGGCATATGACAATCGGCACAGCTTAATCCACGCTTAGCATGTGTGCCAAGTAAAAATATCTCATAATCAGGATGTTGTGCTTTCAGCATTGGAGTACGACTCAAAGAATGTGTCCAGTCGGCATACTCGGCATTGTCATAGTAAGCCTCCATAGCTTCGACTGTCATACCGCCATCCCATGGGAAAGTGAGATATTTATCATCACCTTTAAAGTAATACTCGACATGACATTGAGCACAAACAAGTGAACGCATTTCTTGGGGTGTAGCTTGAGTAATATCTCTGCCTTGTCGTTGGAACGCCTCTATCAATCCGGGACGTGTGATAGTGAGATGCATGGTTTTTGGATCGTGGCAATCAGCACATCCTATAGGATTTACGATTTCAGCGCCAAACTCACTCCATGGTTGTTTGTAGAATTCAGTTATACCAACTTCGTGCATCATACGTGGGACATCCGGACTTTTACATGTCCAGCATGTTGCAGGCTGCATATCGTTAATGCCGTCGCCGGGAGTACCTGTACGTAAAGTGTGTGAAACATCTTCGATAGCATGCATATGACCGCGAGGAGCGGAATAATCGCGAGCAAAAGCATAACCTGCCCAAAGAACCACCATTTCGGGGCGACCTTCAAGCACATCTTCAGGCATATTGCCTAAATGCTTGCTTTTAAAATTCATCTCTTTAGTTTTCAGCCATGTGTTGTATTCACGAGGATAATTGATTCCCCATTCATCACTTTTAGGATTGATACCTGTAATCTCAATTACTTTGTTGGCATGTAAAGTAGCAATTTCAGCCCTTCGTTCGGTAATCGAAGCAGCTAAAAGTCCGAGCAAAAACACAGCAACCATCACTACAGTGAAAATAACCCAACCTATTACAGGCTTTTGTCTAATTGAATCTGCTAATTTATTAAACATAATTATTTATTGTTTTAGTTATCTGAAATCTTAATTACTATATTATCATATTTGTCTATAGTCTATAGTCAATGGTCAAATAGTAAATGGTTTATATCACATTACCACATTGGCATATTAGCACATTTGCATATTAGCACATTCTCCCATTCACTCCCCCATTGCCTTTTTCAGCCATTCCGGCACCGGCGATTTTGGTAGCGGTACAATAGCGTTTGGCGATGATGCTATATTACTGATAACAGTATGTGGCACATTACGATGACAATCCCAGCAAGCTTTTCCCTCACCGTCTCGTGCCTGAGTATATGTTATCATTCCTGTTTTTACAAAATCCTGATTTAATTGAGTGTGACAACGAATACAATTATCCATTATCACATTATTGCTTGGCTCACGAGGTCGAATAACCTGTGGTTCACCCTTTATAGTAAATACAGCAGAATGATAAAGTCCGTCCATTGCCTTAAAAGCATAGCCTTTTAAAATATTATCCTGAGGTACATGACAATCGTTGCAGGTAGTCCACTGATGATGCGAGCTATGCATCCACGACTGATAATACGGCGTCATTATGTGGCAGTTGATGCAGGCAGATGGGTCGTCCGACAGATAAGAATGTGCACGCGACATATAAATGGTATAAGCACCCAATCCCACTGCGATTCCGGCAACAACAAATAGAGGCACAACAAAAACACGAGGAAGTTTGGATAGAAATGATTTCATTGGCTTATTTTTATTCTTTAGGTTCATCCATACGTCCAATAAACAATATAACCCCGGTACTTTTCTCTCTGATTATATATAAAAACGGACGATCTGCAAAAAAGCGAACAGGCTCAATCTTTTTTGCACGACCTGCTGCACCTACCATGGTTATAGTTGTTGCTGCTGCAGCTTCGGTGCCCTCTTCATTTACCTCCACAAACGTTTTTTGTATAATGTCGGATACCCACAGGTCGTCATTAGAGATATTTTTAAAACCTCCTTTAAATATACGACTCATTCCTAAATCCATTATTGGTTGGGTAAGTGAGAAATCACATTCTGTCTTAAAGCGTGGTAGTTTCAGCCACACTGATTTCCGATGCATGCCTTGCACTGCATCATGTAATTTTTTATTATCTAAATAGCTAATAAGTTGATTGATATCCTTATCTTGTTGAGGTAAGATGACTATCATGCTAAATGCTCGGTTTCCATAATCCATTTCAACGCACTGCAAATGCTCATCACTGAAATGCTTTAAAGAAGAAGTCTTTTCCATCAAATTTACTTTTATCTTTTGTCCGTTGGTTTTTGTGAAATTGTCCAACTTTGTCTTTTCCCTATCAAATTTTATGTCTGCCTGCCATTGACCTTTGAAATAGAGAGCGTTAACTAAATACATCATCATATCATTAGGTATTGTGTTTCCGATAAGATTTTGTATTCTATTATTCGTCTTTTCGGCACACCAATTATTTATAATGTTGGCAGATTGAGAATCATTAAAGCTAAGTGCCTGTATATTTGCATCAAAGTATCCTTTCCCAATTTCAATAAATTGTTTTTTTACTGAAAAATTATTGCGATACCAGATAGAATTAGCAACGGTAATATCTGTAGTTGGATCAACTGTCAACAAAGCTTGTGATATTTTCTGATAATATTCATTCATCTCAGTTGCAGAGAAATCTTGTATGCCAAGAGCTCTAATAATCTCATTTCTGGTATTTCCTGAAGCGCCATTATAAAGCATTCCCATTGCCATATCAAGGCTCAGTGGAGAGAAAAATGTGTTATGACCTTCCCGTTTTGAAACTTCCTTAAACATTTTAAATGCGAAACTATTGTCTGCTTCCACTATTTCATTTTGCTTTTCTGTTAGTTCAATTGCTTTCGCCATTTGAAGTCCTTGAGAGAATTGATCTATCATCGTAACATTTATTGTTTCTTGCTGATTAACAGCAATCTCTTGGGCTATATGACCAATGTATAAAAATCGTAGAACTGTGTTTTCCGGGACTTTTATTGAATACTTTCCTTCTAAATTTGACACTGTGTTTGTGTTTGTCCCTTTTACAATGATTGATACCCCAACTAACGGTTCACCCAAATTGTCAACCACAACACCTGATACTGTTTGTGTAACAGGTGCATCTTGTGCTTGTAATTCAGTGGTATTTGTACAAATTATAACTAATGCAACGATCAAAGATGCAATTAAATAATTGAACTTATACATAAGATTTTAATTTAGGAAATTAATATTATTTTGTGTTTCTACTATTTCATTGCAAATATTTACTTTCGTAGTAATCAGTCTATTAGTCTATGAAGCTAATTATAGTGTTACTTGGAAAATAAGGTGTTTAATATATGGGACTTATTAAAGATACAAATATATAAATAATTTTTATATAAACAATTTATCTAATGTTTTATCCCTAAATCCACTTCTTTATTATCTTTGTAAAATAAAACTTTTCTATACCCAATTTGTTTAATCATTAATAGTAAATTAAAATATATGCAACCAATAGCAATAGTTTATGGCTCTACAACTTCTAACGCTAAGAATATAGCAGAAAGAATAGCTGCAAAAATCACTGAGACTGATGTGGTTTTATTTGATGTGGCTGATATGAATGTTGAGAGTCTGAAGGATTTTTCTAATATAATTATGGGATCATCGACTTGGGGAATTGGAGATTTGCCTGATGATTGGGATGGCTTTCTACCTAAATTAAAGCGTTTCGATTTGTCGGGTAAAACAATCGCTCTATTTGCTCTCGGAGATTCTTATTCTTATTCCGATTCTTTTGTCGATAGTATGGGAATTATATATGAGGCTATTAAAGACAAAGGATGTAATATCATCGGCAGTGTTTCAACCGAAGGTTATAATTATGATATGTCGACTGCCGAAATTGATGGCGTGTTTGTGGGGCTTCCCCTCGACGAGGATAATGAATACGACCTGTCTGACGAGAGGATTGACAATTGGCTTGCTCAAATTAAGCCTGAACTACAATAGTTTAATTGAATTATTTTATTTCTAAATAAATATCTTTCTCAATTGCTAATTTTCTCATATTGAGCAAAGCATAACGCATTCTGCCTAATGCAGTGTTGATGCTTACTTCTGTCTTTTCAGCTATTTCTTTGAAACTTAAATCTTCAAAGAATCGCATACGCACTACCTCTTTTTGTAATGGAGGCAGGAAATCTACCATTTTTACAACATCTAACAGCACTTGCTCGTTTGAAAGTACATCTTCCATACTCAAATCTGCAATTTTAGAATTGTTGCTGATTATATCGAATTCGTAATCGTCCGACGAAAATGTATTCTCGTTCTTTTCTTTTCTGAAGTGATCGATAATTAGATTATGGGCAATACGGGTTATCCAGCCAATAAATTTGCCTGTTTCTACATAACGACCTTGCTGAATACTCATTATTGCTTTAACAAAGGTATCCTGGAATATATCTTCTGTGAGTTCTTTGTCACGTATAATCTTGAAAATATAGAAATATACTTTTGACTTGTGACGGTTTAATAGAACTTCAAATGCCTCATTATTTCCTTCCTCATATAACTTAACTAACATTTCGTCAGCTACTTGATTCAGTGTTTTCATTACTGCTTAATTTTGGATTATAAGCGTAATTTTATTCAATAGGCAATTGTTTTTAGTGTTTGTAAATAAATGTTTGGGCTGCAAATATATGGATTTGTTTTTACATTACAAAAAAAATCTATTAAAAAACGTTAATGTAGATTCAGTTTACTCCACATATAATACTAATCCTTTTAAATATTCACCTTCAGGATGATAGATATTTATAGGGTGATCCGCCGGTTGAGTCAGTTGATGAAGTATTTTTACATTTCGTCCGGTTTCTGCTGCTGCACTAAAAACTGCTAAGCGAAACTGTTCTTTTGTTATAACTTGCGAACATGAGAAAGTAAGAATAATTCCTCCCGGCTTAACTTGTTCTATCCCTTTAGCATTTAATCGTTTATAACCTTTCAATGCATTCCTCACTGCATCTCGGTGTTTCGCAAATGCAGGTGGATCGAGTATAATAAGGTCGTATTCGCTCTTGTTGGCATTTAAAAATCTGAATGCATCATCAACAAAAGAAATATGACGATTATCATTTGGAAAATTTAATGCTATATTCTTGTCGGTTAGCTCAATAGCTTTAGCTGAACTGTCAACTGAATGGACTTCCGAAGCACCGCCTCTTAATGCATAAGCTGAAAAACCTCCGGTATAGCAAAACATATTCAGCACTTTTTTATTTTTTGCATATGCCTCAAGTAATACACGGTTCTCTCGCTGGTCGATGAAAAAGCCTGTTTTCTGTCCTCTTAACCAATCGATATGAAATTTTATTCCATTCTCAATTGTATGGTGTTCTGTGGTTTTTTCTCCTACTAAAAATGTATTTTCCGGCTCTATATCTGCTTTAAACGGCAGGGTGTTATCTGATTTGTAGTAAACGTTCTCAATTTCAGGTATACTTTTCACTATTACTTCTGCAATTGTTTGACGTGCAAAATGCATCCCGACTGAATGTGCCTGTAAAACCGCTGTGTCTCCGTATACATCAACGATTAATCCCGATAAACTGTCTCCTTCTCCATGAACTAATCTATATGTGTTGTTATTATTGCTGATAAGTCCCAGTGCAGCTCTTACCCTATATGCTTTATTGATTTTTTCTTGCCAAAAATCATCGTCGATGCTTGTTTCGGTAAATGATAAAATTCTGACAGCTATACTTCCTATCTGATAATGTCCGATCCCCAAAAATCTTTTGTCTGAAGCATAAACGGATACAACATCGCCCTCAGTGATTTTTCCTTCTATATATTGTATAGCTCCCGAAAATACCCAAGGATGAAATCGCAACAGGCTTTCTTCTTTTTTGGATTTTAAATGTACTTTTATCATAAATCGTGACTTTTTATGTCATTTGCAATGCTTTGTTCTATAACTTCAATTTCTTTTTTTGTTAGTTTCTTTTCTTGCATTAATCGGTTGTATATCAATAAAGTACTCCACGCATCAGTAGCTGCATAAATTTGCTGATGTTCTGTTAAAGTGTCGTTCTCCCAATTTGTTAAACGCTGGCTCTTTGATATTCTCTTCTCGAATAAAATAGCATATATTTTCTGCAAGCTAAGTTCGAATATCCCATAACTTTTGACTATAGATTGTAAGTCGATAATATTTTCCGGATTGAATTTATAATGCTTGTTTAAACCATTTAAGTCATCTTTAAGAGCCAATCCAATTTTCTTAATCTTTTTGTCCGATAAAAAATCAACTAATTCTTCAGGAAATGGAATTTTATTTAATCTAAATAACATGCAATGATCCTCAGTGGCGATTTGCAGTAGTGCTATTTTGTTAATTGTACCTTTACGGAATGATGGTTTTGTCTCAGTATCTATACCTACTACTGTTTGTTTTTGAAGGATATTCATCGCTTCTGTTACTTTTTCTTGACTATCTACAATAGTAATTTTGCCATTGAAAGCTTCTAAAGGTAACTTATTTATTTCTTCTTTGTTTATAATAGGTTTCAACATAAGTATTATCACTAAAAATCATCGTCCCGTAAAAAATCTATATAATCATTTCTATCAATATCTTTATGATAATGAGTTGATTCATCTTCACTGTCTTCATCCTGATTTGAATATTTGATATTGTGTATTGCCCGTAAAGCGTTTAGAAGTTTTTGTCCCCAATGTTCTCCGAATGCTTCAAGACATGTTGCAATTGCATCATTCATTATTTCTGTCTCACCTAATTGATAGTTTGCTGCTAAGTCCTTCAATTCTTGATATATATCTGCCATGTTTTCAGAAATGAAAGCTGCAATAGGAGTGTCGCTGAATACCATATCAGGATGAAAAGTCTCTAAATATGTGTCCTTGTCTCCTAATAATACTTCTATCTGACTTTTGATATAATTATAATCATCTTCGGTAACAAACCTCTCTGTTTCATCATCATAACTACGCTCCGGAATTTCTAATATTGAAGTTTTTAAGTATAATAATGAAAGGATATTTACACCTTTTTCAACAAATTCCTTACGTGATAACTCTATTGATTTTTCTAAAAACAGACATGTTTCTGCAACTACAGTCATAAATTCAATAGTAGCAGGTGAGTATACAAAATGGTCTGGAAGTCCTTCTAATTTCATTAATTTTTTACTTTAGTTTGCAAATTTAAAAAATATATGGGTGTGATGAAAATATTTGTATAGAAAAAACTTTTTTATGAAATGTTTTGTTATATTTGTAGCAAGTTTAACCTCTAAATACCAAATGATATGAACGATAAAATTATTAAATTAAAAAGTTACGAGAGGATGGAAGAGGCTATGCTTGATCAATCAGTATTATCAAGGAATAATATCTCCAGTTCCATCTCTAATTCAATGATTGCTGAGATTTTACCTATGTTGCCGGAACAGAATTTCGGAATTGTTGTTAATGTTTTTGAAAAAGATTTTGAAAAAGCCTGGGAAATTCTGAAAGAATATCATCAATTTGATGAATGATCTTTAAAAAGTCTAAATCAACCCAGTATTTCTTTTAATGGTTTCATAACAAAGTCCCGTTCCTCCATCAGAGGGTGCGGGACTTTCAATTCGGGTAAATCTATCACCAAATCTTCGTAAAGTAATATATCAATATCTATAATTCTGTCTGTATATTCGCCATTTGAGGTTTTTTCTTCTCTGCCCATATCAATTTCTATCTGTTGTAATTGATAAAGTAATTCTAAAGGATCTAAATCTGTTTCAATCATAATTGCAACATTAATAAAGTCATTTTTCGATTCAAATCCCCAAGGTAATGATTCAAAATAGCCTGATTTACGTTTTACCGTACCAAGTAATTCGTCAATTTTACGAATTGCGTAATCGATATTTCCTTTCTTATCTCCAATATTACTACCTAATCCTAAATATACTTTCATGAATATATGCCTGTGTATCAGATAATTTATATTTCACTTAATTCGAGCCAACGCATTGTTTTTTCATCAATTATTTCTATCAATTCTGAAAAACGTTTAGACATTGTCGTTATTTCTTCGTTGTTTAATTGTCCCGATGATAATGCTTCTTCAATTGCTACCTTTTCTTTCTCTAAATCAGGTATTTCTCGTTCTAAACTTTCAAATTCTTGTTTCTCCTTGAAACTCATTTTACGTTTAGCAGTATTTTCTATGTTTTTGTTGCTTTGTACGTTTTGCCCTGTTTGTTTATCGTCTTTTGTTGTTTTACTTGTTTTTTCATTATCAGATATGAGTGTCTCGTTTATTTCTTCCCACTCTCTATAATCAGAATAGTTGCCCGGAAAATCTTTTATTTCTGCGTTGCCTTTGAAAACTAAAAGATGATCTACAACTTTATCCATGAAATATCTGTCGTGGCTAACTACAATAACACATCCTTTAAAAGATTGAAGATAGTCTTCTAATATGTTTAATGTTACTATATCGAGATCGTTGGTTGGCTCATCCAATACTAAAAAGTTCGGATTTTTCATTAAAACGGTACATAGGTGCAAACGTCTTTTTTCACCTCCACTGAGTTTATATACGTAATTATACTGAGTTTCAGGTGTAAACAGGAAGTGCTGAAGAAATTGTGAAGCCGACATCTTTTTGCCATTTCCAAGATTTACTTCTTCTGCAATATCTCGGACTACATCAATAACCTTCATTTGTTCATCGAATTGGAGACCATCCTGACTATAATAGCCGAAAACTACAGTTTCGCCTATATCAAATGAACCACTATCGGGCTTTACTTCACCTAAAAGCATTTTCAGAAAAGTAGTTTTGCCGGTTCCATTTTTACCGATAATACCCATTTTTTCATATCGAGCAAAGTTATAATAGAATTGATCAAGTATCTTAAAATCGCCATATGATTTGGATATATACTTAGCTTCGAATATTTTAGAGCCTAAATACGAGGCTTTTACGTCTAACTGAACTTTATCTTGGTTCATTTTCTGTTTGGCTCTTTCCTCTATATCATAAAATCTATCGATTCTTGATTTAGACTTTGTGGCACGTGCCTGCGGTTGTCGTCTCATCCAGTCTAATTCTTTGCGATATAGATTGTTAGCTCTTTCTGTTTCAGTGTTGAACGTGTCTATGCGCTCTTGCCTTTTCTCTAAATAATAACTATAATTACCTGAGTATTGAAATAGTTGTTTTTGGTCTATTTCAAGGATATCCGTGCAGACTCTATCGAGAAAATATCTGTCGTGCGTAACCATCAAAAGCGACATTGAAGATCGTTTAAGAAAATCTTCAAGCCATTCAACCATTTCTAAATCTAAATGATTGGTTGGCTCATCTAATATTAATAAGTCAGGCTCACCGATAAGCACATTAGCTAATGCAACTCGCTTTAACTGTCCGCCGGATAATTCTTCAATCTTTTGTTCAAAGTCTGTAATCTTCAGTTTACCAAGCACTTGTTTTATCCTTGCCTCATAATCCCAAGCATTCAGCATGTCCATTTTATTCATGATTTCAGGAAGCTTGTCATGATTGTCGGATAACATACAATGCTCATATTCAGCTATTGTCTTAACGGTTTCATTATCAGACTGCAAACATGCATCTATAACAGAAATTCCGGTTGGAAATGTAGGTGATTGATGTAGATATGCTACTCTTAAATCTCTACGGAATGTAATATTTCCTGAATCATAATCTTCTATTCCTGCAATTATATTGAGTAAAGTTGTCTTACCTGTACCATTTTTTGCGATTAACGCAATCCGCTGTTTATCAGATATACCGAAAGAAATATCACTGAATAACAGTAAGTCACCAAATGATTTGGTAAGTTTTTCTATTTGAAGATAACTAATCATCTAATTTTAAATTTAATTGCAAAGGTAAGTTTTTTTAAGCAGTTGATGAATTTAGAATGATTACAAATTATCAAAAATGAAGTAAAACAAGCTATTTTTTTGAATAGTTCAAATAGAAAAAACTTATCTTTGCCGGAACGAAAAAGCTGTTAAATTTGCTTACCATCTTGATACTTAAAATAATTTTTAATAAAATAAAACAATAAAAAATGGCATCATTAAAAGGAACACAGACAGAAAAAAATCTATTAATTGCATTTGCAGGTGAGAGTCAGGCTCGTATGCGTTATACGATGTTTGCAAGCACGGCAAAAAAAGAAGGTTACGAACAAATTGCAGGAGTGTTTTTAGAAACTGCGGAACAAGAAAAGGAACATGCTAAGCGTTTCTTTAAATTTTTAGAGGGTGGTATGGTTGAAATCAATGCTTCATATCCGGCAGGTGTTGTTGGTACGACTGCTGAAAATCTTTTGGCAGCAGCTATGGGAGAGCACGAAGAATGGTCGAAAGACTATCCTATGTTTGCTGATATTGCTGAACAGGAAGGTTTTAAAGCTATCGCAATCGCTTTCAGAAAAATTGCTGAGGTAGAAGCGGAACACGAAAGACGTTACCGTCAGTTGCTTACACGTGTTGAAGATGGTAAATACTTCGAACGCGAAGAAGAAATCGAATGGCAATGTCGCAACTGTGGATATGTTCATACAGGAAAAAATGCACCGAAAGCTTGTCCGGCTTGCTTACATGCTCAATCTTATTTTGAAGAAAAGAAAGATAATTATTAATTAATATTATCCGCAGAGTCATTTTTGCACCGCAGGTGTAAGATGTGCATAACCGTATGCAAGCAAAGCGCAGCTTACGGTATGGATATATCCTTTGATGCTCAAGCCTCGCAGAGGCGGCATTATTATTATCTCGCCCTTTCAGGGCTCAGAGTTGGGAAAATGTATCCTCTATCCGTAAGCTACGGCTACGCCTTGCATACGGTTATGCATGATAACGCTCCTGCGGAGCTTAAGGTATTTTACGGATACATCCGTATCAATCAGCGTCATCAGCGTACCATCTCCCTTTCCCTCCATTGCATAGGACTATAATTAGTTGCTTGTACGAATGCCCTGCAGAATACTGATGGCGAACTGAAACCTGATAAATTGGCAATAGACGAGATATTCAAATCGTATCGTGTCAACAGTAAATGCTTGCTTTCTGCAATGCGGTAGCGCATCACAAATTGATAGAAACTTTCGCTATAACCTTCGTTAAATAAGCGTGAAAGGTAACTGCGATTCAACGGAAGTATTTCCATTGCATCTAACAGCTTAAAATCCTTGCGAATGTATGGCTTCTCGGTTTGCATCCATTGTTCTAACTTATTCATGTATTCCGGCAATTTCTCGGTAAACATGCATTTTGCATTCGGACTGTTTTCTGCCACTGATACACCCGTCGTTGCGACCTTTTCCCAACATTTTTCCTCAATCTCCGCAGCCTCTCTCACTTTCGCTTTCGTTTCGTCCATACCTGCTCTGAAATATC